>Ga0065721_10052167_pt1 | contig 12527 bp, 9 predicted proteins | sample Mesricmetagenome_FD_59108 | JGI IMG/M metagenome (GOLD analysis project Ga0065721, IMG submission 59108) | Mesophilic microbial community from rice straw/compost enrichment Sample: eDNA_1 v2 (version 2) | ecosystem: Engineered > Solid waste > Grass > Composting > Bioreactor | place: USA: Davis... | reverse complement strand
CGCTCGCGAAGCTCCTGCCGATGCAGCGGGCCGATTTCGTCGCGCTCTTCACGATCATGAGCGGACTGCCCGTCACGATCCGCCTGCTCGATCCGCCCCTGCACGAGTTCCTGCCGCATACGGAAGCCGAGATGCAGGAAGTCGCGAAGGCGATGAACGCGCCGGTCGAGAAGCTCAAGCGCCGCGCCGCGGAGCTTCACGAATTCAATCCGATGCTCGGCTTCCGCGGCTGCCGCCTGGCGGTCGCCTATCCGGAAATCGCCGAGATGCAGGCCCGCGCCATCCTGGAGGCTGCCGTCGAGGCAGGCCGCGCCACGGGCAAGCCCATCGTGCCCGAGATCATGGTGCCGCTCGTCATGACCAAGGCGGAGCTCGACCTGGTCAAGGCACGCATCGTCGCCATGGCCGAGGCGGTGCGCAAGGAGACAGGCGTCGCGGTGGAATATCAGGTCGGCACGATGATCGAGCTGCCCCGCGCGGCTTTGCGGGCAGGCGAGATCGCCGGAGCGGCCGAGTTCTTCTCCTTCGGCACCAACGACCTCACCCAGACGGCGCTCGGCATCTCGCGCGACGATGCGGCCTCGTTCCTGGGGAGCTACACCCAGAAGGGCATCCTCGCGGCCGATCCTTTCGTCACCATCGACCAGGAGGGCGTCGGCGAGTTGATCCGGATCGCCGCGGAACGCGGACGGAACGCACGCGAGGGCATCAAGCTCGGGATCTGCGGCGAACATGGCGGCGATCCGGCCTCCGTCCATTTCTGCGAGAGCGTCGGACTCGACTACGTGTCCTGCTCTCCCTATCGTGTGCCGATCGCGCGGCTCGCGGCGGCGCAGGCCGCGCTCGGTAACAAGGCCGCCAGCCAGGCTTGAAGATAAGGGACGGGGATGCTCCACAAGGGTTCGTGCCATTGCGGCAAGGTCACGTTCGAGGTCGAGACCGACCTCGAAAAGGTCATGGAGTGCAACTGCTCCCATTGCAGCCGCAAGGGCTACCTGCTCACCTTCGTTCCGCGCAGCGCCCTGAACGTCATCCAGGGCGGAGACGCGCTGTCCACCTACACGTTCAACAAGCACGCCATCCAGCATCGCTTCTGCCCGACCTGCGGCTGCGCGCCCTTTGCAGACGGCCAGAAGCCATCGTCGGGTGAGGAAATGGCGGCCATCAACGTGCGCTGCCTCGAAGGAATCGAGCTGAGCACCCTGACGCCGATCCCGGTCGACGGCCGCAGCTTCTGACTTGGCCCATATCTTGGCCCCTGACTTGGCCCCCCGTGCGGTTCCGCACGGGGCCGGCGGGGCGTCGGTTGCGTTGTTATAGAATTGCAATTATGAAGGATGGAGCTTGTCCATGCGTAAGCGATGGACGGGATGCGAAGCCATGGGATGAGGCTGGCTGACCGGCTGGCTCTTCTTGAAAGATCAGGATGCCGCAGGGTCTCGGCACTCAACAGGATGTTGCGCTCCATCACGCCTTCGGGACCTCCGCCCGGACGACCGAACCTGCCCGGGCCGGTTCCGAGGCGGCCTCCGTCCTGGCGGCCCTGGAGCTGACGCCGGGCTTCCTCTGCCTGCTGCGGGGGCCGGGGCACAGGATCGCCTGGGCGAACGAGGCCTTCGGCCGGCTCGCCGAAGACCGGCAGGTCGTCGAGACGCCCATCGCGGATCTGGCCTTCGCGTCCCCTCGGCTCGTCGAGAGCCTGGACCGGGCTTACGTCTCCGGCCGGCCCTTCACCCTTCAGGACCTGCGGGTCGATCTGCCGCCCAGGGCCGGGGCTTCCCTGGAGGAGCGCTTCCTCGATGTCGCCGGCCGCCCCCTTCTCGACCGTGAGGGGCGGGTGGAGGGCATCGTCCTTCAGGGAACGGACGTGACCGAGCGGGTCCAGGCGGCCCTCGCCCTCGAGGCCGGCAGCGCGAAGGCGGACATGATCCTCGACCTGCTGGACGACGGCTTCGTGGCCTTCGACGAGGAGTTCCGCGTCCTCAGGCTGAACCCGGCCGCCCTGAAATCGGACGGGCGCGAGGAACACGAGATCATCGGGAAGACCCATTGGGACGCCTGGCCGACCTCCAAGGGCTCCTTCCTGGAGGATGCCTACAGGAAGTGCCTGACGGAGCAGGTCCAGGTCTGCGTCGAGCGCCGCTATCTCGGCTTCGGGCAGGACCGCTGGCTCGAATTGCGGATCTGTCCCGTCCCGGGCGGCATCGTCAGCTTCTTCCGCGACGTCACCCAGCGCAAGAAGGCCGAGGAGGCCCTGCGGGCCAGCGAGGAGCGCGCCAGGGCGCTGATCGAGGCCGTGCCCCATCAGGTCTGGGAGGCCGGCCGCTATGGCCATGCGGAATGGTTCAACGGACGCTTCTACGAATTCACCGGCGTCTCGATCACGGATCTCGAAAAGGGCGCCTGGAAGGAGCTGATCCATCCGGAGGACCAGGAGGCGACGGCCGAGGCCTGGAAGCAGGCCCTCGAGAACGGAACGGTCTTCTCCTGCGAATTCCGGCTCAGGCGCGCGAGCGACCGGACCTATCGCTGGTTCCTGTCGACGGGCGTTCCGATCCACGACGCCCAGGGCGACGTCATCCGCTGGATCGGGACCAATACGGACATTCACGACCAGAACGTCGCCGCGGAGGAACTCGAGGCGATGAATGCGCGGCTCGAGGAGCGCGTCGTCGAGCGCACCCGGGAACGCGACCGCATGTGGCGCCTGTCCACGGACCTCATGATCGTGATCGACCGTCAGGGCCTCATCGTGGCCGCGAACCCGGCCTGGAAAACTTTGCTCGACTGGGACGAAGCCGATCTCGTCGAGGCCTCCTTCATGGCGCTCCTGCACCCGGAGGACGCCGAGAAAGTGAGCCGGTCCACCGGCGAATGCACGGGGCAGCTGCGCTACGAGAACCGCATCCGGCACAGGGACGGCTCCTTCCGCTGGATCGCTTGGACCAACGCGCCGGACGAGGGCTACATCCACGCGATCGGCCGCGACGTCACGGCCGAGCGCGAGGCCGCCCAGGCCCTGCTCCAGGCCGAGGAAGTGCTGCGGCAATCGCAGAAGATGGAGGCGGTCGGTCAGCTCACCGGCGGCATCGCGCACGATTTCAACAATCTCCTCACGGGCATCATCGGCAGCCTCGACCTGATCCGCACGCGCATTGCCCAGAACCGGGACGAGCGGGTCGAGCGCTATATCGAGGCCGCCATGTCGTCGGCCAAGCGCGCCGCGTCGCTGACGCACCGGCTGCTCGCCTTCTCGCGGCGCCAGCCCCTGGATCCCAAGCCCGTCGACGCCAACATGCTCATCGCCGCGATGGCAGAGCTCCTGCGGCGCACGACAAAGGAAACGATCCGCGTGAAGGAGCGCTTCGCGAAGGGGCTCTGGCTGACCCATTGCGACGCCAACCAGCTCGAAAATGCCGTCCTCAACCTCGTCATCAATGCGCGCGACGCCATGCCGGACGGGGGGCGGATCGTCATCGCAACCGCCAACCTGACGGTCGCGGACGCAGCCTCCGCCATGGAGCACGGCGTTGCGGCCGGGGATTACGTGACCCTGTCGGTCGCCGACGATGGGGCCGGCATGTCCCGGGACGTGATCGAGAAGGCGTTCGAGCCCTTCTTCACGACGAAGCCCATCGGCCAGGGGACCGGGCTCGGGCTGTCGATGGTCTACGGCTTCGTGAAGCAGTCGGGCGGGCATGTGCGCATCGCGTCGGAGCTCGGGCGGGGCACGACGGTGACGATCTATCTCCCGCGCTACCTGGGCGACGACAGCCCCCGGCGCGAAATGCCCGGATCCGCCGGGGAGGGGCGCACGACCGCGGGAGCCACGCTGCTCGTCGTCGAGGATGAGCCGGTGGTCCGCGCCCTCGTCGTGGAGATGCTTCAGGAGATGGGCTACCGCGTCCTCGACGCGGCGGACGGCGCCGAGGGCCTGCGCATCCTGCAATCGGCAGCCCCGATCGACCTGCTCCTCACCGATGTCGGTCTCCCGGGCCTGAACGGGCGGCAGCTCGCCGATGCTGCGCGGGAGAGCCGTCCTGACCTGAGAATCCTGTTCATGACCGGCTATGTGGAGAACAACCTGCTGAAGGAGGGCTTCCTCGGCCCCGGCATGGAGGTGATCCCGAAACCGCTCGCCTTCGATGCCCTCATGGACAAGATCGAGGCGATGATCCGCCGGGGATGACGGACCACCGCCTTCGGGGACTAACCGGCATCAGGCGAAGGCGCTCGGGGAACGCTTCAGCCCCACGAACTGGAACTCCGCATACATCAGGACCGCGAGGCCCTGCGCGATGACGAAGGCATAGCCCGCCCGGGTCGGCTCGACCCAGCCGCTGGCGAGTAGCAGCAGGCTCTCGGCGGCCCAGATCGCGTTGCCGATCACGACCGCCCAGACGAGGCCGCGGGGCAGCCGGTCCCGCAGGCCGAGAGAGCCGAGAAGGATCGCATAGGGCACGAGGAAGACGCCCGACAGGCGCAGCAGAGTCTCCGGAAGCCCAAGAACCGGCGCGAGGGATCCGGCCGCGAGCAGCAGCAGGAGCCCGAAGGCGCCGCTCGTGGACGCATCCGCCACCAGGGCCTGGCGCAGGAGAGGGGAGGAAATGACGACCGACATGGCAGGCTCCTTTTCGTACGGTGTCTCGCGGTCCGGAGGCGGCCCGGGTTTCAGTCCCGTCGCTCCGTCGACCGTGCCATGAGGATGGTCGTGTCCGAGGGGCGGGTCGATTACCCCGGACGTCATGGAAGCATGACGGCGCATCGGCTATGGTCCGGCCATGTCGAACTCCGCTTCCCTGTCGAACCCCACCCCCACCCCCACGATCGGCGATCACCTGCGCGACTGGCGGCAGCGCCGGCGCATGAGCCAGATGGACCTCGCGCTCGAGGCCGATATCTCGACCCGGCATCTCAGCTTCCTCGAAACGGGACGCTCGCAGCCGAGCCGCGAGATGGTGCTGCATCTCGCCGACCGGCTCGACATTCCGTTGCGTGAGCGCAACATCCTGCTCGTGGCGGCGGGCTATGCGCCGGTCTATTCCCAGCGCCCCCTGGACGATCCGGCGCTCCAGGCGGCGCGCCAGGCCATCGACCTGGTGCTGAAGGGGCACGAACCCTATCCGGCGCTCGCGGTCGACCGCCACTGGTCGCTCGTGGCCGCGAATGGCGCCCTGATGCCGCTTGTCGGCGCCGTCGATCCCGCGCTCCTCAAGCCGCCCGTCAACGTGCTGCGCCTCAGCCTGCATCCGGGAGGTCTCGCGCCGCGCATCGCCAATTTCTCCGAATGGCGGGACCACATCCTGACCCGCCTGCATCACCAGGTGGAGATGACCGCGGACGCGACGCTGATGAAGCTGATGGACGAGCTGCGCGCCTATCCGGCCCCCGCCGGCGCCTCCCGTACGCCCCATCCCCGCCAGGACTACGCGGGCGTACTCGTGCCGCTCCGGCTCCGGTCGGAGGAGAGCGAGCTCACGCTCTTCAGCACCACCACGGTCTTCGGAACCCCCGTGGACGTCACCCTGTCGGAACTCGCCATCGAGGCCTTCTTCCCGGCCGATCCCGAGACGGCCGCGATCCTGCGGAAGATGGCCGGGGCCACGCCTTAACCGGGCATCAACCTTAATCGGCCATAAACGGAACCGTCAGGAGCTTTCTTCCGGAAGCTTCCCCTGTCGGTTCTTGTAGGGTTTGGGTCGCGTGCGTCTTCGGTATCGTCGCTCTCGTGTGAGATGGATCTGCGCTACCACGGCGCCCTGGGCGCTGGCGGCGGGCCTCCTGGTGTCGTTCACGGCCTCGGCCAGCAACGACGTGCAATCCGGCTTCAGCTTCGCGGCCCGCAGCCCCGTGGTGCGCCTCACGGAGGCCGGCCTCGTTCCCCCTATCGGCGGCGCCGCTCTGGTGAACAGGCTCGATCTCGGCCGGGACGTCCTGCGGGCGACGCCCCGCTACGCCCTGTCGGAGATCTCGCCAGGCAATCCCCTGAACGATGCCCTGAAGATTGGGGCAGGCGGCAGCTTCCCGGTCGTGGACCGGACCCGCAAGAGCGGCCGCGCCGCGCCGCTCCGCACCGCTCTCTCCGAGCGGGCGCAGGACATCCGCACGAGCCTCACGCCGTCGGGGTCCCGCCTGCTCTTCAATCGCAACGAAAACCTCCTGCCGCCCACGATCCTCATGGAAGGCAAGCTGGAAGGTCCCGAGATGGAGCAGCAGGGCTTCGAGCCCTGGCAGGCCCCCGAGCTGACGACTACCCGGCAGGCGACCTCCATCCAGTCGCCGGCGGCCGCTGCCGCGGGTTCCACGGGCGCCGCAGCCAGCCCCACGACGCCGTTCGTCAAGCGCGCGATCGTCCTGTCCTCGACCACGCCCGCCCCGGCGGATGCCACGCCCATCGAGATCGCGGCCGCGCCCGTCTCGCGCATCGACAAGAACGGCCTGGGTACCACCGCCATCGCCCGGACCGACGAGGAGCGCCCGCGCTATGCGGATCTCATTGATCCGGACAACCTGAGCAAGGAACAGCGCTGCCTGGCCGAGGCGGTCTATTTCGAGGCGCGCAGCGAAACCGAGGAGGGGCAGGCCGCCGTCGCCCAGGTGGTGCTCAACCGGGTGAAGAGCGGCCTCTATCCGTCCTCGATCTGCGGAGTCGTGTACCAGAACCGTCACCGCCACCTGGCCTGCCAGTTCACCTTTGCGTGCGAGGGCAAGGCCCTGCGGGTCACCGAGCCGGAATCCTGGGACCGGGCGAAGCGCATCGCCAGCGCGGTTCTCGAAGGCAAGACCTATCTGGCCGATGTCGGAGGCGCGACCCACTACCACGCCAGTTACGTGCGTCCCTACTGGGCCAAGCGCCTCAAGAAGATGGACGTGATCGGCCGGCACATTTTCTACAAGCTGCGGCCGGGCCAGACCTGACCTTCCGGAAAGTGCCGGCGCGCACGTGACCTTTCGATTTTACTGATATATCGTTCCTAACGTCAATCGTTTGCAGGAACGGGTCATGGGTGCGGTCAGGACGGATGTCGCCGGGTCCGGCTATGGAAGCCCTTATGTCGATTCACTGATCTGGGGGCGGGCCGCCTGGAACCTGGATGCGGGGCCGGTCCGGTATTTCTTCGGCAACAGCGCGACCTTCGAGGCCGCCGGCGCGGTCCATGAGGGCAGCGACTATCTCTGGGACCGGGACGACGCAAAGGCCTGGACCGCCGTCGAGAAGAACGTCTTCAAAGCGGCCCTGTCCCTTTACGCCAAGGTCTGTGGCCTGACCTTCGCGCCCGCCGGCTCGGTGGCGGACGCGGACATCGTCTGGTGGAAGACGGAACTCTGGGACGGCTCGGTGGGCATCCACGAGATCCCGAACGGGAAGCCGATCTGGGGTTACTTCAACCCCACGGACGAGTGGGAGAACCTGCATCTCGGCGGCGACGGCCGCGACACGATCCTGCACGAGATCGGGCATGCCGTCGGCCTTGCCCACCCGCATGACGGCGGCTGGGAGGACGACGCGACTCGCTTTCCCGGCGTCTCGTCCTCGGAGGATACGGGCCGCTACGGGCTCAACCAGGGCATCTGGACCGTCATGTCCTACAATACGGGCTGGGACCACCGGACGCACGATGCGAGCTTCGGCGCGCAGGGGGGGCTCGGCGCCCTGGACATCGCGGCGCTCCAGGCGCTCTACGGCCCCAACCCCGACACGGCCAAGGGCGGAAACGTCTATATCCTGCCGACCCGCAACGGCACCGGGACGGGCTGGTCCTCCATCTGGGACACGGGCGGCACCGACACGATCAGCGCCGTGCGTGCCCGCGAGAGCGTGAATATCGATCTGCGCCCCGCAACGTTGAAGGCGAAGGATCCTCATGCGGGCGGCTATGTCTCGTCCCAGGTAGGCGTCGCGGGTGGCTACACCATCGCCAAGGGCGTCGTCATCGAGAATGCGGCCGGCGGGGCCGGAGACGACCGGATCTGGGGCAACGCGGCCGCCAACCTCCTGCGCGGCCATGGGGGAAAAGACACCCTGCGCGGCCTCGACGGGGACGATATTCTCCAGGGCCGCGTCGACAACGACGTCCTGTTCGGCGGCCGGGGCCGGGACACTTTCGTGTTCGACACGAAGCTCAGCGGCAAGACGAACGTGGACCGGGTTGCGGATTTCCGGCCGGGCGAGGATACGATTCGCCTCGACGACAGGATCTTCAAGGCGCTGAAGCCGGGCCCGCTGACCGAGGAGGCCTTCCATGTGGGGGCCGCGGCCGATTCCAACGACCACATCCTCTACGATCGCGGGAGCGGAGCGCTCTCCTACGATCCGGACGGATCGGGCTCCCAGGCCCCGGTGCGATTCGCTCTCCTGCACGCCAAGCTCGCGTTGAGCGCCACGGATTTTCTCGTCGCGTGAGGCTCGCCGAGCCTGTGGGATCATCGCCAAGGTCGGGCTTTTTCAAAGGATTTCCGGGAGAAACGCAGGCGCGATCCATTAGCACCGCTTATGCGGCGGACAATAAACATTCGATGTCGTGCCGGTTTTGTCTGCGCTAATATCCGCGCCTTCCGTTTTCGAGGATCCGCTTATGTCAGAGCCCGTGTCCCGCTCCCGGTTCTCGCCGGAGCTCGTCGTCCTGTCCGGGTGCATGATCGCCCTCATCACGTTCGGGCCTCGCGCCTCCTCGGGCCTGTTCCAGATCCCGATGACGATGGAGTTCGGCTGGGGCCGCGACGTGTTCGGCCTCGCTATCGCGGTGCAGAACCTCCTCTGGGGACTCGGCCAGCCCTTCGCCGGCGCGATCGCGGACCGCTACGGCGCCTTCCGGGTCCTGTGCCTCGGCGCAGTCCTCTATGCCCTGGGGCTCGTGGTCATGGCCTATGCGGTGACGCCGGGCCTGCTTCATCTGGGCGCCGGTGTGCTCATCGGCTTCGGTCTGTCCGGCTGTTCCTTCAACCTGGTGCTCGGCGCCTTCGGCAAGCTCCTGCCCGAATCGTGGCGCCCCATGGCGTTCGGCGCCGGCACGGCGGCGGGCTCCTTCGGCCAGTTCCTGTTCCCGCCCATCGGCAACGTGCTGATCGACTCGATGGGCTGGCACCAGGCGCTCCTGATCTTCGCCGCGAGCGTCCTTCTGGTGCTGCCCTTCGCGGTGGCGCTCGCGACGCGGCCCATGGAGGCGGCAGGACGGAGCGGCCCCGCGCCGGTGCCCGGCCAGTCGATCCGCCAGGCGCTTGGGGAGGCTTTCCGCCACCGCTCCTACGTGCTCCTGGTCCTCGGCTTCTTCACCTGCGGCTTCCAGCTCGCCTTCATCACCGTTCACCTGCCGGCCTATCTGCGCGATGCCGGCCTATCGGCCGCGGTCGGCGGCTGGACGCTCGCGGTGATCGGCCTCGCCAATGCCTTCGGGTCCCTGACCTCAGGCTGGCTTTCGACCCGCATGTCGAAGAGGTGGCTTCTGGCCTGGATCTATCTCGGGCGGGCCGTCGCCATCGCGGCCTTCATCCTGCTGCCGGCCTCGCCCGTCACGTCCATCGCGTTCGGCGTCGCCATCGGGCTTCTGTGGCTCTCCACCGTGCCACCCACATCCTCCCTCGTGATGCTGATGTTCGGCACGCGCTACATGGCCATGCTTTACGGCTTCGCATTCTTCTCGCACCAGGTCGGCGGCTTCCTCGGAGTCTGGCTCGGCGGCGTCCTGTATGAGGCCTACGGCAACTACACCCTGGTCTGGTGGCTCTCGATTGCGCTCGGCATTGCGTCCGCGCTGATCAACCTGCCCATCGTCGAGAAGCCCGTGGAGCGGCCGGTCGGCCTGCAGCCCGCCGAGTGAGGCGGGCCGCCTGAAGGGAAATCCGAGACTTTCCGCTTGCTTCGGCCATCCGCGGCGCCAAAACTTGACGGAATGGAGCGGAGGAGCGGGATGGGGACCTTCAAGGCGATCGTGATCGACAAGACCGAGTCCGGGCAGCAGGTGGAGCATCGGGACTTCGACGAAGCCGACCTGATGGAGGGCGACGTCACCGTCCGGGTGCTCTATTCGACCCTCAACTACAAGGACGGGCTGGCTCTCACCGGACGCTCGCCGGTCGTGCGGCGCTTCCCGATGATCCCCGGGGTCGATCTGGCCGGCAAGGTCGAGCATTCCTCCCATCCCGAGTTCAAGCCGGGCGATTCCGTCATCCTCAACGGCTGGGGGCTCGGCGAGACCCATCTTGGCGCCTATGCCCAGAAGGTGCGGGTGCGCGGCGAATGGCTGATCCACCTGCCGAGGGGGCTGACCCTCTTCCAAGCCATGGCCATCGGCACCGCCGGCTATACGGCCATGCTGTGCCAGATGGCCATCGAGCGCCACGGGCTGCGCTGCCAGCGTGGCCCGGTCGTCGTGACGGGCGCAGCGGGCGGCGTCGGCTCGGTCGCGGTCACGCTCCTCGCCCGGGCGGGCTGGCATGTGGTGGCCTCCACGGGCCGGCCTCACGAGGCGGATTATCTGAAGCATCTCGGCGCCGCGGAGATCATCGAGCGCGGCGAGCTTTCCGGACCGGCACGGCCGCTCGGCAAGGAACGCTGGTGCGCCGGGATCGACACGGTGGGCTCTCATACGCTGGCCAACGTGCTCTCGATGACCCAGTACGGCGGGGCGGTCGCCGCCTGCGGCCTGGCCGGCGGCATGGACTTTCCGGGTTCGGTCGCGCCCTTCATCCTGCGAGGCGTCTCGCTCCTCGGGATCGATTCCGTGAGGACCCCGCGGGGCTTGCGCCTCGAAGCGTGGAGCAGGCTCGCCCGCGATCTCGACCTTCACAAGCTCGAAGCCATGACGACCTCGATTGGCCTGGACCAGGTGAGGGCGGCGGGAAGCGACATCCTGGAAGGCAAGGTGCGTGGCCGCGTCGTGGTGGAGATCGACTGATGGGGCCGAAGCGGATCCTGTTTAGGCCGTCCTGACGCCGCTGCCCTCGATCCATTTCTTCTGACGGCCGATCTCGGTGGCCATGAAGTCCATGAAGGCCCGCACGCGGGCCGATTGGCGCAGGTCCGGGTGGGTGAGGAGCCACAGGCCTGCCGAGAAGTCCGGGTTGATGTCCGACAGGCGCACCAAACTCGGCTTGGCATCCGCGATGAAGCAGGGCAGGGGGCCGATCCCCAAGCCCGCCTCCACGGCCTCTGCCAGGCCCAGGACCGTGTTCACCTTGTAGACGATCTTCTCGTGCGGAACCTGATCGCGCACGAAGCGCGCGGCCTTGAGGGTGGCGAGGTTGTCGCCGAGGGCGACCCAGGCGCGCTGAAAGAGCCCCGGCATGTCCATGGACCGGGAGCCCGCCGGGAAATCCGCCGCGCGCCCGTAGATCGCCCAGGCGATGGTCGCGACCCGGCGGCCCACCAGGGTCTCGGGCGGGTTGTCCGTCGCGCGGATCGCCACGTCCGCATCGCGCTTCGACAGATTGAGGGCCTGGTTGGCCAACACCACGTCGAGGCGCATCTCCGGGCAGGCATCCAGGAACTTCACGAAGACCGGTGTGAGCATGTGCACGAGCAGCGTGTCGTTGGTCGTGACCCTCAACTCGCCGGTCGGCGCCACCGCCTGTCCGGCGAGCTTGCGCGTGAAGGTGGCGACGTTCTCTTCCATATGCTCGGCGAGAGCCGTCATTTCCTCGCCCGCCGGGGTCAGCACGTAGCCGGTCCGGTGCCGCTCGAAGAGCTTGACGCCGAGACTCTCCTCCATCTGCCCGAGACGGCGGAACACCGTGGAATGGTTGACGCCAAGCCGCTCCGCCGCCCCGGCGAGCCCGCCCGCCTCGGCGATGGTCTTCACGAGTCTGAAATCGTCCCAGACAAGGTGCTGCTTCGCCACGGCTTTTGCATCCATGCAAGAATTGTCCTGCAAGACTAACACTGGTCTTGCAGGGTGGAAAGATTATCCTCGCCGAGCATAGCAATTGCGGTGGACGAATTCGACCGGGGCGATGATCTGCAGGATCCCGGCGCGTCCTTCTGCATCCGACAACCTGAAGATATTGGAGATTGGAATGGCGAAGGTTCTGGTTCTTTACTATTCGTCCTGGGGCCATATCGAGCAGATGGCCTATGCGGTCGCCGAGGGTGTTCGCGAGGCAGGGGCCGAGGTCGTGGTGAAGCGCGTTCCCGAGCTCGTTCCGGAAGAGGTCGCCCGCAACGCCCATTACAAGCTCGACCAGGCGGCACCCGTCGCGACCGTCGAGGAGCTTCCCCAGTACGACGCCATCATCTTCGGGACGCCGACCCGCTACGGCAACATGACGGCCCAGATGAAGAACTTCCTCGACCAGACCGGCGCCCTCTGGGCCAGCGGCGCCCTCGTGGGCAAGGTGGGCTCGGTGTTTGCGTCGAGCGCCACGCAGCATGGCGGCCAGGAATCGACCATCCTGACGTTCCACCCCGTGCTCCTGCATCTCGGCATGATCATCGTCGGCCTGCCCTATGCGTTCGCGGGCCAGATGGGCGTGGAGGAAGTGAAGGGCGGCTCGCCTTACGGCGCCTCGACGATCGCGGCCGGCGACGGCTC
>Ga0065721_10006444_pt1 | contig 12527 bp, 10 predicted proteins | sample Mesricmetagenome_FD_59108 | JGI IMG/M metagenome (GOLD analysis project Ga0065721, IMG submission 59108) | Mesophilic microbial community from rice straw/compost enrichment Sample: eDNA_1 v2 (version 2) | ecosystem: Engineered > Solid waste > Grass > Composting > Bioreactor | place: USA: Davis... | reverse complement strand
GTCGAGGCATCGCGCCGCAACGCTACGCCCCCGCCAGCGCGCAATTCGTCGCCGCGCAACACAACACCGCCCCCGCAACCCTGACGCGCCAAATCGAATTTCAACCATGCCAGACAATCTCGAAATCTCTGACCTCTGCTTTTCATGCGGCAAAAGCATTCCGCCGCTTCCGCGCGCCGATGCCCTGTGCGTGGCTTGCCGATACAAGCGATCCGGCGCGCCGCTGGCCACAGGTCCAAGCGCAGATGAAATCGAGCTGGCGAATGCCTTCACCCTCGATCCGATCCCGGAAGAAACCGCCCCTGATGAGATCCGCGCCGATCGCGGTGACGTAACCAAGCAGCCGAACCTCATCGGCTTGCTCGAGTGGCTGAGTCGGGGCGGAAGCATCATTCGGGCTGGAGAGCGCGCCCTTGCGCTGGCGCACGTGTGCGGTTGCGGAGTATTCAAAACCGATGCGGCGCTGGCCCTGAAATTAAACATGTCGCGCGGGCGCATTTCGCAACTTCGCACGGAAATTGATGGGTTTCTGCCGGGAGTGAACGGGAATCGTCGCCAGAAAATTAAACGTCGGCGCACTGGTGACAGGAACAACAAAATTTATGACGCCGAAACCAAAAGACGCCCTAGCTGCGATTGACGCAGCGCTCGAACAACGAAAGCCGATCCGGCTTTACGAACCACTCTCCGCCGGGCTGATTGCCGAGGCCTGCGCCAAACTCAAGCTCGGCCCCACGCAAGACGAAGTTGCGCAACTCGAAGCCCTGGACAAACCCCGCGCCGCCGCTCTCGCTCACGCACAGAAGTATTCCAACCCCAAAGCCCTCAAAGATGCCTGGCTCGCCGGACACAAAGCCGCCGGCCCGCGCCTGTGCGCTGGCGAAGGCTGCGAAGTGCGCAGCCGCGAGCAGCTCAGGGAAGATTTCCGCGCCAAGCGCGAGGCCGGAATGCGCGCCGCCCGGCCACATGGCGACGAGCAGGCCGAGATTGTGCGCACAATCACCCTGCGCGTCTGCGACCAGATCGAGAAGGCCGCCAACGACCTTGGCAATTTTCACACCAACGCCTTGGCAAAGCTCCTGGTCGATAATCCGGACGACATCGCCAAGGTGTTCAAAGACCAGGTCAAAACCCTCCGCGCATTCGCGAAGAAGCTCCAAGGCTCGCCATATTTCAATTGGCGCTCCTGCCTGGCCGATTTCGGAATTCCCTCTCAACCCGTGAAGTAATTATGACGCCAATTTTCAACGCCAATACCGTCACCGGCATTGTTGCCGAGTCCATCATCACGAACGCCGTTTTACCGCCGATTGTGCGTTGCGCCCCGCTCCCGTCTATCGGCACGCGCGGGCGATTGAAACGCGTTCAAACCGGCAAGCAACGGATGGCGCACGTCATCAGCAACACGGCGGCCCAATCGAACCCGACGAACCATCAGAGCGGCGACACTGTCGTTGAGGAAATCGAGTTGAACGTCGTTCACATTTCCAAGGCCGCTGGCTTGACCGCACAAGAGCAGAACATTGGCTTGAATCCCGCCCTTTTGAATGATGGCTTGGCGCGGTTGGCCGAGCAGGACATCTGGGACAATCACGTCTCCCCACTCATCGCCGCCGCCGGCTTCGGTGCCGCCGATGTTTCTGTTTTGCCGGCATCATTCGATGAAACGCACCTCGAAGACCTGATCGCCGCGTGCGTGTCTATGCCGCGCGCGCTGATGATTCAGCCCGCCGCCCGGGAGAATATCGCCAGCATGCTCCAACGCGGCCCCGCCGGTTGGGAATACCCCGGCATTGATGGCATCTACGAAATTGGTGCCGACGTTGGCGAAGCCAACACCGTCCTTGCCGGCCCGGAAGCCCTTGCCTACGCCGTCGAAGCACCGCCCTACACCTCCGCGCCACCAGGTGAAATCACCGTGAAGGAAATCACTCTCCCGCGCTTAGGCATTCCCGCGTGGCAAACGACGTGGCTTGACCGCGCGACGCGGTCCGCCTGGCAAAGCGTTGAACTTTTCTTCGGCATCGCCCCGGCCAACGCCGCCGCATTGAGCTACGCCGCAGATCCGGAGGAATAAAAGCATTTCGCGCGGTTTTTGGTTTTCCCCGCGCGTTTTCCGGCGGCGGCCGGGGGCGGTCTCACTCACCGCTCTCGGTTTTGCCACAACTGAATGAATCGGACGATCACCCGAAAAGAAATCGCCGCTGCCAATGACATCAGCGACACAACGGTGCGACGCAAGGAACGCGCGCTCGGCCTGCACCGCTGCCGAGATCGTGTCTGTCGGCGTCCCATCCGGTATCACGCCGCCGAAGCCGCCGCACGATTACGCGCGGCACGATGGAACGTTCCTGAACAATGAACCGCCTCGCAAAAACCGTCAGCATCTCGTCACCTGCCGCCACTGAAGCGCTTGCCGCAGATCGAACCAACGCCGTGCCCTCGTGGCCGCGCCGGCTCGTCGTGCTACTTGTCGCCGCCCCACTCATGCACTTTGGCTATTTCCTCGCCTGGCCTGGCTTAAAGCTCTCCATCATCGGGCACGCGATCGTCACGGCGATGCTCAAAACTCCAAACTTCAAAAAGAACTGATTTATGACTCGCCGCGAAGACATCATCGTTGCCCTGGGGGGCGACTCCAAGCAACTGATGCGCGACCTGAACATGTCCAAGCAGGGTTTCCAAACCTTTGCGCGCGACGTCGCCAAGGAAATCAACGAAGGCCACATTCCCCAGGCGTGGCGTTCGTATTCCAAGAATGCGAGCGCGGCGCTGAAGCACGTTGAAACCGAAGGCAAGCGAGGCATTACCAGCTTCGGAGAAGTCGCCAAATCAACCCTGACGAAGGTCGGCGCGGCCTTCGCTGCGGCTTTCGGCGTAAGGGCCATCATTGCCGGTTTGCGCGAAGTCTCGAAAGAGATTGGAGAAGTGGACAAATCGCTGAACGCATCTCATTACCTCAAGCAGCAGCGCGACGCGCAATTAAGCGGAATGAGCGCCAGCGACAAAGAGAATATCGTCGCCGGCAATGTTCAGATGTCTCGCGCTTGGTCTGGGGTGAAAGACTTACTCGCAAAAGCCGCCGGCGGAGCCGCCATCCTGATCGATGCGACCAAAGAGAAATTCACCGGCGGCATTCTCGAGCGCGGCATGAGTTGGGAAAAAGCCATCACAAAAGCCGTGGAGAACGAGAAAGCGCTAATCCAGGGAATCAAAGCCGCCGCCGCGGAAGCCGAGGCGCAGAAAGCCGCTGAGAAAGCGAAAGCGGATAACCGCAAGGCCGCGCTCGAGGACTTGAAAAAATGGAGGGAGGAGAACCGCTTTCAACGCGCGGTTGAGAAATACCACATGGAACAGCAACTTGCCGCACGCCAGCGCATCACCGCCGAGATCCTGCGGCAGAATGCTCTGCTCGCTCAACAGCAGCAACTCGGCGTGCTTGGTTACAAAGGCGCGGAGTTTGCCGACACGTTAGGCGAAATGGGCGGGGCGCTACCGGAAGGCGATCCATCGTCCCCTGCGCCGTCTGGCAACCCGCAATTCCCCGGCCTGGGCGCGGGCAAGGATGAATACCTAAAGAACACCAGCGACCGAATGGCGGCATGGATGGAACACGCCACAAGTTTTACGCCTGAGAAGATGCGATACCGCAACCTTACATTCGAACGCTTCAACATGCGCAATCCGCCACTCCCGGACAAACAGCCCAGCGGTAACACTGCCGCAGAAATTCTGAGCAAGTTGCAAGAGGGCGTGAAAGTCAAAGTGGAACTCGACGAATAAAAAAGCCCGCGTAGTTTCCCACGCGGGCTTTCCTGAGCGGTAATCGGTTTACTTCTCGCGCTCGAATGCTTCCAGTTCATCGGCGGATGCCTCTAACATTTCCCCCAGCGCCCGAATGGCCGATGAATCCTCAGCCCAAATATGATGTTTCTCGGGGTTCATGAACTCGGCGAGCAACCCGAACGCCCGCAGAATCCCCACCAGGGTGTAGCAACTGAACCCACAGTGAGCTAACGAACGCTCGCCAGCGCGTGGAGCGATATTCTGTTCCAGATCAAAGCGGTTCAATTCCTGCGCCTCGAAATCCTTGAATTCGCGTTGCGTAGCATACATCACGGCGGAAAGCGCATTGTTGAATCTGGTGTCGATGCGATTTGCCGCCGCGCAAATTTCATTCACGGTGAGATGCTGTAAGCTGATGCGCTTCCGCAGGCGTTCCGCTATTGGATGGATCTGAGCGCGGAGCTTTTCGAGTTTCACACTGAGCACTGCCTTTTCTTCATCGGGATTGAGGATTGTTGCATTCATGTTGTTTTTGGATAGAAGCCCGCCGCCAGAGATGTCGAACCGCGCCACGCGTACGTGACGCCACCCCCAGCGGCGGGCAGATTTTTGTTTTGGGAACGCCGCACCGGGTTCGAATCGGGCGGAAAGGGAATTTGACCGTTATGCGGCAGCGTTATGCGCGCGCGGTTTGGGAAAAGGGAATTCCCCGATTTTGCAGTATTTTCAGGGGTTTTCGACGATGGCGACCCTACCGGGACTCGAACCCGGGCTACCTCCGTGAAAGGGAGGTGTCCTAACCGCTAGACCATAGGGTCGTCGAAGGGCGGGCATTGTAGGGAATGTCTTCTCACTGTCACGAAAAAATCTCAGGTTGTTGCAGCTTTCTTACTTTCACGCCAGAACAGGCCTGCGTTTGCGGGGTCATTGCTCCAGAATGGGATGGTGATGACGAATTGGGTTGTGCTCGCGCTGCTATCTGCGGTGTGCCTCGGTATTTACGAGCTTTGCACCAAGCATGCGATTCGGAACAACGCAGTATTGCCGGTCCTGTTTTTCAGCACGTTGACGGGTGCAATGGTCTGGGGCGGATTGCTGGCAACAGATTTCATTCTTCCAGGAAAACTGCCGGCGTCGCTGGTGACGGAGCGTTTGAATGGATTTCAACACGCGCAATTGGCTTTGAAGTCAGCCATCGTCGCGATGTCGTGGATCTTCACTTATTTCGGGCTTAAACATCTGCCTTTATCGCTCGGCTCGCCAATTCGCGCAACCAGTCCGATGGTGGTGCTGCTGGGAGCCGTTTTGATTTTGGGTGAACGATTGACGTGGCTGGAACTGTTGGGCGTGCTCACGACAATAGCGGCATTCATCGGACTTTCGATTGCCGGTCGCGGCGAAGGCATTCATTTCCATCGCAACAAATGGATCTGGTTTCTCATCGCGGGAACTATTCTCGGTGCTTCGAGCGCTTTGTATGATCGCTATCTGCTGGGGCGGGCGAGATTTTCGGTGCCGACGGTGCAAGCGTGGTTTTCGATTTATCTGCTCGTGTTCTTCACGCCTTTTATGATCGGCTGGCAACGGCGTTGGTGGCCGCGGAATGAATTCACCTGGCGCTGGAGCATTCCAAGCATTGCGATTGCACTGTTGGTTGCGGATTACATCTATTTCAGTGCATTGGCTGTGCCGGATGCGTTGGTGGCAGTGGTGATGAGTTTGCGACGTGGCAGCACGCTGGTGGCGTTTCTGGGTGGACTGTGGTTATTTCAGGAGCGAGCGGATTGGGGGAAAACGATAGCGGTGCTCGGAATCATTGTCGGGATTGTGCTGACCGTGTTGGGATGAAACGGGCAGAGCCGTCACGCATTATTGCGTGATGACGCGGAAATATTCTTCCGGCTCGGAGCCGATGGGCAAAAGGATGGTCTTGAGTTCGCCATCACCGGGAACGTTGGTGCGCGTGATCCAGTCGCCTTGAATCAGATTCGTGCAGGATTGAACGAGGTTGGTGAAACCGAATTGGGAAAGGAACTGAAACTGAAATTCGCCGCTGACGATTTGTGCGTCGAGTAATTCAACCGGTTGCGCGCTGGCGACGACAAAGCTCGCAGTGGTCAATGTTTCAAACTGAACTTCGCCCAGACTCCATCCGATGAAAGGCGCAGTAGTGTCGAAACCTTCGATTACTGCGCGCGTGGAACGCACTTCGAAGAAATTTGTCCCCGAAGCAAGAGGTGGTTGCCCAATCCAGTTTGTGAGACTGGTCGGGGATAAAGATTCCGTTGCATAGAAAAACGGCTCAGCCTCGCGAATTTGATACGCACGCACGGCGAGTTCATCGGCTGCCCAGAGGTTTTCCGTCCACGCGAAACTCGTGTAGGGCAGCACTTCGACGGCATCGTTGGTCGGTTGTGTGATGGTAATGCCGCCGAGATCGTTCGACGTAAGCGTTGGGGCATTGAGGCGAAAGGTATAAAACTGTTCCTGCGGAGTGCCACGGTCGAGACGCAGAATCCAGACGCCATTCGTCAATTCGTAGCGGAGCGCATCGAAATCGAGGAACGGCGTCGCGGCAACGGTGGTATTGGTCGGGCCGAACGTGGCTTTGAACGCGCCGCCCGGAGAACGCACTTCGTGATAACTCATCGGAGGATTCGTGGCGCTCAAGGAAGGTCGCGCGGAGAAAAATAGTGCGTTCGGTGCGTAATCGTCATGTGCTGGTTTTTGTTCGCGACTCAGCGTGAGATTGAATTCGACGCTTGGGCCAACGGGCAGGATGTCCGCGCTGAGTCGCACTTGATCAAGAAAAGCCGCGTCGGCACCTTCGGCATAAGAGACATCTTTGTAGTAAGTCCATTCCAGGACGTGGGGTTGATTGTCGGTAATCTGATAAATGTATTCCTGCCAGACGGTTGTGCCGGTGAGGTCGGTGACGTAATTTCCGTTGTCACTGAATTCCACGTAGTCCGCGAACGCTTCGCAATCCGTGCGCCAGCGAAAACGAATGGTGTTCGTTCCGTAAATCACGGTGCGCAAACGGCTGTAGCCATTGTCGGGAATTACGCCACTTTGAGCGGCATCCACGCCGTCGGTGACATTCGCAGTTTGCCCGAACCACTCCGCATCGCCAAAGGTTTCCCAAATCAACTCCGGACAATCGAGGGCTTCGGCGAGAGGCGAGAACGGTAAGCCTTCCGTGAGAAAGCCCGACTCGGCGCTGGATCGCAGCACAACGAATCCGATGTTCCAATTTGTCAGTTCGCCCAGCACATCGTTAGTCGGAGTGCTGATGGTGAATTCTTCGGTGACTTCGCGAAAATACGACACCAAAAAGAAGTTCGTTCCGGGCGTCAAAGTCGGGCCGTTGAACCATTTCGTTTTTGTGGCGGGCAGCGTGGCGTTGTTCATTCCGCGCACACCGACGATGATCTCGTCGAAATCGGTCGGCCCGATCCACGTATAAGCGGGGTTAGTCGAAATGTTGAATCCGCCATTCGGCGGCGATGTGATGTAAACCTCCGGCAGTAGATTCGTCGCGAGAGCTGCGGACGTAATGGTGAATTCGTAATACGCCTCTTCGTCTGTTTCGCGATTCAGCCAGAGCTTCCAATTTCCGTTGGTCAGCGAATAGAAAAGTTGTTGAGCATCGTAAAAAACCAGACTGCTGTAATCGCTATTAGTGCCGAAATTGGCGCTGCAAATTTCGTCCGGTGCTTCAACCCGATGATAGCTGAGCGGCTCGTTGGTGTCGCTCAACCAGACGGCGGCACGAAATCGTGGTGGGCCATAGTCGGATTCGTAGGCGGGTTTAGTCTCACGGATGATGCTGAGTGAAAAGGTAATCTCTGCCGCGCCGGGGAGCGCGATGAGGCAAAGCAACAGCAGAGCGCATAAACGATTGATCAGGCTGAACTGTTTTTTGATATGCGACACGATTTCCGTTAGTAATGCGCCCCCAAGCTTTTGATGTTTTATAACCGCGATGGGTTCCGATTTAAACTAATAATGATTTTCGGAATTTCCAGTGAATCAACGCGACGACATCAGAATGTTTCGATGCAACGGAAACTTTTTGCTGAAGTTGCAATTATCGACCCAGCGTTAAGAGAGCGGTGACGCCGATACCGGCTGCCAACAGCCAGATGAGCATAACCGCCGCGGTATTGCTCAAGCCGAGACGCACGAGGCGATGCGATAAATGGTTTGTGTCGCCGATGTAAAACGGTTTTCCCGCTTTGGTGCGTAAGATGACGACCCAAATTAAATCCCCCAGCGGCACGGCCAGAATGAACAGCGGAATTAAAACCGCGAACTTATGCGGATGATCTTCGGTGTGGAAATGCGGGAGAATGGCCATCACCGCCAGCAGATATCCGACAAGGTGACTGCCGGAATCGCCGAGGAACGCGCGGGCTTTGGGAAAATTATGCGGCAGAAAACCGGCCAGCGCTCCACACATCAAAAACGCCAGCGCGGCAACAAGATATTGCCCATGCAATGCAGCAATCCATCCGAACAACCCCGCGCCGATTAAGCCCAGTCCGCTGCAGAGACCGTTCATATTGTCCATGAAGTTGAATGCGTTGATGATGGTCAGCAGCCAAAGAATCGTAACGACGTAACTGAACGGCGCGCTCGGCACAAACAGAGTGATTCGCACGCCGGCTGCGGCTACGATTCCGGCGACGAATACCTGTCCGAGGAATTTAGTGGCAGGACGCAGTTCCAGTTTGTCGTCGAGTAAACCAAGAATCGTCATTCCAGCAGCGCCGAAGGCGATGGCGCTCAATTGCAGTGCGCGTTTTCCCAGTCCGTGAATGAGCGGATCGGCGCTGCTTTCACCGAGCAACCGGAGTTTCAGGACGCAAATCGCGACGGCAAGCGGAGCGAGTAATCCGGTTAATACGGCCAGACCGCCCGCCAATGGAATTGGAGTGTCGTGGATTTTGCGATGGCCGGGGTCATCTACGAGCCCAACGCGTTCGCACCACCAACGCCAGACGGGCAGGGCGGCGAAGGAAGTGGCCAGCGCGCTGAAAAAGGCGGCGAGATAGATATTGCAGGGAAACGACAGCGACATTGATTGCCGGGACAGTGTGCCAGAGTGGCTGCGGATTGCAATTTGCCAGCAATCCGGTTTTCCGATACACCTATGCGTCCGCTTAAGCGGGTTAAGTCATGAAACCTCAAGTCGAAATCTACGATACGACTCTGCGCGATGGTGCGCAGGGCGAAGGCATCAATTTCTCGGCCGTGGANAANCTCCGCATTGCCGAGAAGCTCGATTCGTTTGGGGTTCANTANATTGAAGGCGGTTGGCCGGGCAGCAATCCCAAGGATTTGGAGTTCTTCAAACAGGCCGCCAAACGGAAGTGGAAGAATGCTCAAATCGCGGCATTCAGCATGACGCGACGCAAAGGTGTCGCCGTGGAACAGGACGAGTTGATGCGCCTGATTCTCGAAGCGAAGACGCCGGTCGTGACCATCGTGGGCAAGACGTGGTTGTTGCACGTCACTGAAGTGTTGCGCGCTAAACCGGAGGAAAATCTCGCGATGATCCGCGACACGATCCGCTATCTGAAGGATCACGGTAAAAAAGTGATTTACGATGCGGAACACAGTTTCGACGGTTACGCCGACGAACCGGAATACGCGCTCGCCACGTGGCTGGCGGCGGAAGCAGCCGGCGCCGATGCGATTGTTTTGTGCGATACCAATGGCGGTCGTTTGCCGAGCGAGGTTGCGAAGACGGTCGCGCTTGCGAAGTCCAGGTTGAACTGTCCGATTGGCATTCACTCGCATAACGACTGTGGCTTCGGTGTGGCCAATGCCATCGCTGCCGTGGAAGCGGGCGCGACCCAAGTGCAGGGAACAATCAACGGTTTTGGCGAACGCACGGGTAATTGCAATCTCATCAGCGTAATCCCGACGTTGGAATTGAAGATGGGCAAGCGATGCGTGCCGGCGAAGTCCTTGCCGAAGCTGAAAGAACTTTCTGAATTCGTGAATGAAGTGGCGAATATCCGTCACGACGTGCGCGCGCCGTGGGTGGGGCAGACGGCGTTTGCGCATAAGGGCGGAATGCACGTTCATGCGATCGAACGCGTGGCGCGGAGTTATGAGCACATCAATCCGGAAGCGGTGGGAAACTTTCGTCGCGTGCTCGTGAGCGACATGTCGGGCCGCACGAATATTTTGATGAAGGCGAAAGAGCTGGGTTTCAAACTTTCGCCGGATGCGCCGGAGACGCGTGCGATTACTGCGAAAGTAAAGGAACTTGAGGCCAACGGTTACGAATACGAAGCAGCGGAAGCGTCGCTGGCGTTGCTCATTCGCGGCATCCTGGATCACAATCCGGAACTTTTGTTCACGGTGGATACGTATCACGTTTCCATGCGCGGTGATCAAAAGACATCCATTTGCGAAGCCACAGTGCGCGTGCGAGTGGGGGACCGGGTGGCGCACACGGTCGCGGAAGGAGATGGTCCGGTGAACGCGTTGGATGGGGCGTTGCGTCGGGCGCTGGCGAGTTTCTTTCCGAAACTGAAGAACATTCAACTCACCGACTACAAGGTGCGTATTATCAACGGCACGACGGGCACTGCTGCCAAAACGCGCGTGCTCATCACCTCGAGTGACGGCAAACGCGAATGGGGCACAGTCGGTGTCAGTGAGAATATCATCGAAGCCAGTCTGCAAGCGCTGGTGGATTCATTGGAGTACGCGTTGTTGAAGAAATGATTTCACCGCGGAGACGCAGAGGCGCAGAGTTCTGAAGGATTTATCTCTGCGCTTCAGCGCCTCTGCGGTTCAAAACTATGTCTGAGATTCCCAAAGCCTACGAACCGCAGTCCGTCGAAGATAAATGGTATGACTTCTGGCTGAAGCAGGGTTGCTTCACCGCCGACCCGGCGCGCGTCAGTGAAAAACGCCCGGCGTATTCCATTGTCATTCCGCCGCCGAACGTCACGGGCATGCTCCACATGGGGCACGTGCTGAATAACACCATTCAAGACATTCTCGCCCGCAAAGCGCGCATGGACGGCAAGGAAGTGCTTTGGCTGCCCGGCACGGACCACGCGGGCATCGCCACACAGGTGATGGTGGAAAAACAACTCAAGAAAGAGGAAAAGAAATCGCGGTACGATATCGGGCGCGAGGAATTTCTCAAACGGGTTTGGGCGTGGAAGGAAAAGCACGGCGGCATCATCATCAATCAGCTCAAGAAACTCGGGTGTTCGTGTGATTGGACGCGCGAACGCTTCACCATGGACCCGGAGTATTCGCGCTGTGTGCAAAAAGTTTTCGTGGAGCTTTACAAGAAGGGGCTCATCTATCGCGGCAAGCGAATGGTGAACTGGTGTCCGGCCACGCAGACGGCGCTCTCGGATGAGGAAGTGGAAATGAAACCGCAGAAAGGTTTCATGTATCACTTCCGGGTTGAAGCAGTGGAAAAGGACGGAATGCCTGTCAAAGGTGTGAGTGGACGCTGCCTCACTCCGACCGGTGCGCAAACTGGTGATACGTCCGCTTCTGATTCTAAGCCAGATGAGGAAGCCGCATCAAAAGGCGGCCCGGAAATTGATTCCGAGGGTCGTGTCTGGCTCACGATTGCGACGACGCGACCGGAAACCATTCCGGGCGACACGGCGGTGGCGGTGAATCCGAAGGACACCCGTTACGCGCATCTGATCGGTAAGTACGTGGTGCGACCGTTGCCGGCGGAATTGCCGCGCGAACAGAAGCTCATCCCGATTATCGGTGACGAGCATGTGGATTTTGAGTTCGGTACGGGTGTGCTCAAAGTGACGCCGGCGCACGACAAGGCGGACTTTGAAATCGGCCAGCGCCATAGCTTGCCGATTTTAGAAGTGATTAGGCCAGACGGTGTGATGAGCGATGCCGCAGGGGCAGATTTGCGAGAACTTGATCGGTTCAAGGCGCGCAAGGTCGCGGAAGAAAAACTCACCGAACTTGGCGTCCTTGTTGAGGCAAAGCCCTATGAAAATAATGTTGGCTTTAGCCAACGAGCTGGCGTGCCAATTGAGCCGCGTTTAAGTCGTCAGTGGTTTCTAAAGTACCCGGCTGTGGAGCAAGCCAAGGCGTGCGTGGCGAAAGATGACGAGGTAGGGCTCGCTGTCCCCAGCGAGCCGCGGCGCGCAACGGAGTGCGCGCCCTACCAGAAAATGCGGTTCCATCCGCAGCGGTGGGCGAAGGTTTACGATCACTGGCTGACCAACATTCAGGACTGGTGCATCAGCCGCCAGCTTTGGTGGGGACATCGGATTCCGGTGTGGACGAAGCGTGTTCGTCTATCAAATCAAAGTCTGAGCGGTATTCTGGAAGAAATAAAATCGACAAAGTATCAAGCAGACTTCAAGAAAGATGCGTCAGGTAAGCCAAGTGGGTTGATTGATTTCAGGTTCATTCGGCTTTCAGATGGAAAGGAGTTGGCAAACTCCTCGTACGAAGCAATTGTCGAGTTTGTCGGTTCAACTGAAGCCGATTACGAAATTCGGATCGCTGCTGACTTTGATAACGTTGGTAGGTGGTTCGATGCTCATGGCTTCACCCAAGACCCCGACGTGCTCGACACGTGGTTCAGTTCCTGGCTTTGGCCGTTTGCCACGATGGGCTGGCCTGAGAGCACGGAGACGTTGAAGAAGTTTTATCCGACCACCGATCTTGTCACCGGGCCGGACATCATTTTCTTCTGGGTCGCGCGCATGATCATGGCG
>Ga0065721_10052164_pt1 | contig 12532 bp, 12 predicted proteins | sample Mesricmetagenome_FD_59108 | JGI IMG/M metagenome (GOLD analysis project Ga0065721, IMG submission 59108) | Mesophilic microbial community from rice straw/compost enrichment Sample: eDNA_1 v2 (version 2) | ecosystem: Engineered > Solid waste > Grass > Composting > Bioreactor | place: USA: Davis... | reverse complement strand
CGATCCCGCCCGCCGCGCCCGGCTCGGCGAGGCCGCCCTCGCCTACGCCCGCAGCCAGGACGGGGCGCTGGACGCCGCCCTCGCCGCCCTGGAGCCCCTGCTGCCATGAAGCTCGCCACGCCCCGCTGGTGGTACAGCCGCGACCGCCGGGTGATGCCCATGACCCGGGGCCTGCTGACGCCCCTGTCCTGGATCTGGGCCGGGGTCACCGCCCGCCGCATCGCGCGCGCCCGCCCAGCGGATCCGGGCGTGCCGGTGATCTGCGTCGGCAACGTCACCCTCGGCGGGGCGGGCAAGACGCCCATCGTCCGCGAGATCGCCCGCCGCCTCGGCGGCCATGTCCTGACCCGCGGCTATGGCGGCCGTGAAGCCGGGCCTCTGCGGGTCGACCCGCAGGCGCACAGCGCCGCCGACGTGGGCGACGAGCCCCTGATGCTGGCCGTGGACCTGCCCGTCTGGGTCGCCCGCGACCGGGCCGCCGGCGCTCGGGCCGCCGCCGCCGCCGGCGCCCCGGTCCTGGTCATGGACGATGGCCATCAGAACCCGTCGCTGAAGAAAGCCCTGTCCCTGGTGGTGGTGGACGGCGAGACCCGGAACGGGGAATGGCCGTTCGGCGATGGCCGGGTGTTCCCCGCCGGCCCCATGCGCGAGCCGCTGGAGGCGGGCCTCGCCCGGGCCGACGCCAGCATCGTCCTGCTGCCCGCCGACATGGAGGCCGCCGATCCCGAGCTGCTGGCGGCCCTGGCGGCGCGCCCGGTGCTCATCGCCCGCCTGCAGCCGGCTGGCCCGCCGCCGGCGGGGCCGGTGCTGGGCTTCGCCGGCATCGGCAAGCCGTGGAAGTTCGAACGAGCCCTGACAGCCGCCGGGGCGCAGCTCGCCGACTTCGCCCCCTTCCCGGACCATTTCGCCTATGACGAGGCGACTCTGTCGTTGCTGGCCGACCGGGCCGCGCAGTTCAGGGCCGCCCTGGTCACCACCGAGAAGGACTGGGTGCGCCTGCCCCCGGCCTGGCGGGCCAGGGTCGCCCCCTGGCCCGTGCGGGCGGTGTTCGAGGACGAGGCCGCCCTCGACGCCGTCCTGCGGGGAAGGGGCTAGGACGCCCCTGCCTTCTTGGCGAACTCCCAGCTGGCCTGGGCCAGGGCCAGGACCCGGGGGCCCATGCTGGCGGCGTCGGGGTGGTTGGCCGTCCCGTCGCGGACCCGGCCCAGGATGCCCTGGACGATCCCGGCCAGACGGAAGGTGTTATAGGCGAAGAACCAGTTGAGGTCGGGCAGGCCCGAACGGCCGGTCCGCTCGCAGTAGATTTCCACGGCCTCCTCGATGGTCGGAATGCCGTGGGCCTTGAGGTCGGGCAGTTGGGAGATGGTGCCGTTCACCCAGTTCATCAGCAGATAGGTGAAGTCGGCCAGGGGCTCGCCGAGGGTCGAGAGCTCCCAGTCCAGCACCGCCGCCACCCGCGGCTCGGTGGGGTGGAAGATCATGTTGTCCAGGCGGTAGTCGCCATGGACCACCGAGGTCCGCTCCTGGGTCGGGACGGTGGCCGGCAGCCACTCGATCAGCCGCTCCATCTCCTCGATGTGGCGGTCCTCCGAGGCCTTGTACTGCTTGGTCCAGCGGTCGACCTGCCGGGCCATGTAGTTGCCGGGCTTGCCGAAGTCCTCCAGGCCGATGGCCACGTAGTCGGTGTTGTGCAGGTCGGCCAGGGTGCGGATCTTGGCCTCGAAGATCGCCCGCCGCTCCTCAGGGCTGTAGGCCGGCAGGGTCTGGTCCCACAGGACCCGGCCCTCGACGCAGTCCATGACGTAGAACCAGGTGCCGATGACCGAGTCGTCCGTGCACAGGCCATAGGTCCTGGCCACCGGGAAGCCCGTCGGCCCCAGGGCCGAGATCACCCGGTACTCCCGGTCCACCGCGTGCGCCGACGGCAGCAGCTTGCCCGGCGGCTTGCGGCGCAGCACGTACTTCCGGGCCGGGGTGATCAGCTGGTAGGTCGGGTTGGACTGGCCGCCCTTGAACTTGCGGACCTCCAGCGGCCCCGCATAGCCCTCGACGTTGGCCTCGAGCCACCGCTCCAGCGAGGCCTGGTCAAAGCGCTGCGCCTCGGGGACGGCCTCGGTGCCGGTGTTGGCCTTTTCCCGCTCCTGTTCGCCCGCGACATCAGACGTCACCGCCATGGCGCTCCCCTTCGTACAGTTGTTTGAACCCCTTGTAGCGATGCGGACCTTGCGGGAGCAAGGCGGGAAGCCGGCCTTGACCAGAGATCGGGAAGCGGGTTTGCCGGATGTCGCGCATGGCGACCGTCGACATCGAGACCATCATCGAGATCGAGGCGCCGCCGGACGAGGTCTGGCGGCGGATGGTCGACACCCGGGCCGCCTGGCGCTGGCTGGGCGCCTTCGGCTTCCGGCCCGTGGTGGGCCACCCCTTCGTCATGCAGCCCAGCCGCAAACGCCGCGACGAGGCCGACCTGGAAGGCGCGATCCAGTGCGAGGTGGAGGTGGTGGAGCCCGGCCGTCGGCTGCGCTTCAGCTGGACCTATCCAGGCCGCCCGCCCACCGAGGTGACCCTCGTACTGACGCCGATCCCGGGCGGCGCCCATGTGCGCCTGACCCACGCGGGATGGGAGGCCTTCGAGGACGAGGTGGCCCCCGACCGCATCGAAACCGCCGTGGCGGCCCTGGCCGAGCGCTGGTCCGACGAGGTGCTGCCCGACCTCAAGGCCCTGGTGGAGGCCGGCGGCTAGGCTCAGCTCCCCAGGGCGCGCCAGCCGATGTCGCGGCGGCAGAAGCCGTCCGCGTAGTCGATCCGGTCCACGGCGGCATAGGCGCGGTCCCGGGCGGCGCGCAGGTCTGCGCCCCGAGCGCAGACGTTGAGCACCCGCCCGCCGGCAGCGCGCAGCACCCCCTCGGCGTCCAGCTTGGTGCCCGCATGGAACACCACCACGCCCTCGCCGAGGTCGCCATCCAGCCCGCGGATCTCGCCGCCGGCCGCCGGCGTACCCGGATAGCCCTTCGCGGCCACCACGACGCACACCGCAGGCTCGTCGCGCCAGACCGGCGGGGGCAGATCCTTCAGCGTCCCCGTAGCGCAAGCCTTCAGGTAGGGAACGATGTCGCTCTCCAGCCGCAGCATCAGCACCTGACACTCCGGGTCGCCGAAGCGGACGTTGAACTCCACCAGCTTAGGGCCGGTCTTGGTCGCCATCAGCTCAACGAAGAGCACGCCGCGGTAGGGCGAACCGTCGGCGGCGATCCCGGCGAACGCCGGCTCCACCAGGCGCGTGCGGATTTGCTCGACCAGCTCGGGCGTGAAGACCGGCGCCGGCGAATAGGTGCCCATGCCGCCGGTGTTCGGCCCCTGCTCGCCGTCGTAGGCGCGCTTGTGGTCCTGGGCCCAGCCGAAGATCATCGAGGTCTCGCCGTCACAGAGTGCGAACAGCGAACCGATCTCGCCCTCCAGGAACTCCTCGAGCACCACCCGCGCCCCGGCGGCGCCGAACCTCCCGCCGAACGCATCGTCAATGGCGGCTTCGGCCGCGGCGCGGTCCTGGGCGATCACCACGCCCTTGCCGGCGGCGAGGCCGTCGGCCTTGATCACATAGGGCGCCTCGAAGCGGTCCAGGGCGGCCTTGGCGGCGGCGGCGCTCTCGCACACCTCATAGGCCGACGTGGGCAGGCCGTGACGGTCGCAGAAGGCCTTGGTGAAGGCTTTGGAGCTCTCCAGCCGCCCGGCGCCCTTGGAGGGCCCGAAGCAGGCGATCCCCGCCTGCTCCAAGGCGTCGGCGAGACCGGCGTCGACCGACGACTCCGGCCCGATCACCACGAGGTCGGCGGCGATCTCCTTGGCCAGGGCCACCAGGCCCTCCACGTCCGTGGCGGCGACGTTGCGCAGTTCGGCCTGCGCGGCCATGCCGGGGTTGCCGGGGGCGGCCACCAGCCGCTTCACCAGCGGCGAGGCCGCGATCTTCCAGGCCAGCGCATGTTCACGGCCGCCCGAGCCCACGAGAAGGATGTTCATGGGGCGCCGCTTTGGCGGTCGGCCGGTCCGGGGTCAAGCCCCCGCGGCCCCGGGCCGCTGATCCAGGGCGCAAACCCGGGCGACGACCTCAATCCCCGACGACCGGACAGTGTGGCGATGCGCCGTGGTTCAAGACATGCTGCGCCGCCCCTCAGCGGAGATGACCATGCCCGCCGATGAAACTGCACGCCTCAGGCAGGCCCTGGCGGCCCAGACCGAGCTCCAGCGCGAGGCCGATCACCGGGTCAAGAACACCTTCCAGCTGATCTCCTCGCTCATCCTGCTCCAGGGGCGGCGAGCCCCGTACGAGAACACCCGCCAGGCGCTGGCGTCGGTGCAGCGCCGTGTCATCGCGGTGGCGGCGGCGCACCGCAACGTCTCACGCGAGAGCGGCGTGGAACAAGTGGACCTCGCCGTCCTGGTGCGCGAACTGGCCGGCGCCATCGCCGGCGTGACAGCGCGCGACGGCGTCGACATCGCCCTCGACCTGGCCCCTATCGTGATCAACGCCCGAGACGCCGCGCCCCTGGCGCTGATCGTCAACGAGCTGCTGGGCAACGCCCTGAGCCATGCTTTTCCGGACGGCCGGGGAGGCCGCGTGACCGTGACCCTGCAAGCCTCGCAGGACGGCTTCGACCTGACGGTGGCCGACGACGGGGTGGGCGCGCCGGGCGGCGGTCCGGTCGGATTCGGACGCACCATCGTCCAGCTGCTCGCCCAGCAGCTCCACGCAACACTCTCGACCGTGGAGACGCAACCCGGCCTGCGCGTCACCGTTAGCGTCCCAGTGGACTTGGCTCAGCCTTGAGGACCGATGGACGCGTCGCAGATCGCCAATGTGGTGGGTACGGGCGCCGCCCTGTGCTCGATGACCAGCTTCGCGCCGCAGATTCTCAAGATCTGGCGCGAACGTGACGCCGCCCAGGTGTCGCTGCGCATGTACGCCATCACCGTCACGGGCTTCACGCTCTGGATCATCTACGGCGTGCTGATCGGCAGCTGGCCCGTGACGGGCGCCAACACCGTCTGCCTGATCATGTCGGCCACCATCCTGGCCCTGAAATGGCGCTTCTCCCGCGCCGACCCTCGCCCACGACAGGCCTAGTCATCAGGACGCACCCACCGTAAGTGCCTAACCCTCGGCCTGTGGTGTCGAGGCAAGCGCTGGAGTGGGAAATCGGATGCGAGAGCGGTTGGCGGCGGCGCAAGCAGCGTTGAAGAGCGGGCGGTCTGCCGAGGCCATCGATCATCTCCGCGCCGTCCTGTCCGAGGCTCCGGACCAGCCAGTCGGCGTCTACCAGACCCTGGCCGTGCAGCTCTATCGCGCCGGCCAGCATGCCGAGGCCCTGGAATGGGTCCACAAGGCGGCAAGCCGCTATCCCCGCAACGTCGACCTCCGCAATCTGGAGGGCGTCCTGCTGCGCCGGCTCGGGCGACTGGACGAAGCGGCCGAAGTGCTGAAAGCGGCCCTGCGGCTGCGGCCTTCGAACAGCTCTGCGCTCTTCAATCTCGGCAACGTTCACCTCGACCGTGAGGACGCGGCGGCCGCGGAACCGATCTTCACCCGCCTCGTCCGGGCCGAACCGAAGAACGCCGAGTACCAGCGGATGCTTTCCCGGGCCCTGCGTCGCCTCGGACGACATGACGCCGCCCTCGCCCGCCTGCGCCAGGCGGTCCTGCTGAACCGCACGTCGCTCGACGCCTGGCTCGACCTCGTCGGGCTGCTCATGGAGATGCGACGGGACGACGAGGTCGTCGAGGCCCTGGATCGGGCCGCCGCGATCTTCCCGCATGTGGAGAAGTTCCAGGAAGGCCGCATCACCAACCTGCGTCGACGCGACGGGCGCGACGCGGCCATCGCCGCCCTTCAGGACATGGTGGCCAAGGAGCCGGGGCTGGCCTGGGCGCACCGCCAGCTGGGGCAGTTGCTCGGCGAGTTCGACCGTGAGCGGGGGAACGAACATCTCCGCCGCGCCGCGGCCCTGGCCCCGGACGACATCGAAACCCGCTTCGCCCTGGCCGAGAGCCTGCAGCGGTCACGCTACGGCGACGAGGCGGCCCACATTGAAGAGTCCTATCAGGTGATCCGCGAGGCCCCCGGCCTGCGCCACCTGCACCCGCGCCACAAGAAGGCCGCCACCGAGATTTTCCAGCGGGTGGGCGACTACGAGCGGCTGAATCAGCTGGGTCCGCTGCAGGAGCTGGGCCGCGGTTTCGTCGCCGCCGGCATGCACGCGCCGCTGATGGCGCTGCTGTCGAGGGTTCGGACGCCGGAGGACCGTCGGAATCTCGTGGAACTCCACCGCAGCTGGGGCCGGCAGATCGAGGCCATCGCCGCCCAGCAGCCGATCCACCATGCCCCGCCGACCGTTGGGCGCGCAAAGCTGCGCATCGGCCTGATGTCGTCCGACCTGCGCGCGCACCCGGTCGGGTGGTTCACCCTGCCGCTGCTGAAGCACTACGACCGCGAACGCTTCGAGGTCTATTGCTACTCGTTCAAGACCGGTGAGGCCGACCAGGCGCAGCGCGCCATGGCCAAGATGGTGGACGCCTTCCGCTGGCGCTCCGACATCACCGACCGCGACGCGGCGCAGATGATCGCCGACGACCAGCTGGACATGCTGATCGAGCTCGGCGGCTCCACCCACATGAACAAGCTTGAGGTCATGGCCTGGAAGCCGGCGCCGCTCTCGGCGAGCTGGCTGGGCTATGCCCACTCCGCCGGCCCGTCGACGATCGACTACCTCGTACTCGACCCGTTCATGAAACCCGAGGACCCCGCGCTGCTGATCGAACAGCCGCTCATGCTGCCGCATTGCTGGTACAGCCTGGCCCCGGACATTTACCGGGACGATCCGGCCCTCAATCCGCAGGCGCCTGTGGAGCGGAACGGCTACGTCACCTTCGGCACCGCCAACAATCCCTACAAGTACGGCCCCGAATTGCTGGCGAGCTGGGGTCGGATCATGGCCCGCACGCCGGACTCCCGCTTCCTGTTCATTCGCCCCGAGGGCGGCTCGCCGAGCTTCCGGGCGCACATGACCGCCGCCTTTGCGGCGCAGGGAATCTCCTCCGACCGCATTCTGTTCGAGCCGGTCCGCGGCAAGCACCTGCCGTTCTACAACCAGATCGACATGTCGCTGGACACCTTCCCGCAGACGGGCGGCACCACCACGTGCGAATCCCTCTGGATGGGCGCGCCGGTGATCAGCCTGGTGGGCGAGGCCCTTTACGAGCGGCTCAGCTATTCGGTGCTGAGCAACGTCGGCCTTGCCGATCTGTGCGCCCGTTCGGTGGAGGAATATGAGGACCTGGCCGTCGGGCTTGCGAGCGACCCGGCCAGGATAGGCGAGCTGCGCCGGACCATGCGGCCGCGCATGAAGGACAGCCCTCTCGGCCGCACCCAGGCCTGGGCCGAAGACTTCTTCGAGGCGGTGGCCCGCACGATCAACGAGCGCCGGGGCTAGGCGGGACTCGCCTGCAAGAATCCCGCGGCCTGCACCCGGCGGTAGTAGTCCACATAGGCGTCCCAGAACGCCGGCGCGTCCGACTCGGCCAGGCAGGGCTCCGAGTTCGCCCGCCGAAGCGGTTCGGGAAAGGCCCGCTGTTCGTGTTGGATGAGGGCGCAGGCCATGCCAGTCCTGGACCGCACCTCGCCGGCGACGCGTTCGGCGAAATCGCCGATCCGCTCCACATGACCCGAAGGCCGGAACGCCGCCGGCGCTCGCGCCTCAAGCATGCGATTAGCCGCGGCCACATAGGCGAGAGCCAGGCGCGGCGCGGGCACATGATCCCGCACATAGTCCGGCGTCCGGATCTCCGCGGCTCGGCCCTCCGTCCAGGCCTGGAACAGCGACCACACGAGGCGCCCCTCTTCCCAGGGCCCGAACGGCGCCGGGATCACGAACTTGCCGAACGCCAGGCCGGCGGCGGCCGCCAGTTCGCCCTGGGCGTCGTTGGTGCGCGCCTTCGACAGGCCATAGGGGCTGGCGGCTTCGCCTCCCCCGCCCTCGCCCCGCTCGAAATAGGTGCCGGTGGCCAGCATCGCCCGGCCGCCGGCCGCCGCGAAGGCGGCGATGGCTTCCGGCACGCCCCGCAGGTTCCGGGCCACCCCGGCTTCCACGTCATAGTCCGGGCGCCGGTAGCCGGGGATGTCGGCGGCGTGGTGGGCAAAGAGATCGGCCCGGGCCGCCGCCACCAGGTCAAGAAAGGCCGCCGACTCCACCGGCGCCTGAGGCGCGATCTCGGCGACGCCCGCGAGCGCCGCCACGCGCTGGGCGCGAAGGCCGGCATAGTCGCCCAGCGCACGCCGCAGCGGCGCCACCACCCGCCAACCGGCCTCCGCGAGCGCCCTGGCGATCCAGAAGCCGGTGAACGAGCTTGCGCCGGTAAGAAGGACCGTCTTCACGCCCGGTAGTCCGCCCAGGTGCGGTCCCGCTCCGAAATGACGGCGGGGGGCGCGGGCCAGGCGATCCCGAAGGCCGGATCGTCGAACCGCACTCCGGCTTCGCGGCCAGGCCGGTAGGCGGGGCTGATCTGGTAGAGGACGTCGGTGTCCCGCTCGAGCGTCAGGAAGCCGTGCGCCACCCCCTCGGGGATGAACAGGGCGTCCATAGCCTCGGCCGACAGTTCCGCCGCCGTCCAGCGGCGGTAGGTAGGACTCTCCGGGCGCAGGTCCACGGCTACGTCGAAGATTCGGCCCCGCACCACCCTGACCAGCTTGGTCTCCGCATGCGGCGCGGCCTGGTAGTGCATTCCCCTCAGGGTATGCAGGTGGGGGTTGCGGGACAGGCTCGTCTGGACCGGTTCGAAGGGAAGACCGGCGGCGGCGAACTCCTCGGGGCAGTGCAGCCGCGCGAAGCTGCCGCGCGCATCGCCCCGCGGCTGGGCCTCCACCCGCCAGACGCCAGCCAGGGTCGTCGGCGAGAAGCGCATCAGTCCAGGATCCGCGTCACCGGCGAGGCGGTGACGAAACGGCCGCCCCAGTCACGGACATAGGCCAGCTGGCCCATGATCTCGTCCTTCAGGTTCCAGGGCAGGATGAGCACGTAGTCCGGGCGCACTTCAGCGACCCGGTCTGGGCTGAGGATCGGCACGTGGCTGCCGGGCAGGTGGCGGCCCTGCTTGGCCGGATTGGCGTCGAAGGCGCAGACGATGTCGTCGGGGCTCACGCCCGCATAGTTGAGGAAGGTGTTGCCCTTGGCCGCCGCGCCATAGGCGGCGATCCGTTTCCCTTCGGCCTTCGCCGTGGCGAGGAAGGCCCGGAAGCTGTCGCGCACGGCTTCGACCCGCGGGGTGAAGTCGGCATAGGTCTCGATCCGGCCCAGGCCTGCGGCCGCCTCATCGGCTCGCAGGCTCCGCAGGGCGTCGGTTTGCTCCCGTCCCGAGGTCCGCAGGGCGCAGTAGAGGCGGAGGGAGCCGCCATGGGTCGGCAGGCGCTCCACGTCGAAGGGCATCAGGTCGTTGGCCGCCAGCACCTGCTCCACCGCCAGCAGCGACAGGTAGCTGAAGTGCTCGTGGTAGATCGTGTCGAACTGCACCTGCTCGATCAGGTTCAGGAGGTGCGGGAACTCGAAGGTCAGCACCCCTTGCGGCTTCAGCACATGCCGGAAGCCGGCCACGAAGCTGTTGATGTCGGGGACATGGGCCAGGACGTTGTTGGCCGCCATCAGGTCGGCCCGGTCGCCCCGCGCGGCCAGGGCCTGGGCCGTCTGCTCGTTGAAGAAGACCGTGTCGGTGCGCACGCCCCGCGCCCGCGCCGCTTCGGCGGTGTTGGCGGTGGGCTCGATGCCCAGCACGGGAATGTCCATGGCCACGAAGTGCTGCAGCAGGTAGCCGTCGTTGCTGGCCACCTCGATCACCAGGGACTCGGGCCCCAGGCCGAACCGCTCGGTCATGGCCACCGCATAGCGCCGGGCGTGCTCCACCCAGCCCGCCGAATAGGAGGAGAAGTAGGCGTATTCGGCGTCGAAGATCGCCTCGGCCGGCACCACGTCATCGGCCTGGACGAGGAAACACCGGCCGCAGACCCGGGTGTGCAGCGGATAGGCCCGCTCGGTCCCCGCCGCGAGTTGCTCGGGCGTCAGGTAGCTGTTGGCCAGCGGCTGGCGCCCGAGGTCGAGAAAGGTCTGGGTGAGCGGAGCGCGGCAGAAGCGGCAGGCGGGCGTGGTCATGGGCGGTCTTCGTAGGCGGCGATCTGCGCCTCGCACAAGGCCAGGGCCGCCTCGCCCTGCGCCTGGCGCCGGTACCAGTCCATGGTCAGGGCCACCGCCTCGGGCGCCTCATAGCGGCTCTCGAAACCCAGGGCCTGGCGGGCGAGGCTCGCGTCGATGGCCAGGGCCTTGGCTTCGATCGACTGCGGATCGGGCTCGTAACGCCAGGGCTGGCCGCCCAGGGCCTGCACCCCGAGGGTGGCGAGTTCGCCGACGGTGACGGCCGGGCCGCCGGGCCGGGGGCCGAAGTTCAGCGCCCGGGGCGTGGCCGGATCGGTCGCCAGGGCTTCCAGATGGCGGAAGTAGCCGGCCAGACAGTCCAGCACATGCTGCCAGGGGCGGGTGGCCTCGGGATGGCGCAGCACCACGGCCTCGCCGGCGCCGACGGCGCGCACGATGTCGGCCACCAGCCGGTCGCGGGAGAAGTCGCCGCCGCCGATGACATTGCCGCCGCGGGCGGTGGCCACCCGCACGCCGCGGTTTTCGAAATAGGTCTGGGCGAAGCTGCGGACGACGATCTCGGCAGCGGCCTTCGAGGCGGAATAGGGATCCTTGCCGCCCAGGGGATCGCCCTCCTGAAAGGCGCGGCCGGTATCGGCGTTGGCGTAGACCTTGTCCGAGGTGATCACCAGGATCGCCTGGAGCGCCTCCTGGCCGCGGAGCGCCTGCAGCAGATGCGCCGTACCCATGACATTGGCCCCAAAGGCGGCCACCGGCTCCTCGATGGCGGCCCGGACGATCGCCTGGGCGGCCATGTGCAGCACGATGTCGAAGCGCCGGCCCGCGACGGCGGCGGCCACGGCGGCCGGATTGCGCAGGTCCACGAAGCGGGAGTCGACCAGCTTCGAGACCCCGACGAGGTCGAACAGGCTCGGCCGCTGGTCGGGCGGCAGCGCCAGGCCTGTGACCTCGGCGCCCATCCTGGCCAGCCAGACGGCCGCCCAGGCGCCCTTGAAGCCCGTATGGCCGGTGAGCAGGACCCGTTTGCCGGCCCAGAAGCCGGGGTTCACCGCCGCCACGGCGCAGTCCCGGCGGCCCACAGGGCCTCGAGGTGGTTCTTGTCGCGCAGGGTGTCCATGGCCGCCCAGAAGCCGTTGTGGCGATAGGCCATGAGCTGGCCGTCCCGGGCGAGGCCCTCCAGGGGCTCGGCTTCCCACGACGTGGCGTCGCCGGCGATGCGGTCGATCACCTCGGGCTGCAGGACGAAGAAGCCGCCATTGATCACCGCATTGTCGCCCGGGGGCTTCTCGGTGAAACGCTCCACCTGGCGGTCGCGGATGTCCAGGGCGCCGTAGCGGCCCGGCGGCGCCACGGCGGTGATGGTGGCCGCCTTGCCGTGGCTGCGGTGAAAGGCGGTGAGGGCGGCCAGGTCCACATCGGAGAGGCCGTCGCCATAGGTGAAGTGGAACGGCTCGCCGGGGGTCAGATAGCTGGCCACGCGCTTCAGCCGGCCGCCGGTCATGGTCTCGGCGCCGGTCTCCACCAGGGTCACCCGCCAGGGCTCATGATTGGTGGCGTGATACTCGATCGCGCCCTTCGCCAGGTCGACCGTGAGGTCGGCGTTATGGAGCACGTAGTTGGCGAAGTACTCCTTGATCACATAGCCCTTGTAGCCGAGGCAGACGATGAAATCGTTGAAGCCCGCCGCCGAATACAGCTTCATGATGTGCCAGAGGATCGGGCGACCGCCGATCTCGATCATCGGCTTGGGCCGAAGGTGACTTTCCTCCGAGATTCGCGTTCCCAGGCCCCCGGCCAGGATTACCGTCTTCATTGATTCAAGGCGCCTTCTCACGCATCGCTGCGGCGTGCGATTGACCTCTTAACCGCTCCCCGGCAGGCGGACCAGTGCCGCGGGCGACAGCGTTTCAGGATGGGCGTATGGCGTTGAACGGACTTGGAGATCAGGCGACCGGGGCCGTATCGGGGGCGAGGTCGGGCGCCGCGCCGCGCCCGGCGGCGGACTTCCTGGTGATCGGCGTGCAGAAGGCCGGCACCACGGCCCTCTACGCCTATCTTCGCCAGCACCCCGAGCTGTACCTGCCCGAGGTCAAGGAGGCCCACTATTTCGACGATGAGAGCCGGGACTGGGGCGGCCCCGACCATGCCGACTACGAGCGGCTGTTCCTGAACGGCGCGGCGGCGGCGGCGCGGGGCGAGGTGACGCCCATCTATATCTACTGGCCGAGGTGCCTGGAGCGGATCAGGGCCTACAATCCCGCCATGCGGCTTGTCCTCCTGCTGCGCGATCCGGTGGAGCGGGCCTGGTCCCATTGGCGCATGGAGCGCTCCCGGGGCGCAGA
>Ga0065721_10052166_pt1 | contig 12535 bp, 12 predicted proteins | sample Mesricmetagenome_FD_59108 | JGI IMG/M metagenome (GOLD analysis project Ga0065721, IMG submission 59108) | Mesophilic microbial community from rice straw/compost enrichment Sample: eDNA_1 v2 (version 2) | ecosystem: Engineered > Solid waste > Grass > Composting > Bioreactor | place: USA: Davis... | reverse complement strand
TCATTCAGATCCGCGTTGAGTTTCTTCACAATCTCTGCCGGCGTGCCCTTAGGTGCCACCAGCGCGGTCCAGGAATAGGCTTCGTATTTGGGTACGCCCGCTTCCGCAATGGTGGGGACATCGGGGGCCAGGGTGGATCGCGACGGATTTCCAACGCCCAGTGCTCGGATGTTTCCGGACTTGATGAAAGGCAGGGCCGAAGGCGCATCCGAGAACATCACCTGGACCTGCCCGCCGACCAGATCCTGCATGGCTGGCGCACTGCCCCGATAAGGGACGTGCTGAAGCTTGGTGCCCGCCATGCTGTTGAACAGTTCACCCGCCAGGTGGGTGCCTCCGCCAATTCCTGATGAGCTGAACGAAACCTTGCCCGGATTTTCGTTGGCGTACTTGATGAGCTCGGCCACGTTGTTGACCGGCAGCGACGGGTGCACCACCAAAATGATGGGAAAGCGTGCGACGGTGCCCACCAGTTCGTAGTCCTTCTGGATGTCATACCCGAGGTCGTTGCGCAGGCTCGGCAGGATGGCGTGGTGGATAGCCGGGAAGAAGAAGGTGTACCCGTCGGGCTTTTCCTTCGTGGCGCTGCGGGCGCCTACGATCCCACCCGCGCCAGCACGGTTGTCTACGACCGTCGACTGCCGCCATTTCTCGCCCAAAGGCTTGGTGACGAACCGGGCGGAGGTGTCGACCGGCCCCCCCGGCGGAAACGGTACGATGAAGTTCACCGCCCGATTCGGCCACGTGTCGGCGGCCCACGCCGCCCCCAGTGGAAGCGACAACCCCAAGATGCCCAAACCCATGCTCGCCAGCGCATCGCGCCGAGTCACTGTCTTCATATGCGTCTCCTGTTGTGTTCCTGCTTTGGTCCGGTCAGCTTAGCGTCTGTCAGGACGGTGAGCCATTAGCCAAAGGCAAAGGAAGGCTTCAGGAATATGGAATGAAGTGCAGTGTGGCTGCGGAGCGCGTTACAGGACGCTGGCTTCCAGCGCCTGGCTTTTGCCCGAGGAGTCGGCCGGTTCGTGGCCGTCTTCGGCCAGGAAGCCGCCACTCTGATGGCGCCAGAGTTTGGCGTAGACGCCGTTCAGTCTAAGCAGCTCGGCGTGGGTGCCCTGCTCGATGATGCGACCTTCGTCCATGACCACCAGCCGGTCCATCGCGGCAATGGTGGAAAGACGATGGGCGATGGCGATGACCGTCTTGCCCTCCATCATTTCGTCGAGGCTATCCTGGATGGCGGCTTCGACTTCGGAGTCTAGGGCGCTGGTGGCTTCATCGAGCACCAAGATCGGTGCATTCTTCAACATCACGCGGGCGATGGCGATACGTTGCCGTTGCCCGCCCGACAGCTTCACGCCCCGCTCACCCACCTGGGAGTCATAGCCGACATGGCCATGTTGGTCGGTGAGCTGCTCGATGAATTCGTGTGCATGCGCGCGCTTGGCGGCGGCGAGGATTTCTTCGTCCGAAGCATCAGGGCGGCCATAGGCGATGTTGTCGCGGATGGATCGATGCAGCAAAGACGTATCCTGCGTCACCATGCCGATTGCACTTCGCAGGCTGTCCTGTGTCACATGAGCGATATTCTGGCCATCGATCAGAATCTCGCCTTCGTCCACATCGTAGAAGCGCAGCAACAGGTTGATCAGCGTCGACTTGCCGGCGCCCGAGCGGCCGACCAAGCCCACTTTCTCGCCGGGTCGCACATGCAGGGTCAAGCCATCCAGTACTTGGCGTTCGCCGTTGTAGTTGAAGGAGACATCGTTGAACTGCACGGCGCCTTCCGACACGACGAGCGCGGGGGCATGGGGTTGGTCCTGGACTTTCACGCTCTTGGTAAAGGTAGCGATGCCGTCCTGCACCGTACCGATGCTTTCGAAGAGCGTCGTCATTTCCCACATGATCCAGTGGGACATCCCGTTGACGCGCAGAGCCATGGCCGTCACTGCGGCGACAGCGCCCGTTGAGATTTCCCCTGCATGCCACAGCCAGATGGCGTAGCCGCCCGCACTGAGGATGAGTCCGGCCACCAGTGCCTGGTTCACGATCTCGAACTGGCTCACCAGGCGCATTTGCCGGAAGCCCGTAATCTTGAAGTCTTCCATGGCCGCGCGAGCGAACTGCGCTTCCCGACGCGTGTGAGAGAAGAGCTTGATGGTCGCGATATTCGCGTACGCGTCCGTGACGCGCCCGGTCATCGATGAACGGGCATGTGCCTGTTCCTGGCCCACTTTGCCCAGGCGCGGCACGAAATAGGCCATCGCCGCGCCATACAGGATGATCCACCCTGCAAACGGTAGGATGAGCCGCAGGTCGAAGCCCCCGGCCAGGGCCACAATCGTCACGAAATAAACGCCCACCCCGATGATGATTTCGCAGAAGGTGAGAATGACTTCGCGCACGGCAAGTGCCGTCTGCATGACCTTGGTCGTTACGCGGCCGGCGAATTCGTCGGCGAAGAAGGCAAGGGTCTGTCGGAGCATCAACCGGTGGAAGTTCCATCGGAGTCGCAGGGGGAGATTGATGGCAAGCCCCTGGTGCTGGACCATCGTACGCAGTGCAACGAGGCCTACGCTGGCCACCAGCAGGATCGCAATGCCCCAGAGCACGCTGCGTTCGCGGGCGGAAGATGCATCGCCTTGCCAAACCGCGAGCAGATCCACGATCTGACCCAGGAAAGCGAATAGCCACGCTTCGTAAATGGACACCGCGGCACTCAAGACCGCCAGCGCAGCAATGTAGCGCCGCGAGCCGCGGCTACAGAACCACAAGAAAGGAAGCAACCCCTGGGGAGGGTTGTCTACTTCCTGTGGGGGGAACGGATCGAGCAGACCTTCAAACCAACGAAGCACGGGACCTCTGCAAGCGGATAGCGGTTAGGCCAAGGCGCGACGGCGTAGCGCTTTTGGCGGCGCCCGTCAGTGACGCGTAATCGGCGTCGCGTATGCATTCGCCCAAGGCGGCTCACTATTTTAGAGCCAGAGCGCGGGAGAGGGCTGAGCAAGGGATATGCCGGATCCGTCAAACCGCTTGCGACGGTAAGCCGCGATTATTGCGTCAAAGTTAATTGAGTATTGTTTCAGTGTGCATTGCTGGAATGTTTCGAGTTTCATATTCTGGCCCTTGCCACAAATTCGCACATTTATGGTCCGGACATGCAGTGAAGAGGGCGCGTCTGGAACGCATCCACTTGTCTTAAATGAAGAATATATGAACAGATTAGAAGGCAAGACCATTATCGTTACGGGTGCCGCGAAAGGCCAAGGCCGGCAAGAAGCCCTTGACCTGGTGGCTCAGGGGGCGATTGTTGTCGCGACAGAAGTCGACGACTCGTCTGCTGAATTGCTCCAAGCTGCCGGCAATGGAAACATTCATTTTATTAAGCACGACGTCAGTAAAGAGGAAGACTGGTGTCGTGTCGTCGAGCTTGCCGTGAGACTCGGGGGCGTGCACGGGCTCGTCAATAACGCGGGCATATATCGTCCGAATCCGCGGGATGGGCAGTTCCGCTACTCATTCGATCGGACCACACAGTCTTGGCAATTTGCGCTATGACCCTAGAACGGACTTCACGCCGCTCACGCTCCTAGTTAACTATTACAACGTTCTGGTCGTTAATCCCAAGTTACCTGTGTCGAGCTTGCAGGCGTTCATCGACTACGGGAAAAGCAATCCTGGTGCATTGACCTTCGCGTCCGCCGGCAATGGCTCCACGAACCAATTGTCGGGAGAGGTGCTGAAGATGCTGACCCAAGTGCCGATGCAGCACGTACCGTACAAAGGCAGCGCGCCCGCACTGGCTGATGTCGTAGCAGGTCATGTGTCCGCCATGTTCGATATTCCCAATGCGGTTCTTCCCCACATTGACAGTGGCAATGTGAAGCCCCTCGCGATCATGAGCCAGAAGCGCAGTCCCAAACTACCTACGGTACCTACGTTGGCTGAGGCCGGTGTAAAGAACACCGAAAGCGCCGGTGGAACGCTTTGGATCGGAATGTTCGCCCCACCTCAGACACCGGAACCCGTTGTGAAAAAGTTGAATGAAGCGTTGGTCCACGCGCTGAAGGATCCGGAAATAGCGGCGAAGCTTTCCGCACAAGCGTTCGATATTGTTGGTAGCTCTCCCGCAGAGTTTCAAAAAATCATTGAAGACGACTATGACGCTTGGGGGAAGGTAGTGAAGTTCGCCGGCGTTAACTGATCACCGGTATGCGCGCGGCTCGACTAAGGGCCGCGGCGCACTCTTTTTCCGAGGGGTGAAGTATGAGAGTAGAGGGAAAAGTCGCGGTGGTCACGGGAGCTGCGAACGGACTGGGGCGTGCTATAGCGACATTGCTGGCCAAAGAGGGGGCTACGGTCGTAGTGACCGACATTGACCACAGGATGTGCGCCGGTACCGCTGAAGCGATCCAGGAAGTGGGAGCAATCGCGCATCCGATGCTTCACGATGTCACCCGTGACGATGACTGGAACAATGTGTTGGATGAGACGATGGCTCGCTTCGGTCGGATCGATATTTTGGTCAACAATGCCGGAATATCGGGTAGCGCCGTAGAGAACTACGATGGGGTCGACGACTGGCATAAGGTCATCAACGTCAACTTGAATGGCGTATTCTTGGGAACCCGCTTGGCGACAAAAATCATGGAAGCTCAAGGCGGGGGATCCATCGTCAATATTTCTTCCATCATGGGCATTGTCGGTTCTTTGGGCGGGCATGCTGCGTATTCGGCGTCCAAAGGCGGCGTGCGCTCATATACAAAGACAATGGCACTGCGCTACGGACCCAAGGGCGTGCGAGTCAATAGTATTCACCCGGGGTTTATGCCGGTGATGCAGAACGCGAAGAATGCGGGTGACCGTGAGAAAGTAATCCGGCATACACCTCTACGCAGATTGGGGCGTCCCGAGGATGTCGCGTATGGTGTGTTGTATCTCGCTTCAGATGAGTCCTCGTTCGTTACGGGTGCAGAACTCGTCATTGATGGTGGGTGGGTAGCACAGTAATGATCCGGGATAGGGAAGAAAGCAACAGATCCAGTGGATCAGACTGGCTGAAGAGCTGCGTCCTGTTGAGCCTTTGGAATCCTGACGCTCCCAACGAACTATCAAAGAGTTAAACCATCCGGGGAGGTGACCTAACGGGGTCAGGTGTATGGCGCTTCGGAGTGGGTGGAGTGAGGAGAGGCGTCTCCGATTGCGGGACTGCGAAGGAGACGCCTGGTTGGGTGTCATAGAGAAGCTAAGGCTTTCAGATGATCCAGCTATCAATCAATTTGTGCCTTCGTTTCCTTGATGAGCTGCGCCCATTGAGGCGTTTCCGTTTCCATTTTTTTCCTCAGGTACTCACCTGATGCGCTGGGAGGCAGAATGAGGCCGCGCGCTTTGAGCTTCTTCTGCACTTCGGGGTCTCCGAGCACTCGACCAGAGAACTCCGAAAGCTTGGCCTTCACGTTGTCTGGAATGCCCGTGGGAGCTAGCAGCGCAAAGAAGACGTTTATATCGATATCCTTCATTCCCTGTTCTTGAAGCGTCCTGATCTCAGGAAAAAGATCGGATCGCACAGCTGAAGTTACACCTAGGATCTTCAACTTACCCGCTTGGATGAAGGGGTGTGCCGTGAAGACATCGGTGAACGTCATTGTCACCTGATTGCCCAAAAGCGATTGCAGTGCGGGACCTGAGCCCTTGTAGGGAATATGTGTAAGCTCTACCCCGGCTGATTTCGCGAACATCAGACCCGACAAATGGGTGGTTCCACCACTGCCGGCCGAAGCGAAAGTTGCCACGTTCTTTTTTGCGTAATCGACCAACTCTTGAGTGTTGGACACAGGTAGCTCGCTGGTAACTAGAACCGCGTTGGGCAGACTTCCGAACTCTGCAATTGGCTCAAAGTCCTTCAGAGGATTGAAGTTGAGGTTCCTGTAGAGCCCAGGATTGATCACCAAGACGGGGGATGATCCAAAGAGCAATGTGTAGCCATCTTTCTTCGCCCTGGCGACATAGTCTCCCGCAATGTTGCCGCCTGCCCCGGCTCTGTTCTCGACGATGATGGGTTCCTTGGTGAACTCGCTCATCTTGGTCGCTACGACGCGGGCAATGAGATCTGCGGGGCCACCTGGTGCGTAGGGAACAACAAAAGTTATGGGCCGTGACGGATAAGAATTCTCTGCTTGGGCACCGCCAGCAATCGTAAGTGTCAACGCAGTCAGTCCGGCAGTCAGGAACGGTCGCAAGTTCATGGAAGGTCTCCTCTTTTATTGGTTCGGCTGACTATAGCAAGGAGACCCAGGCGGATTTATCCAATAAACCAATAGTGCCATACTCAGTTTATATAGTGAATCGGATGTGTTTCCCTACACTTTATGGGGTCAAGCGCTGTATTAAAAGCGCCGATTCTTTGGGGGAAAAATGCTTAAAAACGAAGTTGCTGGCGCCTTGGCCGGAGTGCGTGTAATCGATGCATCACGCGTATTGGGCGGCCCAGTTGCAGGTCAAATATTGGGCGATCATGGTGCCCATGTGATCAAGGTCGAGGGGCCGGAAGGGGACGACACTCGAAAGTGGGGGCCCCCTTATCTCGGTAAGAATTCCGCTTATTTTTCAGGCGCCAATCGAAACAAGAGCGGTATGACTTTAGACTTGAATTCGGAAGTCGGCCGAGACCAGTTCTTTGCGCTTCTAGAATCAGCCGACGTACTGATAGAGAATTTTAAGGAGTCTACCCTGGCGAAGTGGGGTATCGAGGTTTCTACCTTCACAAACCGCTTCCCCAGGTTGGTTCACTGTCGAGTTTCTGGGTTTGGTTCGGATGGACCGTATGGGGGACTTCCGGCCTATGACACTGCCATGCAGGCGCTTTGTGGGCTCATGAGCGTGAACGGGGATCAACAGTCAGGCGCTCTTCGGGTGGGCCTGCCCATAGTGGACATGACCACAGGGCTAAACGCAGTGATAGGCGTGCTTCTCGCACTACAGCATCGTGAGCGGACAGGCATGGGGCAACTCGTGGAAACGACCTTATACGCTAATGCACTTTCTATGTTGCACCCACATGCTCCCAACTACTTTGCAACGGGTCAGTGTCCAATACAAACGGGAAATGCCCATCCCAATATTTATCCGTATGACAGTTTTCAAACGGAAAATGGTCATCTTTACCTGGCGATCGGCAATGATTCTCAGTTCTCCATGTTCTGCCACCATGTAGGGCTTAGTGAGTTACCCGCAGATCCGAGATTCGCAACCAACCCAAAGCGGTCGGAAAATAGGGACACGCTTAGAGATCTCTTGTCTCCAGTATTGGCGGGTCTGGATGGGAAGATGCTCGCATTGGATTTGATGCGGAAGGGCGTGCCCTGCTCCCCAGTGAATACCGTCGAAGAAGCGTTGTTGGACCCACATACCGCTCACATGGGGATGGTGGTCGAAATGGAAGGCGGATATAAAGGGCTGGGGTCGCCGATCAAACTGAGTCGGTCTCCCGCATCGTACCGGTACTCGCCTCCCGAAAAGACTGAGCTCGTAAAGGAAGGGTCATGGCAGAGGAATTGAGATTTCCATATGGATCGAGCAAACGCTACCATCTTCATCATCCGCATCTTCTCTGTGCGGATATCGTACACACCGTTGCCTTCTATCAAACGTGGTTCGATGCTGAGGTAGCATGGGATGGACTCTACGCAGGAACGCGAAATGTGTTTCTGAAGATTGGTATCGGTGCGATGCATCTCTATGAGAAGAGCGTTGATACTACCCCCCGTAACGCTGTTCACCATCTCGGCATTCAGGTGGTGGGTCTTGGAGACCTTTATGCTCGAATGGAAGCAGCGGGTATCCCGCTTAGAAATCCGATACGTGCCGAGTCAGGTGGTGGATACTTCATGGTAGAGGCGCCCGACAACGTTCTTCTGGAACTCTTCGAACCGGGCCCTTTGCGTGCAAAGGAGGTATTGGCGTATTACGGCTATAACGACGCGCAATGAGATTCGAGGAAGGCACGTTTTTTGGGATTCGTGCCCCCATGATCGCTCAATTAGGCATCAGGCCGGACGCGATGTCAGAAGGAGACGTTGCATCAGCTATCCTGCCTTTCGACGCCGGCAACTGTAATGTGCATGGCACGATAAGCGGTCCGGCCATCATGGCGCTTCTCGACTTCACGATGGCTGCAAGCGTGCGTGCTCATGCGCCACTGTCCTATACCGTTATAACAGTAGACCTCTCGGTGAAGTTTCTGGCTCCTGCCACCTGCGACCTTTACGCCGAGTGTCGTTGTGAGAGCCGCGGTCGCAGTTTATGCTTCGCCGTCGGCGAGGTGTACAACGAACATGGTGAGAAAGTTGCTTTGGCGAACGGCGTGTTCAAGCTGGTTGCAACGGATGGAAGTGGGGTGTGATGCGTATTGACGCAATCGAGTTTCGGCATCTTAAGTACTTCATAGCCCTGGCAGAGGAATTGAACTTCAGTCGTGCGGCGTCGAGATGTCATGTTTCTCAACCACCTTTCAGTGTGGCAATTCAACAGCTCGAGTCGTATCTCGATCTAAAGCTGGTAATACGGTCAAGTCGAAACGTTGAGCTTACAGAGGCAGGGCGACAGTTCTATACCTACGCATTGCAGGTGACCCGGCACGCCAATCAGGCCTTCACTGACATTCAGAAGTTTTCAATTGGTTTATCTCGTAGCATTAGCGTCGGTTTTCATGCTTCGATGATTTTTCGAGGACTGCCAGACACGATTCGAGCGTTCAAGACAGAAATGCCCGGCGTACAGGTGTCGCTATATGAAATGTCTTCGAAAAAACAGTTTGATGCGGTGTTGGCGGGTGATCTCGATATTGGCTTTACACACTCACTGGCATCCATCAATAGTGATGCGGTTGGATGCGTGAATCTTTTCTCTGAAAAATTCCTTCTGTGTGTTCCTGACTATTATCGCCTTCCGCCGGGTGAAGTCGGCCTGAGTCAATTTAAAGACGAAAATTTCATTATTTTCGATCGTGATGCATCGCCGCACTACTTCGACACGATCACCTCCATCTGCATAGAGGCTGGATTCTCTCCTCGAATGGAGCATCACTCGAAGCAATGGTTGACGACGGTGGCGATGGTGTCCAAGGGAATGGGTGTTGCGCTTGTGCCGGAATGCCTCGCTCAGACCGGTATGAAGGGAGTGAATTTTCATCGGGTCCAAACGAATACCATGTCGCATCTGCAGTGCATCTTCTCCCGGTCAGGAAGAACGGAATACGTACACACGTTGATGCAATTGGCGAAAAAGCTGATACGGCCCAATGGCCCGAGCCCGGAGATCGCATGAGAGAGTGTGATGGCACCACTGGATAAAAGTTTAATAAAGGCATTAAAGGATGCACGCCTGGAAAAGCGGCAGATCGATCATATTGACGTGCAGTGGCGGTTACCTTCTGAAGAAGAAGCGTACGACACAATGTTTGCTGTCATTGCACAGCTGCCGTGGACGCAAGCTGGCTGGAAGATTGCCGCAACGAACTGCCAAATGCAGGCACAGTTGCGTACGAATACGCCTGTCTTCGGGCCTACGTTCTGTGAGCATTTCGTGCATTCCCCCGCACAGGTCATGCATGACGGACTGCTAAGTCCGATTGTCGAGTGCGAGTTTTTTTTTACTTTGGGTAAATCACTACCGGCCCGTGGGAGGCCTTACACTTTTGATGACGTCGTCTCCGCTATCGACCGGGTTCATGTTGGTATAGAGATCGCGGAGTGCCGGTTTTTAGAGAGCAAGCTGCCTTCCAAAGAGTTCATTATTGCTGACGGCTTCGCATCGGGGAGGTATGTGGTTGGCCCGCAATTGACCGCCTGGAAAGAAGCATTTGAGCGAGATATAGACGTGTTTCTGTTCAAGAACGGTAAACAGAAAGCGCATGGATCATCATCTGATGTGATGGGCCATCCTCTTGCGCCCGTCGTTTGGCTGACAAACGAGCTCAACGCTATGGGTAGGCAACTTTCCGAGGGCCAAGTTGTGAGCTCGGGTACCTGCAATATCCTGGCGCGAGCCCGAAAAGGGGATGTTTTCAAAGCGATCTATGATGGCGTGCTTGAGATTGAAGTGGCGTTTCTCTAGCTGAGCAGTGGCCTCAACGACCAATGAGCTGAGATTTTGGGAGGTACGTCTTTCTTGAAGACCCCGTCCATGTCAAGCGAAAGCGTTCTTGGCGTCCGCTGAACTGCCCATTCAAAGGACTGCGGCTGGTGGGTGAAACGGAGTCTTCGGATGGTCTGGAGGGGCCGGCCTCGACGTATCCTCTGAGCTGGCGGCTCACCCAGGACTACCGGCGGTTACCCGACCCGGCCGAGCCCACGGATCTCTGGACGTATGTCAGCGCCGCGGCGGCAATCGCAAAGGAAGCAGCCGGTATCGACCTAGGTGAGGAAGCCGCACCCATGGCGCAGGTATGGGGGCCGTTGGCTGGTAGGCGCGGGCACTTCTCAAGGTGGTCCGTGCCGGCGGGGCGATCCGATGAAATCACTGATCCAGAAGGGCGTCAGGAGTGAAGTCTGGAGTGCAGCGTCCTGCTCTCCCATCAGCAGAGAACGAGGCTCTTACCTCTATCTTTATTGAGCAACGGGCAGAATCGATCTGCCCGTTGGGTGCGTAAATGATTGACTTCCCCTGGCTCAATCTGCTTTCACATTGGCCGCGCGTGCCACCTTGCCCCAACGCTCTGTCTCCGCTTCCAGGAACTTGTGGGCTTCGGCGGGGCTGGCCTGGGTGAAGGGCGTGATGCCGGCTTCGCCCAGCTGCTTCACGACTTCCGGGTCATGGGCTGCTTTCACGAAGGCGGCATGCAACGTGTTGACGACATCATCTGGGGTCTTCGCCGGCGCCATGATCGCAAACCAGTTGAAGGCCAGTACATTCGGGAGGCCGGCTTCAATCGACGTCGGAACGTCGGGCATGACATTGGACCGCTCGGTATGGGTGACTGCGATAGGCACCAGTTTCTTCGCCTCTACCATGGCCTTGAGGGCGGGTAGGTCCATGATCACGCCGCTGACATGACCGCCCGCCGCATCGGTGACAGCAGGCGAGGCTCCCTTGTAGGGTACGTGCACGACCTTGCCTCCGGACTCGGTCTTCAGCAGTTCAATGGCCAGGTGGGGCAGGCCGCCCGCCCCTGATGAGGAAAAGGTGAGTTCCTGCTTCTTGGAAAGGTCAACGATTTCGGCGAGCGTCTTGGCGGGGACTGAGGGATTGACGGCGATCAGTTCCGGCGTTTGCGCCACGGTTGTGATTGTGCGCAGGTCTTTCACCGGGTTGTAGGGCAGCTTGCTATACGTGTGCGGGCTGATAGCCATGGGGCTCGCGCTTCCCAGTGTGATGGTGTAGCCGTCAGGTTTGGCGCGCACTACGGAATCGGTTCCGATGGTGGCATTGGCGCCGGCACGGTTTTCTACAACGACAGGAACCCCCAGGATGGAAGACACCTTGGGCGCCACGATACGCGCGACGATGTCGTTCGACCCGCCCGGGGGGAAGCCTACGACCAGGGTGATGGGTTGTGATGGAAATGCACCTTGTGCGGCGGCGGTAGCGGCAATCAGGCTCAGGCCCGCTGCCACAGTCAGGCGTCGCAAGGCATGGCCGAAAGCGCCCGTTTTAGGAAAGGTCTTCATGGTTGTCTCCGGTTATTTGTAGTTGGTATGAATCGTGGGTGATCGCAGGCCTCTACGTATGTCCAGCGGTATTCGCCGCCAGACCGGTGGACTCGGGTTCATGCAGGGCCACGGCCAGTCCCGAATGGCCTTGATAGGGCGGATAACGCTGCATCACCAGCGGGTCATGGCCCGGAATAATGTGGGCCTCGCTGGCGGCGAGGCGTCGCAACAGCGCGTAGCCGTGCAATACATCGCCCACACTGAAAACGAGTGGGAAGCATCGCCCGGCCTGGAAGTGCTCATAGAAGTGGCTCGCGTCGGATGCCAGCACCAGCCATCCGCGAGTGGTCCAAACCCGCACGATCTGCAGGCCTGCGGTATGGCCACCCACACGGTGGACGCTGACCCCTGGCGCGATGTCGGCGTCTCCGTCGTGAAAGACCACGCGATCCCCATACACCAGGCGGATCAAGCCGGCGACATGGTCAGGCTCGAATGGTTTGCGAAAGATCTCGCAGCACATGTGGCGGCCGGTAGCGAAGGCCATCTCGGCATCCTGCAGATGAAATCGTGCAGATGGGTAGTCCGCGAAGCCGCCTACATGATCGTTGTGGAGATGCGTGAGGATCACGTCCTGAATGCTGGCCGGGTCAATATCGATGCGTCTCAGGGCGTCGGGCGGGTCGATAAGAAGCTGCCTGTTCCGTTTGACGGCCATGTCTTCGTGGAACCCGGTGTCGACCAGGATCGTGCGCTCGGCATTGCGAATGACCCATACGTAGTACGCCATTGGCATGGGCGCATCGTGCGGGTCACCGCCGATGAAATGGCTCGGCCTGCGGCCCTCACGCGTTGCATACCGCAAGGCGATAACCTCGTATGGGGATGCG
>Ga0065721_10052155_pt1 | contig 12536 bp, 5 predicted proteins | sample Mesricmetagenome_FD_59108 | JGI IMG/M metagenome (GOLD analysis project Ga0065721, IMG submission 59108) | Mesophilic microbial community from rice straw/compost enrichment Sample: eDNA_1 v2 (version 2) | ecosystem: Engineered > Solid waste > Grass > Composting > Bioreactor | place: USA: Davis... | reverse complement strand
CGCCCCGCGGCTACTATCTGGGTGCCGACCTGTCCTATGTCAACGAAATGGAGGATTGCGGGGTCGTCTACCGCGAAGGCGGGAAACCTGCCGATCCGATCTCTGGTATAGCTCGGGGCCGATCGAGGCCCGGCTCGGCTACAAATATCACAGCCCGTTCACCGTCATTTATGGCTGGAACGGAGCGGACCTGCAGACGCTGGAGGAGGAGTCGGTGCTGGACCTGAGCACGTCGTATCAGCTCAGCGCCGGCGTGCAACTGCGCTTCCAGGTCAACAATCTCACCGACGAGCCGTTGCGCATGCATCGGGACAATCAGGTGAATCGGATCGGTCGGTATGACGAGTACGGCCGCCGCTACCTGCTCGACGTCACCATGAAGTTCTGATCCGCGGGCGGTGTTCCAGCCGCGCCCCTGAGCGCGCGCGTCTCAACGGTCGCTGATGGAAGATCGGCGCCGCGCAGGCGTCGATCAGATGCGCTCCGGCTACTCGGCTCGGGTTGGCGCGCGGATGATCTGGCCCGGATGAGCGCCCGTCGTGCGTCGATCCTGATACACGAGCTTGCCGTTCACCCAGACCTTCTCGATGCCCGCCGACAAGGCTGTCGGATTCTGCATCGTGGCGCGGTCGATGACGGTCGTCGGATCGAACAACACCAGATCCGCCTTGTTGCCTTCGGCAATGGTGCCGCGATCGGCGATGCCGAGATGTTTTGCGGCCAGGCCGGTCATCTTGTAAACGGCTTCCTCCAGCGACATCACTTTCTTCTCGCGCACATAGTGACCAAGCACTCGCGGAAACGCGCCGTAGCCGCGGGGATGAGTGCCCGACATCCCATCCGAACAGATGTTCGTGTGCTCCCACGTCATCAGACGAATCACATCGTCTTCACGCATGCTGGTGCCGATCACGGATTCGATCCGTCGCTCATTGGGATGCGCCTTCTGATAGTCGTCGACCTGTTTCATCAAGCCCAGATAGACATCCACCGGCGCGGCATTGCGTTCCTTCGCGAGCTCCGCGAGCGATTTGCCGACGATGCTGGGATCGGGCTGGAAGCGCGAGAAGTACAGCCCTTCCGGGGGCGTCGACTCCTTGAGCATGAGCGCCAGGCCTTCGCGATCGTCGTACACCGGTTTTGGGAACAGCACACGCATGGTCGATTGCCAATACGTGTACGGATACAGGTCGGCGGTGATGTCCACGCCGGAAGCGCGGGCATCGTTCAACAGCGTCAGCACTTTATCCGACGTGCCCCAGAGTTTTTTCACACCGATCTTGAGATGCGAGACCTGTACCGGCACGCCACTCGCTCTGCCGATGTCGATGACCTCTTGCAAGGCGGGCATCAGCGTCAAGCCCTCATTGCGTATGTGGCTGACATAGCGGCCGCCGAAGCGGGCCGACACCCTGGCCAATGCGATCACTTCGTCCGTCGTGGAGAAATTGCCGGTCTCATAAAGCAATCCCGTCGAGAGGCCAAACGCGCCGGCCGCCATGTCGTCTTCGAGCAGCTGGCTCATGCGCGCGAGCTCTTCCTCGGTGGCTGGGCGGCGGGCAGCGTTCATGCCTTGCTCGCGCAGCGTGTTGTGACCGGAGTAGGAGCCGAGGTTGACTGCGATCGGGTCTTTGTCGAGCCGGGCGAAGAAGCTCCGCAGCGGCGACTGCGATACGCCGTCCTGGCCGACGATGATGGTGGTGACGCCCTGACTGGTGGCCGCCACCATGTCGGGCGACTTCGGAATGTCGTAGTCGTGATGGCTGTGCGTGTCGATGAACCCGGGGGCCAGTGCCTTGCCGCCGCCCTCGATCACGACCTCGTTGGTGCTGGGAACCACATCGCCCACCGCAACGATCCGCCCGTCCTCGATCCGCACCGATCCCTTGCGCGCCGGCGCCCCGGTGCCGTCGATGATGATCACGTCGGAGATGACCGCGCTGTCGAGGTTCGGAGGTGCAGCGGCGAAGCCCAGCAGCGGAGTCGTGGCGAGCAGGAGCGCGAACAACTGTTTCATGGCATGCCTCTCCAGCCGGAAGCGCGAGCCATTATGCGACAGATTGGGGCAGGTGGCGCCGCGAGGACCGGGCAGGAGGTGACATATACCTGTGTCCCGCCGGGCTCGGGCACGCGCCTTGGTCCGGGTTCATGACCGCGAAGTGACGTAATGCCAGCCCCGTGCGCCCCAGGTCGGCGCACGGGGTTTTTCTTTTGTCGCTCGTGAGGGTGACCTGTGGTGAGCGGGCGGGGAAGCCGATACCATCGCCTCTGGCCTTACAGACTATTCGACGAATCAGGGCTTGCGACTCCTCACTCTCACACGCTCGGCCTGCCTGTTGGTGGCCGCCGCATTTCTGACTGTGGCAGGGACGGCGCGGGCGGCGGAGTCGCGCCCGACTGGAGCGCATCCCGCCCAGACTTACATCGACCGGGCGGCCGCCGCGGTCCGCAGCCGGCCCGAAGACAGCGTCCGGGATACGCAGGCCGCACTGAAAATTCTCGCCGGGCAGCCCAACGCCGACCTGGAGATCCGGGCCCGGTTGCTGCTTTGTGATCACCTCTCGGAGCGGGACAAGGCCGGCGCCGAGGCCGAAGTGGCGCGGGCGCGTGCCTTGCTGCCACAGGCGACGCGCCGAGGTCTGGAGGCGGGTGTGCTCAATTGCGAGGGCACCATCCTGGAGACCGCCAGCGAGAACGCCCGGGCGCGGGAGCTCTACGAGCAGGCCGTGGCTGTCGCGAGCCGCGCTCATGACGACGAGATGCTCGCGGCCTCCTTGTTCGCCCGCGGCTATCTGTTGGGTTTGCAGGGCCAATACGCGACGGGTCTCGCCGATCTGAAGCGTGCCCAGTCCATCTATGACGATCTGCAGCTGCCCGACCATTCGCTCACCGCGCTGAATGGCATCGCCATTCTTTACAATCGCATGGGTGACTATGCCCAGGCGCGGCACATGTACGACCGGGCCCTCAAAGCGCAGCGCGACGCCGGCATGTATCGCGAGCAGAGCGTGACACTTCACAACCTGGGGCGAGCGCATGAAAACCTGCGCGAATGGGATGCGGCGCAGGCGGCGTTTCAAGAGTCATACGACATCAGCCGTCAATTGAATTACGCGCGTGGCGAAGCCTATGCGCTACGCGGCCTGGCGGCGGTCAAGAACGCCAAGGGCGATCCGAACGGGGCTCTGCAGACGCTCGAGCAAGCGATGGCTTTGCAACGACAGACACCGGACGCGCGCTTGGAAGCGCAGATCCAGCTGGTGCGCGGCGTGGCGCTGCATCGGCTGCGGCAGCTCACCGCGAGTGCTGAAGCACTCGAAACGGCGCTCAAAGTGTTCCGTCAGGCTGATTCGCTCAATGAGCTGCGCGCGACCTACGGCGCGCTGGCGGCGGTGCTCTCCGACATGGGCAACTGGCGCGAAGGCTACGCTCATCTGCTCAATGCACAGGAAACGTCCGAGCGCATGTTCCGGAATCAGGTCGATCAGCGCTTCGCGACCTTGAAGGTGGAGTTCGACACCGCGGCCAAGGAAAAAGAAAATATCCTGCTGATGCGCGAGAACAAGGCGAACCAGCTGGCCCTGGCGGAAGGCCAGCGTGCGCGCAATCTGCAGAGAGCGGTGATCCTTTTGACAGTGATCCTGGCGGTGTTGCTGGCCACATTGGCCTGGCATCAGTGGCGTTCCACCCGTCGCATGCGCACGCTCGCGATGACCGACGAGCTCACTGGCGTGCCGAACCGTCGCGCCGTCTTGTCACGGCTCGCGCCGCTGCTGCAGCAGGCGAATCCGCCGAGCTGTGCGATGCTGATCATCGATATCGATCACTTCAAGAGCATCAACGATCAGCATGGCCATGCGGAAGGCGACGAGGCGCTCAAGTCGGTCGCTCGCGAACTGCGCGGGCACGTGCGCGAGCCCGCTTTCATCGGCCGGCTCGGCGGTGAAGAGTTCGTGGTGGTGATTCCGGGCGCGGACTTCGACCAGGCCTATCGCAAGGCCGAGCGTTTCCGCGAAGGCGTGATGGGTATCGACACGCGACGCTGGCTGAACGATCGTCGCATTACGGTCAGCATCGGATTGACCCTGTCGAAGCCGACCGGCGATACGCCCAGCACCATGTTGCAACGGGCGGACGCGGCGTTGTATGACGCGAAACGTGCGGGACGCAATTGCGTGAAGGCACAGCTGCCCGCGGCCGAGAGTGAGGTGCCGGCGGCGATGGAGCCGGCGCAAGTGGAATTCGCCTGACTCACAACTTAGGGGACGAGATGACGATACTGCGAAGGGGCCTGCTGGCCGCCTGTGGACTGGTGGCATTCACGGCGCTGAGCACGGCCCATGCCGATGAGGACCAGGCACTCGCGCATGCGCGTCAGCTGCTCGAGAAAGTGATTCTGATCGACGGCCACAACGATCTGCCTTGGGCCATCCGCATCGACAGCAAAGCGGCCGGCGACGTGGCCACCCATGATCTGCACGGCACCGTGCCGTTCCAGACCGATCTGAAGCGGCTGGAGCAGGGCGGCATCGGCGCGCAGTTCTGGTCTGTCTATATTCCTGGCGAGATCGGTAGCGGCTACGCGCGCACGCAGCTGGAGCAGATCGACATCGCCCGGCGCCTGATCGAGCGCTACCCCAAGTTCCAGTTCGCGACATCGGTTGCCGACATTCGCGCCGCGCATCGCCAGGGGCGCATCGCCTCCCTGCTGGGCATGGAAGGCGGCCACGCCATCGAGAACTCGTTGGGGGCCTTGCGTGCGTACTACGATCTGGGCGTGCGCTACATGACGCTCACTCACAACGTGAATCTGGACTGGGCGGATTCCGCCGCCAAGCCGCCCGAGCACGGGGGCCTCACCAAGTTCGGCGAGGAGGTCGTGCTGGAGATGAACAAGCTCGGCATGCTCGTCGATCTGTCGCACGTCTCCGACGACACGATGGACGACGCGCTGCGCGTCTCGAAAGCGCCGGTGATTTTCTCGCACTCCTCGGCGCGTGCCATCTGCGACGTGCCGCGTAACGTGCCCGATAGCATTCTGAAGCGCTTGCCCGAGAATGGCGGCGTGGTGATGGTGACGTTCGTGGCCGGGTTCATCGATCCGGAGGTCGCCAGGATCCAGGTGCCTGCGATCGCCGAAGTGGGCCGTCGCAGTCAGGGCAAGTCGGTGGAAGAGGCCGAGCGGATCGCGGAGGAGGTCATGGGCAAGCTGCAGCTGCCCAAGACCAGCATTGCCAAAGTCGCCGATCACATCGAGCACATCCGCAAGGTCGCCGGCGTGCGGCACATCGGTCTGGGCGGCGACTACGATGGCAATTCCACCTGGCCGGTCGGGCTCGAAGACGTCTCGGGCTATCCGCTGTTGTTTGCCGAGCTGATCCGCCGCGGCTGGAGCGATGAGGATCTGACGCTGCTGGCCGGTGAAAACGTGCTGCGTGCCATGGCGAAAGCCGAGGACGTGGCGCGTCAGCTCAGCAGGAAATAGTTTCCCAACTGATGTGAGTGGCGCACAGGATCGCTGGCAGTTCTGGATCGATCGGGGCGGCACGTTCACGGATGTGATCGGCCGCCGCGCGAACGGCGAGCTCGTCACTCTCAAACTGCTCTCCGAAAATCCGCAGCGTTATCCGGACGCCGCGGTTCAGGGCATTCGCGAGCTGCTGCAGCTCGCATCCGATGCCCCCATTCCCGCCGAGCGCATCGATGCCGTGAAGATGGGCACGACGGTTGCGACCAATGCGCTCCTGGAGCGCAAGGGCGATCGCACCGTGCTGCTGATCACGCGCGGCTTCGCCGATGCGTTGCGCATCGCTTATCAGCATCGACCCAAGCTGTTCGTACGGCATATCGAGTTGCCGTCGTTGCTGTATGAAGAGGTCGTGGAGATCGATGAGCGCGTTGCTGCCGATGGCAGCATCGTCCGTCCGCTGGATCTCGCGGCAGCCGATCCGGCATTGCGCGATGTTTTCGCTCGTGGTGTACGAAGCTGCGCGATCGTGTTGATGCACGGCTATCGCTATCCCGAGCATGAGCGGCTGCTTGGCGAGCTCGCGCGCCGAATCGGGTTCTCGCAAGTGTCGGTGTCGCACGAAGTCAGCCCGTTGATGAAGCTGGTCTCGCGCGGTGATACGACGGTCGTGGATGCGTACTTGTCGCCGGTATTGCGGCGATATGTGGAGCAGGTGGCTTCGCAGTTGCCGGGCGTGCGATTGCAGTTCATGCAGTCCTCGGGCGGCTTGACGGATGCGCATCAGTTTCAAGGCAAGGATGCGATTCTGTCCGGGCCGGCCGGCGGCATCGTTGGGGCCGTACGCGCCGCCGGTGAGGCGGGGTTCGAGAAGATCATCGGCTTCGACATGGGCGGCACGTCTACGGACGTGGCTCATTACGCAGGCGAGTATGAGCGGGCGTTCGACACGGAAGTTGCTGGCGTACGGCTGCGCGCGCCGATCATGCAGATTCATACGGTTGCGGCGGGTGGCGGGTCGATTTGTCGCTTCGATGGCGTGAGAGTGCGAGTGGGGCCGGAATCCGCTGGCGCGGATCCAGGGCCGGCGGCATATCGTCGCGGCGGGCCGCTTACGGTCACCGATGCGAACGTGTTGCTTGGAAGGATTCAGCCGGATTTCTTCCCGGCGGTGTTCGGAAGCAGCGGGGATCTGCCGCTCGATGCCGCGGCGGTGAAGGCGAAGTTCGCGGCGTTGGCGGAGCAGGTGGCCGAATCCATCGGCGAGTCCGCTGGGGCGGTTCAATCCGCACAGGTGCCTCACGCGTCGACTCAAGCGACACAGGCGCCGCCTGACGCGCAGGCCCGAGTCGGCACGACGCACACGGCGGAGAGCATCGCTGCTGGCTGTATCCGAGTGGCCGTCGAGAACATGGCCAATGCCATCAAGAAGATCTCCGTGCAGCGAGGCCACGATGTCACTGAGTACACTCTGGTGTGCTTCGGTGGCGCGGCTGCGCAGCATGCGTGTTTGGTGGCAGACGCACTCGGCATGCAGACGGTTTACATCCATCCGCTGGCGGGTGTGTTGTCCGCGTACGGCATCGGGCTTGCTGATGTGACCGCGATGAAGCAGCAGGCCGTCGAAGCGGAGTTGGGTGATGAGGTACTGGCCGGCCTGCAACCTGCATTCGCTACGTTGGAGTTGTCGGCCCGCGACGCGCTGCTCGCGCAGGGCGTGCCGCTCGAACGCATTCGAGTCGAGCGCAAACTCGCGATCAAGTACGCAGGCACGGACAGCACGCTGCAGCTGTCGCCAGCGCCGGATGCCGAAGCCCACGCGTCTTTAGCGACGGATCAGCCAGCGGCCGCGAAACCTGCGACTGATGACGACACGCCCGCACAGCGCGGGCCGTCGCAGGGTGCAAAAAATAACTCGGCTGCTGAGGAAACAAACTCGGGGCCGAGCTCGCAGCTCGCCGCGCGCTTCTACGACGAATATCGGCAGCGTTATGGCTTCCTGATGTCCGGCCGGGCGCTGGTCATCGAATCGATCAGCGTCGAAGCGATTGGAGCGTCAGAGCAGAACGTGTCTCCGGCATCGTCGAAGGCAAAGAGCGCGGCATTACCTTCACCCATCGACTCACGCCCCGTGTACTTCGAGGGCGCCTGGCACTCAACACCGTTCTTCGAGCGCACCTCACTCCCGCCGGGCGCCAAGTTGCCCGGCCCCGCGGTCATCCGCGAGCAGAACACCACCATCGTGATCGAGCCGGGCTGGCAAGCCGAAGTCACGCCGCTGAATCATCTGGTCCTGCGTCGGGCCGAACCGCTGCGTCGTGAGCACGCCATCGGCACGCGCGCCGATCCGATCCTGCTGGAGGTATTCAACAACCTGTTCATGGCCATTGCCGAACAGATGGGCGTCACGCTCGCCAACACGGCGACCTCGGTGAACATCAAGGAGCGTCTCGACTTCTCCTGCGCGCTGTTCGACGAAGCCGGTCATCTGATCGCGAACGCGCCGCACATGCCCGTGCACTTGGGCTCGATGGGCGAGTCCGTCCAGGAGATCCTGCGGCGCCGAGCGAGCACGATGCGCCGAGGCGATGTCTTCGTTCTGAACGCGCCGTATGCCGGCGGCACCCATCTGCCGGACGTCACCGTCGTGATGCCAGTGTTCATCGAAGATTCGCAGCAGCCGACGTTCTTCGTCGCCGCGAGAGGCCATCACGCCGACATCGGTGGTTCGACACCCGGCTCGATGCCAGCAACCTCCACGATCATTGAAGAGGAAGGCGTGCTGCTCGACAACGTGCAATTGGTCGCGAACGGCAGCTTGCTCGAAGAGCAGATGCGCAAGCTCCTCACGTCCGGCAAGTATCCAGCTCGCAACGTCGAGCAGAATCTCGCCGACCTGCGCGCACAAGTCGCGGCCTGCCAGAAGGGCGCCGCCGAGCTCGAAGCGATGGTCGCGCACTTCAGCCTGCCCGTCGTGCAAGCGTACATGCAGCACGTCCAGAACAACGCCGAGGAAGCCGTGCGTCGAGTCATCGACGCGCTCCACGATGGCGAATTCACGTACGCAATGGACAACGGCGCCAGCATCAAAGTGGCAATTCGTATCGACAGCCGGACGCGCTCGGCCACCATCGACTTCACCGGCACCAGCAGCCAGCAGCCGAACAACTTCAATGCCCCCGCGCCGGTGACACGCGCGGCCGTGCTCTACGTGTTCCGAACATTGGTGGATGACGAGATCCCGATGAATGCCGGCTGCCTGAAGCCGCTGCACATCATCGTGCCAGCCGGCTCCATGCTGAATCCGCAAGCGCCCGCCGCCGTGGTCGCCGGCAATGTCGAGACCTCGCAGGTCATCACCGATTGTTTATACGGCGCGCTCGGCGTGCTGGCGGCCAGCCAGGGCACGATGAACAATTTCACGTTCGGCGATGGCCAGCATCAGTACTACGAGACCATCGCCGGCGGCTCGGGCGCGGGCCCGGATTTCGACGGCACGGATGCGGTTCAAACGCACATGACGAACTCGCGACTGACCGATCCCGAAGTCCTGGAGTGGCGCTTCCCGGTGAGACTGGACGCATTCAGCATCCGCAGAGGCTCCGGTGGGGCTGGCCGTCACAAGGGCGGCAATGGCGTCGAACGTCGCATGCGCTTTCTGAAATCGATGACGGCGAACATCCTCGCGAATCATCGCATCGTCGCGCCGTTCGGCGTGAATGGTGGACGAGCGGGGCAGGTCGGCAAGAACTGGATCGAGCGCGCCGACGGCACGGTCGAGCACTTCGGCGCGACCCATACAGCGCAGCTCGATCGAGACGATGTGTTCGTGATCCAGACACCCGGCGGGGGCGGCTTCGGCTGAGTCCATACATTGGCCGGTGCAGCTGTCGATGGTGTCGCTGATCGTAGCCACCGCATTGTTACAAAGCGCTTCTGCGCAACACGATCGAGTACAGCTTTTTCCTGCCGCGCGATTCACGCGCGCCTCGGCAATCCTCCATACGTTGCACTCCGACAACACGTCGGAACTCTTTTGGCGCAGGTTCGTTGCAGAACATTCCTGACAGAAGGACGGACAGCCATGAAGACATTGCGATGGGGGATTCTGCAAGCCCTGGGCTTGTCAGTGATCGCGGTGGGTTCGGCGATCACGCCAACCAGCGTCGAAGCGCAGGTGACCAGCGCGGTGGTGCGCGGACGAGTGTTGGCAAATGGCAACCCGGTGCCGGCGGGCGTGCAGGTGATTGCGACGAATTCGGAGACGGGCTTCACCAAGCAGGCGATCACGCAGCAGGGCGGCACGTATGCGCTGATCGGTCTGGTGCCGGGCACGTATCAGCTCCGGATCCAAGGCGAAGGTTATCAACCCACGGCGCGTGCGGTGCGCGTGTCGATCGGTCAGACCATCGATCTGGATCTGAACGCCATGGCCGAAGCCGTGGCGCTCACCGACGAAGTGGTCGTGACGGCCGAGCGGCTCGTCGACATGCGCACCTCGGAAGTCGCGACCAATATCAGCGTCGAGCAAATCGAGTCGCTGCCGCAAGGCAATCGCAACTTCCTCAACTTTGCGGCACTGGCGCCCGGCGTGCGCATCAACGATCGCGACACGGAGAAAACGTTTCAGGCCGGCGCGCTCACCGCCAATGCCGTCAACGTCTACATCGACGGCGTCAGCTACAAGAACCAGGTGATCAACGGCGGCGTGGTCGGTCAGGACTCCAGCCGCGGCAATCCGTTCCCGCAGAATGCCGTGCAGGAGTTCCGCGTGATCACGCAGAACTTCAAGGCCGAATACGAGCAGGCCTCGAGCGCCATCATCACGGCCAAAACGAAGTCGGGCACCAACGAGTTTCATGGCGACACGTTCATCTACTACCAGGACAAGAGCCTGGTGGCGCGCGACGACTTCGCCCGTCCCGGCGAGCCCAGGGCGCAGTACGAGCGCAAACAGTACGGTCTGTCCTTCGGCGGTCCCATCATCCGGGACAAGCTGCATTTCTTCGTCGCGTACGAAGGCAACGATCAGGATCGCGCCGAGCGCGTGACATTGGGCAATCCGGCGGCGCAGCCGATCTTCGGTCAGTACGAGGGCTCGTTCGTGCAGCCGTTCCGTGAAGATCTGTTCTTCGGCAAGCTCGACTTTCAGCCGACCTACAACCAGACGATGGATCTGTCGTTCAGCCTGCGTGACGAATCCGACATCAAGGACTTCAGCGGCCAGAACAGTTACGAGGCGGCGAACGACATTCAGAACGAGGTGCGCACCCTCAAGTTCGGCCACACCTACGACTCGGAGCGCTTCACCAACGAAGCGACGCTGCTGTACATGAAGTACGAGTGGCATCCGACCCCGATCAACTACGATCTGGTCGGCCGCGAGTACGTCGGCGTGATCCGCATCGGCGGCGGCGCCACCAGGCAGAGCATCGGTCAGGAGGTGTGGACCTTCAAGGACGATCTGACCTTCACCGAATTCGACTGGCTGGGCGGCCACTCGGTAAAAACCGGGCTGCGCATCAGCAAGGTCGATTACGACGTACAGAAATTCCAGAACTCAAATCCGATCTTCCGCTTCCGACCGGAGATCGGCAATTTCTCGTTCCCGGCGGAAGCGGAGTACGGCACGGGCAATCCCGACCTGTCCGGCGAGACGACGCAGTATGGCCTGTACATCCAGGACGACTGGGCGGTGACCTCCAGGCTCACGCTGAACTTGGGCGTGCGCTGGGACTATGACACCGACCTGCTCGGCAAGGACTATGTGACCCCCGCGGCGATTCGCCAGGCCGCCTCGCAGTACGTGCCGGATCGTTACTTCACCGATGGCAACGATCGTGACAGCCCCACCGATCTGATCCAGCCGCGCCTGGGTTTTTCGTTCGACATGTTCGACGACAACCGCACGGTGATCTTCGGCGGCGTCGGCCGTTACTTCGATCGGGTGCTGTACAACGAGATTCTCGACGAGCGCTTCCGCTTGCAGTGGGGCGTGCGCAAGTTCCAGTTCTCGGCGGACGGTTTGCCGCGCAACGGTCAGCCCACCATCGTGTGGAACGACGCGTATCTGAGCGTCGAGGGGCTGAATGCGTTGATCGCTTCGGGCGTCGCGCCGAATCCGGAGATCTTCCTGATCGACAGCAAGACGCGCATCCCGGAAACGATTCAAGCCAGCCTCGGCGTGCGTCAGCGTCTCGGCGACGACTGGCTCACGTCGCTCACGTTCGCGCGCAATCGAAGCCGTCATGGCTTCACATACATCTACGGCAACCGCAATCCCGATGGCTTGAACGGCCCGCTGCCGGATCTCGATTGCTGCGCGCCGGTCAGCGGCGGCTTCGGCAACATCCTGGTGTCGAGCGATGCCAAGCAGACCTGGTACAACGGGGTGTACGTGACCCTGGAAAAGGCGTACAGCGAAGCTTCGCCGTGGGGCATGACGCTCGCGTACACCTACAGCGAGGCGGAAGAAACGGGTGGCGATCTGTTCAGCCTCGACTACCCGCGGGTCTCCGATTATCCGCGCCATCCCACCAGCGGCGATGAGCGGCACCGCATCGTGATGACCGGACTGATTGCGTTGCCGTGGGACCTGAAGCTCTCCTCGACGTTGACGCTGGGCTCGGGCACGGGCTACACGATCACCGATCAATCGCGCGGCACCGGCCCGGGCGAGATCCAGTATCGTTACTATACCGGCCGGCCGGCGAAGCACTCGTTCCTGATTCCGGGCGTGGACGCGTGGGGCTATCGCAGCCTGGATTTCCGGCTGGAAAAAAGCTTCGTGTTCGGCGGATCGCAGGCGCTGAGCATCGTCGGCGAGGTGTTCAACGTGTTCGATTACGAGAATTACGATCCGCGCACGTACAACGGCAACATCCCGTTCGGCGGTCAAGTCAACGAGGCCTTCGGCAAACCGACGGAACTCATTGAACCCGGGCGCCGCTTCCAGGTCGGTATGACGTATAGTTTTTGAACCTCGGGATCGGGCATCCTGCCACGACCTGGTGGCGAGGCGGCAAAGGCGTGACGTTTGCCGCTCGCCCGCCGCGGGCAGCGGCGGGGG
>Ga0065721_10052163_pt1 | contig 12537 bp, 13 predicted proteins | sample Mesricmetagenome_FD_59108 | JGI IMG/M metagenome (GOLD analysis project Ga0065721, IMG submission 59108) | Mesophilic microbial community from rice straw/compost enrichment Sample: eDNA_1 v2 (version 2) | ecosystem: Engineered > Solid waste > Grass > Composting > Bioreactor | place: USA: Davis... | reverse complement strand
CGCCACGGGCGGGAGAGGCTGGCCGTCCAGGGGCGGCAGGGGAGCCGACATCACGGGCCCGGACGGCACCGCCTCGACGGGAGCAGGGCTCGCGGGTGCCGCAGCGGCGCCGCGGATCGGAGCCCCGCCGAGGCGCGCCGAGGAGCAGGCGCCGAGGGACAGCGCGGAGCAGATCGTCGCCGTCACGATCCAGAAGGGGCTTTTCATCATCGTCCTCATCATGCTTGGCCGTATGTCCGGCACACCAATGCGGATGGCCGTCACCCGTTCCGGCGGATCCGGTCGCGGCAGGCCCGACCTTGAAACTCGTCCGCAGAGTATGGCGTCGCCGGCCACAAAAAAAGGCGCCCGAGGCGCCTTTTGTCAAAGTGTTGCACGCAAGCGTCACACGACCCGCGCCACCATCATCTTCTTGATCTCGGCGATGGCCTTGGCTGGGTTGAGGCCCTTGGGGCAGGTATTGGCGCAGTTCATGATCGTGTGGCAGCGATAGAGCCGGAACGGGTCGTGCAGGTTGTCGAGGCGCTCGCCCGTGTTCTCGTCGCGGCTGTCGATGAGCCAGCGATAGGCCTGCAGCAGGGCGGCCGGGCCCAGGAAGCGGTCGCCGTTCCACCAGTAGCTCGGGCACGAGGTGGTGCAGCAGGCGCACAGGATGCATTCGTAAAGGCCGTCGAGCTTGGAGCGCTCCTCCGGCGTCTGGCGCCATTCGGTCTCGGGCGCGGGCGTCTCGGTCTGCAGCCAGGGCTCGATGGAGGCGTGCTGGGCGAAGAAGCTCGTGAGATCCGGCACCAGATCCTTCAGCACCGGCATGTGCGGCAGGGGGTAGATCTTGATGCTGTCGGTCTTGCAATCGTCCATGCCGAGCGTGCAGGCCAGCGTGTTCTGCCCCATGATGTTCATGGCGCAGGAGCCGCAGATGCCCTCGCGGCAGGAGCGACGGAACGTCAGGGTCGGATCGACCTTGTTCTTGATCCACAGCAGTGCGTCGAGAACCATCGGGCCGCAATCGTCCCGGTCGACGTAATAGGTGTCGATCTTCGGGTTCGCGCCGTCGTCCGGGTTCCAGCGATAGATGCGGAACTCCTGCACGTGGTTCGAATTGGCCGGCTTCGGCCACTTCTTGCCTTCGGTATATTGGGAGTTCTTGGGGAGGGTGAACTGGGCCATTCGGTCTTACCTTGCCTCTGCTGCATCATGCCCCGGCCGTATCCCGGCCCGGGAGGGCATGGCCGGCCGGGCGGACCCGGCCGGGATGTCTGCCGTCAGTACACGCGCGCCTTCGGCTCGATGTACTGGATCTCGTTCGACATGGTGTAGGTGTGCACCGGCCGGTAATCGAGCGTCACCTTGTGGGAGGTGTCGTCGAGCCAGGCCAGGGTGTGCTTCATCCAGTCCTTGTCGTTGCGGTCCGGGAAATCCTCGCGGGCATGGGCGCCACGGGATTCCTGGCGGTTGAGCGCGCCTTCCATGGTCACGACCGCCTGGCCGATGAGGTTGTCGAACTCGAGCGTCTCGTAGAGATCCGTGTTCCAGATCAGCGAGCGGTCCGTGACCTTGATGTCCGCGGCGGCGCTCCAGACCTTGTGGATGAGGTCCTTGCCCTCGGCTAGGACCTCGCCGGTGCGGAACACCGCGCAGTTGTTCTGCATGGTCTTCTGCATCTCGAGGCGCAGTTCCGCCGTCGGGGTCGAGCCGTTGGCGTGGCGGAAGCGATCGAGGCGGGAGAGCGCGAGGGCATCCGCGTCCTTCGGCAGGTCCGCGTGCTTCTCGTTGGGGGTCAGGATCTCGGCGCAGCGCAGGCCGGCCGCGCGGCCGAACACCACGAGGTCGATGAGCGAGTTGGAGCCGAGGCGGTTCGCCCCGTGGACCGACACGCAGGCCGCCTCGCCCAGCGCCATGAGGCCGGGCACGACCGTGTCCGGGTTGCCGTTCTTCAGGGTCAGCACCTCGCCGTGGTAGTTCGTCGGGATGCCGCCCATGTTGTAGTGGACGGTCGGGAGGACCGGGATCGGCTCCTTCGTCACGTCGACGCCCGCGAAGATCTTAGCGCTCTCCGAAATGCCCGGCAGGCGCTCGTGCAGGATCTTCGGGTCCAGGTGGTCGAGGTGGAGATAGATATGGTCCTTGTTCCGGCCCACGCCGCGGCCGGCGCGGATCTCCATGGTCATGGCGCGGGAGACCACGTCGCGGGACGCGAGGTCCTTCGCGGACGGCGCATAGCGCTCCATGAAGCGCTCGCCCTCGGAATTGGTCAGATACCCGCCCTCGCCGCGCGCCCCCTCGGTGATGAGGCAGCCCGCGCCGTAGATGCCGGTCGGGTGGAACTGGACGAACTCCATGTCCTGCAGCGGCAGGCCGGCGCGCAGCACCATGGCGTTGCCGTCACCCGTGCAGGTATGGGCGGAGGTGGCCGAGAAATAAGCGCGTCCGTAGCCGCCCGTGGCCAGGATCGTCATGTGCGCACGGAAGCGGTGGATCTCGCCGGTCGACTGGTCGAGCGCGACGACGCCGATGCAGCGGCCCTCGTCGTTCATCATCAGGTCGAGGGCGAAATACTCGATGAAGAAGTTCGTCTGGTTGCGAACCGCCTGCCCGTAGAGGGTGTGCAGGATCGCGTGGCCCGTCCGGTCCGCGGCCGCGCAGGTGCGCTGGGCCGTGCCCTGGCCGTAATTGGTCGTCATGCCGCCGAAGGGCCGCTGGTAGATCTTGCCCTCTTCCGTGCGGGAGAAGGGCACGCCCCAGTGCTCCAGCTCGTAGACGGCGGCCGGCGCGTGGCGGCAGAGATACTCGATGGCATCCTGATCGCCGAGCCAGTCCGACCCCTTCACGGTGTCGTACATGTGCCAGCGCCAGTCGTCCGGCCCCATATTGCCGAGGGAGGCCGAGATGCCGCCCTGCGCCGCCACAGTATGCGAACGGGTCGGGAAGACCTTGGTGATGCAGGCGGTGCGCAGGCCGGCTTGGGAACAGCCGACGGTGGCGCGAAGGCCCGCGCCGCCGGCGCCCACGATGACCACGTCGAAGGTGTGGTCGATGATCGTGTAGGCCTTGCCGTTGATGTTGGTTGCTTGGGCCATGGGTGAACTCCTTTAGATCAGGATCCGGCCGAGGCTGACCTTCAGGATCGCGTAGAGGCACGCGACGGCGATGATCACGGCGTAGAAATTGTTGGCGATCACGGCGGCGATCTTCAGACCCTTGTCGTGGACATAGTCCTCGATGACGATCTGCATGCCCAGCCGCATGTGGTTCGTCACCGAGATGACGGCCAGGAGGAGGATGATCGCGACGAGCGGATGCGACACGATGGAGATCGCCTCCTCGTAGGAAGACCCCGCGAGGGCCGCCACGATGATGACGAACGAGATGATGAGCGGGATGTTCGACACCGCCGTAACGCGGTGGATCCACCAGTGCTCCACCCCGTGCCCGGAGGCGCCGAGGCCCTTCACGCGGGAGAGCGGGGTGCGCATGGAAACGCGGGTATCGACCCTGTTGTCGGCCATGTGTCCGGTCTCCTTCTAAAAGGCCAGGAAAGCGACGACCCAGATCAGGACCGTCAGGACGATCGAGCCGATGAGGGTGAAGCGGGCCATGTTGATGCGGACGCCCGGCTCCATGCCGTGCCCGAAATCCCACACCAGGTGGCGGACGCCGCCGAGCATGTGGTGCATGAGCACCCAGGTATAGGCGAACAGGATCAGGAGCCCGAGCGGCGAGCCGAAGAACCACTGCACCGACTCGAAGGCGCCGGGCCCGTACGCGAGGGCCACCAGCCAGACCGCGAAGAGCGCGATGCCTCCGTAGAGGGCAATGCCTGTGATCCGGTGGAAGACGGACATGGCCATGGTCCAGGTCCAGCGGTAGATCTGCAGATGCGGGGACAAGGGCCTGGGGGCCACCTTCACCTCAGCCATGCGTTCGCTCCTGATCGACGAAAATGTCGCACACAATTTGGAATGGTTCGTAACTGAAGCGCGGGACCACCGCAATGCATCTTCCGCACAACCGATGACAGGGCGCACACTTCGTCAGTCGCGAAGTGTGCTTTAAGCTCGCCTCTTGCACAATTTGTCATTATTCTAATCTACCTTCGCGAAACACGAAGGATGCCATGCAATTCGACCTGACCGACCTGAGCCTCTTCCGCCACGTGGTCGAGGCGGGCAGCATCACCCACGGGGCGGAGCGCGCCCATCTGGCGCTCGCGGCCGCCAGCACCCGCATCCGCAACATGGAGAAATCGCTCGGTGCCCCGCTGCTCCTGCGCAACCGGCAGGGGGTCGTACCGACCCCGGCCGGCCGGACCCTGCTCCAGCACGCCAGGGCCATGCTGGCCCAGGCGGAGCGGCTTCGGGAGGACCTGGGCGCATACATGGGCGGGCTCACGGGGCAGATCAGGATCCTGTCCAACACCAATGCGCTGACCGAGTTCCTGCCCGAGGCGCTCGGCGCCTTCCTGGCCGAGCACCCGCAGGTCTCCATCGACCTGGAGGAGCGCCTGTCCGACGAGATCGTCGGGATGATCGCCGAGGGCGTGGGCGATATCGGCATCGTGGCCGGGACGGTCGATACCGGCCGGCTCCAGACCTTCCCGTTCCGGAGCGACCGCTTCGTCCTGGTGGTGGGCCGGAACCATCCCCTTGCGCCGAGCCAGTCCGTCGCCTTCGCGGAGGTGCTGGGACACGACTTCGTCGGCCTGGACCGGGCGAGCGCCCTGCAGCGCTTCCTGGCCGACAAGGCGGGACGCATCGGCAAGCCCCTGCGCCTGAGGGTCCAGCTGCGCAGCTTCGATGCCGTGTGCCGCATGGTGGAGGCCGGGGTGGGCCTCGGCATCGTGCCCGAGACCACGGCCCAGCGCGCCACCCGCACCATGGACATCGCCATCGTGGCCCTGGAGGATTCCTGGGCCACCCGCGACCTCACCCTCTGCATCCGCGCCATGGACACCCTCGCGCCCTCGGCCCGGCAGCTCGTGGAGCATCTGCGCAGCCGAACCTAGGCGAAGCCGGAGGCCCCTGCCCTGTTCAGGCTTGGCCATCACGGAGTTGTCAATCCGGCTGCCGCCGGCCCCGTGCTAGCCTCCTGTCATCGCCCGCATGACAAGGGCGTTACCAGAGGAAACGGAGGAAGACACATGCGCGGAACAGGCAGCTTTTGGCTCGCGGCCTCCATGGCCGTTCTCGTCCTGGGCCCGGCCGGCCCGGCACGGGCCCAGAGCGCCGGCGGAGCGGCCGATATGACGTTCTTCGTCACCAGCGTCGGATCAGGGAAAGGCGCGGATCTCGGCGGCCTCGAAGGCGCGGACCGGCACTGCCAGTCTCTCGCGCAGGCCGCCGGCGCCGGCCAGAAGACCTGGCACGCTTATCTCTCGACCCAGGCGGCCGACGGCAAGCCCGCAATCAATGCTCGCGACCGGATCGGCCGCGGGCCCTGGCAGAACGCCAAGGGCGTCGTCATCGCCAAGGACGTCGCCGAGCTGCACGGCGCCAACAACCTGACCAAGCAGACCGCCCTGACTGAAAAGGGCGAGCCCGTGAACGGCCGGGGCGACACGCCGAACATGCACGACATGCTCACCGGGACCCAGGCCGACGGCACCGCCTTTCCGCCGGGCGAGGACCGGACCTGCGGCAACTGGACGAAGAGTGGAACGGACGGCGCCGTCATGCTGGGCCACCACGACCGCATGGGCCTGGACGACTCGCCGCCGGCCAAATCCTGGAACATGTCCCATCCGTCCCGGGGCGGCTGCAGCCAGGACGCCCTGAAGGGCACCGGCGGCGCAGGCCTGTTCTACTGCTTCGCGACGAACTGACCGGAGCGTCCGGAGGGCCGGATCAGTCGAGCGCCGGCATGGGGAGGCCGCGCCGCAGGCAGGCGGCCTCCAGCGTGTTGCGCAGCAGGCACGCGATGGTCATCGGCCCGACGCCTCCGGGTACGGGCGTGATGGCGGACGCCACCCGGGCGGCCTCCTCGTAGGCCACGTCGCCCACGACCCGGGTCTTGCCTTCCCCGGCGGCCGGGTTCGGCACCCGGTTGATGCCCACGTCGATGACGATGGCGCCGGGCTTGACCCAGTCGCCCCGTACCATTTCGGGCCGGCCGACCGCCGCCACCAGGATGTCGGCCCGGCGGCAGACCTCCGGCAGGTCGCGGGTCCGGGAATGGGCCGTGGTGACCGTGCAGCTCTGGGCGAGTAGGAGCTGCGCCATCGGCTTGCCGACGATGTTGGACCGCCCGATCACGACAGCATCGAGCCCGGCGAGGTCCGGACGGACGGAGCGGATCAGGAGCAGGCAGCCCAGCGGCGTGCAGGACACGAAGCCCGGGACCCCGGTCATCAGGCGCCCGGCATTGATCGGGTGAAAGCCGTCCACGTCCTTGGCCGGATCGATGGCTTCGATCACCTTCTGGGCGTCGATCTGCTTCGGCAGGGGCAGCTGCACGAGGATGCCGTCGACGGCCGGATCCGCATTGAGCTGCGCCACGAGAGCGAGGAGCTCCGCCTCGCTGGTGGAGGCCGGCAGCACATGCTCGAAGGAGGCCATGCCGGCCTCGACCGTGAGCTTCGCCTTGCTGCGCACATAGATCTGGCTCGCCGGATCCTCGCCCACCAGGACCACCGCTAGGCCGGGGCGGATGCCTTGCCGGCCCAGATCCGCCACCGCTCCGGCGATCCGGCTCCGCAGGCCGGCCGCATAGGCTTTTCCGTCGATGATGGTCGCGCTCATGAATCCTGTCCTGTCAGGGCGGCGAAACGGGCCGCGAGGGCGGCGATGTCGCCTTCGATAAAAAACGTCTTGAGCCGGGCGGTGGCGCCGGTCGTCAGGGTCACGGCCGAAGCCGATACGCCGAAGGCCTTGGCCAGGAGCCGCCGGACGGCCTCGTTGGCCGCCCCGTCCTCGGGCGCCACCCGGACCCGGACCTTCAGGACCCGGCTCCCATCGGCCAAGGCCTCGATGCCCTCCACGGCATCCCGCCCGCCGCGCGGAGTCACCCGGGCCCGGATCTCGATCCCGCCATTGTAGGGCCGGCAGGGCATGGGGCCGTCTAGAGAAGGTTCGCCGGGATGTATTGCTGCATCAGCCGGATCAGCAGGTTCTGCAGGAAGATGATGAGAAGGATCAGGATCACGGGCGAGATGTCGATGCCGCCGAGATTCGGCAGGATGCGCCGGATCGGCCGCAGGGCCGGCTCCGTGACCGCATCCAGGAAGCCCAGGATGGACCGGACGACGTCGTTGCGGGTGTTGATCACGTTGAAGGCCACCAGCCAGCTCAGGATCGCCGAGGCGATGATGAGGTAGGTGTAGAGCTGCAGGGCCAGGAGGATGACTTCGAGCAGGGATCGCATGGGAAACTCGTCAGGATCGGGCGTTCGTCATGTAGCGTTCCTGGCCGGGCGGAACAACCCGGCAAAGCCCCGGTCCTGCCCCGGATCACGAAAGTGGGCCAAGCCTCATCGACCCCGATTGACAGACGGAAGCGCTCAGGCCTAAAAGTCCGCCGCTTGGTCTGCCGACCAGACCGGGGCTGTAGCTCAGATGGGAGAGCGCTGCAATCGCACTGCAGAGGTCAGGGGTTCGAATCCCCTCAGCTCCACCAAGTCTTCGATTTCCCCTCACGCCTGAAATCGCGATGCCTCGTCGGGCATCGGCGTCATTCCTATGTCGCCACTCAGCGCCAGCCGTTGGAACGATATCCGAAACAGCCGCCTCATCTGGTGCGGGGCCAGCCCGTTTTGGCTGCTTTGTGGGCGGCCCGGATGCCACTATAAGCTCCCGCGGCCCCAGTTTTCGGGAGAGGTGCCGGCATGAATGAGACGGAGTTTCGGAGCTGGGTCTCCACCGCGATCGGGATCATCGAGGCCGATTTCAACCGCTCGTCGGACACTCACCTTCTGCGCGTGCCCCTGCCGGCCGCGCCCAGGATCGCGCTCTATCTCAAGGACGAATCCACCCATCCGACCGGCAGCCTCAAGCACCGGCTGGCGCGGTCGCTGTTCCTGTACGGACTGTGCAACGGCTGGATCGGGCCGGACACGACCATCGTCGAGGCCTCGAGCGGGTCCACGGCCGTCTCGGAGGCCTATTTCGCCCGGATGCTGGGGCTGCGCTTCATCGCCGTGATGCCGCGCTCCACCTCGGCCGAGAAGATCGCGCAGATCGCCTTCTACGGCGGCGAGAGCCACTTCGTGGACAGCCCCGCCGAGATGTACCAGGAGAGCGCGCGGCTCGCGGCGGAGCTGGGCGGCCACTACATGGACCAGTTCACCTATGCGGAGCGGGCGACGGACTGGCGCGGCAACAACAACATCGCCGAATCCATCTTCAGCCAGATGGCCCATGAGGAGCATTCGGTCCCGCGCTGGATCGTGGTCGGGGCCGGAACCGGCGGTACCTCGGCGACGCTGGGACGCTATATCCGCTACCGCCGCCTGCCGACCCGCCTGTGCCTTGCCGATCCTGAGGCCTCCGTGTTCCACCGCCACGTAGCCGACCGGCAGGTCTGCACCTCGACGGAGCCGCCCTCCATGGTCGAGGGGATCGGGCGCCCGCGCTGCGAACCCTCGTTCATACCGGAGCTGATCGACCGCGCCTATGCGGTGCCGGATGCCGCGAGCCTTGCGGCCGCGCGGGTCCTGTCCCGGCGTATCGGCCGCTCGTGCGGGGGCTCGACCGGCACCAATATGTGGGCCGTCGCCCGCATCGTCAGCGAGATGATCGCGCGCCAGGAGGAGGGATCGGTGACGACGCTCCTGTGCGATTCGGGCGAGCGCTACCGCAGCACCCATCTGGACGACGGCTGGCTGAAGCAGCGCGGGGTCGACATCCGCCCGCAGGAGGAGATCATGGAACGCTTCTTCGAGACCGGCCGCTTCGAAGGCGCCCGCTGAAGCGGCCCCGCCGCGCGGCTGAAGTCCTGACCCGGCGGGAACGCGTCGGTCCGGACCGAAAGTGCCGGTCCCCTTTCGAGGCCGATGCTTTAGGATAGGCGCGCCCACGAATCCGAGGACACGCGATGCGCAACGATCCCATCCTGCCGGTCGACCAGGAAGCCCGCGCGATTGCCAAGCGCCTGCTGCGCACCGCGCGCTCAGGCACCCTGGCGACGATGGAGCCGGAGAGCGGCTTCCCGTTCGCGAGCCTCGTGGGGCTCGCCACCGCCTGCGACGGCACACCCGTCCTCCTCACGTCGCAGCTCTCTGTCCATACCCGGCTGATGGAGCGGGAGCCCCGCTGCTCTCTCCTTCTGTCGGATATCCGCAAGGGTGATCCCCTGGCCCATCCGCGCCTGACGCTTCAGGCCCTGGCGCAGCGGGTGGAGCGCCCCTCGGACACGCATGACGCGCTTCGCCGCCGTTACCTCGCCCATCATCCCAAGGCCGCGCTCTATGCGGATTTTCCGGACTTCGCCTTCTGGCGCCTGGCGGTTCAGGGGGCGAGCCTCAACGCGGGCTTCGGGCGGGCCTACCGCATGGAAGCGGCGGACGTGCTGACCGACATGACGGGGTTCGACGGCTTCGAGCGCCTTGAGGAAGAGGCCCTGGCGCATATGAACGCAGACCATGCGGATGCGGTCGCGCTCTATGCCGAGAGGCTGTGCGGCGCTCAGCCGGGCGCCTGGCGGATGACGGGTCTCGACCCGGAGGGCGCACAACTCGCCCTGGGAGACGAGATCGTGCGCCTTGCCTTTCCGCAGCGCCTTTCGCAGGCCGCCGACCTGCGCCCCATGCTGGTTACCCTGGCACGGCAGGCCCGCGGCGCGTCCGCGCCGGAGTGAGGCCGGTCAGGCGGCGTATTTCGCCGTGAGATAGGCCAGATAGGGCGCCGGATCGAGGCCGCGTCCGGTCTCGCGCAGGAGCAGCTCCTCGCGCTGGAAGCGGCGGCCGTGCTGCCACACCTTCGTGCGCAGCGCCTCCGCCAGACCCGCATATTCGCCCGCCTCGATGGCCTCGCCGAGGCCGGGATCGTTCCGGCGCAGGCTGTCCATGAGCTGCGCCGCCATGACGTTGCCGATGGTGTAGGTGGGGAACGAACCCAGATAGCCCGTCGACCAGTGGACGTCCTGGAGGACGCCTTTCGCATCGTTCGGCACGGTCAGGCCGAGATCCCGCGCGATGGCGGCATTCCATGCGGCCGGCAGGTCGGCTACGGCGAGCGAACCGTCCATGAGCGCCGTTTCGATCTCGACGCGCAGCATGATGTGAAAATCGTAAGTCAACTCGTCCGCCTCGACCCGGATGAAGCCCGGCTCAACGCGGGTGACGGACCGGTAGAACTCCTCGGCGCTCACGTCGCCGAGCTGCTGCGGAAAATGGCTCTGGAGTTCCGGGAAATGGAGGCGCCAGAAGGTCCGGCTGCGCACCACGTGGTTCTCCCACAGGCGCGACTGGGATTCGTGCGCGCCGAAGCTCGTGCCGCCGACCGCGTAGAGGCCCACGAGATCGGTCGCGAGAGTCGTGCGCGTATAGGCCGGATCGACGCCCTGCTCATAGAGGCCATGGCCGGTCTCGTGCGCCGTACCGAAGAGGGAGGCGGGCAGGTAATTGCGGTTGTAGCGGGTGGTGATGCGCACGTCGTTGCGCGTGAAGGACACCTCGAAGGGATGGACCGTCGTGTCGAGGCGCCCGCGGTTGAGGTCATAGCCCAGCTTCTGCGCCATGCTCAGGCCGAAGGCCCGCTGTCCCTCCTCCAGGAAGTCCCGGAACAAGAAATCCGAGCGGGGCGCCGGGCGGGCGCGGGCCGCATCGAGGATCGGCAAAAGGCCGGCGCGAAGCCTCGCGAACAGGGCCTTCAGGCTGCGCGCCGTCTCGCCCGGCTCATAGATCGACACCATCGCGTCATAGGGATGCTCGCTCCAGCCGATGCAATCCGCATAGGCGCGCGACAGGCCGAGGGTCTTCTCGAGATACGGCGCGAAGATCGAGAAGTCGCTCTTGGCCCGGGCCTCGATCCACGCCGCCTGGGCGACAGTGCGCAGGGCCGCGCGCTCCTGGATCAGGGATGCGGGCACGCGCCCGTGATGCGTCACGGCATGGCGCGTCTGCGCCACCTTGCGCCGCTCGGGGGAATCCTCGGGCAGGCTCTCGACAGCCTTCTCGGCTGCCTCGAGGGCCTGCACGGTCTCCGGTGCGAGCAGGAGGTCGCGAGCGAGGCGCGTCAGCGTCGCGATCTGGTGTCCCCGGGTTTCGGCCCCGCCCGCAGGCATCATGGTGCGAGAATCCCAGGTGAGCACGGAGGCGGCGTTCAGGACGTCATTGACGGCGGCAATACGCCCGTCGAGGGCGGCGAGGGAGGCGTCACGGGTCATGGGATCACGCGTTGCAGGTTCAGGCGGTTCCGCCGGTGTTGAGATGACAGGCCGAGAAGCGACCGGGGCCGATGGCGGCGAGCGCCGGCGCCTCGGTCTTGCAGCGCGGCCCGGCCAGAGGGCAGCGCGGATGGAAATGGCATCCGCTCGGCGGGTTGAGCGGGGACGGGATCTCGCCCGCGATGGGATGGAAGTTCTTGCGCCCGACGCCGACGCGCGGAACGCTCTCGAAGAGCGCCTTCGTGTAGGGATGGTTCGGCGACGCATAGAGCTCGGCCGTCGAGGCCAGCTCGACGATCCGGCCGAGATACATGATCGCGACCCGGTCGGAGACGTGGCGCACGACGCCGAGATCGTGGCTGATGAAGATCGCCGTCAGGTCGAGGTCCTGCCGCAGGTCCATGAAGAGGTTGAGCACCTGCGCCTGGATCGACACGTCGAGCGACGCGACGGGCTCGTCGAGGACCAGCAGTTCCGGCTTCATGGCAAGTGCGCGCGCAATGGCGATGCGCTGGCGCTGACCGCCCGAGAACTGGTGCGGGAAGCGCCGGCGATAGCTCGGGTCGAGGCCGACGCGCCCCAGGAGATCCGCCACGTAGGAATCCGCCTCGCGCGCCTTGACGATGCGATGGGCCACGGGCCCCTCCGCCACCGTGTCGCCGATGCGCATGCGCGGGTTGAGGCTGGCGAACGGGTCCTGATGCACCATCTGGATGCGCGTCGTCAGCTTGCTGGTGCGGCGTCCCTGCTGCTTGGCGACCGGCTTGTCGTCGAACAGTACCTTGCCGTCGCTGGGCGCATAGATACCGGCGATGATCCGCCCGAGGGTGGACTTGCCGCAGCCGGATTCACCCACGAGGCCGATCACCTCTCCCTTGCGCACGGACAGGCTGACGTCGTTCACCGCCCGCACGACCTCGATCCTGCGGCCGGCGCCGAGGGCGCCCGCGATGCGCTCGCCGAGGCTCGGCTGCTTTACAAAACGCTTCGATACGTGGTCGACGTCGAGAAGGGCGGCTGACATGAATCGGACTCGATCGGATAATGGCAGAGGGCGGTGCGCCCATCCGCGAAGCGCTGAACGGGCGGCGTGGTCGTGCAGGCGGGCCCGGCCTTGAAACAGCGCGGCGCGAAGGCGCAGCCCGGCGGAAGATTGGCCAGCGAAGGCGTCGATCCCGGAACCTGCGGCAGCCGCTCGCCCGGCTCGTGCTCGGCCGGAACC
>Ga0065721_10052160_pt1 | contig 12538 bp, 15 predicted proteins | sample Mesricmetagenome_FD_59108 | JGI IMG/M metagenome (GOLD analysis project Ga0065721, IMG submission 59108) | Mesophilic microbial community from rice straw/compost enrichment Sample: eDNA_1 v2 (version 2) | ecosystem: Engineered > Solid waste > Grass > Composting > Bioreactor | place: USA: Davis... | reverse complement strand
GAATCTTATATCACGAAGACGTGAATTCGTTCGTATTTCGCGATGAATATTACGATCTGCAATTCGCTTGGATTGCGAATTGATGTGACGGCACGTGTGATCAAAGGACGGCCGTTGCCAGTCGGGATGGCCAACCTGCGACGCCATTCCCACTCCAGGCCGTCGACCACGCCTGCTCCTCTCCCGGAGGGGCTATCCCCGCTTCTCTGCACGGATCCTTGGTCCAACTGGTGGCGAGCATCAACCCGTAAAGGGTCGGCTATGCGAGCATGCCGCCGCTGCCACCACCATGATCATCCTCGCAATATTTGCATCCCTCGCAGTGCTCGAGCTGCTTTGCTGGCTGCTGTTCACGCTGGCCGTCTTCGCGCTGCCGGCGTTCGTCGGCGTGACCGCGGGCGCTTGGGCGCACGGTACGGGCGCCGGCATCCCGGGCGCCATCCTGGTCGGCGCCGTCGCGGCGGCGATCACGCTCGCCGCCGGCCATCTGCTCATCACCTTCGTCCGGCCTATGTAGTTGAAGCTGACCGTGGCCGCAGCGTTCATCGCGCCTGCGGCGATCGCCGGCTTCCATGCCACCCATGGCATCGTGCAGCACCTTATGCCGTCCGACGCGCGGCAAATCACCTTCTCCGTCGTCGGCGCGGTCGCGGTCGGCATCATTGCCTTCGTGAGGGTCGCTGGAATGGCGACGGCTCCGGCCCCGTCCGACCGAGACCTTGCACGGGCCTGATCTTCGTCATCGCCGTCAGGAGGATCAGGGCAGCCGTGGCCGTGGTCGCTACCGTCGTCTGATGCCGGAACGATGGGCGTGTGCGACGCGGATCGACGCTAGTCCGGAAAGGCGGTCCTCGTTGGAGCGCTGCGGGAGCAGAGTCGTGTCTTGGCGGGCACCGGACATCGGTGCGGCGATCTCGGTAGCGGCGGTGGAAAGCCAGAATGCAGCAGCGTCGGCCTGGCGGGAGGAGACGAAGTCGGTGTGCATGCCGTGGCGCCGGTTGCCGTTGCGGGACGGCCGCCATCTTCTCCGTTATCTGACCGTGCCTCGACCGCTCCAAACGGCCTCTTCAATGGCCTGATCTGGCCGAAGGCCGGCTGCGCCTCGATCGCCTACGACGCAACAGCCGCGTCAAACTTTCTTCCCCTGCCGGCTGCGCCGTCATTCCTCGCGAGAAAAGAAAGCCCTCCTTAGCTGTCAGGCCCCTTCGGGGTGCGCCGTCGATCGCCTCCGGCCTGCCGATCGCCATCGAGGCCGCAATGGTGCGGCTCGGGAACGGAAAACGGAGACTTACAATGGCGACCATCGGCACCTTCAAGAAGACCGGCTCGAACGAGTTCACCGGCGACATCGTCACCCTCAGCGTCCGGGCGAAGGGCGTGCGCATCGTCCCCGACACCCGCGCCACCGGCGAGAACGCCCCCCGCCACCGGGTCCTGGTCGGCCGGGCCGAGATCGGCGCCGCCTGGTCCAAGCGCTCCAGCGAGGGCCGCGACTATCTGGGCCTCAAGCTCGACGATCCCAGCTTTAACGCCCCGATTTACGCCAACCTCTTCGACGACGAGGACGGCGAAGGCTACTCACTGATCTGGTCCCGCCCCAACGGGCGGCGCGGCGACTGACCGCAAGTAGGGACCTCGTCACAGGACGGGGTCCCTTCCGTCATCTTCCGGAACGCCTGGTCTTTGCGGCCACCTCCTCAGGACGTCGAAACAAGTCCGCGGCCTCCATTCCGAGCACTCGGGCAAGCCGGTCGACGACGTCTACTCCCGCCGCATAGACGCAGCGTTCCAACGCGCTGATATAGGTGCGGTCAATGTCGGCACGATGCGCCAATTTCTCTTGCGACAAGCCTTGAGCCCGCCTGCTCTTCCGCAGATTCTGCGCCAGCACCTCTCGTATATCCATGAACGAGAGGACCTCCCTTTGTAAAGAATTCCACCACGCAGTATTCTCTACAATCGACATTACAGGAGCGTTCTACCGGGACGGACGCGCAACTCGCCTGCGCCATTCGTGATGTCCGGTGGACATCACTTGATGCCGCCGCGGCGGCTTCTCTATCAAGCGGCAAGGTCTAGCCTTAGGTGCGAGAGACAGGTCAACGCGTGGGAATGCCAGGATGGCAGATGACTTTCTCGACAGTCCGCCAGAATGCGAGACATTAACCGCCTATGATCGCAGCCACATCAAGCTCTATCTCAGACTGCTCGATGCTGCGGCCGACGGCGCCGACTGGCGCGAGGCTGTGGCAATTCTATTCGGTATCGACCCTGACCGCGAGCCCGAGCGCGCCCGCCGCGTCCATGACAGTCATCTGGCGCGGGCGCAGTGGGTGACGCACACCGGCTACCGTCATTTACTGCGCCGCTCCACCCGCTGATTCGATGTGATGCCGAGCCGGCATCACACGATGCCGATCGACAGTCTTCCAAGGCAGAGCTCGACCGAAGATCGTTCACAGCTCAACTTGCATATAAATTGCGAGGTGACTGTGACCATGCGGCCCAACACATCGTGCTGGAGAGAAAAAACAAGCTACGATTTTGTCGATGATCTGCCTCCCGATGGATTGGCATGGGAATACTTGCGTCGCAACGGCGCCTATCAGCAGGATTTCGCGCGACATCTGGAGATCAAGGGATTAACAGAGCCTCTGACGGCCGACGCTGAGACCCGTTGGGGGTTGCGATTTCGCGGCAAGGCCGAGCCATTCCTTTTTGGATCAACCTGTTCTCTGGTCCCCCAATGCGGACACCGGCGTTGTCATTCTAACGGCGGCGCCTGATGCTCTGATCTCGTTTCCAGCCGTCCTCGATTTCTCAGTCGCCAGCGGCGATACGGCCCTAGGCTTTCACGCGTTTCACACGACTGAGGCCCTTACCTCTCATCTCTTCATACTCCCCGGCGCCAAGCGCGACGCGCCGTTAGCCGCATTGATCCCCCTCGACCGCGACAGCCTGGGCCGCATCGAGGCGCTCACCCGGTTCTGCTTTTCCTGGCAGCGACGGCCGGTTCCTCCGGACACCCGTCTGACTCGCCAGCAACGTCGACGGTTGCGCCTGATGCTGCAGGCCGTCGACGGCCATTTGAATGGTGCGACCTACCGGGAAATCGCGAAAATCATCTATGGCGTTGCGCGGATCGACGACGCCCCTTGGAAGACTTCACCGCTACGCGACAGCACCATCGCCCTCGTTCGCAATGGCCTTGCGATGATCGATGGCGGTTATCGGCAACTCCTTCGCCACCGCCGCCGCTCTTGATACGGCCGACACGCGGGGGGTGGGAATTTAACACCCCCTAACTTCCCCATCCCCCGACGACGCCTCTCGCAGCCACCATGCGCTGACACCGCCGCCGACAGCCGGCAGCCGCCCAGCACAGCACGGAGCTTCGATCATGGCCGAAAGCGCAACCGTCCAACTCCCCCCACGCTATTTGCGGACGCCGGAGGCAGCGCGTTTCCTTGGTCTCTCCGGCCGCACGCTTGAGAAGCATCGCACCTATGGCACCGGACCGGCTTTCAAGAAGCTCGGCGGTCGCGTCGTCTATGCAGTCGCCGACCTGCAGTCCTGGGCCAATCGCGGCACCAAGAATTCAACCGCCGAAGGCAACTCGGTCCTGCCGGCAAAGCGCCACGACGTCACGGCCACGGTCGGCGCCTACGCGCTGCAGCGCTGAGCCGATCGCAGATGTCGGCGCGCCATCACAGCAGCGAACGCGAGCAGCTCGATCTTTTTGGGGCACTGCCCGGCGATCTCGCGCCGCGCGATGCGCAGGACCGGATGGCGTATCCGTTCTTCGCGCTCGGCAAGTCGAAGCGATTGGCGCCGATCAACTTCGAGGCCGGCTCCGTCGTGATACGTGTGGAGGCCGTCCCCGAACACGGCATGGCCACCGTCTGGGACGCCGACGTGCTGATCTGGGCGACCTCCCAGATCGTCGAGGCGCGTGACCACGGACTTCGGCCGTCGCGTCTAATGGCGACTACGCCCTACGAAATTCTGCAGTTCATCGGTCGCGGCGTCAGCCTGCGGGACTACGACCGATTGAAGGCCGCACTCGACCGGCTTCAGTCGACGACGGTCGCGACGTCGATCCGCCAGCCGACCGAGCGGCGGCTGCACCGCTTCTCCTGGATCAACGAATGGAAGGAGCGCGCCGACGGCAGAGGTCGGCCGCTCGGCCTCGAGCTGATCGTGCCGGACTGGTTCTACACCACCGTCCTCGACGATTCGCTCGTGCTGACCATCGACCGCGATTATTTCGGCCTGACGGGCGGCCTGGAGCGTTGGCTCTATCGCCTCGTGCGCAAGCATGGCGGCCGCCAAGAATTCGGCTGGAGCTTCGACTTCCCGCATCTCCACGCTAAGTCGGGCTCGCTCTCGCCGCTCAAGCATTTCGCCTACGACCTGCGCGACATAGTCCGCCGCCAGCCGCTGCCGGGCTATCGCCTGACCATCGAGCAGTGCCTCGGCGGTCCCGGAATCCTCTCCTTCAAACCCATCGATCCGAACGCGCTCGGCATCCCCCGCCAGCGCCGCCGCTCGACCAAGCGCCCTGGGGATAAGCTGTGAATCGTCTCGTGCTATCAGGGACCGCACCCATCGTGCCATCAAGGACCCGATCCCCGTGCTATCGGGGACCGGAATCGCCGAATCCGCTCGCTGAATCAGCAACTTGCGAGCCCCGTAACTTCTCTAGATTCCTTCGGAATCTTTCTTACGCAAACCGCGTTTTCGCGGCGTGTGGACGAGTCCCCAACACCGCGCAGACCGGCCGGCTTGTCGGCGAACTCGACAGCGACAGCGCCGCCGCCCGCGAGATCGCCGCGCTGGTCACCGAGATCGGGAGGATCGCGCCATGACCGCGACGCCTCCGAAGCGCGGCTTCGCCACCCGGCCCGGCGATGCGGAAACCTGGATCAGGTCCGCCGACGTGCCTGCGGCGCGCTTGCCCGACACCACGATCTATTCCGCACGGCTGACGATCGACGTCACGCCGGACCAGCGCGCCCGGATCAAGATCGCCGCCTTCCAGCGCGGCGTCACCGTGGCCGACATGCTGCGCGAGCTGCTCCCGCGCGAATTCCCTGAGAGCACTGGAGACGCGACATGACCGGCGCTGCCGCCATCCATGCGCGCGGCGAGCCCATACCGGCCGCCCCGCCCCCTCACGACCTGACCGAAGTCGAACTCACCTGGATCGAGAAGCGCGTCGAGAATTGGATCAGGTTCGGCCGCGAGGTCGGCGAACAGATCCTCGACCGCCGCCGGCGCGTACTCCGCTTCGCGCCGAACAGTATCTTCGGCTTCGTCCGCTGGACCGCCAATGACTACGGCACCATCGCCTCGCATCTCGACGTGCTGCGCACCGTCCGCGCCGGCGAGCGGCAGCAGACCGTGCCCTTCGTGCGTCCCGGCGGCGACATCCTGCTCAAGGTCGAAGGCTGGCCCAAGGTCGAGCGCGTGCTGCAGATGATCGATGCGATCGAGGCGATCGGCATCGATCCAAGCGAGGTCTCACCCGATCATTGGCGGCACGTCCACAACCGGATGAGCGCCGGCGAACAGCCGCGAGCCTACACGGCCCAGCACCACAAGGCATTCCTCCTGCGTCGGAGGGCCGGATCATGAGGCGCTTCGGCTACGTCATGGTCACCTACTTTATGGTGATGGGGACGGCGATCGGCTCGTTCGTCGATTTCCCGACAAAACTCATCTGGAACGCGTCGGCTAGCACGCCGATCGGGCTTTACAGCATCGCGCCGGCCGGCCGCTTCGAGGTCACCGATCTCGTGGCCGTGCGCGCGCCCGAACCGTTCGCCGCCTTCATGGTCGAGCGCGGCTATATCGGCCGCGGCGTACCCTTGATGAAGCGGGTCGCGGGCGTTCCCGGGCAACAGGTTTGCCGCCGCGATCACGCCATCACCGTCGACGGTGTCCCGATGGGCGACGCGCTCGACCGCGACCATGTCGGCCGCCCGTTGCCAACCTGGCAGGGCTGCCGCCGCATCGCCGAGGGCGAGCTTTTCCTGATGAACTGGTCGGTCCCCGACAGCCTCGACGGCCGCTATTTCGGGCCGCTGCCGACCAGCGACGTGATCGGCCGGGCGACGCCGGTCTGGACCGATGAGTACGGCGACGGCCGCTACGTCTGGCACGCGCCGACCCGCTGAACTCCCGCTGCCACCCCCAACCGAAGGAGACGACCATGACCCAGATCGGCCAGTTCACCCGCACCAAGTCCGGATATTCCGGGCGGCTCACCGCGCTCGGCATCGACGCCGAACTCGCCTTCGTTCCGGCCGAGCCGTCCGAAGCCGAGAACGCACCGGATTACCGTGTCCTGCTCGGCGGGGACGACGGCGTCGAGATCGGCGCCGGCTGGAAGCATGTCGGCGAACGTGCCGGCGACTACGTCTCCGTTCAGCTCGACAGCCCGCTGTTCCCGCGTCCGCTGCGCGCCAACCTCTTCCGCTCCGGCGACGATAACGGCACCTGGGGTCTGCACTGGTCGCGGCCCGCCAAGCCGCGCACCAATGCGCGCGACAGCGAGGACTGAGCGGTGCGCGGCCCGCATCGATCGCAGCATCATCGGGGCGGCACGCGGAAGTCCCGTGCCGCCTCCCGGCTGCTCCTCCTTCTCCTTTCCGGCCTGCCGCTCGCCGCTTCGCCAATGTCGCCGGTGCATGCTCAGAGCATGCTGCCGGTTCCGGCCGAGGCGAGCGCCCACATCCCCGCCTTCGTGACCGAGGCCTCGCAGCGGTTCGGCATTCCGGTCGCCTGGATTCGCGCGCTCATGCGTGTCGAAAGCGCCAACGACGCGCGCGCCGTCTCGCCCAAGGGCGCGATGGGCCTGATGCAGATCATGCCCGACACCTGGGCCTACCTCCGCGCCCGCTATCGCCTTGGCAACGACCCGTTCGATCCCCGCGACAACATCATCGCGGGCACCGCCTACATGCGCGAACTCTACGATCGCTACGGCGCACCCGGCTTTCTCGCGGCCTACAACGCGGGCCCCGGACGGTACGACGATCACCTCGCGAACGGCCGCCCGTTGCCGGCCGAGACGCGCGCCTATATCGCCCATCTCGCGCCCCTTGTCGGCGGCGAACCGTCTCCGGCCGTCGTCACTGTTGCTGCCGCCGACCCGCTGGCGTGGACGCGCGCGCCGCTCTTCATCGGCGCCTCGGAACGAGGTCCGGGCGCAGGTCCGGCGCAGCCCAATGCACAGTCGCTCGACGGCGACACCGCGGCTCCACCGCGCGATGCGGCGGCCGATGCGAGCCCGACCGGCGGCCTTTTCGTCTCCCGGCGGGAGCCTGCAGGCCCGCGATGAAAGCCTCACCTGTCCATCGCAGCATGGCGAACCCCAGCGCAGATTGGCGAGCGTTGGGAGGGGACGCGCCAAGCACAGCCGCACGATGGCAGGATAAAGGGGCGCGAGGTGCGCTTCGGTTCGGTTGTGCTTTTTCAAGGGGTTATGGCGCGATTTCGCGAGGTGCGCATGATCGGCGCAGCCTGCGCATCGGCGCATTCCCAAGGCAAATCATCGCGTTGGCGCGATGTGTGGGGCCTCGGGCATGACCGACGAGCACGACTTCCGCATCCGGCCAGGCCGCATCCGCTCGACCAGCGCACAGCGCGCGCGGCCCTTCATCGCTCAGGCGCTCGCGGCCGCTCAGCGCGCCGGCGGCATCGTCTCCCGGCAAGGGAAGATCGGGTCGGGCGCGCGGTCCTGGTTCGGGCGCGGCCAGCGCGCCTCGATCCAGGCGAACCGCCTCATCACCGCGCGCTCGCGCGGCGCAGTCATCAAGGCGCGCGTCGTTCGCCACGGCGGGCGGTCAGCGCCGCTCTCGACGCATCTCGACTATCTGCGCCGCGACGGCGTCACCCGCGACGGGGAGAAGGCCCGGCTGTTCGGCCCGGGCGGTGATGACGTCGACACCAAGAACTTCGCGGAGCGGTCCGAGGACGACCGCCATCATTTCCGCTTCATCGTCTCGCCGGACGACGCGCTGGAAATGTCCGACCTCAAGGGCTTCACCCGCGAGCTGGTCGGCCAGATGGAGAAGGATCTCGGCACGCGGCTCGAATGGGTCGCGGTCGATCACTGGAACACCGAGCATCCGCATGTCCATCTGATCGTGCGCGGCGTTCGCGATGACGGCGAGAACCTGGTCATCTCGCGTGACTACATAAAGGAGGGCATGCGCGATCGGGCGCGCGACCTGATCACCCAAGAACTCGGACCGCGCACCGATCAGGAGATCCGGCGGACGCTGGTGCGCCAGATCGACGCCGATCGCTGGACCAACCTTGATCGCCAGCTCGCCCGCGACGCCTATCGGAGCGGCGTCATCGATCTTCCGCCGCATGCGGATCGGCAGCCCGACGAATTCCATGCCTTGAAGGTCGGGCGTCTGCGCAAGCTCGCAGGGCTCGGGCTCGCCGATGAGATCGGCCCCGGCCAGTGGACCATCTCGGACAAGGCGGAGGCGACGCTGCGCGAACTCGGCGAGCGAGGCGACATCATCAAGCGCATCCACCATGGCCTGACCGAGCGTGGCATTGAGCGCGGCGCGGCGAGCTACGTGCTGGCGTCCGAGAGCCTCAACGATCCGGTCATCGGACGTCTCGTCGCCCGCGGCCTCGACGACGAGCTGAAGGGCACGGCCTTCGCCGTCGTGGACGGCGTCGACGGCCGCACCCACCACATCAAGCTTCCCGACCTAGACGCGGCCGGCGACAGCGCGCCGGGTTCGATCGTCGAGCTTCGGAAATTCGATGACGCGCGCGGCCAGCGCCGCGTGGCGATCGCGGTGCGCTCCGATCTCGACATCGAGCGGCAGGTCACCGCGACCGGCGCGACCTGGCTCGACCGGCAGAATATCGCCCGCGAGCTGGCCGCGCTCGGCAGCGGCTTCGGCGCCGAGGTGCGCGGCGCCATGGACCGACGGGCCGAACACCTTGTCGGCCAAGGCCTCGCCGAGCGACAGAAGCGCGGCGTCAGCTTCCAGCCCGGCCTGGTCGACACGCTGCGGCGCCGCGAGCTGGAGGCGGTTGCCGAACGCATCGCCGCCGAGACCGGGCGGCCGCAGGTCAAACCTGAATCCGGCGAATATGTCACCGGCACCTACCAGCGGCGGCTGACGCTTGCGAGCGGCCGCTTCGCCATGATCGACGACGGGCTCGGCTTCAGCCTCGTACCCTGGACGCCATCACTCGAAAAGCAGCTCGGCCGTCACGTCTCCGGCGTCGCCCGAAGCGACGGCGGCGTCGACTGGAGCTTCGGCCGCCAGCGGGGGCTCGGCCTGTGACCACCACCCCAAGCGAAAGGACCAGCCATGTCCGCCACTAAAATTCTCTGGGGCCAGATCTTCACGGTCTTCGCCATCGTCGTGTTGACCACCTGGACCGCCACGGAGTGGACAGCCTACCGGCTCGGCTTCCAGTCCCAGCTCGGACCGCCGTGGTTCATGCTCGGTCATTGGCCGATCTACTATCCGTGGTCCTTCTTTCCGTGGTGGTATTTCTACGACGCCTACGCACCGCCGATCTTCGTCGAGGGCGCCTATATCGCCTCCTCCGGAGGCTTCATCTCGATCGCCGTCGCGATCGGCATGTCGGTCTGGCGGGCTCGCGAGGCGAAGAACGCCGAGACCTTCGGCTCGGCGCGTTGGGCACATGACGACGAGGTGCGCGGCGCCGGCCTGCTCGGCGAAGACGGCGTGGTGCTCGGCAAATATGACTGCGCCTATCTTCGGCACGACGGCCCCGAGCATGTCCTGTGCTTCGCGCCGACCCGGTCCGGCAAGGGCGTCGGCCTGGTCGTGCCGTCGTTGCTGACCTGGCCGGGCTCGGCCATCGTCCATGACATCAAGGGCGAGAATTGGACGCTGACCGCCGGCTTCCGCGCCCGCCACGGTCGGGTGCTGCTCTTCGATCCGACCAATGCGAAGTCGGCCGCCTATAATCCATTGCTCGAGGTGCGCCGCGGCGAATGGGAAGTCCGCGACGTTCAGAACATCGCCGACATCCTAGTCGACCCGGAAGGCAGCCTCGAGAAGCGGAACCACTGGGAGAAGACCAGCCACGCGCTCCTGGTCGGCGCGATCCTCCATGTCCTCTATGCAGAGGAAGATAAGACGCTCGCCGGTGTCGCCGCCTTCCTCAGCGATCCCAAGCGGCCGATCGAATCGACCTTGGCGGCGATGATGAAGACGGCCCATCTCGGCGAGAGCGGACCCCATCCGGTGATCGCGTCGGCCGCGCGCGAGCTGCTCAACAAATCCGACAACGAACGCTCCGGCGTGCTCTCGACCGCCATGTCCTTCCTCGGCCTCTATCGCGATCCCGTCGTCGCCGAGGTGACTCGCCGCTGCGACTGGCGCATCGCCGACATCGTCGGCGCCCGCCAGCCGACCAGCCTCTACCTTGTCGTGCCGCCCTCGGACATCGCCAGGACCAAGCCGCTGATCCGGCTGATCCTCAATCAGATTGGCCGGCGCCTGACCGAAGACCTCAACGCTAAAGGCAACCGGCATCGGCTGCTCCTGATGCTCGACGAGTTTCCGGCGCTCGGGCGGCTCGACTTCTTCGAGTCCGCCTTGGCGTTCATGGCGGGCTATGGGCTGAAAAGCTTCCTGATCGCCCAGTCGCTGAACCAGATCGAGAAGGCCTACGGACCGAACAACGCGATCCTCGACAACTGCCATGTCCGGGTATCGTTCGCGACGAACGACGAGCGCACCGCCAAGCGGGTTTCCGATGCGCTCGGCACCGCGACTGAAATGCGCGCGATGAAGAACTATGCCGGCCATCGCCTCTCGCCCTGGCTCGGCCACCTGATGGTGTCGCGCTCGGAGACCGCGCGGCCGCTGCTCACCCCGGGCGAGATCATGCAACTTCCGCCGACCGACGAGATCGTCCTGGTCGCCGGCACGCCGCCGATCCGCGCGAAGAAAGCCCGATACTTCGAGGACTGCCGCTTCAACGAGCGGATTATGCCGCCACCCGGGCTGATCGGTTCGACACGGCCGAGTACCGACGACTGGAGCAGCCTGCCGGTTCCGGCTCGGCCGAAAGCTGCGATAACCGAAGCGGCTATCGCGACCGGGAGCCGCGACGAAGATCCGACTGGATCGGAGCGGCGCCACCAGCCCGAGTTGGGGCGCGCCGCCCCGGTCGAGAAGAAGGCGCCGACTGAGAACGAGTTCGAGGCCTGCTTCGAAGACGAGGCCGACGAGGACATCGCGCGCATCAGCCGCGCTAACCAGATCATGCAGGGCGTCGCCCGTCAGGTTTCGCTCGATCCGAACGATGGCATGGAGCTGTGAGACGGCTATGTCCAAGCCTCCCAAGAAACAGCGCCTGTCGGTCTATCTCGAACCCGAGGTGATGAAGGCGCTCGCCGCCCATGCGGCGCGCCGCGATCAGTCGCGGTCATTGATCGCCGAAGCAGCGATCGCATCGTTCCTGTCGCCGGACGCCGCCGAGCGCCAGGAGGCCGCCGCGACCAAGCGTCTCGACCAGCTCGATCGCCGCATGACGCGGATGGAGCGTGACCTCGGCATCTCGGTCGAGACGCTCGCCGTCTTCGTGCGCTTCTGGCTCACCACCAACCCGCCTTTGCCCGAACCGGCGCAGGCCGCCGCGCGGGCCCAGGCGGGCGAGCGCTATGACGCGTTCGTTGCCGCGTTAGGGCGCAGACTCGCCAAAGGCCCGAAGCTGCGGCAGGAGATTTCCGAGGACATCAGCCCCATACCGGAGACGCGATAAAGCGTCGATGAACCTGATAAAAAAGCGGAACGGGCGGCGTGTCGGGCCGCGCACCAGGCTGCGAATGACCGGTCGTGGGACTTTGCCGCCCGACCGCTTCCCGTCGTGGGCGAAGCAAAACGTCATTGAAACGCTCGCGTCGCTCGGCCGCGACCGATCATTCCGTCGGCGACAACCCCTCTTCGGCACGGGCCCGCACGACAGACGGCCTTTGATTCATCCGCTCGAAATAGACCTGAAGGCGCTCGGGTGCCGCGATCTCAAATTGTGCCGCCGCGAGCAGGCACCAGTAGAGATAGGGATCGGCTATCGAGATCGACTGGCCGAGAAGGAACGGCTTTTCTCCCATCTGCTCGTCCAGAAAGGCGAACCCCTTCGTGAGCGCATTGCGCGCCTTCGTTTGCTCCGCTTCGGCCGCTTTCTTGAAGAACGGCCCGAGGCCGCCATGAATGGTCGTTGCCATGTAGGACAGAGCCTCCAATGCCCGGCTTCGCCCCAGCGCGTCCTCCGGAAGCAATTTGCCGCTGTGATCCGCGATATGAGCAAGGATGGCGAGATTCTCGGTTAGGATCGAACCATCGTCCAATTCCAGGGCGGGCACGAAACCGCGTGGGTTGATCGCAAGATAGTCTCTACCGTCACGTGTACGCTTGTCGCGGTCGATCGTGACCTGCCACTGAGTTTTTCCTCCACCTGGAGTTAGAGTCCGGCCTCGATTGAAGGACGGACAGATGAAGCGGAAGCGGTTTAC
>Ga0065721_10005612_pt1 | contig 12539 bp, 11 predicted proteins | sample Mesricmetagenome_FD_59108 | JGI IMG/M metagenome (GOLD analysis project Ga0065721, IMG submission 59108) | Mesophilic microbial community from rice straw/compost enrichment Sample: eDNA_1 v2 (version 2) | ecosystem: Engineered > Solid waste > Grass > Composting > Bioreactor | place: USA: Davis... | reverse complement strand
TCGAAGACCTTGGCCGGGATCTGGTCGCGCAGGCCTTCGAGGATTTCCAGTTCCTCGCCCTCGGGCAGGCCGGTCGACTTGAACGGCAGGCCGAAGAAGAAGCTGTCGATGCGCTCATACTGACCATAGAACATGGTGTTGCTCAGCTCTTCGAAATCGAAGGCATAGTTCAGCGCTTCACGCACCAGCGGATCGGCAAACTTGTCGCGCCGCAGGTTCATGATGAAGCCGACCATCAGGCCCGAACCGTTATAGTCCTGCGGGAACAATTCCTGGACGACGCGGCCTTCCTTGACGGCCGGGAAGTCGTAGGCCGTGGCCCAGCGGCGGGCCTGGTTTTCGGACCACCAGTCGAACTGGTCGGCCTTGAAGGCTTCGAACTGAACGGTGAGGTCGAGGAAATACTCGATCTGGTACTTGTCGAAATTGTTCTGGCCTACCCGCGTCGGGTGGTCGGCCCCCCAATAATCGGGGACACGTTCGTAGGTGATCGACTGGCCCGGCTCGAAGCTGGCGAGGCGATAGGGCCCCGAACCCAGCGGCGGTTCAAGCGTGGATTCGGCTATGCTGCGCTGCTTACCCTGTGCGTTGGTGCCTTCCCACCAGTGCTGCGGCAGCACCAGGAGCTGTCCCAGAATGAGGGGCAGTTCGCGGTTGCCGGTCTGGTCAAAGGTGAAGGTGACTTCGCCGGGCGCCGTCACCTCGGCCGAGGTGATGTTGGCATAGTATTGCGCGTAATCCGGATTGACCTCGATCACCTTTTCGAAACTCCAGACCACATCCTCGGCGGTCACGGGCTGGCCGTCATGCCAGCGGGCATCGGCATCCATGCGGAAGGTGACCGCGCTATAGTCGGGGGCGATCTTCAGCGCCTCCGCGAGGCGAACGTAATAGGTATTCAGCTCGTCGGAAGACGGCGTCATCAGCGTTTCGTAGATGAGCCCTAGGCCCCCCGCGGTCTCGCCCTTGGGCAGGATCGGATTGAAGGTGTCAAAGCCGCCCATGTCGCCCAGGCGTACCGTGCCGCCCTTTGGCGCATCGACGTTGACATAGTCGAAATGGGTGTAGTCGAGGCCGTATTTGGGCTGGCCATCCATGGCGAAGGAATTGGTCCACACATCGGTGGGGGTCTGCGCAAAGACCGGCGATGCCAGTCCCATGGCCATAAGGCCGGTTATCATCAGCGAGGCAAGCCTTGAATTCGAGGTCATGTTGCGGCTCCGCATGGGTGTTTGTGGTTCAGGTTAGTCGCTTGTCGGGGCGGACGGCAATGCATCTGCATTGACGCCTCCGGGCGGCACGAGGTCGAGCGCAGCGGCCAGGAGTTCGCGCGTATAGTCATGCTTCGGATTGTCAAATACCGCCGCCGCCGGACCTTCCTCCACCACGTGGCCGTGACGCATGACAATCAGCCGGTGCGCCAGAGCCCTGACGACGCGAAGATCGTGGCTGATAAAGAGATAGGTCAGCTGTCGCCTGGCCTGGATGGCGCGCAAGAGGTCGATGATCTGGGCCTGGATGGAAACGTCGAGCGCCGAGGTCGGCTCGTCGAGGACGATGAGGTCGGGTTCCAGCACCAAGGCGCGCGCAATGGCGATGCGCTGGCGCTGGCCGCCGGAAAATTCATGCGGGTAGCGCTCTGCGGTCAGAGGATCGAGTCCGACCTCGCGCAGCACCGAGGCGACGCGTTTCTCGCGCTCGGCCCGGGTGAGCTTGGGCATATGGACCAGCAGTCCTTCCTCGACGATCTGGCCAACCGACATGCGCGGGCTCAAGGAGCCGAACGGGTCCTGGAAGACAATCTGCATGTGGCGACGCAGCGGCCGCAGGGCGCGCCATGAGCGTGACTGCACCTCATGGCCCAGAAGCGCGATGCGGCCGGTCGAGGGAATGAGCCGGAGGAGGGCATAGCCCAGCGAGGACTTGCCCGAGCCGCTTTCCCCCACGACACCCAGTGTCTCACCCTTGCGGATGGCGAGGTCAACGCCATCGACGGCGCGGATATGCCCCACTGTGCGGCGGAGCAGTCCTCGCCGGATGGGGAACCAGACCTTGAGATCGCTGGCCTCGACCACGGTCGGGGCGTCGACGGGCGGCGGTTCGGGCGTGCCGCGCGGCATGGTGCCCAATAGGTGCCGCGTATAGGCGTGCTGGGGACGCGCGAAGATGTCTGCCACCGGGCCGGTCTCGACGATCTCCCCGCCGGTCATCACGCAGACACGGTCGGCAATGCGCTTCACGATCGACAGGTCATGGGTGATGAACAGCATGGCCATGCCGTTGTCGCGCTGCAGGCGCTTGAGCAGGTCGAGGATCTGCGCCTGCACGGTGACATCGAGGGCCGTTGTCGGCTCATCGGCAATCAGCAGCTTGGGGTCATTGGCCAGCGCCATGGCGATCATGACGCGCTGGCGCTGCCCGCCCGAAAGCTGGTGCGGATAGTCATCAAGGCGCGAAGCCGGGTCGGGAATGCCGACCGCGTCGAGCAGCTCTATGGTGCGGGCGCGAGCGGCATTGGCGCGCAGGCCCTGATGCACCGCCAGCACTTCCCCGATCTGCCGCCCCACGGTGTGGACCGGATTGAGCGAGCTCATCGGCTCCTGAAAGATCATGCCCACCCGATTGCCGCGTACCGCCCGCAGGGCCGCGTCGCTTGCCGTGGCGAGGTTTTGACCCTCAAAGACAATATCGCCCGCGATGCTAGCGACCGATGGCAACAGCTTGAGCACCGAGAGCGCCGTCACCGACTTGCCCGAACCGCTTTCCCCCACCAGCGCCAGTGTTTCCCCCGGTGCGATGTCGAAGGACACATTGCGTACGGCGCCGTGGGCGCCGAAGGCGATATCCAGATCGCGAATGGAAAGGAGGGGGGCTGTCACCGGAACGTCTTTCTTGGATCGAAGGCATCCCGGACGGCCTCACCAATGAAGACCAGCAGGGTCATCATGATGGCGACGGTGAAAAAGCCGGTCAGCGCCAGCCACGGGGCTTCGAGGCTGGATTTGCCTTCGGCCAAGAGGCGCCCCAGCGAGGGCGCGGTGACCGGCATGCCGAAACCGAGGAAGTCGAGCGAGGTGAGGGTCGCCACCGAGCCCGATAGAATGAAGGGCATGAAGGTGAGCGTTGCCACCATGGCGTTGGGCAAAAGGTGCCGCCACATGATGGTGCGGTTGGAAACGCCGAGGGCCCGGGCCGCCGCGACATATTCGAAATTTCGGGCGCGCAGGAACTCGGCCCGGACAATGCCCACAAGCGTGACCCAGGAAAACAGCAGCAGAATGCCCATCAGCACCCAGAAATTGGGCGCGATGACCGACGAGATGATCAGCAGCAGATAGAGCGAGGGAACCGAGGTCCAGATTTCGATGAGGCGCTGGGCGATGAGGTCGATCCAGCCGCCGAAATAGCCTTGAACGGCGCCAGCGGCGACACCGATGGCCGAGGACAGGATGGTCAGCACCAGCCCGAAGAGGATGGAAATGCGGAAGCCGTGGATGAGCCGCGCCAACACATCGCGCCCGCTCACATCGGTGCCGAGCCAATGGTAATTGCCCGGCACACACATCGGGTCGTCCGTACCGGCAGGATAGCGCTGGCAAATTTCTTCGCGGGTCAGCAGCCAGCTGGGCGGATTGGCACCGGGAAAGGCGATGTAGCTGTCCACGGTATTGTGGTTGTAGCGGATGGGCGGCCAGATCATCCAGCCATTGGCCTCGATCTCGCGGATATTGACCGCGTGGCGGAAGTTGGTGATCCCCAGGAACCCGCCGAATTTGCTTTCCGGGTAATCGACAAAGGCGGGCACCAGCAGTTCGCCCTTGTACATGACGAGGATCGGCCGGTCATTGGCGACGAATTCGGCGCCCAGAGTGACGACGAACAGCACGAGAAAAATCCAGAAGCTCCACCAGCCGCGGCGGTTGGCCCGGAAATTGGCGAGGCGCCGCTGGTTGATCGGCGAGAGGCGGGATCTTCTGGTTTCTGCGGGGGCGGCCAGCGTCATACGTCGCGTCCCTCGAAGTCGAGGCGCGGATCGACCCACATATAGGCGAGGTCCGAGACGAGGCTGATGACCAGGCCCAGAAGCGAGAAGATGTAGAGCGTGGCAAAAACCACCGGATAATCCCGGTTGGCAACCGATTCAAAACCCAGCAGGCCCAGCCCGTCGAGCGAGAAAATGGTCTCGATCAACAGCGACCCGCCGAAGAAGACGCCGATGAAGGCGCCGGGAAAACCGGCGATGATGAGCATCATGGCATTGCGGAACACGTGCCCATAGAGCACGCGGTTCTCCGTCAGGCCCTTGGCTCTTGCGGTCACCACATATTGCTTGCCGATCTCGTCGAGGAAGGAATTCTTGGTCAGCAGCACCGCCGTGGCGAATGACCCCAGGCCCATGGCGATGATGGGCAGCACCAGATGCCAGAAATAATCGAGTATCTGCCGCCAGAGCGGGAAATTGTGCCAACCCGGCGAGGTCAGCCCGCGCAGCGGAAAGATCGACCAGAAGCTGCCGCCTGCAAACAGGATGATGAGGGCTATGGCGATCAGAAATCCCGGCACGGCATAGCCGACGATGACCAGGGTTGAGGTCCAGACGTCGAAGCGCGAGCCGTCGCGCACCGCCTTGGCGATGCCCAGGGGAATGGACACGCCATAGGCAATGAGCGTCATCCACAGGCCCAGCGAGATGGAGACGGGCATTTTCTCAAGGATGAGATCAATGACCGAGATATCGCGGTAGTAGCTCTCGCCGAAGTCGAAGCGCAGGTAGTTGCCCAGCATGGAAAAGAAGCGCTCGAGCGGCGGCTTGTCGAAGCCGAACTGCTTTTCGATGCGCTCGACCAGTTCGGGCGAGAGGCCCTGGCTGCCGCGATAGCCGGTATTGCCGCCCTGGGGCTTGCCTTGGCCGGGCTGGCCGGCAAAGTCTCCGCTCTGGCTGCCGGTAATCCGCTCGGCAATGCTCGCATTCTGGCCTGACAGGTTGGCAAGTGCCTGTTCTACGGGACCGCCGGGGGCAAATTGGGTAATGAGAAAGCTGACGGCCATGATGCCGAACACTGTCGGTATCATCAGCAGGAGGCGGCGAATTATATAAGCGCCCATTCCAGCTCCGGCAGCATACGGGGACCGACGCCATGGTGAACCAGGCGGGCCCCGAGGCAAATCACCATAGGGTGACCGATATTTGCCAGTGCAACACTTCAACGACAGCTTGGCAAGCACAGGGCGGCCCAAAGCGTCCAGGCACGGCTTGTCTGGCGGGCGTGCATCGGCCACCATGGCCGTCAACACGGAGCCTTGCATGCGTTTTGCCCCAATCGTCCAGGTCAAGAGCCGTTCCATTGCACAGGTGCTGATGGTGGCCCTGCGTGCCCATGGCTTTCATCCGCTCGATCCGCGCGAGGGCGGATTGCCGGGCGTGCCCAATCTGTTCGGCCCGGAAGGGTTCGTGGTGGAAGTGCCCGAGGATGAGGCCGCAGACGCCACGATCCTGGCTACCGACCTGCTCAGGGACATGGACGGATCGGCCTCCTAAATCGGCCACATTGGTGTGAGACGGGGATGAGTGCGGGACGGGCAATTGAACCGGGCGGCGGCATTCGATATAAGCCGCCACAAGTGTTAATGTGCATTAAGCCTTTGCGGCAGGAGTGATCAATGCAGGATTGGAAGCGCGGCGCTTCATCCGTCGTGGGCCTTGCGGCCCTTGCCCTTCTGGCGGCGGCATGTTCCCCGACCAGCCGGACCAATACCGCCAATCTCAACGTTGTGGGCCAGCCTGCGCAGTTGCAGCCGGTGCAGAATTCGACCGTGCAGCAGAACACGCTTCCGGCCATCGGCGCCACCGGTACCCCGGCTCCTGGTCTCAGCGGCCAGCCCGTTCTGGGCGGCCAGACGACCACCACCGTGGCTTCCACCACGCCGGTTGCGGGCGCCAACAGCTCGATCACCACGCTTGGCGCGCCGATGACCACCGGCGTTTCGACCGGGCCGGAAGGCGCCTGGAATGTCGTGGCCGCGGGCCAGACCTGCCGGCTCAACCTGCCGCTCACGGCCAAGACCGGCACCAACTATTACCGCGCTTCGGCCCCGGGCTGCACCGTGCCGCAGATCGCTTCGGTCACTGGCTGGCAGCAGGTGGGCAGCCAGCTCCAGCTCTATGATGAAAACGGCAATATCGCCGCTTTCCTCGCCCCCTCGGGCGGCCGTTACATCGGCACCATGGGCGGCGGCCAGGCCGTTTCCATGGCCCGCTAAGGTTTCAGGAAGCCGGTCCTTTGGGCCGGCTTTTTAGTTGGCGGAGTGCCGGCCAGGGGGATCTCGCTCCAATCACCACTCTGCCCTCGGGCTTGACCCGAGGGCCCCTCTCAACGCATTGGGTGGGACGACTGGCCCTCGGGTCAAGCCCGAGGGCGGTGCGGTATTGTTTGATGGCTTCTTCTTCCTCCAGATTCCCTGTTCGCGCCGCTTATGACGAGCTCGTCGCGCGCGGGGCGCTGACGCCCGATCCCGCCCAGGTCGAGGCTGCGCGCGAACTCGATCGCGTTCTGGCCGATCTCGTGGCAGCCAAGCCGAAAAAGCTGTTCGGGTTTTTCGAGAAGCCGGCCGAGGCTGTGCGCGGGCTCTATCTTCATGGCGAGGTGGGGCGCGGCAAGACCATGTTGATGGACCTGTTCTTTGCCGCGGTGCCGTTCCGCGAAAAGCGGCGAGTGCATTTCCACGAATTCATGGACGAAGTGCATGTCGGCATTTCGGCCTTCCGAAAATCGCCGCGTGGCAAGGACGACGATGCAGATCCGGTGGAGGCCGTGGTCAAGCCGATCCTCAAATCCGGGCTGCGCGTGCTGTGCCTTGACGAATTCCACGTGCATGACATCGCCAATGCCATGCTGCTCGACCGGCTGTTCTCAAAGCTCTTTGCGGGTGGGGTGACGCTGGTCGCGACCTCCAATGTGGTGCCCGACGGCCTCTACAAGGACGGGCTTAACCGCCAGCTCTTTTTGCCCTTCATCGCGCTTCTCAAGGAAAAGACCGTGGTGGCGGACCTGCCCAGCCAGCAGGATTACCGGCGTCTCAAGTTTGCCGGTCAGCATGTCTATGCCTTTGGTTCCGGCGCCGAAGTCAAGGCGGCGATGGACCAGATGTGGCTGCGGATCACCGGCGGAGAGCGGGGCGAGCCGGGCGTGGTCGAGAGCATCGGGCGGCAGATCCCGGTGCCGCTGGTTGCCATGGGCGCGGCGCGGTTCGCATTCTCGGACCTCTGCGAAAAGCCGCTTGGTACACGTGACTTCGTGCGCATCGCGCATCAGTTCGACAGCATCGTGCTCGACAACGTTCCGCAGATGGATCGCACCAAGTCCGACGCCGCCAAGCGCTTCATCCTGCTCATCGACTCGCTCTATGACCGTGGCGTCAAACTCGCTGCCAGTTTCGCCGTGCCGCTCGAGCAATTGGGCGCCGACGACAAGACGGCCTTCGAATTTCAGCGGACCCTGTCGCGGCTGACGGAGATGCAGTCGGAAGAGTATCTGGGCAAGGGGTTGCGCGACACGGCGCCAGCGGAGAGCGAATAACGCATGGACCGGGTCATGGTCATTGGCGGACCCGGTTCCGGCAAGACGTGGCTCGCAAAGGAACTGGCGCGGTGCACCGGCCTGCCGGTGATCGCCATTGATGACCTCGTGCATGACGCGGCCGGGCAGCAGCGACCTCCGGCTCGGATCGATGCCGATGCGCGCGCTGCTGCCGACAGTTCGCGCTGGATCATCGAAGGCGGCAACAGCCGGACCTATGACTACCGGGCCCAGCGGGCCAATTGCATCGTCCTCCTCCAGCCGCCTCTCTGGAAGCGCCTATGGCGCGTGTGGCGGCGCGACGGCTGGAACCGGCCCATGCTTCTCTGGACCTGGCGCTATGACCGGGTCTTCGGGCCCCGAGACAGGGCTGCGCTTGCCGGAGCGCCGGACACGGTGCGCAAGGTGGTGCTTGTGTGCGGCACCGGAACTGTGCTCGCCAGCTTTGCCCAACCGGCACCGCCCCATCGCCCATCGGCATGAGCTAATCCCCGCTTACGACGAAGGGTTCACTTGCCCGTCCGCGCTCAGGGGGGTAAGAGGTGCGCCAATTCAACGCAGTCCGGGATGAGATATATGGCGCGCAAGAAGATTGCCCTTATCGGCGCAGGTCAGATCGGCGGGACGCTGGCTCTGCTGTCGGCGCAGAAGGAACTCGGTGACGTCGTGCTGTTCGACGTGGTCGATGGGGTCGGTCCGGGCAAGGCGCTCGATATCGCCCAGTCTGCGGTGACCCAGTCCTTCGACGTCAAGATGAAGGGCACGTCCGAATACAAGGACATCGAAGGCGCGGACGTGGTGATCGTTACCGCCGGCGTGCCACGCAAGCCCGGCATGAGCCGCGACGACCTGCTCGAAATCAACCTCAAGGTTATGGAGCAGGTGGGTGCGGGCATTGCCAAGTATGCGCCCGATGCCTTCGTCATCTGCATCACCAACCCGCTCGACGCGATGGTCTGGGCGCTGCAGAAATTCTCCGGTCTGCCCGCCAACAAGGTGATCGGCATGGCTGGCGTTCTGGACAGCTCGCGCTTCTGCCACTTCATCGCCGATGAGCTGGGCGTCTCCATCGAAGACGTCAATGCCTTCGTGCTGGGCGGTCATGGCGACACCATGGTGCCGCTGGCCCGCTACTCCACCGTTGCCGGCATTCCGCTCACCGACATCGTCAAGATGGGCTGGATGAGCAAGGAGAAGCTCGACGAGATCATCCAGCGCACCCGTGACGGTGGCGCCGAGATCGTGGGCCTCCTGAAAACCGGTTCTGCCTTCTACGCCCCGGCAGCTTCCGCCATTGCCATGGCCGAGAGCTACCTCAAGGACAAGAAGCGTGTGCTTCCCTCTGCCGTGCAGCTCAATGGCGAATATGGCGTTAAGGGCACCTATGTCGGCGTGCCGGTGGTGATCGGTGCCGGTGGTGCAGAAAAGGTCGTCGAGATCGCTCTCAATTCCGCTGAGCAAAAGGCCTTCGACAAGTCTGTCGCGGCCGTGGAAGGCCTCATCGAGGCCTGCAAGAAGATCGCGCCCAAGCTGGCGTAACACCTCAGAAGCCGCTGGAAAATCCAGCGGCTTTCGGCTTTCCGGCTATCGAGTTGCCGGATAATCTACTGCCCATCCAAGGGGACAAGCATGAACATCCACGAACACCAGGCCAAGGCGCTGCTCAAGGAATATGGCGCGCCTGTCGCTGCGGGCGTTGCCATCTTCTCGGCTGACGAAGCCGAAGCTGCCGCCAAGTCGCTGCCCGGCCCGCTNTATGTGGTCAAGAGCCAGATCCATGCCGGCGGCCGCGGCAAGGGCAAGTTCAAGGAACTCGGACCTGACGCCAAGGGCGGCGTGCGCCTGGCCAAGTCCGTCGAAGAAGTCATCGCCAACGCCCGCGAAATGCTGGGCAACACGCTGGTCACCAAGCAGACCGGCGAGGCCGGCAAGCAGGTCAACCGCCTCTATATCGAAGACGGCGCCGATATTGCCCGCGAACTCTACTGCTCGCTGCTGGTCGATCGTGCGACCTCCCGCGTCTCCTTCGTGGTTTCCACCGAAGGCGGCATGGATATCGAGGCCGTGGCCGAGCATACCCCGGAGAAGATCATCACCGTTGCGATCGATCCTGAGACCGGCGTGACCGATGCCGATGTCGCCAGGATCAATGCGGCTCTGGCTCTGGAAGGNGCTGCGGCCGAGGACGGCAAGAGCCTGTTCCCGATCCTCTACAAGGCTTTCACCGAGAAGGACATGAGCCTGCTCGAAGTGAATCCGCTGATCGTGATGACTGACGGGCGCCTGCGTGTGCTCGACGCCAAGGTCAGCTTCGACAACAACGCNGCCTTCCGCCACGAAGAGCTCAAGGAGCTGCGCGATCTGACNGANGANGACGCCAAGGAAATCGAGGCGTCCAAGTACGATCTGGCCTATGTGGCGCTCGATGGCAATATCGGCTGCATGGTCAATGGCGCGGGCCTGGCCATGTCGACCATGGACATCATCAAGCTCTACGGCGCCGAGCCTGCCAACTTCCTCGATGTGGGCGGTGGCGCGAGCAAGGAGAAGGTCACCGCTGCCTTCAAGATCATCACGGCCGATCCGGCGGTGAAGGGCATTCTCGTCAACATCTTCGGCGGCATCATGCGCTGCGACGTCATTGCCGAGGGTGTGATCGCCGCGGTCAAGGAAGTGGGCCTCAAGGTGCCGCTGGTGGTTCGTCTCGAAGGCACCCGCGTCAAGGAAGGCAAGGAAATCCTCGACAAGTCCGGCCTCAATGTCATCTCGGCCGATGACCTGGACGACGCCGCCCAGAAGATCGTCAAGGCGGTTCAGGGCTAGCCGATGCGGACCGGCCTCGCCCTTTTGCTGAGCCTGGCGCTGGCGGTCACGCCAGCCGTCGCGCAAGGCAAGACCAAGAGTTCGCCGGTCCAGGAGGCCGTTGCGGCGCTCGGCGTCTGCGAGGCTTTTGCCAAGGGCGATGTGCTGGCAGTTGAAGGTGCCACAGAGGCCGGGTGGGATGCTTACGAAGACAGTTCGGAAAGCCCGTTCATCCGCACCTATTCGGCCAGCCGCGAAATTCCCGGCATCGGTTGGGGCGATATCTTCGTGCTGGTCGAGAACTATCCGGACCAGACCCTGGGCTATTGCCGCGTCGACGTGGTGGGTCCTACCGGCAATGGCGAGGCGGTGATCGGCGCCCTTTCCCGGCTCGATCGCTTCACGGGCGAGGTCAAGTCGGAGGGTGGCGGCACCTATGCCAGCCTTTCAGGCACCGGCGATGACCACGCCCTGCTCATGACCCATTGGGACGAAACCGGCTTCGTCATCCAGCTCACCATCATCACGCCAAAGACCGCGCAGGCCGAACAGTAAACCTCCCGCCGTCACGCGGGACATGAATGCGGGCCGCAGAGCCCCCAGACGGAAGAGAAACACATGTCGATCCTCGTCAACAAAGACACCAAGGTTCTCGTACAGGGCCTCACCGGCAAGACCGGCACGTTCCACACCGAACAGGCCCTGGCCTATTACGGCACCAAGATGGTCGGTGGCGTGAACCCCAAGAAGGCCGGCGAGATCTGGACCAGCGGCATGGACGCCTCGGCCACCCTGCCGGTGTTTGCCAGCGTTGCCGAAGGCAAGGAGAAGACCGGTGCCAATGCCTCGGTGATCTATGTGCCGCCCGCTGGCGCCGCTGCCGCCATCGAGGAAGCCATCGATGCCGAAATCGAGCTGATCGTTTGCATCACCGAAGGCGTGCCGGTCATGGACATGGTGCGCGTCAAGGCCAAGCTGGAAAAGAGCAAGTCGCGCCTCATCGGCCCGAACTGCCCGGGCGTCTTGACCCCTGAACAGTGCAAGATCGGCATCATGCCCGGTTCGATCTTCTCCAAGGGCTCGGTGGGCATTGTTTCGCGCTCCGGCACGCTTACTTATGAAGCAGTGTTCCAGACCACCAATGAAGGCCTGGGTCAGACCACTGCGGTTGGCATTGGCGGCGACCCGGTCAAGGGCACGGAGTTCATCGACGTGCTCGAGATGTTCCTGGCCGACGAGGAAACCAAGTCGATCATCATGATTGGCGAGATCGGTGGCTCGGCTGAAGAAGAGGCCGCCCAGTTCCTCATCGACGAGGCCAGGAAGGGCCGCAAGAAGCCCATGGCGGGCTTTATCGCGGGCCGCACTGCTCCGGCCGGCCGGACCATGGGCCATGCCGGTGCCGTCATTTCGGGCGGCAAGGGCGGCGCCGAGGAAAAGATCGCAGCCATGGAGGCCGCGGGCATCAAGGTTTCGTCGTCGCCTGCGCGGATCGGCAAGACCCTGGTGGAAGTTCTCAAGGGCTGAGAGCCGCCCGAAAGGCCAATTGCTCCGTGGGCGTGGTTGGCGAAGGCGGGGACCCACCCACGGTATCGTCCTCGGGCTTGACCTGGGGGCCTGCTCGATTGACCGCGATGCGGTGAGTGGCCCTCGGTCGGGCCCGAAGGCGGAATGGAGTTACGATAGGGGCCTCGGCCCCATCTGCGACCAAAGTCGGTCGCGCTTCGGTCACGGTTGAGTGTTAACCGGGACCGATCCGTTCGGACACGTTACGCTGGCAAGCCAGTGCCGGAGACGAACGGGACTTGAATGGAGCCGCGGCCCTGCTCAGGGGTCGCTACACTTAACAGGATACTAAGGATAAGCGGTCAGTATCCGCACAAAATCAGGGACCGCATAGGCCGGCATAGCCGGTCCGTTGAGAAGGATAGCGGGGCGCAAGGTCCTGCGACACAAGCGATGACACGACAGGAAAAGAACGACACGTTCTTGCTGACCTCGTTCCTCTATGGGGGGAACGCCGACTACATCGAACAACTTTATTCCAAGTTCAAATCCGATCCTTCCAGCGTCGATCCGACCTGGTCGAGCTTCTTCTCCCGGCTCGATGACAGCCAGGCCGAAGCCCAGAAGAATGCCGATGGTCCCAGTTGGCGCCGC
>Ga0065721_10008540_pt1 | contig 12540 bp, 10 predicted proteins | sample Mesricmetagenome_FD_59108 | JGI IMG/M metagenome (GOLD analysis project Ga0065721, IMG submission 59108) | Mesophilic microbial community from rice straw/compost enrichment Sample: eDNA_1 v2 (version 2) | ecosystem: Engineered > Solid waste > Grass > Composting > Bioreactor | place: USA: Davis... | reverse complement strand
CATCGATGCCACGCTTGCGCAGTTCTTCTCCAACGTCATTCGCTATGCGATCCTGGTCATCGTCTTCGTGATGGTGCTCGGCCAGTTTGGCGTCCAGACGGCATCCATTCTGGCCGCACTCGGCGCGATCGGTCTGGCTATTGGATTGGCCCTGCAAGGCACACTGCAGAACATTGCCGCGGGTATCATGCTTCTTGTGCTGCGGCCGTTCCGGGTCGGGGAATATATCGATACGGGAAGCATCAACGGTATTGTGCAGGACATCGGGCTGTTTGCCACCGAGCTGAAGACATATGACGGGCTCTACCGCCTCGCGCCCAACTCGCTGCTCTGGAACGTGCCGGTAACGAACTACAGCCGCCTTTCCACCCGCATGCATGATTTCAAGGTGGGGATCGCCTACGAGGACGACATCGACAAGGCGATCGGCATCATGCTGCAGGTTGCAAAAGGCGACGAGCGCGTCCTCGACAATCCTGCGCCGACCGCCTTCGTCATGGACCTCGGCGACAGTGCCGTCGTGCTGGCCATGCGCTACTGGGCCAACAGTTCCGTCTGGTGGGCGACCAGCCGCGACATCACGAAAGAGGTCAAGGAAGCCTTCGACCAGCAGGGGATCACAATCCCCTATCCGCAGGTCACCTATCATGCTCCGCCCGACGAAGACCGGCCGCCGCTGCTGCAGCTATCGGAACAGGCCCCTCAGACGCGCAACTGATAGGACAGGGCCCGGAGGAGACATTCCGGGCCTCGCCACGTCTCAGTGCGACATGGTGGAGCGGTGCGCCCAACCGGTCATGCGCTTCTCGATCCAGGCCATCAGCGCGTACATGGCGATGCCTTCGACAGCGAGCGCCAAGAGCCCCGCGAATACCAGGGGCACATTGAACTGGCTCTGCGCCGAGCTCATCATATTGCCGAGGCCATAGTTCGCAGCCACCGTCTCGCTCAGGACCGAGCCGACGAAAGCAAGGGTGATGGCGATCTTCAGCGAGCCGAAGAAGTAGGGCATCGAACGAGGGATGCCGACCTTCAGCATGATGTCCATCTTGCGAGCGCCAAGCGCACGCAGCACGTCCTCCGTCTCCGGTTCGATGGTGGCTAGCCCGGTCGCGACGTTGACGACGATGGGGAAGAAGGAGATCAGGAAGGCGGTGATGACCGCCGGGATCGTTCCGATCCCGAACCAGATGACGAGAATCGGGACAACCGCGACCTTCGGGATGGCATTGAAGCCGATCATCAGCGGGTAGAGACCAGCGTAGATCGTCTTCGACCAGCCGATGAAGAGGCCGAGCGCCAGCCCGCCGACAACTGCAAGGCCAAAACCGAGCGTAGTCGTAAACAGCGTCTGCAGCGAGTTCTTCCAGATTGCCGACCAGTACTGAACAACCGCCTGGAAGACGCGGCTCGGCGCGGGCAGTACCGTCACCGGCGTATCAAGGACGATCACCAGCAGTTCCCAGCCCAGGAAGAGGCCGAGCGTGTAGAGCCATGGGGCGGCGCGCACCCAGTTGATGCGCATGGGCCTCACCTTGGGGCCGGTCGACGGAGGGGTGGTCTCGGTTACAATCGTCAAGCTGCGACCCTCGCATTGGCGATCTCGCCGTGGAGCTCATGCACGAGATCGGTGAAGCGTGCCTCGTACATGACCTCAAGATCGCGCGGACGCTCAAAGGGGACCTGGTGCTCCCGCAGGATTCGGCCGGGGCGCGCGCTCATCACGAATATCTTGTCGGCGAGGAAGGCCGCTTCGCGCAGGTCATGGGTGACGAGCACGATGGTGACACCCTGTGCCGCGTGAAGGTCGCGGATCACGCACCAGAGTTCCTCGCGGGTGAACGCGTCAAGCGCTCCAAAGGGCTCGTCGAGCATCAGGAGTTCCGGCTCGTGGATCAGCGCACGACAGAGGTTGGCGCGTTGCTGCATGCCGCCGGACAACTGCCAAGGAAACTTCGAGCCGAAGCCCTTGAGGCCGACGAGTTCCAGGAGATGCTCCGCCTTGGCGACGTACTCCTTCTTGTTTGCCCGCAAGCGATGGCGGTGCTTCTCGACGATCTCCAGCGGCAGGAGGATGTTCTCCAGCGTGGTGCGCCAGGGCAGCATGGTCGGGTTCTGGAACGCCATTCCGACGATGGAAACCGGCTTCGTCACCTGCTGACCGGCGACGATCACCGTGCCCTTCTGCGGTATATGCAGGCCGGTGACCAGCTTCATCAGGGTCGACTTGCCACAGCCGGAGGGACCGACGACGGCGGCGAACTCACCCTTGGCAACGCGCATGGTGAGGCCGGACACGGCGAGCGTGCCGTCCGCCCCGCCATAGCGCAAGTCGACGTCGTCGATGGATACGAGATGGGACATTGTCTTCTTCTTTTCGTCAGGGCGCTTGGGCGCCTCTTGCCCGCCGTAGTCTGACACTTCCCCCGCGAGACCGGGGGAGGTCACGGTGATCGATCCGGAGCGTCTCTTACGGCAGCATCCGCTCTTCCTTGGCAGGCAGGAAGCTCGGGTCGAATACCTGGTCCGCCTTTACATTGCCCTTCAGACCCATCGAGACCTTGAGGGTCTCGATCGAGGCGCCGAGGCGCTCCATTTCGACGCCGCCGAAGCCATTTTCGACCACATAAGGCGTCTTGATGTTCATGGCGTTCGCCATGGTGAGGCGCTCGACCTCGATATCGGTATTGAGCGTCTCGTTGCGCTTGAGGACTGCGGCCACGCCTTCCTCGGGGTTGGCGACAGCATCGGCAAATCCCTTGGCCAGCGCTCTCAGGAAGCCCTTCACCGCCTCGGGGTTTTCCGCCGCGAAGTCGGTGTTCACCAGTACGGCGTTGCCATAGAGGTTGAGGCCATTTTCGGCCATCAGGATGGTGGCGATGTCGTCGTCAGCGATTCCCTGCGCCTTGAGGTTGAGGATCACGGAGAAGGCGAAGCCGAACACCGCATCTACGTCGCCCTTGGCGAGCATTGGCTCGCGGACCGGGAAGCCGATCGACTCTATGGTGATGTTGCTGTCGTCGATGCCCGCAGCTTCCTTGAAGGCCTTCCACTGGGCAAAGGCGCCATCCGGCGGCGGAGCACCGAGCTTCTTCCCCTCGAGCGACTTCGGATCTTCGGTGACGCCGAGCGACTTGCGGCCAACGACCGCAAACGTTGGACGCTCATAGACCATCATGACGGCCTTGACCTTCTGGGACGGGTCCTCGTCGAGGAACTTGATCAGCGAATTGATGTCGCCGAAACCCATCTGGTAGGTGCCGGTGGCGACGCGCGGGATTGCCTCAACCGAGCCGTTGCCGGTGTCGATGGTGACGTCGAGCCCTTCCTCCTTGAAGTATCCCTTATCGGCTGCAAGCAGGAAACCTGCAGCCGGCCCCTCGAACTTCCAGTCGAGCGTGAACTTGATGGCCGTCTCTGCCAGAGCGACTGAGGGCAGTCCGATGCCGACGGCAACGGCTGCCGCAGCTGTGAGCTTGGTGAAGTATCGACGCGTGAACATTGTTATTGTCATTCCCCTGCTGGTTTTTGATGCCTCATTCAAACCAGCAAGAGGGACGGTGCGCAAGCGATATCTGCCTAGAAATTCACCAAATTTTGCAATGCACAATAACTAGTCCAGCAGAGGCCGTGACGAAGGCAGCTTGCCCAGAAAGGGAGCATCGGCCAACACCACGCTACCAAGGACGCTCCCCGGTTTTGGTTTTCGCCGGTGGCATGTATAAGCGGAACATTCTCGGGACCGGGCGACCTTCATGGAACTTCTACTGCTCATCGCCATCGTGCTGGCAATCGCCTGGCAAAGAAAGACCTCGCACAGGCTGGCGAGGGTCGAGGATGAACTCCTCGCCATGAGGCAGCGGGTCGACGCTCTCGCCCCCGTGGCTCGGCCGGATGCGGTAGTCTCCGAGACGGAGGCCGAAGGTTTGGCGACGCTGGCGGAGGACACGGCGGAAGCCGCAGCAGACGCTGCCGTTGCGACTGCGGCGCGGGAGGGCGCTGTCCCTGAAATGAAGCCTCTCCAGGACAAGGAAGGGCCTCGCGACACGCTGGAGAGCAATCTCGGTGCGCGCTGGGCCGTGTGGGTTGGCGGCGTGGCGCTTGCCCTCGGCGGGATCTTCCTCATCCGGTATTCGATCGAAAGCGGCCTGATCGGGCCCCAAACGCGTCTCATCCTGGCCGGGATATTCGGCCTCCTCCTGATCGGCACTGGTGAGGCCATTCGACGCCGGATGATCGAGCCGATCGCCGACCGCTATGGCAATGCCATGATCCCTGGCGCCCTGACGGCTGCCGGCGCAATCACGCTGCTCGGCGCTACCTACGCCGCGCATGGCTATTATGGCTTCATCGGCGCGACCCCTGCCTTCGTGCTGCTCGGCGTGATCTCCCTTGGCACCGTCGCCCTGTCGCTGCTGCACGGACAGGCACTCGCCGGGCTTGGACTTGCGGGATCGCTGGTGACGCCCGCTCTTGTTTCCTCGACCGCGCCCAGTCCCTGGGTCCTCTTCACCTTCCTTGCCGTCACGTGGCTTGCGTCCGCGGCAGCCGCGCGGCTGCGCCGCTGGACCCTAGTGCCGGTACTGGCAAATCTCGGTCTGGGCGGCTGGGTTCTGGCCTATCTCTTCGAGGCCTTCACCCCCGACATCACTCCACCGACGCTGGCCCTGCTCGTCGTCATCGCCGGTACGGGCCTCGTCTGGCCCGGGCACCGGACAGAGGAGCCACCTGCCGAAACCGAGACCTGGTGGCGCTTCCTGCGACGCCCTCCCCTCGGCATCAATCTCTCGCTGTCGCTCGTGGTTCTGCTTGCCGCATTGGCGATGCTTGCCGTCGACGAGGGCTATTCCATCATGCCCACCTTTGCCGCCGCATCACTCGTCGCCGCGCTCGCGGCCTTGGGCGCCGGACGATCCTACGCCGTCTGGCCTGCCCTCCTTTCGGCCGTCGGTGCCGTCGCCTGCATCGGGTTGATGGCGCTCATCCTTCTCGATCAGGCTCCTGCGCCGGTCACCGAAGGAGGAACCGCGCCTCCGCTATCCTTCGGGCTCGATATCGCAATCAGCCTGGGGCTCGGCGGCGTCTTCACATTCCTCGGCTTCGCCTTCCTTCGTAGAACGGGCACCCTGGAGCCGAAGCTTTCGGCGCTCTGGGCGCTCTCCATGTCGGCCGTGCCGGTCGCCCTTGCAACAATCAGCTTCCTGAACTTCGGCACGCTCGCCGCAGATTGGATCCATGGGCTCTACGGGCTGGCGCTGGGTGCCATCCTGCTCGGGATCGCCCAGTGGCGCATCCGCCGGAGCGAGGCGGGGAACGCGGACCGGGCGGCAAATCTCGTTGCTCTCGGCTCGTTCGCCGGCCTTGCCTTTGCGCTTCACGCGCTGACCACAGGCATCACGACGACGATCATGATCGCTGTCATCGGCTTCGCCTATGTCCTAGCCACACGCTTGCGGCCATGGCCGGCATTTCCATGGGCAATGGGCGCGGCAATTGTCGTCGTCTTCGCCCGCATCGCCTGGGAGCCGACGCTGGTGGGCCCAAACCAGCTCGGCACAACGCCCTTCTGGAACGCCCTGCTGCCGGGCTATGGAATTCCTGCACTGCTCGCCGTGCTCGCGGCCTATCAGCTGCGCAACTGGCAGGACCACCGGGCGCGGAACTTCCTCCAGGCGGTCGCCGCATTGATGGGGATGATGGCCCTCGTCGTCCTCGTGCGCCATGCGATGAACGGCGGCGTCCTTGACGACAGCGTGGCAACGCTTGGCGAGCAGTCGATCTACACGCTGCTGACGATCGGACTTTCGGCGACGCTGATGACACTGGACACGCGGGCTCCTAGTCCGGTCTTCCGCTATGGCTCCATGATTGCCGGTGTGCTCGCCACCGCAAATGTCCTTTCACTGCATGTCTTCGTGCTCAACCCCTATCTCAGCGGAGAAAGCACGGGAGCGTGGCCACTCGTGAACCTGCTGCTGATCGGATATCTCCTGCCCGCCCTCTCCTATGCAGGCCTTGCCTACTACGCCCGCGACAAGCGTCCCCGCCTTTATGTCATGATGCTGGCGCTTGCGGGTGCGCTGCTCGGCTTCCTGTGGGCGACCCTTTCGGTCCGCCGCTTCTGGCATGGCGACAACATCGCCGACTGGAAAGGCTTCCTGCAGAACGAAACCTATACCTACTCCGTCGTGTGGCTGCTGATCGGCGTCGCCCTCCTCGTCCTCGGCTCGCGTCTCGATGCGAGGAGCCTTCGGCTGGCCTCGGCGGGTCTGGTCATCATCACCGTGCTGAAGGTCTTCCTGATCGACATGTCCAACCTGGAAGGCATATTGCGTGCGCTCTCCTTCATCGGGCTGGGCATCGTGCTGATGGGGATCGGGCTGTTCTACCAGAAGATCCTCGCCCGCCGCCCCACTCCGCCTGAACTGCCTCCCGCTCCCGAGGCAAAGGCGTGACCGGAGATCTCTCAAGAGCGTTCTCGCCCCATGAGGCACTGGCGGAAGCCCTTCTGCCGCAGGCGACCGAAGGCGATGACGGCTCCCACGATACCGCGCACATTCTGCGGGTCTTCCGCAATGCGATGCGTATCCATGCGCACGAGGGCGGCGACGAGCGGGTACTGGCGGCAGCGGTGCTGCTGCATGATTGCGTTGCCGTCGAGAAGAATTCACCACTCCGCGCAAAGGCCTCCCGCATGGCCGCCGCGAAAGCATCGGCAGTGCTCAGAGAACTGGGATGGGAGGCAGCTGACATTGCCGCCGTGGCTCACGCCATCACCGCCCACAGCTTCTCCGCCAAGGTCCAGCCGGAGACGATCGAGGCAAAGATCCTGCAGGATGCCGACCGTCTGGATGCGATCGGCATGATCGGCGCTGCACGCTGCTTCTATATCGCCGGCCGCATGGGTTCCGGCCTCTACGATCCCGCGGACCCGCTTGCCGAAGCGCGACCGCTGGACGACAAGAGCTTCGCCATCGACCACTTCGAAACGAAGCTGTTCCGGCTCGCTGAGGGCTTCCAGACCGCGACCGGGCATCATCTGGCGCAGGAGCGGCACGAGCGACTGAAGCATGTGCTCGATCTATTCCTCGACGAAATCTGAAGGTTTTCCATGAAGGTCAGCGAACTTAACGTCTACCCCCTGAAGAGCGGCCGCGGGATCGCGCTGACCGAGGCGGAGATCGGCCCTGCAGGGATACCGGGCGACCGGCAGATGATGGTGACGGATCCGGACGGCATGTTCATCACCCAGCGTGACCTGCCGGCTCTGGCGCGGCTCGGCGTCACGCCACAGCCCTCGTCGGTGGAAATCGGCATGGAGGGTTGGGGAAGCCTTACGGTGGACCGGCCCGATGCGCAGCAGCGTATGGATGTGGTGGTCTGGAAATCCGCGCTTTCCGCCGCCGTCGCCGGCGACGAGGTGAACAGGACGCTTTCCGAATGGCTCGGCCGGGAAGTGCGACTCGTTTTCTTCGATGGTCGCTCCCACCGGACCGCTAGCAGCGAATGGGCCGGCGAGGACACGCCGGTCACCTTCGCGGACGGATACCAGGTGTTGATCACTACGACGGCATCCCTGGCGGCCATCAATGCCGACATGCGCGCGCGCGGCGAAGGCGAGATCGGCATGCAGCGCTTCAGGCCGAACATCGTCATCGAGACCGATGAAGCCTGGGTGGAGGACAATTGGGAATCCGTCGAGATCGGCGGCATCACCTTCGACCTGGTGAAGCCCTGTGCCCGCTGCATCATGACGACCCAAGACCAGAAGACCGGCTCTCGCGATGTCGCCAGCCCGATGCCGGCGATGGGACGAATCCGTATGTCTGCGGACCGCCGGGTGCCCGGGCCGCTTTTCGGCTGGAACGCTGTCCCACGCCAGAGCGGCCGTATCCGTCTCGGCGACGAGGTGCGCGTGACGTCGCGACGGGAAATGCCCTGGCCGATCAAAAGACGCTGATTCTGCCCTTGCCAGCGCGTTGATGATCGCTATTTTCGACGCAGGAGTTGTCAGACAACCTGCCGGCTCCGCTCATGGCTGCAGCGGGGCATGTCCCCGGACAGCTCTTCAGGGACTGCATTCCACATGACATCTCGGGCGACCGGCCTCGTCTTCGCGCTGATGGCGGTAACGATCTTCTCCATCCAGGACGGTGTTTCCAAGCATCTTGCCGACAACTATCCGGCAGTCTTCATCGCCATGATGCGCTACTGGGCCTTCGCCGCCTTCGCGGTCGCTCTTGCCAGCCGATCGCAGGCAGGCGTCAGCGGCACGGCGGCGACCCCGCGGCCATGGCTACAGGTCTTCCGGGGCGTCCTCCTCGCCCTGCAGATCGTCGTGGCGATCACTTCATTTGCGGTGGTTGGTCTGGCGCAGAGCCAGGCGATCCTGCAGTCCGCGCCGCTGATCGTCGCGCTGCTCTCGATGCCTCTCCTCGGCGAGCGTGTTGGATGGCGCCGGTGGACGGCGATTGCCGTCGGCTTCGTTGGGGTCCTGTTGATCCTGAAGCCGGAAGCAGGCGGCTTCGACCTCGGCCTGCTGCTGCCGGTCGCCTGCGCCTTCCTCTACAGCCTCTATTCCATCACCACCCGGCTGGCGAGCCGTACAGACAGCGCCAATACCAGCTTCTTCTATACCGGCGTTGCCGGCGCCGTCGCGATTTCCCTCGTCGGTCCCTTCTACTGGACGAGCTTCGAGGGCAATGACGGCTGGTGGATGCTGCTGCTCTGTGTTCTCGGCATTTCCGGACACTACCTGCTCATCCGCGCCTTCGATCATATCGATGCCGTCATCGTGCAGTCGATGTCCTACCTGCAACTGGTGCTCGTCACGCTGATCGGCGTGTTCATCTACGGCGAGACGCTCGGCTTCAACATGATCGTCGGCTCGCTGATCGTCGTCGCTGCCGGATTGTTCACCATCTACCGCGAGGCACGCTCGGGACGGAAGCTCCTGCCAATGGATCCGTCGGGCGAGTTGTAGCCCTTCTATCAATTCCGATGATCATTGGCTGGTGAAAAACTGATTTTGGGAATGCCGACAGCGGCGATATGGTGCCAGGCTTGAGTGACTGAGGAGGCATCATCGATGACCCAGGCTGCCGCTACCCGTAACCCGATGCCCTGGCTGATCATCATCGCCGGCTCGCTGATCGCCGTCCTAACCTTTGGGCCACGCTCGGCGATGGGCTTCTTCCAGCTTCCGATGCTCGCCGACACCGGCTGGGACCGCTCCACCTTCGGGCTTGCCATGGCGATCCAGAACCTGAGCTGGGGTCTCGGTCAGCCGATCTTCGGGGCGCTCGCCGACAAGTACGGGACGGGCCGCATGCTGGCTCTGTCCGGCCTCCTCTACGCCGCAGGCTTGATCCTGATGTCCACCGGGGCGTCGGTGACGGCACTTCATGTCGGCGGTGGTGTTCTGGTGGGGCTTGCGGTTGCAGCCGGCTCCTTCGGCGTCATCCTGTCCGCATTCGCCCGCAACGTCACACCACAGCAGCGGTCGTTCGCCTTCGGGATCGGAACGGCGGCAGGTTCCGCCGGCATGTTCCTGTTTGCGCCGTTGAGCCAGGGCCTCATCTCGGCCTATGGCTGGTCAGACAGCCTCGTGATCATGGCAGTCCTGATGCTCATCGTGCCGCTGCTCGCCTATCCGTTGCGCGGCAATGCCTCCTCCGGCACCCAGTCGCAGGCGGAGTTCAAGCAGACCGTCGGCGAGGCGCTGCGGGAAGCCTTCGCACACAGGAGCTACCTCCTGCTCGTCAGCGGCTTCTTCGTCTGCGGCTTCCAGGTTGCTTTCATCACGGCCCATTTCCCCGCCTATCTCGGCGACATCGGCATCGAAGCCAGCTACGCCGTGATTGCCATGGCGCTGATCGGTTTCTTCAACATCATCGGGTCACTGGCCGCCGGGGTGATCGGCCAGCGCTACTCGAAGCCCTATTTCCTCGCCTATATCTACATCGCCCGGTCGATCGCGGTAACGGCCTTCCTTCTCCTGCCGCAGTCGCCGCTTTCGGTGATCGTGTTTGCGATCGTCATGGGGCTGCTGTGGCTCTCCACCGTACCGCCGACGAATGCGCTGGTCGCGATCATGTTCGGCACACGCCATCTCGGCATGCTGGGCGGAGTCGTGTTCCTATCCCACCAGGTGGGGTCGTTCCTCGGCGTGTGGATGGGCGGCTTCCTCTACGACCGCTTCGGATCCTACGATCCGGTCTGGTGGCTGGGCGTCGCTCTCGGCGTTTTCGCTGCAATCGTCCACTGGCCGATCCGGGAGAAGCCTGTGGAGCGTCCGCTGGTGGCCGCGCAGCCCGCCTGATCAGCCGGCCCTCCGCTCCTCCTCAAGCGCCAGCGCCTTGAGTGCGGCCTGGACGAAGCCATCGCGCGCGGCGTTTTCCGAGATGCCGCGCGGTTCGTAGATGTGTCGATGGAGGAAGAAGCCGGTGAGCCGGAAGGCTGCCGCCATGCTTGCGGCATCGGCCGCAGCCGTTGCTCCATCCCGGAGAAAGGCCGGCAGGGCCAGAAGTCGATCCGCGTATGGAGCGCCAGCCTCGGCACAGACGGCGCGCCCGGACTTGGGCGAGACATATTGCAGATCCTGCTGCGAGCCAGTCGCCGCGCACTCCGTGAGGTCAAGGCCGTATCCGAGGTCGTTCAGGATCGCGAGCTCAAAGCGGATGAACAACTCACCGGCATCTGTCGGGTCGTCCATCGTTTCCAGGATCACGTCGAGCGCCTCATAGAGATGTGGATGCGGGTCGCGCTCCGGAAGCAGGCGCAGGAGCGCGCCCATCGCCTGGACAGCATAGACGGACGTCGCCTTTTCCATCAGCCGGGCGGCCCTGAGGCGAAGCGGCTCCAGCTTGAATTCACCGAGATGCTCGTCAAGACGCGCCCGCCAGACAGCCTCCACCCTGTTGCCGGGCTGGAGGACGGGCTGCATACTGCGCGATCGGCCGGAACGGACGAGGCCCAGATGGCGTCCGCGTGAACGGGTCATCACTTCGGCGACGACGCTGGTTTCGCCGTGACGCTTCACCCCGATGATGATCGCCTCATCCTGCCATTGCATCGATGTCTCAACCACTTTCCGTACGGCTTCAAGTCTAGCCGATAAGTCCGCGCCGCTGAATCACTTTTCAGCGCCACATTATCGAGGATGTCCGGGAACAAATTGCCTGTCCACGGAATTGCCCCGGCGACATCCGACCTCAGGAGCTTCCATGCGATATCTTCCGCTCGTCCTTGTTCTCGCCGCCTCTCCCGCCATGGCCCAATCTCCAGAACTGGAGGAGGCCTGCGTTGCAGTGGCCCAGAACTTTCTCCTCGTTCCGGCAATCAAGACCGGCGTAGTGCAGTCGTTCCCTGAACTGGAGCCGCCAGGGGCAAGGCTGACCTATACGACCCGCGACGACCCGAAGCCGAGCGACTTCACGAACGAGATCGAGTGCGAGTTCATGAGCGCGACGCCTCCGCTCACCCTCACCCGCTTCTGCATCTCCGAAACATGTTACTCGGAGAACGAGCAGGAGCCTGAGAACCGCCGCCGGTACCTGGAGGTGAAGGCGCTGATGGACCGGCAGAAATAGCCGGCGTCAGCCCTTCGGGAATTCCAGCCCCATTTCGCGGAATCGAGCCGGATCGTCACCCCAGTTCTCGCGCACCTTGACGAACAGGAAGAGGTGGACGGGCTGCTCGAGGATTTCCGAGAGTTCCTTGCGCGCGGCCGTCGAGATTGCCTTGATGGCCTCGCCCCCCTTGCCGAGAGCGATCTTCTTCTGGCTCTCGCGTTCCACATAGATCACCTGCTCGATGCGGACAGAACCGTCCTTGCGCTCTTCCCACTTCTCCGTCTCCACGTGGGAGGCATAGGGAAGTTCCTGGTGAAGGCGCAGGAAGAGCTTTTCCCGGGTGATCTCGGCTGCGAGCTGGCGCATCGGCAGGTCGGAGATCTGGTCCTCGGGATAGTACCACGGCCCTTCAGGAAGACGCATCTCGAGAAAGTCCATCAGGTCCTTGCAACCCGAACCCGTGGTCGCAGAGATCATGAAGGTCTGCTCGAACTCGACAGCCTCGTTGGCCGATGCCGCGAGCTTCAGGAGGTCCTCCGGCTTCACCCGGTCGATCTTGTTCAGCACCAGGATCTTCGGCTGCTTGACCTCCTTCAGGCCTTCCAGGATCGCCTCCGCATCGCCACGCAGTCCGCGCTCGCTGTCGATCAACAGCATGATAAGGTCGGCGTCCTTCGCGCCGCCCCATGCGGACGTGACCATGGCACGGTCCAGCCGCCGGCGCGGCTTGAAGATGCCGGGCGTGTCCATGAAGACGATCTGGGCGTTGCCGTGGATCGCGATGCCGCGGACAATGGCGCGCGTCGTCTGGACCTTGTGGCTGACGATCGAGACTTTCGCGCCGACGAGGCGATTGAGCAGCGTCGACTTGCCCGCATTCGTTGGCCCGATCAGCGCCACGAATCCGGATCGCGTCTGGACTACCTCGGTTTCGGCAGTGGGGGTGTTCTCGTTGTCTGTCATGGTT
>Ga0065721_10007197_pt1 | contig 12540 bp, 8 predicted proteins | sample Mesricmetagenome_FD_59108 | JGI IMG/M metagenome (GOLD analysis project Ga0065721, IMG submission 59108) | Mesophilic microbial community from rice straw/compost enrichment Sample: eDNA_1 v2 (version 2) | ecosystem: Engineered > Solid waste > Grass > Composting > Bioreactor | place: USA: Davis... | reverse complement strand
CGCCTGCCTTGACGACTCCGCTTCAAGTGAACGATAACGCGAATGGAACGTTATTCTCGCAGTTCAACCAAACGTTGACCGGAGGTACGTCCTATTATCTCGTCCTGAGAGAAGCGCAAGCAGGAGCCACCTATGCCAACTTGACGGTTGAGTCGATTAATCCTTTGCCTACCGTTACCTCTCTCAGCGGTCCGGGTACGGCTACTTACACGGCAAATGGGTCTTTTGATTTGTTCGCGTACGGGGTAACGGATCAAGCGTCTGGTGTCGCATCGGTTCAATTCCACACTTGGACAAGTACGAACGGTCAGGATGATCTAGTCGTACACAATGGCACTAATCTTGGCAGCGGAACTTGGAAGGCAGCGATTCCATACAGTCAGCATCTCAATGAGGTCGGCATCTATATCACGGACGTGTATGTACTGACGAACGGCGGTGTCCAAGCAATGGCTGGAACGATACGGACGCTAGTCAAGGCAAGCGGAGTATTCCAATACGTGTATTATGCAAACGGCCTATTGAACTATGTTCAGCTGCCGAATGGACAACGGCTCGTTTACGAATATGACGCTAACGGCAATTTACTGCGCGTGAGATTGCAGCATCCTTAAACCTTAATCCAGAATCGAATGGAGGATTACCCTATATGTCTAAGACGAAAAGAAAACTCGTTGTCGTCATCACACTCGCGAGTATGATCGTTACTTCCGCCATGCCTGTCGCTGCCGGCGTTGTTCAAGAAGCTAGAGATCAAGCTGCTTCTATATTAGGCTACAAACCGACTAGAGAGAAGAATACGGTTCCCAATGAGCGGTTGGAAGCTGTGGAACCCATCGTATTAAAGACCGAAGCTACCGGATCTGGCGGTGACGAGGAAGTCGTCTATCAAGGAAGCCGGGATTCTATCGAAGAACAACCGCAAGATGTATTTACGCTTACCGCTGAGCAGATGGAACATTTCATGCAGGAAGGATTTGCGATTGCCGACATCTATGAAGCCGATAAGCTCGCTAACCAGTTAATGATTCCTCCGGAGGAGCTCTTGAAGCACAAAAAGTCGGAAGGCAAATGGGAGAAAGCGGTTGATAAGGCCAAGAGTGAGACTGCAGCGCGCGTCGTCGAGCGCGTCTATAAAACAAAATACCCCAAAGAATATGCGGAAATAAGCAAACACAAGCTCAATCCTGAAGACCAGTTGCAATTGTTCGCATACTTTGATCGCGATGACACGTCGTCCATGAAGGATCTGATCGTTCGCTATCAGAAGTCCCCTGAAGCGTTTAAACAAGATCAAGAGAAAATAATGTCTAATTCAAAGGCGTCTGCTCTTAACAAGCTCAAGGACGCAAAGTCCACAAGCGGCAAACAAACTACTCAAAGTGCTGGTAAGAACAAGCTTACAGAACAGGACAACGAACTCATGAAGGATCTTGCTAAGAAAACAGGCAAGTCTGTCGAAGACTTGACTAAGCAATATCAATCTTTCATTGAGGGAGCGCGATAATAATGAAATTATCAGCAAAAGCGTTCCAGTTGTTCACGTTCTTGTTATTGGCCTTGTTGTTAAGCGGTCAATCTGCGTGGGCAAATGTAAATACGGAACAACTTCAAGGGGTTCTCAACGGTCTTGTCGCACCTCAATTGATGAATGAATCTTATAAGACCCAACAGGCAGATCGCAGCAGTGCAGAGGAAATGATCGACCCTCGCTCAGGAAGCCTTACTCTTAGACAGGTTGATCTTTCACTTCCCGGTAAGGACGGTTTGGATCTGAATATCGCACGCATATATGAATCCGGTGAGTCTGAGGTTGGCAATAAAAAGGTTAGCGTTTCGTCATCATCAAGTACATCAACTTACTTCAGCACGCAATATATTTTAGTTGTGCTCGGTTACGATATTACAGACGAAGAATTCTTTATCCTTCAAGCCGGCCCGTACAATAATTATCTAAGTGCGGCGATTGCGGGAGAGTATACCCTTGCATCGGACACGAACGATATTGTGTTTTTCGATTATTACGTTTACGAAAACACGACCATTTACTATCACACTACTTATACGATAACGACTCGCACGGAGGCATTACCTAATACGTATGACCGTGCCAGATACGATCTCGGCCACGGCTGGTCATTCGCGTTCCCTTCCCTTCAGATCGAGACGGAAAGCGGTCAATCTTACTACTATCTCCATGATGGAACAGGGGCAAGCTACAGAGTAAAATTCACGGATTCCACCAATGGAACAATCGAGAAATATCCTCGCACCGATGCACAGTTCAAAAAAGATTCGGGGACTTACAGCAACGGCCAAACTTCATCTGCGTTCGTATTTATTAGTCCCGATCAGACCCGGACGTACTTCGGATCGGACGGACGATTGTTAGGAATCCAAGATATTCTCGGCAACGAGCAGAAATTCACGCATACGAATCGTACGATTAACGGGGTAACTCTCCCTTATATTAGCCAAATCGTCGATAGTATCGGGAGAATCGTAACTTTCACCTACGAGAATACGATTACCGACCCGAACGTAGCAGCGGAAAACATTCAAATTTCGGTAACTCACTCTTCTCAGCCCGGCAAAGCCATTACACTCACGTACAAGAAAGGCAAACAACTGATCGAGTCGGTCGTGAACGGCAACATCGTCAGCAGCAGGTATGAGCCTTATCTCGCCAGCGTAACCGATCCGGGCGGGCTCACCACTTACTATGACTATCACTTCAATCTTGAGAAATTCGATTTCCAGGACAAATCGCTGAATAGTCCGGCAGTTGCCGCAATCTATCTATTGAAGAGCGTCCAATATCCGCATTCCAAGACGATCTACAATTACCAAGCTTCGAACCGCAACTTAGGTCCTGAAGGGGCATACGAAGCGTTTCGAGTAACGAGCCGCCACGATATGGATATTCGGTACAACTACAATGAACCCGATCCGAATCTCCGTTATTATTACACGGGGCCGACGAACGAAGTGACTTATTCGTATTTCGGCGAAGTGACGGGATATCCGACTTACGCTTCCGTAGAAGCGATGCCGGAAAACTACACTTTCGGCTCTACATCTACGCGGGTACTCGATCAACTGGTGACAACAACTACGTTCAACGGCAAACAGCAACAGATTAAACAGGAAACGACCGCTTCCAACGGCGAGAAGTCCGTTACCTCCAATCTGTCTTTCGATGCCAACTTTACCGATCAGCCAACGAAACAGGAATGGAAAGAGGTATCGTCGTCCGGGCAGGATCTGCATAAGCTATACGTCGGATATGAGTATTACGACTGGGGCGGATTAAAGTCGCAGACGCTGCCGTTGACTGCTGCCCAATACGATAATGAACGGTCGAACTATACGACAACATTCGAATATGATTCGGTATTTCATAAGCCAAGCAAGCAAGAATCCAAACAGAGTAACACCGTCACCTTGACGGAGACGACTTCGTACGATTCGTTAGGACGACCGTCGTACTCCATTAATGCCAACAATGAACGAATCGATTACGCTTATGCAACCAATGCACAGTCTGAGCGAACCGTCGAGACGACACAAAGCTTGGAAAACGGGAAAACAGCTCGTACGATCGTAACTTACGGCAACGCGAGCAATCAGGCGTTCCCTACATCCGTAACCACTTACTACACGGATAACAACGGACAAGCCGCATCGTCGACTACACAAGCTTCATACGATCTGCTGTACGGACTAGTAACCGAGCGAGTGGATGAGAGTCAGAATGCAACCCAGTACGCCTACGATAACTACGGCCGACTCATTCAAACGACGCTGCCGGCATACAGCAACGGAATGGGCGAGACTTTCAACATGGTTGAACATCGCGAATATACCGACTTGGTTGCTGCCGGCTCCGAATTCGACTCCAACCATTCTCAGTTACTCATATCGCAGATCGAGAGCTATCATACAACGACCAAAAACGGCTCTCCTGCCGTCAGCTATGATAATTACATTACTCAGTATGCGGATGGTTACGGCAATATCTTGCGTCAAGTCCGATACGACGGCGTGAATCAGCAAGACATCGTAGAGATGCAGACTCGATACGATGCCCTGAAACGCCCGGTATACCAAGTCGATGCCGAGCAGAATGCGATTACCGTTTCATATGATCCATGGGGCAGAGCATTCGAGACGACGGACGCGTTCGGAAACCTGTATCGCAACGAATATGACCGGGCAACCCGAACGTCCACGACCTATCTTGTTGGTGAGGCCGACGTAGCCGCGTTCCGCATCTCGCCGCAACCATCGCACAAGCATAGTGTACTTGAACAGCAAGTTGACCAGTGGGGACAACTCGTTAAGAACCGCGCATATCCATTGTGGCCAAGCACAGCTCAACCGATAGAAGAAACCTATAGCTACGATTGGAGCGGCAACCTACAGACGTATACGAACCCGCGAGGACTAACCACGTCTTATCAATATGACAAGCTTAATCGACTGAAACAGGTGACGAGCGCCAATCAGGAGAAGACCGATTACACTTACAATCGATTAGGCAATGTATCTGCCATCACCAAGACGTCGCAAGACGGTACTGAAGTCGTCACACTCAACCAGAAGCAGTTCGACGAACGCGGTCTCCTAATCGAGAGAACGCAAGGCTCGCCTCTCGAATATTCTTACGGTTACAATGAAGCGGGTCTGCTGGCCAGCAGTACGGACGGCGAGCAAAATCTGTTTACCAAAACCTACGATACGCTCAATCGACTCGTTACGAACGACAGCGATAACAGTCTCTACCAAAGTCACTACAGCTATCGCCCGTTCGGACCGTATCTCATTCAAGAATGGGACGATTCAAGCATCCTTCGCACCGTAGCCCAGGACTTCGATGCCTTCGGCAACGTCTCCTTCCGTCAGATTGTGAACGACGGACAAGCTACGATTACCCGGTTCCGGCACGATAAGCTCGGTCGCATCAGCATGATCGAGCATCCGAATTCATACTTCTCCTTATTGACGTATGATAAGAACCGAATCCAGCGCGTGCAGACTAATGGACAGTCTATTCCGGCCTCTTCGGATAACGACTATGCGCAATATTCTTATTACCCGAACGGCCAATTGAAGAAGATTACCTATCCGAAGCTGTCTGACGGCACTTACCTGACGTCCGAGTATGTATACGACGGCGCAAATCGCTTGGTCTCGGTCGTTAATAAGAAAGATTCGCAGGTATTGTCATCTTACTCTTATAGCTACGACCCTAACGGCAATATCACAAGTCAGACGAATGACACTGGAACAACGAATTACACCTACGACGCGCTTGATCGATTAAGCACGATCCAATATCCAGGCGGAGCAAGCGTCCAATATTCATACGACTTGCGCGGCAATCGGAAAACCGAGACGACTAGTATTTCGCCACTATCGTATGACGAAATTGATTATGCGTACAATGTGTGGGATCAACTCACATCGGTGGACAAAGGCGGAATAACGACGTCGTTCCAATACGAACCTCAAGGTCTAAGAATCAAGAAGACAAGTCCGACGGAGACTGTCCGGTATACGTACGACAACACTGGCAGAGTCATCGCTGAGTCGAATGCTTCCTTCGCTGTGCAGGCTAACTACGTTTGGGGGCCTGACCGGCTGCTGCAGAAGCGTGACACCGCATCTGACGATAAGTATTATTATCTGTATAACGGCCACGGTGACGTCGTACAGATCGTCGATCAGAGCGGACAGATCGTCAACTCTTACCAATACGATGAATGGGGTAACATCACCGATCAACAAGAGACGATCCGCAACCCGTTCAAGTATGCCGGTGAGATTCTGGACGACGAGACCGGATTGTACTACTTGCGAGCCCGCTATTATGATCCAGGCACGGGGCGGTTTATTAGTAAGGATACGTATGAGGGACAGATTGATAATCCGCTGACGTTGAATTTGTATACCTACGTTCATAACAATCCGTTGACTAATATAGATCCTACTGGACATTATTGCGTTTCAGCTGATGGTAATTGGGCGCATGCTGGCAGCTGTAGCTCTGACTCAAGTATTTACTTGGGTGACGATAAATTTGCATATAATGAACCAATAATTGAAAACGGTGTTATTACTGGTTACATTGGCATTAATGGAGGACCTATATTACAAAAAGAGTTTAACTATTGGGAATTGGCCACAAATACCTTGAAAGAAACTCTTACAAGCGCCGGTGACGAAATAACGGGAAGCTTATTTGCTGCTCAGTTGCTAAAAAGTAAACCAATATACGCAACAATGCCAGCATTAGGGCCTGCAGCGGGTGTTCCAGGTGTGAAATTTCCTTCTACCACTAGTAAAGCTTTAGCAACAGCATCTAAAGTTGCCGGTCCGGTTACAGTTGTACTTACCGGGGTTGAAGTATATAATGACTTCCAAACTTATAGTGGCAACGATAGATGGTACGCATCAGCAATTACAGTAGCTGGTACAGGAGGTACTATGGTCGTCGTCGCGGGAATTAGCGCTCTTGGTGCTCCAGTCATTGTAGTTGCAGGTGCTGGAGTTGCGATTGGCGTAGGTGTAAGTTATGGTGTTGATTGGTTAAAGGATCAGTTGTTCGGAGAATAGGAGAAATAACAAGTGTATATCTTTTATGATAGTTTACCCCTACCAGTATTCTTAGTTATCAGCTTTGTAATTCCGATCGCGGTATTTACTTATTTTTTTAAGTACAGAGCCAACTATCCTTTTGCTGCACTTATTGGAATAGCAATGTTGTGTTTGGCGGCTTTCTCTGCCGGTCTAGTTAGAGTACTGCGGGAGTACAACCTATTCCAATCTTCCAAGTGGTTAGGTGCGCTACCTATTCCATTCGCACTAGGAACCATGCTGTTTATTTGGATAGGTGCTTATCAAAAAAATAAAAATAACAGCATAATGAGAAGAAAGATTCTACTCCTGTCCTTTTTACAACTGTTTTTCATTGTAGTTATCTTGATAATTGTAATAATAAATATCGGTTAGGACAGGCATGAGGAAAAGTTCATAGAGCTTCTAGACAGTAGCGACTCGAGTAACTTAAAAGGTCCTGTGGCAACTAGTTTGCAAAATAGCTGCCCTTAGAACCTTCCCCTAACCTTATGACCAGACAAACGGCTTGCCTACAAGTTGATTCCACCGCAGGAGTGGCTTGCAGCCTTTCCATTTCGTTGGACAGAATATCTGCCTCCAACGTTTAGAAAGGCTGTAAGCCGCCCTGCGGCCTACGAATCAACAGCGGGCAAGCCGTTTGTTTCCATAAGGTTCGGGTTAAAGGCATTGGTTGTCACCGACAGGTCAGACCTTAAAAACTTCCGCCTCCGGCGCTAATCCATTGATTTAAGACCTTCCCCTCCCCCGTTTTTGATTTGTATTGCTTCGAAGAAAATCGACAAAATTAACCATATTTATTCTGTTTTTTGGTATGATAAATTCATATGCACACTTATTTTTTAATGTTCTTGAATCCACTCTTTGATTAACTAGGACAAGGGTTAAGGAGATCTGATAAACCGTGGCATTTTCTGATCTTAAACTTACAAAGGAAAACTGGAAAGTCGCAGTCGATATAGATAATCTGAGGAGCTTTTACGATCGAGTTACCTTGGAGAAGTATTTTGAGCCTAAACAGGTCTTTACAATTGAAAAACTTAAAAAGACAGACAAGATGACCACCTTGATCTCAGACCCCGACGATATAAACTCATGGATTAAGGGGGTCAGCTATAGTTGTATAGTTAAAACAAGATATATAGAAGAAAGTATTCTAGCACTATTTCGTATTAAAGATTACTTTTCCGCAGCGATATTGATCAGGCAACATATGGAGTTATGCGGGTTACTATGCTTAACACTTCAAGTATTCAAGACAGCTTTAGATACAGGTGAATACAATGAATTATTTAGATTTATATCCAAAACCACTATGGGTTCTTCCTATTTCAATAACCCTAACTTGAGAGATGGAGCCTTAGCGTTTTTTAGAACTGAGACTCCCACCATCACAGCAATGATAAAGGCAATGGATCATTTTTTAGAAAAAAACTATGATATAGATGAAGAAAAGAAGAACTTTCATGTCCATAATTATGCATTCTTGTGCCAGTTTTCTCATCCAGGTTTTGATTCATCAACATTCTTCGTTAATGCAGAAAAAGTAGAAGAAGGAACTGCATTCGAATTTAAATGGAGCCCTAGATTTGGGCCTAAAGCTTTAACAACACTGCTACGTGTTTTAAAGCAAAACCTTCAGTTTGGACTGGCTAACTATTTTATTCTATCTTCATTTGATGTAAATAGTAATTTTGATATTACTCAAAAATATGAAAACATTGAAATTTCATATGAAATACTAAGTTATGGGATGGGCTCCAATTACCAGTGAATTCTTTCACCATCTACGCCGACAGCATGTATCCTCCCTGAATAGAATTACTAGCAGGAAAGACATACAAAAAAGAGTTCGCCCATCTTCAAGGCGGTTACCTCAAAAAAGCATTACTATAGAGCTGATAAAGGAGAATTAATCGATGAGTGAAAGCTTCATGTCTGAGTATACTGCCGAATTTATTTTGGTGCCGCAGTTTATTGATATTCTCTTGAAAAAATATAAACAGATCTCACCACTATACTTTTGGAATTCAAGAGAAGGGTCTAACTTAGCTAAAACACATTTTGAAAATAAAACCCTCCGTGTTATTGCCATGTATGCTCGAAGACCAAAGATCTCCGCTGAAAGCGGGACTATAAAAATGAAAATCAATGATGAGCTATATCAGAAATCAGCTTACCTCGAGGATAATGGAATTCCTGTGTTTACCGGAATACCTTTAGTAACGAGTCTTGAAGATTTTAATTATTCGGCTCGGTGTGCTTGGGTTTACTTGCAATCCAAACACCCTATAGAACATTTGCAATTCATTATTCAGGAGAAAAATAGGACTACAAAACAATACAGAGGGCTAACACCCGAAAATATCTTAGAAATAATTGAGTCAAGGTCAAGGCCAATGAAGTGGATTAAAGCAGTGGAGGTCATTAAAAATAATAATTACAAAATAAAAAGCCGCAAAAACAACAGCAGCTTTTTAAGAGGACTCTTTGGTGAAAGATACAAACCTGTTTATTTTATTGCAATTGAAGGATGAACTATTTTAACAAGTCAAAATAGAATGGAAACTTAAAAAGAGATGACTTTTATAATTTAGTTTGATAACAGATTAATCATGAGTTCAATATGATGTTTTATTGAGAGCTTCTTGGGATACCCTAATCCATGATACTCCTCACTTTTTAAGTTGTTTTTGAATTCACGGGTTCCAATTGTTTCAGGCGTATTGTTATATTGGTTTTCTGCAAAATCAACAAGTTTTGCCAATGCCTGAAAGTATTTACCTTGTACGTTTGCAGTTGTCTTTCTATCGTCAGAGATGAAGTGTCTAATCCAAACTTCATCACCATTTTGTTCTTTTAAGTATGTAAAGTGCAATGCAACCGCATAAGCAGGACCACCAGTCTCACGGTATTCAGATCCAACAATCTGATAATCACCGTAGCCGTAGTACTCTGACGAGAATGACGAGAAAAGATCCGAAAAATATTCATCGTCGCAATAATCGGCATTTCTTGCTTCAGCATTATAAGAATCTTTAATTAGTACACGACTTGAACTTTTAAATAAGTTTTTATAAGAAGTGCTGACTTTATCATCAATAAAAATATTATATGCAACTTCCTTATTTAAGAGGGTTAATTCATCGCGGATTTTCGAATTTGTTAAATGAATGAAAGCAAATCTAAAAGATGAGAACTTTTGCATGGTGGTCACAATATTTTGATAAGTGGTATCCCCTGTTATGAAATAACCAAGAACAAAGGATTCATGATTGCTAATATCATTTATTAAACTCTGAAAAACATCCGCAGGTTCATTCTTTAAATCCCCATCCTGTGGATTAATAATAAATACTAGTGGGACATTCTCCTCATTTAATTCAATAATGATTCTAAGAGTAGTTGAATTCAAATTAACTGGCTCAATAATTGGTATGACTTTTTTACTTTTAACAATAGCATTGCTAAGTTCAGAGATGGCATTCAATTCATATTTTTTTCCTCTCAAAAAAGGGAAGTACATAGCATCATCTCCAAATCTTATTGTATGCATTTTCGGAATTTTAGTATTTCAGAATATTTCAAGCCACCACGTTCTATTAGATAATTAATTGATTTGGGCCAAGAGAACCCATCTCCCTCCAAGTTAATTGTAGAACGAAGTTTTAATTGTTTAACCATTAATTCATGAGCTGTTAACGTAGGAATAGAGGTAAATAGTTTATAACATTCATTATAAATATGAGCATCTGTTACATCTGGAATATAACCAAAAGCTTCGAGCACAGCAGACTCATATTCTTTTCTGCGCAGAGTCATAAACATCATGTGGGCATTAAGGTCATCTAGATGTTCTTGAGGTTCTCTGAATGTTTTTAATTTTCCTCGCTTATCCAGATAGATTAACCCAACATACTTTGGAACGCTATTTATAATTAATTCTAAATTTTTCTCGTATGATACAACAACCGTTTCTTTGAATAACTTATTATAAGAATTTATTTGGTTCATTAGTCTTTTGTTTGTATCTATTTCAGTCTTAATCTCGTAGACAATTGAAGTACCATTTAACCAAACTAAATCAGCAATACTACTTCCGCTTCGTAATTCGGTTAATACCCCTGATTTCTTCTTTTTTTTGCTTAATTTATTTATTTTGTCATATATTTTTGATTTATAGATATATTCACACCTATAGTTTTCAAGCAGGACCGAGTATGCCTCGTCAAACAGCATAGGATAATCACTGTTCCTATGAGCTTCATTAACAAATGAAAAATTTTTGGAAAGGGCATTAATCAAGTCCGTTTGTGTTTCTGAGAGAATGTGTCGTATAAATGTTGTGCTAAATATTCTGGATAAATCGCTGAAGTTTGACATATTCTCCGAATCCCCTTCCATTTCTTTTCTCATTCCTAGTGTAACAAAAAGTAATGTAATTGTTTATGTAAACTGTGTAAATCATTATATCTAGACTTTTGGTGGGAACTCCTTTTTTCAACTTTTTCGTGAGAATTCTTGACTAGAATGGACCTCAAGCAAAGTAAATATGCAGGATCAGAAAATAGCCATGAATTCCCCTTAGGCGTCCTTTTTATGGGTGAATACTCGTACTGAGAAATTGATCTTAGGGTACCACTAATGTTTAGATTTACGTCTTGGGTCGAATTTGGAAATTCCCGTTTTATAATTTTTTCTACATCGCTCACAGTAAATGTACTTGTTTCAATTTGAGCAATTGTATATAACACCTGGTTCCTTCGCCCAACAGTTGTTTCCTTGGAGTTCATTATATTATCTATAACTGCAACACATTTTGAATGAGACTTCCTAGCCCACTTAATATCTGCATCATATAAAAATCTTTCATTAGCAACCCAATTGTTATCCTCACACATTTCGGACAACACCAAACAATATTCGTGAAGTCGTTGAGGAAACCCATTTGTGACCCAAGCAATGTGCTCTTCAAACAAGTTAAAGAGCCCTTGACCAAATCTTATATTAAGTTCATCTAATAATCCTGTTCTTACAAATGTACTTATTTGATCTTCAGAGAGCCTAGAGACTTCCGGAACCTCGCTGAGTCTGTTTGAAATGCTTAGTAAATTCTTTACTTTCGAGAAATATTCCACTACTCCAGAAGGGACTCCAACAATAATAAACTTTACATTAAAGCGAGCATATCTTTCATCATCTAGAAGTATAATTAAATTCCCGAGCTCGTCCATTAGTTTTTGGTTGTCGAAAATAGTCTCTAAATTCTCAAAAACAATAACAGAGGTTTTCATCCTTGAACCGGAATGCATGTGCTCGAACAAGACTTCAACTGGGTCCCTTGCTCCAATCTGATAGCTCGCTACATGATCTACTTGTCCCTTTGCTATTCCTGCGGATAGTTCAGCAGCCTTTTTTTCCGTATATCCTATCTTCTGTACAGGTATGGCGGTGGATAATACTGATCGAAATTCTTGAGTGATACTCTGTTGCCTTGCAGCACTAGCCAGATTAATAACCTTATAGTTTACTTTCAAATCAGATAAGACCTTTTTATATAACCACGATTTCCCACAACCACTATCACCATAAATAATAATATGCTTTGTTCCATAAATTTCTCTCTCTAGCTCTTTTTCTAAGTGTGGTCGCGAAATATACATACTACTATTAACTTCAGGTTTTTTGGGTGTAAAAACTTCGTGGGGCTTCTTTTTGATTTTCTTAAAAATGTAGTATCACCTCGTTTTAGAGTGTACATTCCCGCATAAGAATATCATACCAAAAAACAGAATAAATATGGTTAATTTTGTCGATTTTCTTCGAAGCAATACAAATCAAAAACGGGGGAGGGGAAGGTCTTAAATCAATGGATTAGCGCCGGAGGCGGAAGTTTTTAAG
>Ga0065721_10000256_pt1 | contig 12540 bp, 13 predicted proteins | sample Mesricmetagenome_FD_59108 | JGI IMG/M metagenome (GOLD analysis project Ga0065721, IMG submission 59108) | Mesophilic microbial community from rice straw/compost enrichment Sample: eDNA_1 v2 (version 2) | ecosystem: Engineered > Solid waste > Grass > Composting > Bioreactor | place: USA: Davis... | reverse complement strand
CCCTGGTAAGCCGGTAGGTCGTGCCGGCCGCGAGGGGTTCGCGCGGCGCGGGACGCACGATGCAAGGACGCCGGCGAAAGCCGGCGTCCTTCGTTCCGCGCTGATCCACGCCGGCGGTGGCGCGCACCACGTCGCCGGNCCGTGCATCCGTCGGCACGGCGGCGATCCGGAATCTTCGCGACCANTCGCCCGGCGCGCGGATTCAGTCGCCAAATCCGGGGCTGGACTGGCCAGGGCGCGGCGGCTCGATCTCCTCGCCATCCACCGTCGCCGTCTCCGCCGTGCCACCCAGGCCGACCACGTCGCTGGTGGCCGTCGCCCCGGCCTCGTAGGCGCCGGGCAGGTCGTCGGCGCGCGGATCGCCATGCGGCGGGGTGGTGCCGGCATCGTCCGGCTCGGATTGCGTGGACCAGCCGCCGGCCTTGTGCCGCTGCCATGCGCGGTAGGCCACCACGCCAAGTGCGGCNACTGCCACGGTGCGCAGGATTCCCATATCGAGTTCCTCTGTTCCTGGGGGAAGGANGACCGAGGTTGGCGTGGCNGCGGTTATCCGCGCGTGACCCGNTGGTGCATGCGCCGTCATGCCGCGCGCGCATGAATGGCACATGTGCGTGGGGCCGCGAATCGACAGGCGTTTCATCGCTGGCGGCGCAGGCTTTGCATGGATTCCCGCCGATGGAGCGCGCCATGACCAAGCCACTGGAAACGCACGACGAACGCCAGTCCGCATACCGCGGCGATGGACCCGACGCCGACCCCACTGGCCACGGCCGCGACGATCCGTCCGCGGCATTGCCGGAGCAACGCAGCGACGAAGGCTGGCATCCGCGCNGCCACGGCAAGGGCGGCGTGCTGGGCGAGGGCGAGCCGGGTGAAGAGANCCAGCGCGACGGCAGCACGCAGCCGAACTTTGGCCAGAGCGGCAGCTACGGCCAGGCCGGCGACAAGGCCGCGCCTACCGACCGCCNCGACAAGGCTGGAAATCCCGCCGCGGGTGACGCCGGCAAGGGCGCCNGCAAGGGCGGGCGCTGACCGCATCCCNTCCATGCAGCCGGCTTCCGGCACAAGCCCGCTCCCGCTGCCCGGCTTCGGGGTGCTGACCGCGAACATCCACATGGGGTTCGACATGCTGCAGCGGCGCTTCGTCCTCCCCAGGCTGCGGGAAGCGATCCGGGGCCTGGGTGCGGACATCGTGTTCCTGCAGGAAGTGCAGGGCCACCACCGCGACCGCGCCCGGCGCTATCGCCACTGGCCGGACGTGCCGCATTACGAATACCTGGCCGATACCCTGTGGCCGCAGTTCGCCTATGGCCGAAACGCGGTGTATCCGCACGGCCACCACGGCAACGCGCTGCTCTCGCGCCTGCCTATCGTGCGCCACGCCAACCACGACGTTTCCGTCGCCGGCCACGAGAACCGCGGCCTGCTGCACTGCGAACTGGAGCTGCCCGGCCATCCCGTGCACCTGCATGCGATCTGCGTGCACCTCGGCCTGCGCGAGGCGCACCGCCGCAGCCAGGTCGGGCTGCTCGGCGCGGTGCTGCGCGAGCAGGTGCCCGCCGATGCACCCGTGGTGGTGGCCGGCGACTTCAACGACTGGCGCGGCGCCGCCCACCAGCCAGGTGCTGGACTGCGGCCTGGCCGAGGTCTTCGAACAGCGGCGCGGGCGACTGGCGCGCAGCTTCCCGGCGCTGCTGCCCGTGTTGCCGCTGGACCGGATCTACGTCCGTGGCCTGCAGGTGCATGAGGCCACCACGCCGCGCGGCGCGCCGTGGACCCGGCTGTCCGACCACCTGCCGCTGCACGCGCGGCTCTCCGGCGAGGTGGCGGCATGAGCGTCGAAGGACACTGGCGCGAAGGGAACCGGGTACGGCTGCTGGAGAACGGCGAGGGCTTCTATGCGCGCGCGTTCGAGGCGATCGAGGCGGCACGCAGCGAGATCCTGCTGGAGACCTTCATCCTGTTCGAGGACGAGGTCGGGCACGCGCTGCACGCGCGCCTGGTGGAGGCGGCCCGGCGCGGCGTACGGGTCTCGGTCCTGGTCGATGGCTACGGCTCGCCTGGATTTTCCGGCGACTTCCTCGCCCCGCTGGCCGAGGCCGGGGTGGTCATGCGCAGCTACGACCCGGGAACGCATCCCCTGGGCATCCGCCTGAACCTGTTCCGGCGCATGCATCGCAAGCTGCTGGTCATAGACGGCAGGATCGCCTTCGTCGGCGGCATCAACTACTCGGCCGACCATCTCCTGCTGGGCGGTCCGGAGTCCAAGCAGGATTACGCGGTGGAGGTGCACGGACCGGTGGTGGCCGACATCCATGCCTTCGTGCGTGCGCAGGAGGGCGCGCCCGGCGTCGATGGCGACCGGACGCACGCTGGCGTGGAGCAGGGCGGCGATGCCCGCGCGATGTTCGTGGTGCGCGACAACCATGCCCACCGCGATGACATCGAGCAGGCCTACCGGGAGGCCATCCGCGGCGCGCGCCAGCGCATCATCATCGCCAACGCCTATTTCTTCCCGGGCCACGGATTCCTCCACGAGCTGCGGGCGGCGGCGCGTCGCGGGGTGGACGTGCGCCTGATCCTGCAGGGCGAGCCGGACATGCCGGCGGTGATGATGGCCGCGCGCACGCTCTACCGGCAGCTGATCGGCGACGGGGTGCGCATCCACGAGTACTGCACCCGCCCGTTCCACGGCAAGGTCGCGGTGGTGGACGACGACTGGGCGACGGTCGGTTCCAGCAACCTCGATCCGCTGAGCCTGTCGCTGAACCTCGAGGCGAACCTGGTGGTGCGCGACCGGGGCTTCGCCGCCGANCTGGCCGATTCGCTGGACCGGCTGTGGGAGCATCACTGCGAGCCGGTGACGCTGGAGGGGCTGAAGCGACGCCCGCGCTGGCCGGTGCCGCAGCCGGTGCTCTACCACGTCCTGCGGCGTTTCCCGCGCTGGGCCGGCCTGCTCCCGGGTCACAGGCCGCGCGTGGTTACCCTGGCCGCGCCCTCGCGGATGCCGGCCCCGCCGCGGCCGCTGGCGGCGACCTGCGTCGATAAGCACGCGGGCGGCTGATGTCGGTCGCAGGCCCCGGTTGGCTGGCGGGACGGCTTTCCTGCAGCGCCGTGGGTGGTGCGTGCGGTGATGTCGCGGACGGGTCCCGCCGAGCCCGCTCAGCGGTTGACGATCCCCGAGTCGAGGAAGATCCAGAGCAGCACGGCGCCAAGCACGACGATTCCGCCGATGATGATGGCCATGATCCGCAGCGGGCGGCGCGCGCTGGGAGTGCGATTCACGCGTCGCCTCCGCGCGGGGTGTCCGGGGGCTCGGCCTCGTCCCCGCGCACGCACGGTTCGCCTTCCGGGTCCCCGGCGACCAGCCCCGCGTCCACCAGCATGCAGGTCAGGCGCTGGGTGATGTAGGCCTCCTGTTCCGCCGGCGCATTGCGGGTGAGCGGTGCGGATGCCTCGGCGAAGCGCTCCAGTGCGGCCTTGGTGTCGCTTTCGGCCTTCAGCCCGGGAATGAGCTTCTCCAGGCGCTGCAGCTCGGCTTCGATGGCGGGATTCTTCTCCATGCCGGCATCTTCGGCGCGTGGGCGTCACGGCTGCGTCAGATCCGCCGGCCGGATCGCCTATTAACGTTATCCATGCGCGATTCTTGCCGGGTGGTTAATCCGCCGTTGCCGACGATGGCAGTCCATTCCCAGCAGGAGCAGCGCCATGCGTATCGGCGACGTGATGAGCCGCGATGTCTGCGTCATCTCCCCGTCCACCTCGATGCAGGATGCCGCGCGCCGGATGGCCGAGCGCGACATCGGCTGCCTCCCCGTGGGCGAAAACGACCGCCTGGTGGGGATGGTGACCGACCGCGACATGGTCCTGCGCGGCATCAGCGAAGGCCGCAGCGCGGACAGCCCGGTGGGCGAGGTGATGACGCCGGAGGTGAAGTACTGCTTCGAAGACGAGGATGTCGATGAAGTCGCGGCCAACATGGCCGGGCTGGAGAAACGGCGCCTGCCGGTACTCGACCGCGACATGCGCCTGGTCGGCATCGTGTCGCTGGCCAACTTCGCCCACAGCCGCGACGACGAGGCCTCGCAGGAGCTGCTGCGCGGCGTGGCGCGTCCGCATTGAACCGGGAGATGACCATGCAACGCAGCCGGATCCTCGCGGCGGCCGTGGTGGCCGCCCTATCGCTGTCGGCCTGCGGCAATGGCGCCGGCCCTGACGCTACCCAGGGCGGCACCCTGCAGGACGCGCCTACCGACGCCGCGGTGGCGGCGGGCAACGCGGCGGCTGCCGGCGAGGTTGCCAACGGTGGCGGCGCCGGGGCGGAAGCGGGCGACACCGCACTTGACCGCTATCCGGACGCGCAGCGCACCTGTCTTGAGGAGGTGGCGAACCTGTCCGGCACGCCGGCGGCGGAGCTGGTCGTCACCGGGACGGCGCGCACCCAGACCGGCGTGGANGTGCGGGTGCAGCGCCAGGAGCTGCGCAGCGCATGGACCTGCCAGACCGATGCGCAGGGCGGAACCGTACTCGGGGTGCAGGACGGCCGCGACACCTGAACCGCGAGATCCGGGCGTCCGCGCCCGGCTTGATCCGGATCAAGGACGTGCCGGCCGCGCCGGCCGAGAATGCCTCTCACCCTAGGGAAGGAGGCAGTGCCATGTACACGCATATCCTGGTTCCGACCGATGGTTCGCCGCTGTCCGACAGCGCGCTCGAGCAGGCGCTCAGGCTCGCCAAGGGGATGGGCACCAAGGTCACGGTGCTGACCGTGATCGAGCCCTTCCAGGTGGTCGCCTACGAACCCGAACAGGTGGCGGCCACCCGCGATGCCTACGAGAAGTACGCGCGCGAGGAGGCGGACCGGCGCCTGGCCCGGGCCACCGAACTGGCCAAGGCCGCCGGCGTCCAGCACGACACCGTGGCGCTCAGCGCCGACGATCCGCACGAGGCGATCATCCAGACCGCGCGCGAACGTGGCTGCGACCTGGTGGCGATGGCCTCGCACGGCCGCCGCGGCATCAAGGCCCTGGTGCTGGGCAGCGTCACCGCCAAGGTGCTTACCCATTCCGATCTCCCGGTGCTGGTCTATCGACCGCCCGTCCACTGACCTGCAGCGGCACGTCGCCCCGGTTCCAACTCCGCCCCTCGGTTGGGGCGGCGTGCCAGGTCTTTTCGCGCGCCTCGGGCGCGCGCTTTTTTTCCGATGATCCGTTCCATCTACCTCGCCGGCCCCGATGTCTTCCGCCCCGATGCACGGGAGCGTGGGCGCGAGCTGAAGGCGCTCTGCGCGCGCCACGGCTTCGAAGGCCTGTTCCCGCTGGACCAGGAGGTTCCCGCCGGGATCACCGAACCGGCCGCGCAGGCGCAGTGGATCTACCGCAACAACATCGCCCTGATCGAGCGGGCCGACGCGGTGCTGGCCAACCTCGACTTCTTCCGGGGTCCGGAGCCGGACAGCGGCACCTGTTTCGAAGTCGGTTATGCGGTTGCCAGGGGCAAGCCGGTGTATGGCTACATCCCCGAACACGGCAGTCTGGCCCAGCGCATCCGCCTGCGGCACCCGCACGCGATCGGTGCCGATGGCCTGCTGGACGTGCATGGCTGGAACATCGAGGAGTTCGGCCTGCCGCTGAACCTGATGCTTTCGGTGCCGGCGCCGCTGGTGGTCGGCGACGCCGGCATGGCCCTGCAGCAGCTGGCGCGCCAGCACCACCACGCGGAGGCAGCGCCGGGGCGGTGACGGCTGGTGATGCCGGTGGCGGCAAGGGCGACGCCAGCGGCAGCGAGCGATGCGGTGGCCAGGAAGGTGCGGCAATCCATGCCTGTCCCCTGGAGAGGCGTCGAGTGCTGGGGTCGCGCCCTGGCGCTGCCACGCTGCGCTGCCCCTGCCGGCGGCAAAGCCATCCCCGGTGCGTCGGGGCGGGATCGTGGATGCGCTAGCGTCGCGTCGCCAGCACGCCGTCCAGGGCCAGCTCGGCGCGGAAGCCCGCCTTCTCCAGGCGCTTCGCCACTTCGCGCGGCACGTCGCGGCCACTGGTGAGGCGGTTGGGGCTGCCGGTGTAGTGGAACAGGCGACCGCCGCGACGCAGCACCCGCGCCAGCTGCCCGTAGAACTCCTGCGAATACAGCTCGCCGGCGATGCCGAAGCGGGGCGGGTCGTGCAGCAGGGCATCGAACGAAGCATCCGGCAGGCCGGCGATGGCCCGGGACACGTCGCCGTGATTGAGCTCCAGGCGTCCCCCGGCCTCGGCGCTTTCCGGGTCGGGCGACCACGGGTTGAGCGTGCGCAGCCACAGCACGCTCTCGTTCTTCTCGAAGGAGACGATTCGCGCCACGCCCGCCTCCAGGCAGCAGGCCGCGAAGTAGCCCAGGCCGCCGCAGGTATCCAGCACGGTGCGTCCACGCGGCTGCACCAGGGCGACCTTGCGGCGTGCGTCCTCCAGCGGCGATTCCTTCGCCGTGGGCAGCATCTTGATGCCGTCGATCTCGAAGGTCGGCGCGCCCCACGGGGTGGGCACGAGCTTGATCAGCGAGCCGGCGTAGCGCGAGACCGGCTCCCAGCCATCGCCATCCGGGTAGTAGATGGTGCGGTCGCGCAGCTTGCCCGGATACGGGAAGGCGCGGCCCTGCCAGGTCCATTCCCCGGGTCCGGTCTCGACGCGGCTGCGACTGCGGCCCAGGTCCAGGGACAGTTCGCAGCCGCCGTCGCCGGCATCGCGCGAGGCCAGCAGCGGGCGGGCGGCTTCGAGGGTGAGCAGGGGAACTTGGAGGCGGGGCATCGGAAGGCGGAGGGCCGCGGACAGGGCCTGGCATCGTAACCGGAGCGCCCGCCGGGGCCNNCCCGGACGTGCGCCCGGGGAGGTTACGGTCAAGAATGGGCCATGGGGACCGATACAACAGGATGGTCGGGCCGGACGCTGCAGGGGGCCGCCCGGGGCTCGCGGCTTCGCGACCAACCACTCTCCATGGGCCAGGCAGGAACGCAGGGATGACGATCGACGATCCCACCCGGGGACGCTCCGGCGACGCCGAGACGCTGCGCGCTCCGCGACTGGCGCCGCGTACCTGGGCATTGCTGGTTCTGGCAGGCGGCCTGCTGTGCACGGCCGAGGCGGCACGGCGCGAGCTGGCCGCGGTGGAGGCCGATGCGCGGGTCATGCACGAGTCCATGGCCGATACGGCGCGCGAGCAGATGGCCAAGGACCTGGGGCGCGCCGCCTTCATCCTGCGCGCCATGCAGACCGTCCTGCTGGGCAACGACCAGATCGACCAGGCGGTCTTCGACCGCTACCAGCGCAACCTGCGCCTGAGCGACCGCCTGCGCGGNCACGTGGTGACCGCGTTCGCCCGCCGCCATCCCGGGCCGTCCTATCCGTACGAACTGGTCTCCCCGCTGGAGGGCAACGAGGTACTGCTCGGCTTCGACGCCGCCACCCAGCCGGAGAACCGGCGCGCGCTGGAGCTGGCCCGGGATACCGACACGATCGCCATGTCCGCGCCGATCCCGCTGGTGCAGTTCCAGGACGGCGAGCATCCCGGGATGGGCGTGATCGTGCGCCTGCCGGTATACAGCCACGGTTCGGCCCCGACCACGCTGGAGGAGCGGCGGCAGCGTGAGCTGGGCGCGCTGGCCATCAGCCTGCGGGTGGCGCCGATGCTGCAGGGCGTGCTCGATGGCCGGATCCGCGAACTGATGCAGGCCCAGGTGCGCGACCTGGACCTGCCTGGCGACGGGCTGGTCTACGCGACCGACGACCCCGGCGCCCGCCCGCCGGCGGATGCGCAGCGGCGCCTGGTCGAATTCGGCGGCCGCCGCTGGGAGCTGGTCATGTGGCCGCGACCGGGCGCCACCAGCTATTCCAGCGTGGTCACGACCGCCGTCGCCGGCACGGTGATCAGCCTGCTGCTGGCCCTGCTGCTGGGGACCCTGGCCTACAACCGGCGCCGCGCTGTGGAACTGGGCCTGCGCATGGGCGAGCGCTTCGGCGAGAGCGAGGCGCGCTTCCAGGTGCTCAACGAGCTGCTGCCGGCCCTGGTGCTGCTGGCCGACGCCCGCGACGGCCGCGTGGCCTATGCCAACCAGGCCGCGCGCCGCCACCTGGGCGCGGTCAATGGCTGCGGGCTGGCATCGCTGTTCGCCGATCCGGCGCTGGGGCAGCAGGCGGTGGACGTGGCCGCCGCCGGCGGCGACTGGAGCGGGCGCGAGGCCCTGATCGTGCCGGTGGATGGCGAACCCTTCTGGGCGCACGCCTCGCTGGCGCGGGTGGTGGTCGANGGCGTGCCGCACCTGCTGATGGTGGCCAACGACGTCAGCGAGCAGCGCAAGCTGACCGAACGGCTGGGCTACCAGGCCGCGCACGACGANCTGACCGGNCTGTACAACCGNCGCGAGTTCGAGCGCCGCCTGCAGAAGGCGCTGGCCGGGCTGGAGGCCGACCCGTCGGCCAGCTTCGCCGTGCTGTACATCGACCTGGACCAGTTCAAGCTGGTCAACGACCTGTCCGGGCACATGGCCGGCGACCAGCTGCTGGTGGAACTGGTGCAGGCCATGCGCAGCCAGCTGCGGCCGCAGGACCTGCTGGCGCGGCTGGGCGGCGACGAGTTCGGGNTGCTGGCCCCGGCCACCGGGCCGATGCAGGCGCGCGCGCTGGCCGAGCGCATGCGCCACTGCATCGAGGACGTGGTGTTCCCCTGGGAGGGCCGCAGCTACACGGTCAGCGCCAGCATCGGCGTGGTCGTGGCCGACCGCCCCGGCGCCACCCTCAAGGACATCCTCGCCTGGGCCGACAGCGCCTGTTACCAGGCCAAGGAAAACGGCCGCAACCGGGTGCAGCTGTACCGCGAGGACGTGGACACNACCCGCCGCCAGGGCGAGATGGAATGGGCCACGCGCCTGCGCCGCGCGCTGGAGGAGGACCGCCTGCTGCTGGACTACCAGGAAGTGGTGCCGCTGGACCCGGAGCCGGGCGACCACGCGCCGCGGGTGGAGCTGCTGCTGCGCCTGCGCGACGAGGACGGCAACGTGGTCATGCCCGGGGCGTTCCTGCCGGCGGCCGAGCGCTATGGCCTGATGCCGGCGATCGACCGCTGGGTGATCCGCAACGCGCTGGCCAATGCCGACCGCCTGCACCCGCGCGGCGCCGGGCTGCGCGCCTTCGCCATCAACCTCTCCGGCGCCAGCCTCGAGGACCCGGGCCTGGCCGACTACATCCTCGGCTGCATCACCGAGTACGCGGTGCAGCCGCGGCGGGTGTGTCTGGAGATCACCGAGACGGTGGCGGTGCGCAACCTGCGCCGGGTGGTGCCGGTGATCGAGCGCCTGCGCGCGGCCGGCTGCCGCATCGCGCTGGACGACTTCGGCGCCGGCATGTCCTCCTTCGGCTACCTCAAGAACCTGCCGGTGGACATCATCAAGATCGACGGCAGCTTCATCCGCGACCTGGACAGCGACCCGGTCAGCCGCATCATCGTCAGCGCCATCGCCCAGATCGGCCACCAGCGGGGGCTGCGGGTGGTCGCCGAGTGGGTGGACGACCCGCGCATGCTGCCGCTGCTGCGCGAGCGCGGCGTGGACCTGGCCCAGGGCTTCGCCCTGCATTGCCCGGACCGGGTGGTGTTCCAGCGCGATCCGGTGCCGCCGCCGCGCTGAGCCGCGTCGTGCACCGCGGCCGGGTGCGGGCGGGCGGCGCCTGGCCGGCGCCGCCCGTCCGGGCTCAGGGCTTGCGGGCCTGCAGCACGTCCTGGGCCGCGTGCACCAGGAANATGTAGTTGGCCGCCAGGTCGATCACGTACTCGTTCTGGCCCCAGAAGAACGGCCAGTCCTCCTTGTTCTCCGGGAAGTCCGGCTTGAGCACGAGCACGCCNGGNACCACGCCGCCGGCGATGAAGCTGAAGTCGGCGCGGTTGTTGCCGTAGGCCACCTCCTTGGAGCGCGCGCCGACCGCGGACACGAANGAGATGTTCGAGTCCGGATGGGTGCCGTAGAGGTAGTCCAGGCCGCGCAGCGTGGGCTCGGCGTCGAACAGGTCCGGGAAGGCCTTGTGCAGGTGGTAGTTGGCGATCGCCACGCCGACCACTGCGCCGTTGCCGGCCCAGCCACCGCGGGTGATCGGCACCCCGTACGGGTTCTCGCCCAGCATCGGCGCGAACTCCTCGCGCAGGCGCTCGGCGCGCGCCCGCACCTGGGCGCGGAAGGCGTCGTCCATCTTCGGCAGCGCGGCCAGCAGCGCCGGGATGTTGAAGCCGAAGCGCTCGCCGCCGACCGAAGGCCACAGCGCGCGGATCGCCTCGGCGTACTTCGCATCGCCGGTGCTCAGCAGCAGCTGCGCGGCCGCGCGCAGCTGCTCGTCGTCCGGATGCCCGCCGGTGGTGTTGCCCACCCGGAACAGGTTCGGCTCGCGCGACTGCTCGAAGTCCCACGCCTTGCGCGCGGTCTCCAGGCACTCCTCGGCCAGGGCGTCGTTGTAGCCGCGCAGGGCGCGGCTGGCCGCGGCCAGGGCGGCGGCCGAGCCGTAGTTGAGCGCGGTGGTGGCGGTGGTGAAGGCCCAGCGGTCGTCGGCCGGCGAATCCGGGTCATTGGGGTCGTGGACCTTGCCGTCGGTCTTGGTCGAGGCGTCGCCCAGGTGGGTGTACTGGCCCAGGTCCGGTTCGACGATGCCGGGGATGGCATGGCCGAACACCCGGTGCTGGGCGATGAGGGCCAGGGTCCCGTGCTCGATCTGCTGCAGCAGGTCGGGCTTGCCGTCCGGCACGTGGATCTCCACGTGCTTGCGCTGCTGGTCGATGCTGGTTTCGTCGCGCTCGGGGCGGAAGCGCTCCCAGGTATCGACCATCGACAGCACGGTGGCGTAGTGGGTCTGGGTGCGGATGTCGAAGTCGCCGGCGTCGAACCAGCCGCCGTAGTTCAGGCCGGGGATGTGCTCGCCGGGCTGGAACGGCGAATCCAGCTCCGGACCCTGGCCGAACAGGTCGAAGTGCTCGTGGTTGGGCGCCACCTGGCGGGCGTCGTCCATGTGCGGACGGCCGTGCCAGACCCGGTAGGCCTCGTTGACGAACATGTGGTCCATCTGCACCGGGAAGAACACGTCCAGGGTCGGATGCCAGGCCTCGGCGTAGACGTCCTCGGCGATGCGGAAGGCGTGGGTGCGCTGGCCGGCGGCCTCGATCACGTACAGGCCCGGCTCGCGCACGGAGGAGAAGTCGAAGGTGTAGTACTGGTAGCGCAGGTAGCGGCCCCACGGGGCCGGCGTGGCCGCGAGCACCTCGCTCTGGCTGCCGTCCGCGCCGATCCGCAGCAGCCGCGCCGGGCCCGGCGCCGCCGCGCGCGGATCGGTTTCCAGCACCGCGACCTTGCGCTGCGCCGGGTGGTAGCCCACCTGCGAGTGGCCGATCACCGGATCGCGGGTCCAGCCCGGCAGGGTGTGGCCTTCCACGCTCCAGTCCAGCACCGCGCCGCGCTTGCCGGCCGGCAGCAGGGTGCGCACCACGAACCAGCCGTTCTGCGCCTGGTTGCGGCCGTCGTACAGGCCCAGGTCGCCACTGCGGCTTTCGATCGTCACCCGGCGCTGCGGGTCCTCCGGCGCCAGCACCAGGCGCTTGCCGGTGGTGATCGGCAGGCGCACCGGCTTGCCCCCGGCGTCGCGCCCGGTGGGGCCGGTCGGGTAGCGCGGGAACTGGCCGCTGCGCTCGCCCTCGCCGGCGGCCACCCAGGACTTGCCGAAATAGGCCGAGGGCAGGAACTCCAGGTTGAACCCGGCGCGGCCCTGCAGCGACTTCGGCAGCGGCTTGTCCAGCAGCACCTGCACGCGCACGCCCTCGCCCTGCGGCGAGACCTGGATGCTGTATTCGAAGTTTTCCTTCGGATAGGCCAGGCGGGTGGTGACGGTGCCGGTGCGCGGATCGACCTTGCGCTCGACCAGCTGCGCCACCGGATCCCACTGCTCGGGCGTGGGCGAGAGGCGCACGTCGCCGTTGGTGGCGGTGCGCACGCCGTGGTGGATCAGCTCCACCCCGGCGTGCTTGGCGTCGGAGAACAGGCCGTCGTAGTAGTTGTTGAACACCAGTACGTCCAGGCCGGGGCGGCTGAAGTACTCCTGCTCGGTCAGGCGCAGCGGCTCGGCCAGGGCCGGCGGCAGCGCCGCCAGCAGGGCAGCGGCAAGGACGGAACGGGCGCGGATGGATCGCGGACTGCGGCGTGGCGACATTGCGTTGGGCTCCCCTCGGATTTCGATGTGAACGCTAACATCGGGTCACGGGCTAACCCAGCTGCGGTGCAGCAAGCGCGGCCGCCGGCTTCAGTCGCGGTCCGGCGCGCCGAGCGGGAAGTAATGCCGGTACGGCCGCGCCTCGTCGACGGCGCGGCGCATGGACGGCCGGGCCAGCAGCCGCGCGCGGTAGGCGTGGACCCGCGCGCATCCGGGCGGGATCGGCTGGGTCCAGTCGGCATAGAACAGGAACGGGGCGGCGCCGCAGTCGGCCAGGCTGAAGTGCGCGCCCGCGGCCCAGGTGCGGCCATCGGCAAGATGCCGCTCCAGCCAGGCG
>Ga0065721_10052162_pt1 | contig 12541 bp, 13 predicted proteins | sample Mesricmetagenome_FD_59108 | JGI IMG/M metagenome (GOLD analysis project Ga0065721, IMG submission 59108) | Mesophilic microbial community from rice straw/compost enrichment Sample: eDNA_1 v2 (version 2) | ecosystem: Engineered > Solid waste > Grass > Composting > Bioreactor | place: USA: Davis... | reverse complement strand
GGGCGATGGTATCGCCCCGGCCCGCCGCCCTGCACGGATCGAGCGCTTACAGGCGCTCGGCGGCCTTGGTCGCGCTGGCCAGCTCCACCTTGATCCCCGGCCCCATCGTGGCGGAGACGGTGATCTTCTGGATGTAGCGGCCCTTGGCCGACGCCGGCTTCGCCTTGATGAGCGCGTTCAGGAGGACATTCATGTTCTCCTGGAGCTGCTCGGTCGGGAACGACGCCTTGCCGATGGGGGCATGGATAATCCCGCCCTTCTCGACGCGGTACTGCACGCGGGTCGCCTTCTTGATCGCGTTCACGACCCGGGTGACGTCCGTGGTCACGGTGCCGGACTTGGGGTTCGGCATGCGCGGGCCGAGGGTGCGGCCCAGGCGGCCCACGGCGGGCATCATATCGGGGGTGGCGACCAGCACGTCAAAGTCGCGCCAGCCGTTCTGGATCTTGGCGATCAGGTCGTCCGCGCCCACTGTGTCCGCGCCCGCGGCCTCAGCGGCCTCAGCGGCCGGACCCTTGGCGAAGACGGCGACCTTCTGGCTCTTGCCGGTGCCGTGGGGCAGCTCGGTCGTGCCGCGCACGACCTGGTCGCCCTGGCGGGGGTCAACGCCCAGGTTCACCGCAACGTCCACCGTGGCGTCGAACTTCGTGGATGCCGTGGCCTTGACGAGTTCGAGCGCTTGAGCCGTCTCGTACTCCTGGCTCGAGTTGACCTTGGCCTCTTCCGCCAGGTATCGCTTGGACTTCTTGTACAGGCCCTTGGCCCGACGCTCCTGCTTGGTCATGGAATCATCCTCGTGGTACTAACGGGGTTCGCCCCTCCCACAATGCGGTCAGTCCGTGATGGTGACGCCCATCGAACGGGCGGTTCCCGCGATGATGCTCATCGCGCCCTCGATGTCGTTGGCGTTCAGGTCGGGGAGCTTGGTCTCGGCAATCTGCCGAAGCTGCTCACGCGAAAGGGCTCCCACCTTGGTCTTGTTCGGCGCGCCCGAACCCGCCGGGATGTTCAGGGCCTTCTTGATGAGGTCCGACGCGGGCGGGGTCTTGGTGACGAACTGGAACGAGCGGTCGTCGTAGATGGTGATGACGACGGGCACGATCGACCCGATCATGTCCCGGGTGCGCTCGTTGTAGCCCTTGATGAACTCCATCATGTTAATGCCGTACCCGCCGAGGGCGGGGCCGACGGGGGGCGCGGGGGTCGCCTTGCCCGCCGCGATGGCGAGCTTGACGACGCCGACGACTTTCTTGGCCATGCTGTTGTTTCCGTTTCTCCGGCGGGCGCACAGGAGCGCTCCGCTTAGGTAGTGATAGCGACAGGTGGTCGCTCCGCCCTGTCTCCTACAATGGGGCGGCGAGCGCCCCAAGCCTTAAATCTTCTCGACCTCGTTGAAGTCCAGCTCCACCGGGGTATCGCGCCCGAAGATGGAGATAAGCACCTTCAGCTTGTTGCGCTGGTCGTTGACTTCCTCGATCTTGCCCGTCAGGTCCGCGAAGGGGCCGTTCGTGACCCGAACAACCTGGCCCTTCTCCCAGATGCGCTTCGGCCGCGCGGCGGCATTCGCCGGGTCGATAGCCTCCAGGATGGCGCGGACTTCCTTGTCCGGAAGCGGCACGGGCTTGTTGCCGGAGGAAACGAAGCCGGTGACGCCGGTGGTACTCTTTACGAGATACCAGGTGGCGTCGTCCAGGATCATGTCGATCAGGACATAGCCCGGGAAGATCTTCCGCTTCACTTCCATCTTCTTCCCGCCGCGGTTGCGGGTCTCAGAGTCCTCGGGCACCAGGATGCGGAAGATCTTTTCCTTCAGGTTCATCGACTCGGCGCGGCGCTCGATGGTGGTCTTGACCTTCTTTTCGTGGCCGGAGTAGGTGTGTACCGCGTACCAGTGTCTCTGCATGGGTTATTACGTCTCGCTGCGTCCTCGCGCCCCGCGGGGCGTCCGGAAACGCCGGGGCTGGTGCTGCTCTTGCTGCTCTGCCCGACTGTACTGCCCGAACCTGGGAAGACCCTGCCGGCCGTCTCGCCCGCGCGTACCCGCGCCAGCGACCGTGCCGGCACGCGTGTCGGGCGGCGCGGCCGCCGCTATCGGTTGAAGAGTCGGTTCGTGACCAGACCGAGGAGGGCGTCGAGCCCGCCGCAGTAGATAGCGACGATCACGATAAGGGTCAGGACCACCTGCGTCAGCCGGATGAGCTGCTCGCGCGACGGCCACTCCGACTTCTTCAGCTCCCCGCGCACCTCGCGCAGGTACTGGACCACGCCGCCGCCGGGCTGCTTGGCCGCCGCCGCGGCCTCGTTCGTTGCTGCCATAGTGCCTTCATGTCTCTGTCCGCCGCCGCGAAACGGGCGTTACGGGGCGAACGGTCGCTAAAAAAACAGGGTGCGCTCTCAGTCGCCCCTGTTACTGGATTGATATACCACGTCCCGCGGGACGTGTCAACTTACCGGAAGGAGCGCGCGGGACGCCGTACCCGAGGGCGTCATTCCGGGATACGGAGCGCGCCCGGCGCGCGGTTCCGTGGCTTGGGGCGCGGTACAACGGAAGAGACCTATGCTCGACATTTCACAGATTGCCGGGAGCCTTCCGGAGGCTGCGCGCCGGGCGCGCGCCCGCCAGGCAGCGGAGCGGGCAGACGCCGACCGGGCGGGGGAGGTTGCCCGTGCCTTCGCCCCCGACGATGTGGCTGCGCGGGCGGACCGATTCCGCGCAGCGCTCACCTCCTGGCTCACTGCTTACCCGGTGGACCCGGCCGCGCCGCCGGGGCGGGGCTATCCGGCCGCGGAGGGGGCGCTGCCGCCCGCCCATGTGGTCCTTGCCGCGGACGGTTCGCAGATCGCGCCGGACCGGCACGACGCCGCCCTGCGCGGTTGCTGCGTGCTGAACGTCGGCCGGGTTCTGATTCCCTATGGCGTGGCGCGACGTCCCCGCATGGACGCGGTAGCCGAAGTTGTGCTGGTGGACGAGGATGCTGCCGACGAAGCCCCCGGCGACGAGGACGGCCCCGCGTCCACGCTCGCCAGGACGCTCGGCCTGCGCCGCTTCGCGCGGGAGATGGCGGCGCTGCAGGAACTCATCCACGAGGCCGCAGACACAGGACTGCCCGCCGTTGCGCTAACCGACGGCTCGCTGATCGCCTGGGCTCTGGAGGACGAGACGGGGCAGGACCCGGCCAAGCAGGCGGCTCTGGCGGCGTTGCTCTCTGTCCTGGAGACCGCGCGGGAGCGTCGGGTGCCGCTGGCGGGGTACGTCAGCGGGCCGGGCTCGCGGGACGTCGTGAACGGCCTGCGCGTGGCGGCGCTCTGCCCGGAGGACCCGGCAGACTGCGCCCGCTGCCCGCATCCGGCGGACGCGCTTCCCTGCGCTCCGATCCGTCGCGCCACGGACGCTGCCCTGTACGCCCGTCTGCTCGCGCCGGGAGAGCGCTCTGCCGTGTTCGCTTCCCGCGGACAGGCGACCGGCTATTCGCGTGTGCTGCGCCGCTATGGGGACGACAACTGGCCGGGCATCTTCTACCTGAACGTTGGGGCGGAGGTGGCGCGGGTGGAGTTGCCCCTGTGGGCGGCGGAGGACAGCACGCTGCTGGAGCGGGTGCATGCGGTCTGCCTGGACCAGGCGCGCAAGGGGCGCGGTTACCCGGTGGCTCTGGCCGAGGCGCACGAGCAGGCGGTGGTGCGCGCCGCAGATCGGCAGGCATTCCGCGAACTGCTGCTACGGGCGATGGTGCGGGAGGGCGAGATCGAGGCGGCGGATACTCGGAAAGCGGTGTCCAAGCGGGTACGGTCGCTGTAGCTGACGGCGGCCGGGGGGATGCCGCACCCGCGTTGTGCAGCCGCCCGCATCGCCGCCGTGGCCGTTGCTGCCGTGGGGTGGTTGCCGTGGCGTTGCCGCCGTGGGTTGAAACCCCGGCTTCCGAGATTCAAGCCCGCCTCCGCGGGCTCCAGATGTCGAAGGGCGGCTACGGGTAATCCGTACTGCCCTGGACAACCGGAGCCCGCGGAGGCGGGCTTGAATCTCGGAAGCCGGGGTTTCAACCCACGGCAACCACCCCACGGCACAACGCGCGACGAACCGGCGGTGTGTTAGTTATACTGGCGCAGGGAGAGGATGACCTTGCCCTCGATTACCGCGTCCTTGGTGATGATCGGGCGCATGTGCGGATTCTCCGGCTGGAGACGTATCCCGTTTTCGCCCGCGGTGTAGAAGGTCTTCACCGTCGCCTCGTCGCCGATGCGCGCCACTACGATCTCGCCGTTATAGGCCGTGTTCTGGCGACGCACCACCACGAGGTCCCCCTCAAAGATGCCCGCGTTGATCATGGAGTCGCCCTTGACCTTCAGCATGAACACATCGCAGTCGCGCGGGACCATCGCCTCGGGCAGGGGATAGTTCTCGATCACGTTCTCGATGGCGTCAATGGGCGTACCGGCGGCGACCTGACCCACAAGCGGCACAGTGACCGTGCGGCGCCGGGTCATCGGCGCGCCATCCTGAAGCAACTCGATTGAGCGATACTTGTACGGGTCGCGCTTGATGTACCCCTTGGCCTCCAACTGGTTCAGGTGCTTCTGAACCGAGCAGGAGGAGCGCAGGCCGGTGGACTTACCGATCTCCCGGACCGTCGGGGCCTGACCGTCCCGCAGGAGCGCTTTCCGGATGACTTCCAGTATCTCCCGCTGTTTGCCCGAAATCAAATCGCTCGCCATCGTGTTCGCCTTCTTCCTCACGCGGTAGCGTTGTTGCCAGATACCGTTAGTGGTTGCGTGCATTATACTTGGCAAACACAAAAAAGGCAAACAGAAAGTTGACAAACAGAAAGAGAACAAATATAATCCCCTCGTAAATATTAAGTTTGCCTCGGCGGCCCTTTCCGAACCGCCGCCGGCGGCGCGAGTGATCGGGCAGAGCGGACTCCGCGGGGAGTGACCAGAAGGGGAGTGCTGACATGGTGATGCCTTTTGACTCGGGGTCGGATGCCTTCTGGAAGGCTACGGTGGTTCATCGCCCGTCGCGCAAGGGCCGCGGCGGCGTTCGTGCGGTAGCAGCGCGCTCTGGGACGGCCTTCTCGCTGCGCGGCCTGCGGCTCTCCCGCCGCCGCCAGAAGCAGGCCGAGGCCGCGCTGATCGGCCTGGCCTTCCTGACTGCGGTCTGCGTCGCGGGCGTCCTCGCCTTCCACCTCTTGCGGGTCGTCGTGCTCAGCATCACCGCCGCGGTGAACGCCGCCGCTCCCGCTGCTGCGTCCGCCCGACCAGCCGCGGCCGCCATCACGGTTCCCCTGACGGTGCAGGCGGGTGACACGCTCTGGAACCTTTCGAAGCGCTACGGGGACCCCAATGACTACATCCTGGACCGGGTAGACCGGCTGGCGCGGGTGAACCGGCTGTCGTCGGATGCCCGTCTGGTGCCCGGCCAGCGCCTCGTGGTGCCGGTGGAGAACCCGACCGAGATCGCGCGCATCAGTCGTCTCGTTGCCGCCGCGGACTCCCGCGCCCGGTAGGCCATAGACCCTGGAATATCGGTATAACAAAAGCCCCCGCGTGTCGCGAACGCGCGGGGGCTTTTGCTGTTGTGGTCGGGTTACTTTCCGGGAGGCGTCGACTCTGTGAGCCCCTCCTCCGCCATTACCTCCTCTGCCAGGGCCGTCACCGACGCGGCGGCGTGCGGCGCCGTCCACATGGGGAGGGTGTTGGCGAAGTGGCACGCGGAGACGTGCCCGGGAGCGCCGTTCTCCACGGGGAGCAGGGGCGGGTCCTTGCGGGCGCATATCTCCTGCGCAAACGCGCATCGGGTACGGAAGCGGCAGCCAGACGGCAGGTTGACCGGAGAGGGCGGGTCACCCTCCAGCGGGGCGCGCTCACGCCGTCGCGTCGGGTCAGGGACCGGGACCGCCTCCAGGAGCGAGCGGGTATAGGGATGGCGCGGGTTCTCGTATAGCTCGTGCGACGGGGCGATCTCCACGATGCGGCCGAGATACATCACCGCGATACGGTGCGCCGCGTGCCGGATGAGCGAAAGGTCGTGCCCCACGAACAGGTACGCAATGCCGCGCTCGGCCTGCAGGTCCGCCAGGAGGTTCACCACCTGTGCCCGTACCGAGATGTCCAGCGCGGACACCGGCTCGTCCAGCACGATGAAGGCCGGGTCCAGGGCGAGGGCACGGGCGATGCCGATGCGCTGGCGCTGGCCGCCCGAGAACTCGTGCGGGTAGCGGCGCGCGACCAGGGCGGGTAGGCCCACCGATTCCAGAAGCTCGCCAACCCGCTTCTCCCGCTCCGCCTTGCCGCTTCCGATGCCGTGTATCTCCAGGGGCTCGGCTACAATCTGTCCGATGGTGAGCCGCGGGGAGAGCGAGGCAAAGGGGTCCTGAAACACCATCTGCATGCGGCGGCGCAGGCGGCGCATCTCCTCGCCGGAGAGGGCGAGGACATCGGCGCCGTCGAAGTGAACCCGGCCCGAGGTGGCGGGAAGCAGGCGCAGGATGCCGCGCCCGGTGGTGGACTTGCCGCAGCCGGACTCGCCGACCAGGCCTAGCGTCTCACCCTTCTCGACGGTGAGCGAGACGCCGTCCACCGCCCGCACCACCTGGCCGTGGCCGATAGGGAAGTGAATCTTCAGGTCTTCCACAGTGAGCAGCGGCATCAGGCGGTCCCTCCGGGCTGCACAGGACTCTCTCTCCGGTCAGGGGCACCCGCCCGCGAACGCTCAGGCGGTGACGGGCTGCCCTCGCCGTACAGGTGGCACCGGACGACGTGGCCGGGGGCGAGGGTAATGGTGGGCAGCGGCTTCTCGCACAGGCCGGGCACCACCTTCGGGCAGCGGGTGCGGAAGGGGCAGCCCGTCACCGCCTGAGCGTTCGCGGGCGGGTGCCCCGCGATGAACGGCAGCCGGGTGGCGCCCTCGGGCGCGGACTCGGGCAGGGATGCGAGCAGCCCCTGGGTATACGGGTGCGCGGGTTTTGCGAACAGGGTGCGGGCGTCGGTCGTCTCCATCACCTGTCCGGCGTACAGCACTACCACCCGGTCGCACGTCTCCGCCACCACCCCGAGGTCGTGCGTGATCAAGAGGACACCCATGCCGGTCTCGCGCCGCAACTCGCCCATCAGCGCGAGGATCTGCGCCTGTACGGTCACATCCAGCGCCGTGGTCGGCTCGTCCGCGAGCAGAATCTCCGGCCGGCAGGAGAGCGCCATCGCAATCATCACGCGCTGGCGCATCCCGCCGGAGAGTTCAAAAGGGTACTGGCGTGCGCGCCGCTCCGGGAGGGTGATGTGGACCTGCTTCAGCGCCGCCACCGCCTCGTCGAAGGCGTCCGCGCGGCTTTGGATACCCCGGTGGACCCGCACTGCCTCCGCGATCTGCTCGCCCACGGTGAACACCGGGTTCAGGCTGGTCATGGGGTCCTGAAAGATCATGGCGATTCGGCCACCGCGCACGGAGCGCATCGCCTTTTCCGGCAGCGCGAGCAGGTCCGTATCGCCGAGGCGAATGGTACCCTGCACCACGCGCCCGGGCTCGGGCACGAGGCGCAGGGCAGAGAGGGCGGTCATGCTCTTGCCGGAGCCGGACTCGCCCACGACCCCCACAGTCTCGCCCTTCGCCAGGGTCAGCGACACGCCGTCCACGACGCGCGTCAGGTCGCGCTTCTTGCCGCCGCGTGACGGGAAGGCGACGGCCAGGTTGTCGATCGAAAGGAACGGTTCCGGCAAGCGGATGGGACTCCTCGTGCTAAGAATGCGGCCCGGCGTCGCGCAGACGCACCCAGCAAGCGTAGGCGGCGTCTTGAAGGGCGTTGCTGCGGAACCGGTCGGTGGCGGGGCTGTGGCCGTGGACGATGTCCTCGGCCTTCTGAAGCGTCGCCTGGTCGCCCGCGATCGACAGCGCATGCAGCACGCCGACCCCGACCTCGGCGGAAACGCAGTCCCCTACGACCCAGGTGTCCGGCGCGTCCAGCCAGGTGCGCAGAAACGCACGGTGCCGCTTCTCCAGGAACAGGCCGTCTCCGGGCCGGGAAGCCTTCAGCCAGCCGGGAAGCGCGTCGAACAGGGAACTGGTTGCACGGTCGGACGCTACGAGGTCGATAACGGGCGCCGCCAGCCGCCTATCATTGTACCGCGCCAGCAGCGCTGCCGCGCGTCGACGTGGCCGGGAGTGGGGGGGTATCCGCGTGTCCCGCAGCAGCCACAGGAGCAACAACTTCGCGCGCGCCTCCCCCCGATCTCGGAGAAGGTCGCGGGCGGCGTCTCCGTCATCGGAGGCCGCCAGGTGGCCCTGAAGGGCCAGGCAGTCCCTATCCCAGGTGTCCACGCGATCACGTAGCAGGGAAAGGCACTCCTCAGCGGCGGAGGCGACGCATTCGCTGTTGGGACCGCAGGGGCGCGAGCGGGCGACGGCGCGCAGGAGTTTTGCGGCGCGCTCGTCTCCCAGCAGCGCCAGGGTTCGCATCACGGTGAGGCAGTAGTCCGCCTCTGCGGGGGTGAAGTCGTGCCCGGCGGCGGGGCTGAGGTGTGTCAGGGCAATGTCCCCCCTCGGACCGGGACCGGGGCGCTGCGTGTAGTAGGACAGGAGGTCACGGCGGAGCCGCTGCCGTCGGGCCGCGGTCAGCCAGAGCGCGGCGTCGTCAGGGTCGAGATTCCAGAGCAGGGGCGTCAGCGTGTGGACGAACCGGGGGCGTGCCGCCGCACCCGTGTCCAGCGCGTCAATCAGTGTCGCAGTGATGCGCTCGTCGCTCCCGGCGAACTCCGCCAGCGCGACTGCCGCTCCGCGCAGGGCCGCCGTTGCATCGCCGTGCCGTCCGGGCATCCGCCGATCCTCTCGTGCGTGGGTGCAGGCATTCAGCAGCCGGACCAGGGCCGCCTCCCGCGCCGCCCGGTCCTCCTGTTCCCGCGTCTTCACCTCCGAACAGGCGATCTCGACCCGTTCGCGCATGTAGGGGGTGAAGACGCGGGTGTTCACAGGCTGCCGGCCCTCCCCACGGTCTGCTCTCGCTGCTCCGCCGCCGATGCAGGCTGGACCGCGGTCTCCCGGCGCACCGGCTCCGGGGTGGCGGGCGGCGAGATGTGCGGCGGGCGCGGGACATCCCACGCCACGAGGTAGTTGCGCGCCATCTGCTGCAGTCGGAGTTGCTCCGGAGTCAGGTGCTCCGGGGCGGTGGCCGGATGGGCGAGTCCTTCCAGCACCGCGCGGGCGTTTGCGGGGCGGGCGTTGCCGAACGCCCGCAGCAGCGCCCGCGTCAGCTCCTCCCCGACGATGGTGTGGCCGGTCGCTCCCCCGCGCAGCAGTACCTCCAGGCTCTTCCACTGCGCCTCGGTCAGGAGGTCGCGGTCGTTCTCTGTCAGGCGCGGCAGCAGGCGCGTGAGGCTGCTGGATACGATCTGGTGGACATCACGCTCCCAGGGCATCCAGGCGTCCACCAGCAGGGGGATGGCGCGCAGGTCCAAACCGCTGCCCATGCGCGCCCAGATGCGCCGCTGGAGCCGGGAGGGCTTGAGGCCGTACAGGGCCAGCACCAGGGGGCCAGAGGCGGACCCCAGTATGGCCGCAATCACCGGAAAATCGATGACCTGGCCGAGCGAGAGGGCGACCCCCGACAGTCCGCCCCAGAGCGCCGCTCCGGCGAAGCGCCCGCCCTTGCGCCGGAGGGCGCGCTCACGGTCCAGAATGCGCATGAGGGCGGCGAAGGCGGCGTCTGGTCCCATCCGCGCGAGTGCCTCGTCGGCGTAGGACTGCTCCACCGGGTCGTCGCTCATGAGCCAGCGTTCCAGGCTGCCTTCCGGGGTGTGGGTGAACGGGTCGCGCCAGCGCATGGTCAGTTCCTGATACATCATACGCCGCATTCCTCGCGTCCGTGTCGTTTTGTGCGCCAGCGCCCGCAGAAGAAACCGGGAACTGACGGGCGCTACGCGGGCTCCTGTAGGTGTGTCTGCTTCGTACCCGTCCCCGCCGGAAGTTGCTCCCGAATCTTCTGTGACCACGCCCGCCCGCGCCGCCTCGCGCGCCGGGGTCGCGTTTATCTTCGTAACCCTGCTGCTGGACAGTATGGGCGTTGGCGTCATCATTCCTGTTTTGCCGAAGCTCATCACCGGTTTTGTCGGGGGAGACGAGCGGGCGACCGCGCTCTACTTCGGCGCGCTCGCCTCGCTGTACGCCGCCATGCAGTTCCTGTTCGCCCCGATCTTCGGGGCGCTATCGGACCGTTTGGGGCGCCGCCCGGTCCTGCTCGCTGCGCTGCTCGGCGCCGGGTTCGACTACGTTCTGCTCGCACTCGCGCCGACGCTCCCCTGGCTGTTCGTGGGGCGGGCCGTCGCTGGAGCGCTCGGAGCAAGCGCGACCACGGCCAGCGCCTACATCGCGGATGTCACCCCGCCGGAGAAGCGCGGGGAGAGCTTCGGCATGATCGGCGCGGCGTTCGGCCTGGGCTTCATCATCGGGCCGGCGGTGGGCGGCCTCCTCGGGCAGTATGGCACGCGTCTGCCGTTCTGGGGCGCCGCCGCTCTGACGCTCGCAAACGCCCTGTATGGCCTGGTGGTCCTTCCTGAGTCGCTGCCGCGTTCGGCGCGGCGCCCGTTGGACTGGGCCCGGGCGAACCCGCTCGGCTCGCTGTGGAACCTGCGCCGCTACGCCGTGGTCTTTGGCCTGCTCGGCACCTTCATCTGCCTCGGCCTCGCCAACCAGGTGCTCCCGAGCGTCTGGGTGCTGTACACGGAGAAGCGGTTCGGGTGGGGCGAGAGCGAGGTAGGATGGTCGCTGGCGTTCGTGGGGCTCACCGTCGCGGCGGTGCAAGGTGTCCTTACCCGCGCCGTGATTCCGCGCCTGGGCGACCGCGGGGCGATCATCACCGGCTTCCTGATCTCCGCCGTGGGCATGTGCCTGTTTGGCCTCGCGACGCAGGGCTGGCACATGTACGCCGTCATGGCGGTGTTCGCGCTCGGGGGTATCGGCGGGCCGGCGCTCCAGGGGCTGATCTCCAAACCGGTAGCGAGCAGCGAGCAGGGGGAGTTGCAGGGCGCGCTCACCAGCCTCCAGAGCCTCACCGCCATTGTCGGGCCGCTGATCGCCACCGGTCTCTTCGCCGCCTTCACCGGGCCGACCGCCCCGGCCTACGTGCCCGGTGCGCCGCTCTTCTTTGGCGGCGCCCTTATCCTTCTGGGGCTGATCCTGGGCCTGCCCCAACTGGCAGCATCGCACCGGGCCGCGGCGGATGCCCGGTAAGGGATTCCGGGAGCGGGGATCGAACCAGCGTCCCGCGCTCGGCGTGCGGGCGCGCTCAGTAAGCGCGCCCGCGCCGTCATTCTACTCCGGCCTCAGGACGACCCGGCGGAGCAGGGTGGCGTTCATCTTGTCGTGCTTGCCGTCGTAGGCGAGGAAGAGGTAGGGGCGCATGGCCTGCACCTCGGCCGTGGCCTGCGGGCCGAAGACGCGAGCCGCGAACGCCTTGCGCCGCGCCCGCTCGTTGTCCCCGAACGCTCCTGCCGTCTCCGCATCGAACGCCGCCAGGAACGCCCGCGCCGCCTCGCGCAGGGCGTTCGCCCGCGCCCGCCGCTCCTGATAGGTCGTGAAGTGGCCGCGCGCCGTGACCGTGGTCTCGTAGTCCCAGCCGGCCTGCATCAGCGCCGCGACCAGTCCGTCCTCGTCGGTCACGCCGCCGTCGATGGCGAACCGGACGATGCTCTCATAGGTCATATGCCAGCGAAGCGCGTGTTGCGCAAAGTACCAGGCGGACTTAATCTTGAGCAGCGTCTGCCCGTCCGACGAGCGCACGACCACGCCCTCGGCCTTGTCCCACCCCTGGACCATGCCGAGGACCGCGGCGATGCCCCCCTCCGCCGCCGACCACCCGTAGGTCTCCACCACGCGCAGCCCGAGCGAGGCGGCCAGCGGGCCGAGTTCGGCGTAGGCAAGGTAGCGCACCTCGGCAGCCGTGCCGCCGTGCTGTGCCGCGCCGAGCAGGATCAGGTCGTCGTCGCCCTCGTAGCGGACGACGATCTGGTTGCCCCCGCCGACGTACTCGAACAGCAGCGAGCCCTCCGGGTACACCGTCGGGTCCAGCAGCGCCGGGTACTTCGCCCGCGCCACCGCCTCGGCCAGCGGGGCGAACTTGCCGCCGTCGAACGTGTCGCGCGTCCGGAAGACCACCCGCCCGCCCGGCAGGACCGAGCGGATGATGAGCGAACCGTCGTGCTTATGCGTGATGACGGCGCGGCTTGCGGCCAGCTCCTCGCCGATCACGCCGTCGTGGTCCGGCCACTCGCCCTGGTTGAAGAACTTGGGCCAGCCGACGGAGACGACCGCGCCTCGGTGGTCCAGCACGACCGACCGGTAGCCCAGCTCCTCGGGCTCCCAGTCGAACTTGCCCCGGGAGGGGTGGACGAGCCGGAACCCGCCCTCCTGCTCCTTGACCATGAACCCGCGGTTCCGCAACGACGATTCGGTTAACATTGCTTTCTCCTGATGGGAAGGCCCCCCGCGGGTATGGCCCCCCTCCCCGGTCCTCGTTCCTCGGACCACCTCTCCCCCCATTAATGGGGGGAGGGGCTGGGG
>Ga0065721_10052161_pt1 | contig 12541 bp, 14 predicted proteins | sample Mesricmetagenome_FD_59108 | JGI IMG/M metagenome (GOLD analysis project Ga0065721, IMG submission 59108) | Mesophilic microbial community from rice straw/compost enrichment Sample: eDNA_1 v2 (version 2) | ecosystem: Engineered > Solid waste > Grass > Composting > Bioreactor | place: USA: Davis... | reverse complement strand
TCGATGTCGGCTCATCACATCCTGGGGCTGAAGCCGGTCCCAAGGGTATGGCTGTTCGCCATTTAAAGTGGTACGCGAGCTGGGTTTAGAACGTCGTGAGACAGTTCGGTCCCTATCTGCCGTGGGCGTTTGAGATTTGAGGGGAGTTGCTCCTAGTACGAGAGGACCGGAGTGAACGTACCTCTGGTGTTCCGGTTGTCACGCCAGTGGCATTGCCGGGTAGCTAAGTACGGAAAAGATAACCGCTGAAAGCATCTAAGCGGGAAGCTTGCCCCAAGATGAGATCTCACGGGCCGCAAGGCCCCTCAAGGTCCGTTTAAGACCAAGACGTTGATAGGCTGGGTGTGAAAGCGCAGTAATGCGTTCAGCTAACCAGTACTAATTGACCGTGAGACTTGACCATATAACACCCAAGTCGTTTTGCCCCGCAACGAGTGCGGGGTGACAGTGAATCGCAATCTTACAACCGTATTTTGCCTGGCGACCAGAGCAAGTGGGTACCACCTGATCCCATCCCGAACTCAGAAGTGAAACCATTTAGCGCCTATGATAGTGTGGTTTTAACTACGCAAAAGTCGGTCATCGCCAGGCTCTAATTCGAAAAAAACCCCGGCTGATTAACTCAACCGGGGTTTTTTGTTTTATGGGTCCACCGCTGCCAAAGTTTATCGCCTGGCGGACACGCCTGCCATATAAAAACCTGTCATCGCTGTAATGGTTTGATCTTTATCTGGACTTGACCATTTTTGAAAAGCATTCACAAAACTGTCATCCTGAGCGAAGCGAAGGATCTCCTTTTGTATATCGGGAGATCCTTCGAGCAAAAAACGCTCTCAGGATGACAGCAGGGTCCATCAATAACTAATTAACAGAAGTTTCTAACATCATTACCGAGAATATTTTACTTACAGCTTTCCGGCGTTTTCACACAAGCAGCGATCGGTGAAGCAGGTGCAATGACGCTCTCTAAAACTTTATAAGGTACGAGAACTTCGGGTTGTCCAAATACATAAGCGGCAACCTGGTATTCCTCAAAAGTAAACAAAATACCTTCGGGTAGCAGATTCCAGTTCTTGTAGTTTTCCGATTTAGGAGCAGTGCCTTTTTCAAACCAGTCGTTGTCCTGTTGTTGTAGTTCTTTTTTTAACTGTTCCCGGCTGTAGGTAGCGATAACATTCAGATAGTTGGAATTGGCTTTGAATAAGTCATTCAGCGCCAATTGTTTTCCAGTCTGCAGATCGTAATTGACGACCTGAATTTTCCGGCCGGGATGCGCTGCGCCTGCAAAATAGAATTCATTGTTAAAACGCACGCTCAATAATGTTTGCGAACCTGCACTGACGGTTGATAGATCATAGAAAATATCTAGATTGTTTTGCCGAACGGATTCAGGCAGATTTTTGATGTCCGGAAAAGACTTGACGACTTCTTTTTTAAACTGATCGATTTGCCCGGACACAGCAGTATCAATAAGTTGATTAAATTGTTTTGCTTGCGAATTCAAGTTTCCAGCCAGCTCAGGGGATTTTGCTTTGATTTGATAGGGCGGTTCCTTGCTGCTTTCATGGCGCATTTTGCTTTTGAACGTGAAGCCATTTGGGAGCGACAGTTTCTTTTTTTCAAATGCAGTTTGCTCGGCGAATACATATTGTGAAAACAATACAACAATCACAAGGAGTAGTAATTTTTTCATGAGGCGTCTTCTTTAGTAGTAAGTTCAATTAATTCTGCCACTTCATCTTCAGTCAGTTCAACGCAGCGCCCGCGTTTTAAACCCACAGGCAGATAAACGGGACCAAAACGAATACGAATAAGTCTGCTCACAGTAAAACCCAGCGCGTCCCAAAGCCGGCGGACCAGCCGATTACGGCCTTCCGAGATGGTAACATGGAACCAGTGATTAGCTCCGCTGCCGCCTGCGTCGACAATTTTTTCAAAATGGGCTGGACCATCTTCCAACTGCACACCTTTTTTTAGCTGCTCCAGCGCTTCAGGCGTGACTTCACCACGCACGCGCACAGCGTATTCACGCTCGATATGAGAACGGGGGTGCATAAGATGGTTAGCAAGGGTGCCGTCATTGGTGATCAGTAGCAGGCCTGAGGTATTGAAATCCAGTCTGCCTACGCAAATCCAGCGGCTATTACGAATGATAGGCAAACGTTCGAAAATGGTAGGACGGCCTTCCGGATCATTGCGGGTACACATTTCTTTTTCAGGCTTATGATAGAGCAGTACCCGTGATTTTACATTCAAGCTTTTGAAAAGTTTAATTTCACGGCCATCAACGCAAACCCGGTCCCGATAGGTCATGCGGTCACCGATGGTCGCAATCCTGCCGTTGACGGTGACTCTGCCGTCCTGAATCCAGGATTCAATTTGCCGGCGTGATCCAAGCCCGGCATTCGCCAAAACTTTTTGTATTTTTTCACTCATGATTCAGTTTTCTTCTAGCCTGTGGCTGCTTCTTCATCTGCGTTATGATCAGGGCTATCCAGGTCGGCATCATCATCCAGCTTGACTATATTGTCTTCGTCGCCTGACAGAATGGCTTCCCGTTCTTCCGGTATGGCTTCGCTATTATCGGGGCCCACTTTACTGTTTTCCAGCGCTAATTGCACCTGCAATTGTGCTTCCTGTGCCTCCAGGTTTTTGAATTCAGCGAGCGTGGGCAGATCAGTCAACGACTTCAAGTTGAAATGATCAAGAAATTCCTTGGTGGTGCCATAAATAGCGGGTTTGCCTGGGACTTCACGGTAGCCAATGATACGAATCCATTCGCGTTCCTGCAGTGTCTTGATAATATTGCTGCTGACGGTAACACCGCGGATTTCTTCGATTTCAGCGCGAGTAATGGGTTGTTTGTATGCAATAATGGCAAGTGTTTCCAGAAAAGCGCGTGAATAGCGCGGCGCGCGCTCTTCCCACAAGCGGGAGAGCCAGGGACTTAATTCTGTTTTGGCCTGCAGGCGATAACCGCTCGCCACTTCTTGCAGCTCAATACCGCTTTCCTCGTGTCGCGCTTTAATATTAGCCAGAATTCCCCTGACTTCGGAGGTGCTGGGTCTTTCTTCTTCAGTGAATAGATTTTGTAATGACAACACGGTCAAAGGTTTTCCCGCAACCATCAGGGCGGCTTCAATAATCGATTGCATTTTTTCCAGCGACAGGGCGGCCATTTCTTTTCTCCAAAAAAACAAAATCAATGCATGCAGATAAGTAGAATCGGCTAAAATTTTCGCAAATTCTCACCCAATAGTCACGGCTATTCTCTGCCGATTGATAAAAAATTCGGAACAGGCGTGGCATGTATGTCAGCTTTTACTAGCATGATCTGCAGTTTAAGCGCAGTGTTTATTTTTTTCATCATGCAATCTAGTAAAAAGCAGGTAATTATCATACAGTTTCCCCATTTGGAAATGGCCGTAGAGACAAGAGGTTGTGCTGGTGCCTGCAAAACTGATACGTGGTTTATATAATTTAGGCTCCCAACAAAGGGGCGGTGTCCTGACGATTGGGAATTTTGATGGTGTACATATCGGGCATCAACAGCTGGTGGCGAAGGTGCTTGAAAAGGCAAATCGCTTGAAAGTGCCTTCCGTCGCAATGACTTTTGAGCCGCATCCCTTTGAATTTTTTTCAGGTGAAAATTTAACCATCCCTCGCATCACGCGGCTGCGGGAAAAGTTTTGCGCCCTGGCTGCCTGTGGTATCGATAACGTGTTAATATTACCATTTAATCAAGAGATTGCGAGCATCTCTGCAACCGATTTCGTGCAAAAAATTCTCTACGAAGCCTTAGGTCCCCGCCATATCATCATTGGCGATGATTTTCACTTTGGGCACAAACGCCAAGGTGACAAGGCGCTGCTTGAGGAAATGGGGCGTACTCGCGGATTTTCTGTGGAATCCATGCACACCGTCATGGTGGAAGGCGAACGGGTGAGTAGTACGCGTGTGCGTAAGGCGCTGGCAGAAGGGAGCCATGATTTGGTGAGGCAGTTGCTTGGCCGCCCTTATTCCATGATGGGGCGTATCCGCTTTGGTGATCAGCGGGGCAGACAGTGGGGGTTTCCTACCGCAAATATTTTTTTACACCGCAAGCTGACGCCAGTCAGGGGCGTCTACACTGTGTATGTGCATGGCGTGGCGGAACATCCTTGGCCTGGTGTTGCCAATATCGGCGTCAGACCGACTGTGGATGGCACTCGAACGCTGCTCGAGGTACACTTACTCGATTTTAACCGCGAAATTTATGGGCGGTATGTGCGCGTCGAATTCTGCGAAAAATTGCGCGATGAAATACGTTTTTCCAGTCTGGATCTGCTAAAACAGCAGATTGCCGCTGATGTTGTGTCGGCCCGGAACTATTTTCAGAAACAGGGTAGGTTATGAGTGATTACAAAAATACATTAAATTTGCCGCAAACCGATTTTCCCATGAAAGCCAATCTGACCCAGCGTGAGCCTGAGTTATTAAAAAAATGGCAGGACATGGCGATTTATTCAACGCTGCGATCGAAGCGGAAAGGACAGAAAAAGTTTATTTTGCATCTCGGGCCGCCTTATGCAAACGGCCATATTCATCTCGGTACGGCCACCACAACGCTCCTCAAGGACATTATTGTCAAATCCAAAAGCATGAGTGGTTTTGATGCACCGCTGGTGCCGGGATGGGACTGCCATGGATTGCCGATTGAATTGAATGTAGAAAAAAAAGTAGGTAAACCCGGCCGCAAAGTCAGTGCAGCCGAATTTCGTGAAGCCTGCCGTGATTATGCAAAATCGTTTATCAATATCCAGCGAGAGGAATTCAAGCGTCTTGGCATCATCGCAGATTGGGAACATCCTTATCTGACGATGGATTTTAAATACGAAGCCAACATCATTCGCAGTCTGGCCAAAATTATCCGTAATGATCACGTGCAAAAAGGGTATAAACCCGTGCATTGGTGCCTGGATTGCGGATCTGCGCTGGCTGAAGCTGAAGTAGAATATGCAGAAAAAACCTCTCCTTCCATTGATGTGCGATTCGCTATTGCTGATGTGGAGGACTTCTGGGCGCGATTTGATATGTTGCAAAAAGGCATGGGTCCACTCTCTATTCCGATCTGGACTACGACTCCATGGACATTGCCGGCCAACCAAGCGGTGGCATTGAATCCCTTACTGAATTATACACTGGTCGAAATGGATGGACGCGAACAGCTACTGATAGCTGAAACGCTGCTGCCTTCTGTACTGCAACGCTATGGTGTAGAGAACCATCGTACGCTGGGGAAAATAACGGGTGAAAAATTAAGCGGCATTAAACTGAAACACCCTTTTTACGAACGTGAAGTACCCATTGTCGTTGGCGAACATGTGACGGTTGAATCAGGAACAGGCGCAGTGCACACTGCGCCTGCGCATGGCCAGGATGATTACATCGTGGGCCAGCAAAATAATTTACCGCTGGATAATCCAGTGGGCGATGATGGCTGTTTTATCGCTTCCACGCCTTTATTTGCTGGCATTCATGTCAGCAAAGTGAATGACAAAGTGATTGATGTTTTGCAATCACATGGCGCCTTGTTACATCAGGAAACGATACGCCACAGTTATCCGCACTGCTGGCGGCACAAAACACCACTGATTTTTCGCTCAACGCCGCAATGGTTTATCAGCATGGATAAAAATGGCCTGCGCGATATGGCGATGCAGGCTATCGACCGGGTAGAGTGGGTGCCAGATTGGGGCAAAGCCCGCATTCGTTCCATGATGGAGAACCGTCCGGATTGGTGTATTTCACGTCAGCGTACCTGGGGCGTGCCGTTGACTTTATTTATTCATAAAGAAACAGGCGAACTACATCCCAATACACTGGATCTGATGGAAAAAGTCGCGCTGCGAGTGGAAGATCAGGGTATAGAAGCATGGTATGCGATGGATGCCAAAACGCTTCTAGGTGATGATGCGGATCACTATCAGAAATCAATGGATGTGCTGGATGTATGGTTTGATTCTGGCGTAAGCCATGAGTGTGTATTGAGGGCTCGTCCTGAGCTTGCATTTCCTGCCGACCTGGTGCTGGAAGGATCTGATCAGCATCGCGGTTGGTTCCAGTCATCCCTGTTGACTTCGCTTGCTATCAACGCGACGGAATCGTATAAGGCCGTGCTGACCCATGGTTTTGTCGTTGATGGACAGGGACGCAAAATGTCTAAATCGCTGGGTAACGTGATTGCACCGGAAGAAGTCATTCAAACCTTGGGCGCGGACATTTTAAGACTATGGGTTGCCTCCATTGATTATCGATATGAAATCAGTGCCTCAAAAGAAATTCTCACACGCACGTCCGAAGCTTATCGTCGCATCCGTAATACCGCGCGCTTTTTTCTGTCGAATTTGCACGGCTTTGATCCAGAACACCATTTACTTAAACCTGAAGAAATGCTGATGCTTGACCGCTGGGCTGTGGATAGAGCGCGGCTCATGCAGGAAGAAATTCTTGAAGCGTATAACACGTTTCAGTTCCATTTAGTGGTGCAGAAAGTACATCAATTCTGCGTCACGGATATGGGCGGATTTTATCTGGATATTATTAAAGACCGCCAGTACACCATGCAGGCAAATAGCCGTGGTCGCCGTTCTGCCCAGACGGCGATGTATCATATCGCGCGTGCGTTTGTATGCTGGATCGCGCCTATTCTGAGTTTTACGGCGGAAGAAATTTGGCAATATATCCCAGGCAAACGATCGCCTTCTATCATGCTTGAAACCTGGTATGAGGACTTGGCGGGACTCACTGATGATGAATTAATGAACCGCACTTACTGGGAAAAAATTCGTCAGGTGCGCGAGGCGGTAAACAAGGAAATTGAAAACCAGCGTAATGCAGGCAAGATCGGTTCTGCGCTGGAAGCGGAAGTATATTTATATTGCGGACCGAATTTGAAGCCACTGCTCGATGCACTGCAGGATGAATTGCGTTTTGTGCTGATTACTTCGTTTGCCAGGGTGATCCCCGAACATTCTGGTCCAGTAGATGCGATCATGACGGATGTGGCGGGTCTTTTATTGAAAATTGAAGCAACCAAACAACCTAAATGTGAACGCTGCTGGCATCGGCGCAGTGATGTGAGTGCAAATTCGGCATACCCAGGGCTCTGCGGCCGCTGCGTTGAAAATGTGGCGGGAGCTGGAGAGGTGAGGGAATTCGCCTGATTATTTTTAGTGAAGGCTGCAGGTGGGCGCTTTGTGGCGCCTGCGTTCTATCCTGGAAGGAGACGGTTCTCAATGAGAAAATATTTTTCAACCGGACTTAACTGGCTCTGGATTGCTTTACTGGTGGTGTTAATTGATCGCTATGCCAAGTATTGGGCAGTACACAATCTCACGCTAACGGAGCCGCTTCCCATTTTTTCTGTTTTCAATCTGACGCTGGCTTATAACAAGGGTGCAGCGTTTAGTTTTTTACACAACGCATCGGGCTGGCAAAACTTGTTTCTCGGCAGCCTGGCGGCGATCGTGAGTCTTTTTATTCTTGGCTGGTTATGGACGCTTTCCGCACGCGAACGCTGGACAAATATCGCATTATGTTTGGTGCTGGGCGGTGCAATAGGAAATGCGTGGGATAGAATATTGTATGGTTATGTCATCGATTTTTTTGATTTTCATCTGGGCGATTGGCATTTTGCCATTTTTAATACGGCAGACAGTGCGATTTGTGTGGGTGCGGCGATGCTCCTGTGGCACTGGTTAAGGTCCCCAGATCGAGGCAGTCATTGAGTCCTGATTTGCTATACTAATAGTAAGCTTTTGTAGGATATTCCTATGAAACTTATTCTTAATGTCTTAATAAGCGTTTTAATTTTCAGTGGGTTAAGTGGTTGCTCTACCGCGACTAAACAACCGAGCAGTGCTTCTTACCAACCCGGCTACGGCTATGTGAGGCCCGCTTATTCCTATCCGCAGTATCGCTATTATCCAGCAAGCTCATACTATTATGAATATCATCTTGGCTTTGAAAAAAAGCGCGTGCGTTAAACGGGCCTCCTACTTATTTAATTTCAAGGAGGCCTGTTTGTTTATGAGCCAGATTCACCGGACAGTAGTGGAGCGTAGCGAAGGATCTCATGATGTGAAAGCTTTGCGGCTTACTTTGACGTCATGATGAAGTGCAAGATTTTTTCCGCCATGAAGTTAAAATCAGGATTATAAGTTAATTCAAGCCGCCTGCGTTTAATGACGCCTGCTTGGTAAAGACTGTCATACAATTTTTCTTCGATGCGATTATAAGCCCCATAGAATACTTCGTTGGATCGTGGTCGCGAAGCATGAACATAATCGCCATTCTGGCCGTAATGACGATTATCGGGCGAGAAAGGAATGGAAACGTGCGAGAAGTGGTTGATGGAAAGCTCGGGATAATGCGAGCGGCGCGGCAAAATGCGTGGATCGGAAAATGATTGATCCCCTGCAGTATAAAGCAGCAGGCTGCTGCTTTCATGATGCTGGCTGGAAAAAAAATCAATGGCATGATGACTTGAAATCGTTTCATCTTCATGGCTGATGATCATCAGCATGGGTGTGTGGAGCGGGCGATGCTGGCGTAATTCACGCAGCACCATGGTTAACTTGGTCACCTGATTGACTGGATTGAGCGCCACCGATTTATATTTGGCATAATCAATTTCACGTTCCTGACAAACCCATGCAAGACTGTTCCTGCTAATGGTTTTCATGACCTGATGCCAGCCTACTACAATATCAACAGGTGCTTTTATACGGATCGCTGGCGACAGTAGTATGATGCCCTGGACGTGTTTGTCCTGCAAAGCCTGGTAGACAGATAGTGCGGCGCCTGTTGAGTAGCCCACCAGAAAAATATGATCGACTTCACGTTTGAGGCTTTCAACGCCATAGCGCACGGCCTGTAGCCAATCGTGATAAGAAACTTGCAATAAATCCTGGGGTACCGTGCCATGACCCGGGAGGACAATGGCGCGGCTTAATATGCCTTCCTTTTGAAGCCTTTGGCCGATATCCAAAAGCGAAAAAGGACAATCAAGCAACCCGTGGATTAACAGGGCGCCATATTTTATTCGTCCTTGTGTAGAAGTAGAGGGGCGAAGTTCGAAGGGGCTGTTGGCATCAATAATAGTCGTTGGATCAAGCGCTTGCCCTTCTGTTTCAAATAGTGAGAAAGCAGCGCGGCGTTCTGCTATAATAGCGCGTGAACGGGCAATATAGTCTGAAAAAGGAAGGCTGCTATCTGAAATAGGATAGTTTATCATTGAGCTGCTAAGGGTAGCGGAAAGGTTGTCAAACATACTATCTAATCTATAATAAAATTGAAAAAAATTCCATTTACGTAAAAATCAGAGTGATCATGGGCAGGTTTGTCTTTTTAATGATAATTTTATCCCTGTTGCCGCTAAAAGCGGTGGCGGGCAATAATGATTTGGGTGTGGGTGGTGTGGCGCAGAACTTGATGGAACCCGTCGGTTTTTTTTCAGATTTTGTCCAGACAGGCTGTTTTATCATTGGCGCTTCCTTCCTTTTTGCGGCGCTGATTAAATATTTTGAGCACCGGCGAAGCCCGCTTATGGTGCCGATTAGCACCGTTATCTTCCTTGTCATTGCCGGGGTCGTGCTGGTTCTTTTGCCATTTCTTTCTCTTGTGGTGGATAATGGCGTTCCTTATTCATTAATGAAGTGAAAAATGACAATAAAATTTATTCGTTTGATGGCGTTAATTTTCGTACCGCTAGTGCTCGCTGGTTGTAACGAAGAAGTGACTTATTCTTATCTGATACAGCATCCTTCTTTTTTGCAGAAAGAAGCTGCGCGTTGCCAATCGTATGACACACTAACTAAAAATCAGGAAGCCTACTGTGAAATGGTTGACCGGGCTGTTCGTGATGTTATCTCCCTTATTAATGAGCAGCAAGAAGATCCGGAAGGCTTTGGCCAGCGCATCCTGGATGCGCAAATTGCCTGTCACAAGCGCTCTGCTCAGACAAAGCCTGATTTTAAAAAGTGTGAGGAAGCAAAAGTGTTGCTAGCCGTGGCAGGCTTGAATACACCGGAGTAATTCTTGATTTGAAGAATAAATATGCTAAGCTTCTTCAGCTATTTTTTTTGTGAAGAAAATTTCAACCTTTTTGACATTCAAATTACCGCGTTTCTAATGGAACTTCATGTCGTGCGGAATAGTTTACCTGATTCAATCATAAGCGAGGATTATCATGTCATTTCGATCAGTTTTTAAACCTGTAAAGCCTTTAGATAATTATTCCTTGGAGATAGCTAATAGAAAAGATGAAGGAGAAGTCGCGCCCAAGCTGACTTTGTTTTTTTACGATATAAATTATATGTACAGTCAATCCATCAACCAGCAGGCGGTTGGATTTGAACAGACTGTTCTCTCTGAGAGTCAGACCAAAGCGAATGAAGAAGTTAATAATCTGCGCCGCCCTAAAGTAGCTATTACGCTTAAGCCTACCAAATCCAATCTTGACGAAATGGATAAAGCATTCCGAGATGCCGTGAAGAATGCGTATGAACATCGTATTATTTCGTTACGGGATTATGATGAAATTTTCACTAAATATGAAAATTATCTGAAACAGAATGGATTAAAAGCGGCAAGCACAGACAAAAAGAATAATCGCAGCGATTTTAGCAGTTTTCGTCCCACGGGTGGAATGGTTCATTAATTATCATTTACCGATGATAAGGATGCTGGTGCAGAATGCTCCAGGCGCGGTAGAGTTGTTCTGCTACAATGACGCGTACAAGAATATGCGGAAAAGTGAGCGTAGAGAGAGACCACTTTTCCGCTGCTTTTTGTATGCAAGCAGGCGCTAAACCATCCGGTCCGCCAACCAGCAGGTCAATATTGCGTCCCTGCTGACGCCAGTCATCCATTTGGCCGGCTAATTCTTCCGTCGTCCAGAGCTTGCCTTTTACATCGAGCGCAATAACATGATGACCAGGTTTAACGGCTGCGAGGATTTTTTCTCCTTCACGCTCCGTAATGCGCTGAAGGTCCGCATTCGCAGTGCGCTTTTCCGCAGAAATTTCCACAAGTTCCAGCGCACAGGAAGGAGGTAAACGCTTGGCGTATTCATTGTAACCTTCCCGTACCCAGGAAGGTGATTTATGCGTGACAGTAATAAGCCGGATGCGCATGTATACACAGCTCTACGAGCTGCTTTTATTTTCGCGCAATTCTTTAACCGGTTCCCAGAGATCTTCCAGGCCATAAAAGGCGCGTGTTGCGGGCGTCATGACATGAACGACTACATCGCCCAGGTCTACCAGTATCCATTCACTCTCACGTTCGCCTTCAGTGCGCACAAAAGTTGCATTCATCTTTTTAGCGCTCACGGCTACATTATCCGCCAGCGCTTTTACCTGCCGCGTAGATCGGCCGGTGCAAATGACCATGTAGTCAGTGATGCTGGTAAGCGAGCGTACATCCATTGTGACAATATCAATCCCTTTTAAATCATCTAGTGCTTTAACGACAAGATCGCGTAATTCTTCAGATTTCATGTTTAGATCCGACAATACTGTAAGTGCCATGTTGTTTAATATAATGATAAACGTTATCGGGCAATAAATACCTTGGATTACGTCCCATTGCAATCTGTTTTCGGATATCCGTAGCGGAAATATCCAAAGAGGTAATGGGGCGGAGCAGAATTCCACCCGCCTGATTTTCATGGATGAAAGCAATTTCATGTTGCAGGCGCTCGCTGATAAGATCAGCGATCAGACCAGTTGGGGGGAGTTGATAATTTGGACGGTGAGCCACAATGATATGGGCCTGATCCAGAATTTCCATCCAGCGGTGCCAGCTTGGAAAGCCTAAAAAGGCATCAATACCGACCAGCAGGGCAAGCGGAGTACCTGGCATTTCTGACCGCATTTCCATCAATGTATCAATCATATAGGAAAGCCCTTTGCGGCGAATTTCACGATCATCAGCGAAGAGAGCGGGTTCATCCTTTACGGCGCATTGCACCATGGCCAATCGCTGCTCGGGGGAAGCAACGGGAAGTTTACGATGGACCGGCTGGAAGCAAGGGATGATATGGATTTTGGCTAGATCCAATGCCTCATACAGTTCAATGGCCATGCGTAAATGGCCCAGATGAATAGGATCAAATGTACCGCCCAGAATACCAATCGCTTTATGTGTTTGATGCATGAACCTTAACCTTTTTCTTTATTATACCTGTAATCTGTGGGAGTGTTTATTTAACTGTATCATCGCCTGCGCGAAGATCTATCGCATAATGCTGGTGGTGACAGAGGGACATAAGGCTGATTAACTGTGCAAAGTAAAAAATACCCAGCGTCATCTGCTTCAACTGTTCTTGGCTTTTATGCGGTTCTTAAGCAAAACAACTGTAATTGGTCCCATGGATTACCCGGCTCACTGCCCTTGATTTTCTTATCGATACTCACTGCATGGGAGAGTAATTGCCAGCAGTCTTCCGCAGAAAAACGGCTTAAAAAACGCCGGACAGCCGCTTGCCGGCGGGCAA
>Ga0065721_10052158_pt1 | contig 12541 bp, 9 predicted proteins | sample Mesricmetagenome_FD_59108 | JGI IMG/M metagenome (GOLD analysis project Ga0065721, IMG submission 59108) | Mesophilic microbial community from rice straw/compost enrichment Sample: eDNA_1 v2 (version 2) | ecosystem: Engineered > Solid waste > Grass > Composting > Bioreactor | place: USA: Davis... | reverse complement strand
ACGGGGGGAGCACAGTTTGTTCTTGCGGATGGTTCTGTCCGGTTCATCAGCGAAAACGTAAACGGACAGACGTTGAGCCACCTGGCAGACAGGGCTGATGGGGAAGTGTTGGGAGAGTTTTAGTCGGGCAAATCTGTTCTGAAGCGAGCAGCTGGTCTGATTATTGAGGTCCGCTGAAACGCAAAACGACCTGATCCTCGTACGGGATCAGGTCGTTTGATTTCACTGGCCGAAAGACCATCGGAGACGAGTTTGGCCTCTTCTCTACGTTAGCAGGCCAAACCAGGTCTCCACCTGAGATAGCTCACTGGCTTTGCTTCCCGCTGGATGATTTCGATCCTGCGGGCATCAGGAGCATCGACATGGCACGTCCACTTTCCATCCGTGGGGGTTGTTCCACAGTGGCGACATCCGAGAGCATGTTGATGATCTCCTGAAGGAGATCACGTCCCCGGTCGTGGTGAGCATTTTCCCGTCCTCGGAAGACAACATTGACTTTGACTTTGTCTTTACGGGCGAGAAATTCGCGGGCCTTGTCGACTTTGACCTGAATGTCGTGCGGTCCTGTTTTGGCTCCCAGGCGAATCTGCTTCAGCTGACTCTTGTGCTGCTTGGGACCAACGGACTTGCGTTGTTTCTCATACTGGGCTTTACCAAAGTCCATGATGCGGCAGACAGGAGGCTTGGAGTCAGGACTGACTTCGACAAGGTCCAGGCCGGCATCCATCGCCATCTGCAGGGCGACAGAGGTTTCCATTTCTCCGAGCATTTCTCCCTCAGCGCTCACCACTCGGATGGGGCTGATGCGGATTCGCTCATTCATTCGTGGCAGATTGGACTGCGTGCGGGCAACGGGTTGAGGCCGTCTGATGTTTGGTCTCCTTTAGTTAGAGTTGAGAAAATGAAGGGATGGGCCGAACAGAATCAATATCGGCTCGGCCCAATTCCCTTCGTGATTCAATCAGTTTACAACCTGAACGTCATTTGCACAGGGGCCTTTTTTCCCCTGTCCAACAGTATATTCGACCGTCTGGCCTTCATACAGGTTGTCGTAGCTGGTCCCCTTCACCGAGGAGTGGTGAAAGAACAGGTCGCCCCGATCGCCTTCGATGAAGCCAAAGCCTTTGTCGGTCAGTTTCTTGATTTTACCCTGTGGCATTGCTGCGTTCCTCTAAAAAAAATCCTTCCTTCCCATCCGCCTTTCAACGCAAAAGACCCTCTGGAAAGGATTTGGAGCAGTGGGCCACAAAACTGACGTTGCTGAACTTCCGGCCTCCGGCAGGATCCTGTCGATTCGGCTCGCGTTGCCTGCGAGCGATCGGTGGACACCCAGCGACTCCGGTCCATCTTCCGGCATAGTGTGGTGTTTGAGGGAACAGGTCTTGCCCACGTTCCGTTCGTCGGACGTGCGGCAGAGCTGGATCCCTCTCTGCTCGTGACAGATCAAAATTCCTTCTGTATCTGAATTTGGATCTGCCCCATGTCAGTCAGCGATCTACTGACTGACGATGGCTTCTGAAAATCAGGTCAACAGGATGTCGACCCGATCATGATTTCTGGCTGAACTGGTCCTGATTCGCCGGTGTAGAAATCACACGGTCGATCTCCTTCTGCTGAAGAACTGACGCGACGAACAGGGCACTGGTTTGTTCTGATGGCAACTGCTGTTGCATCAGTGTTTGTTAATGTAACTTTCCCGCGGCAATGATCAACCGTAAGGCTTGATCTCTTCTGGGAAAATGCTCCATCGCAGCAGACTGCGATGAGATCCGGCCGAAGTGATTCCTTCGGGCGATGTTTGTGCAGGACCTGATGTTCAATGGGTTCCGGGGAGACAGTTGCAGCTGTGCTGTCGCCAGTCGAACCGGGCAGGCTCTTAAAAGAATGGTGCGGGCCGAACCCTTCGAAAAGAAAGATCACCACGCAAAGAAAACTGAAGCTGAAGAGCGGGAGAGACAAAAGAGGTCTCTCAGACAAAATCCGCAACTGACTTTTTCCTACAAATTCCTCTGGCCCAAACTCAATTCATCCTGCAGGGGCGTTCTGCGGAATGAGACTCGAGAGCCACTCTGGTCAGGGTGAAGTCACTAATTGCTTCGTAACCCCTCTGCATCCTCAGGTTCATGAGCATTGTTCATGCATCAAACCGTGAGGATGTTGACCTCTCGTGGGACTATATCGCCGGTTGTGATGCAAGGCGAGAGTGATTCTCTGTTTTTCGACAAATTTCGTACGGAAGAAGGTGGAAAGTCCCTTTTCAGGGGTGGTCAATGCCCCCTGAGCTGGGCCGAGGCAAGCTGGGATTGGGGTAAGAGAGAAAACCAAATGGTGCCATCGGAGAAGGGACGACCGGAAGAGACTGTGTTGACTTCGAGGGTTGTTTCCCAGCCACCGGGGTGCTCCCGATGGGGCGAGGTTCGGCAGATTTCGCCTGCTGATTACTGGAAATCGCCTGAAAATCTCTCAAGTTTCCCGAATTCGGATACATCCTCTAGCAAAAAATTAGAAGAAACGGGACACCTAGCGGGGCGACTCCGCCAGTCTCCCCGATTGGTGCGCCTGTGATACAAGTGCAAAACTTGCTCTCAGGTCATTGAGTCGGACCACCACTCCTTTCCATTGAAGTATCCCCGCCTGTTGCCGCCTGAATGGGATCGCATCCGGTTCCTGACAGGTCACATCATTTCCCCGCGGACAAGCAGGGGCATCAAAACACCCTTCCTGTCTTCCCTTCCAACCACACGGGACGGGAATTCACTCAACAAGTCGTGAAAGCGTTGGCTTCTATGAATCGCGTTCGCTGGATGAAAATCAGTCGCGTGATGGCCTTACTGGCGCTTGGCCCGATTGTCTGTCCCTGCCCGCCGTCTCTGCTCGCGGGGGAGACGCAGGGGAAAACGACCGGAGCTGCAAACAGGCAAGCCGCCGCAGCGAACTGCCGGCTGAACTTTCTTCGAAAGCCTTGGGGCGAGGTCCTTCAGCAAGTTGCAGATGACACCAACTCCATCCTCGTGATGCCGGAAACCCCTCCCGGACATTTCACCCGTGCTGACATCGCGCGTCACAGCCGGGAAGATGCAGTTCGCATCCTGAATCGGGATCTCGAGAAGGTTGGATTCCGCCTGGTTGAAAACGGTGAACAACTGGAAGTGGTTTCGATCAAGCGGAAAAACCCCGAGTATCAGCGTCATGAGGTTCGTTCCGACCAGTCTCGTTCCACCGACGTCAGCACTCCGGTGCAGGCCGGTGGTGCTGCTGAAGGGAGCAGAGGGACTGGAATGATTCAGCAGGCCAGTCACGAAGTCCCTGCTGAGGCGGCGTCAGCTCCTGTCTCCTCCGTGAAGATTCGTCCATCGGCGCGCCCCGCACTGGATATTGCCAAGCAGATTCATCAGACGTTCAAGGACCGTTCAAGACTGGAGTCGGCAGGACCAAACGGGCTTCCGGCATTCGTGGTTGATCATTTTGCTGAAGAGGCTGCATCCGCCAAGGTTCCCCTCTTCACGATGGAAATTGACACAACCAATAATGAGCTTGTCGTGACGGCGACCGAACCGGTTCAGGCAGGCTTGAAGCAACTGATCAACAGGATCGACCTCAACCCACTGGAGAAGGATTCCCTTCCCCGGCTGATGGCTGGAAACGGAAAGACCGCCGAGACGGGACGGCGACTGGAGCAACCGCTTTCACTGATTGCTCAGGTCCGGGAAGAATCCGCATCCGGGGCGACTCCTGTCCTGGAGAAACCCGGTGATGCTGCGGATACGGGAGCAGAGCCCGCGCCCGTACCTCCGGCAGCTGGAACAGAGCCTGCTGATGTTCCCCAGCGAGGGCTTCCTGCATTGCTTGGAAACCTGAAGGGGGACGTGGCGATCGAAGCACTGAACGATCTCGACCTGCTGATCCTTCGAGGGAATGAGAAAGACGTCGAATCGGTCATGGAGGTGATCAGGGCCATTGAGCAAATGGCTGTCGGGAGCCTGCCTGAGATTCACCTGTTGCGACTGCGGTATGTCGATTCACAGTCGATGGCCCAGTTGCTGAACGATGTTTATGCACGAATGACGGAGCTTCGCTCCAACAATGCCCAGCAGTCACAGGTCGCTGTGCGGGTTGTGCCCGTTGTGGTGCCCAATGCAGTTCTGGTGCTTGCAAACTCCAATGCAATCAAGTCCGTTCTGGAGCTGGCAGAGGAACTGGATCAGGAGATTGATCCGACCCACGAAGTCCAGATTTTCCGGCTTAAGCATGCGGTCGCCCAGTCTGTGGTCGAAATGCTGACGTCGTTCTATACCCAGCCGCCCGTTGGTCTGGGGACACGATTGAAAGTGGCAGCTGATCCTCGAACCAACAGCGTCGTTGTACAGGCGAACCCGCGCGACATGTCGGAGATTGCTGAATTTATCAAGGGGTTGGACAACGATCAGGCCGCTGCGACAAGCCGGATGCGAATCTTTCCGCTGAAGAGTGCCTCTGCGGAAGATCTGGCGGCGTTTCTGAACAATGCGATTCAAAGTGTGCTGAATCCACCCCGGATGATGGCGACCCCGGGTACGGGAGGACAGATTCAACAGCAACAGGTTGGAACGAATCCTGCGAACCAGACCGCCCGCGCGACTGTCCTGGAGTTCCTGACGGAAGGTGGAGAGGAACTGATCCGCTCCGGTCTTCTGAACGACATCCGGTTCAATGCGGACCCACGGACAAACAGCGTCCTGGTCACAGCATCTGAACAGAGCATGCCTTTGGTGGAAGAGTTGATTCGCATGCTCGACCGCCCCAGTGATGCGGTTGCGGAGATCAAGATCTTCCCCCTGAAGAACGCCGACGCAGTCAATGCGGTGGCACTACTGAACGAGCTGTTCAATACCCAGTCGACAGGGCAGGGCTTCCAGTCTGGTCAGTCGAATACGCTGGGAATGGAGATTATCGGGGCACAGGGCTCCGGCAGTCATCTGATCCCGCTTCGGTTTTCGACCGACTCCCGGACCAACAGCGTTGTTGCGATTGGAGGGGCTGATGCACTGAGAATTGTTGAAGGAATTCTCTATAAGCTCGACTCCAACAATTCACGGAATCGCCAGACGACCGTGATCAAACTTCGAAACAGCCCTGTGGCGGATGTGGCTGCGGCGATCAATGAATTTCTTGCTGCCCAGCGTGAGCTGGCCACCATCGATCCGGATCGGATCAGCACCAGCCAGCTGCTGGAACAGGAAATTATCGTCACGGCTGAGCCGGTGACAAACAGCCTCCTGATCAGTGCCACCCCGACATACTTCAAGCAACTCGAAGAGATTGCCCGTCGACTGGATGCGGAGCCTGCTCAGGTCGTCATTCAGGCGATGTTGGTGGAAGTGGTTCTGGATAATACCGATGAATTCGGAGTCGAACTCGGATTCCAGGATCCCGTGTTGTTTGCCCGAAGCGTGATCGACGATCTGGTGACGACGACCACCACAACAACTCCTCAAGGTCAGCCACAGGTCACCACCACGAATGTGATCTCGCAGTCGGCTTCACCGGGATTCAACTTCAATAATCAGCCACTAGGGTCCAACAACAGCAACCCTGCGACAAACGGAATTGTCGGGACGCAAGGGCTCAGCAATTTCGCTCTCGGGCGAACGAACAATGATCTTGGGTATGGCGGACTTGTTCTCTCTGCCAGCTCGGATGCTGTGAGCGTTCTGATTCGTGCTCTGGCGGCCCGGCGGACGCTGCGCGTTCTCAGTCGACCTCAGATCATTGCTCTGGACAATCAGCAGGCACAGATTCAGGTTGGTCAGGTGGTTCCGGTCCCTGATGGAGTCACTGTGACGACGAACGGACTGTCACAGACGAACGTGCTGCGAGACGCTGCGGGGATCATTCTGACCGTCAGTCCCCGGATTAGTCCGGAAGGGCAGATTGTGATGGAAGTCGCCGCCGAAAAGAGTGCGTACCCGAACCTGGGTGGCGGGGTTCCCATCTTCACCGATGGACAGGGAGGGACCATTTACTCCCCGGTCAAGGACATTACCACTGCCCGGACAACGATCAAGGTTCCCGATGGGCAAACCATTGTCGTCGGGGGGATGATTACCAAGAACGATCAGATCGAAGAGCGTAAGGTTCCTTATCTGGGAGATCTCCCGCTTCTCGGGAAGATCTTCCGGTATGACTCCGTTGATTATCGCCGAACAGAATTGCTCATCTTCCTGACACCGCGGATTGTTCATAACGATGCGGATATGGAACAGATTAAACAGATTGAAGCAGGGCGATTGCACTTCTTCCAGGACGATGTGGAGTCGGTCCATGGTCCGATCTTCGGAGTCCCGGCAGACATGACCTATCCTCTCGATGCACTTCCCCCGGTCGAAACCTATCCCTCCCCGAATCTTCCCGCCCCGCGAATGAATCAGGAAGGGACTCCTCTCCCTCCTCCTCCCGCCCCTAACACCATCAATCCGGCTTCGGGGGCTCGCGCGATTGAAGAAAAAGGTGCCGCGGTGACTCGTCTGGGAGGTTCAACAGTTCAATGATCGAAATCACCCCTGTTGTGCGGACAGGAAACTCCTCCATGCTTGGCATCTCGAATCGTTTTGCAATGGGCATCCTTGCCGTCATCGTGATGATGACATCCGGCTGCCAGCTTATGAACACAGTGGGATTGCAGAAAGTCGTCGTTGCAGACGCAGAGCATCCCGTCGTGGAAATCATCGGAGTCTGGCAACCCGGCGAAGGGACGGGACTGGATGGGCTTCCCTGTCGCGGGTTTGCCGGTCAGCTCCTGTTTTTTGCGATGGGTGAAAAGTCGCCTGTCAAAGTGAACGGCAAAGTCCGGATCTATGTTTTTGATGATCAGGGGACTGTTCAGGAGCAACAGCAGCCAATTCATCAGTTTGACTTCGATTCCGGTGCATTCAATGCCTTCTATACCCAAACCAATCTCGGACCTGCCTATCAGCTCTTTATTCCGTATACGCGGAAAGGGAATCATGCCGCTGCATGCACGCTTCGAGTGAGGTTTACTCCAGAAGAAGGGGCGAGTGTCTACTCAAAGATGGCAACGGTCATCCTTCCGGGAACGACAACACGGAAGCCGGATCAGACCATTGAACAGGCCACTCATGTGAGCGATCCGAACCAGATGATGGCGGAAGTGTTTCAGGCTGCAGCGCTGACAACCCAGACTGACGGTGGGAACCCCATTGCAAGCGTCCGGGCGGAGCGTCAGGAAGAGGAGGCAGCCACCATCAACGAGGACAAGAAGCGACTGAGACAGACTCTGACGGAAATCGCCCAGATCACGACGACACAATCCGGTCGGCCCCGCACCGTCTACGCTGCCGGAGAAGAGCCGCAGACGTTTGAGAACGGACCTCCGACGACGCGAGTCCGGTTAAAGCTGCACCCGCTCAATGGTCATCCCGTCGAGACTCATTCCCCAGAGGTCTTTGAAGATGATCGGCCTTTGACGCAGGGGCAGCCGGCTTCGCAGGGAAATTCTCCGAATCCTTTGGAGGACACTCCCGGTCCGACTGATGAAAGCACTGAATCATCGAGGGCGGCCAGCAAGGACACTGCCACTCCCGGTCAGGCACATGAACCTCTTCCTCCCACAACAAGACACCCACTGGAAGATTAAGTAGTTATCGGGTGTTGTTGTGGCCTGTTCTCGCCACTCCAGCTCCATCAATAGGCCCTTTTTCCCGGAATGATCACTGTTTTGGCGGCGTTTTGACGAAAAAGTCCGGGAGGAACGGATTGATTCGGGGTTGAAACTGGCAGAGAATGACGACTGGAATCCCGGGACATCACCATCGGGTGGAGGCGGAAATGTTGATAGCGAAGCAGCTTGTCAGGAATTGGATCGTTCCGTCCCTGTTTGCCGTGGGGGTGATGGCGATTCCGGAGTTTGCGCAGGCGCAGTCGCTGTTCGGGAATTCCGGTGCGCTCTCCAGTACCTCCAATTCAGCGGGAAGTGCGAGTCGCGGATCTGGAACATCCCGAACCGGAACGACAGGAACTGGTTCCCTAGGGAGTGGGGGAAGGACGGGGACCTCTGGGACCGGTGCAGGGACCAGTTCGATCCAGCAGCCGGCATTCAACGCGGGGGATGGAAGTCTTGGAGCCACAATCGGGACCAGCGGGTTCATTGGACGGGGGGATAATGCCGGTCGTTTCATTGGTGCGAACCAGAATGCCACACAGCGGCGGACGACGACGGGACGAAATCAATTCTCCCAGCTTCAGAATCTGAGCAACCAGAACCGCGCGAACAGCACCGCGAATACAAACGTTCGTCAGTTAATGCGTCCTCAGGTCCAACTCGGCTTCGAATCGTCTCCTGTAACTCTTGCGACAACCCCTGCAAGCTTTCACACAGAGCTGATGGAACTTCCCGGGGTCGGGGCTCGAGCGGCCGGAATTGTCCCGCAATTCAGCGCGGATGGGGTCGTCACTTTGACCGGAACGGTGGCTACGGAAGAGGATCGTCGGCTAATGGAAATCCTCACACGTATGGAGCCGGGCGTGCGGGATGTCAAGAATGAACTGCGGGTTGTCGGTCCCTGATCCGGATTTGTTCCGGATGGGTTGCTGTTGAGGTGGCCCAATTAGTTCATTGTCTTAAATAAGTCGGGATTTTCTCGGACCGCTCCATTCCGGGAGTCGTTCCTGGGCTCAGTTCAAAATTTCTGCGGATACGGTCGCCCCCCGTCTGAAGATTGCTTAGGATGGGAGTGTCGCGGGATGGGATCGCCCTGATCCATTGATGAACGCCGGCACGAAAGCACGCCCCCGGACATCGGAGCTGCTGTATTCCGGTTCGCAATGAACTGGAGTACTGCTTTGCGGGGGCCTGTCGTTCGTCCGTTCTGCGGCCATTCCTTCCTGAAGAATGACTGCACGGCAGTCGCATTTCCTGAATTGCATGAAGAGGGGATCGTTCAATGGTTCGCTTTGCTTTTTCCCTGGCACTGTGTCTGGGGCTCAGTACGCAGGTGCTGGCCGCTGGTTGGGGGTCGCTGGAAGGACAAGTCGTTCTGGACGGCGAAGTGCCACCACAGCTGTACCTCGTGAAGAAGGGGGACACAACGGTTAAGGACGCAGCAGTCTGTGCCGTCGATGGTGTCCTTGAAGAGTCCCAGCTGATCGATCCCGAGACAAAAGGGATTGCCAACGTTGTGATCTACATGCAGAAAGCTCCCAAGACGATTCATCCGGATCTGCAGAAGAGCAAGGAGCCAAAGGTCGTCTTCGACCAGAAGGGGTGTGCCTTCATCCCTCACGTTCTGCATGTCCGGACCGATCAGGAAGTTCAGTGCATCTCGAGTGATTCGATTGCGCACAACCTCCATTCAAATCCGTTTTCCAACACGGCTCAGAACTTCATTGTGCAGCCGAACGATCAGAATGGAACGATTGTCAAGATGCCCATCGTCGAGCGAAATCCGGTCAAGATTGTCTGCGACATTCACCCCTGGATGTCCGCTTACTGGGTTGTGACGGATCATCCTTATGTTGCCATCACCGGCAAGGATGGGAAGTTCCGCATCGACAATCTTCCAGAAGGGGAGCATGACTTCCGGATCTGGAACGGAAAAGCTGGAAACATTGAAAAGAAGGTGACCGTCAAGATCAAGGCGAACGAGACAACAACTCTTCCCGTCGTGAAGGTCCCTCTGAAGGCATTCCAGAAGTAATCCTTTCCGGGCACAATCTTCCAGAGCCGCGCATCAGTCATGCGCGGCTCTTTTTTGTTGCAGGTTGTGTCGCCCAATCTGAATTCTTCGGGCCCTTTCAAAGCGGGTTTGGCCGAAATTTTCCACCGAAACAATTTTCTGATATTGTTTCTTTGGCGGCAGGCAACTCCTATTCTGGCGTTGGAGCAGGTGATTTCACTGTCCGTCTGAGGGAATTGCCTCGCGATGCAACTCGTTGTTGAGCCTGTCTGGAACTGGTGGTGGATTGTGCTGGCTGCGGTCAGCATGATTGCGCTGGTTCTGTTGACCTACCCTCCACGGGTTCAATCGCTCTCGCCCTCGTGGAGATGGACTCTGATTGGTCTCCGTCTGGCTTCGGGACTCGTCTTGCTGGTGACGATGCTCCGCCCCACGCTTCAGATTGCGGAATCGGATCGTCGGCAGTCTGAAATTGCTGTGCTGATGGACAGCAGCCGAAGTATGACAACACGTGATGCCTCCGCAGGCCTCACCCGGCGGCAGGCATTGCTCAAAATACTTCAGGACAATCAGCAGGTTTGGAATCAGCTGCGAGAAGAAGTTGAACTGAAGCTCTTTGACTTCGCCGAAGATCTGAAGCCGGTGAGCGAACCGACGGACCAAGCCGATGGTCAGATGACCGCAATCGGAAAAGTTCTGGATCAGCTGCGGGAGTCTGAGCGAGGAGACAAACTTGTTGGGGTCCTGCTGTTGAGTGATGGGGCACAACGGGCCGGGGGAGAAGACGACCTCGATCCGTTACTTGCCGCACGGCGGTTGTCGGAAGAAAAAGGGGTGGCCATCCATCCGGTGACGCTGGGGACTTCGGAACTTTCAACCAGCGGACTGGATCTGTCGGTTGAAGAGTTACTTCTGAGTCAACCGGTGACGTTTGAAAAGAAGCTGGTTGTAGTCCGGCTTGCGGTACGAATGCAGGGGGCAGCGGGGCGGCCGGTCACGGTCCGATTGCTGATGGAAGACCGGACCGGGAAAGGGGCAGGGGAGTCAGGAGAACTGAAGCCCATACCGATCACAGCCGAGACTCGACCCATCGTTGAGTTGCGGACCCGTGAGAATTCGGTGGTACAGAATGTGGAACTCAGCTTCATTGCGGATCAGCCGGGGGACTACAAGATTGCTGGTGAGGTTGTTCCACAAGAAGGAGAGGTGAAGCTCAATAACAACCGCCTTGAGACATTGATCACCGTCCGCAAAGGGGGGCTGAAAGTCGCATACTTCGACAGCATTCGGACGGAATCAACGTTCATCCGAAGACTGAACCAGACCGCCAAGATTCAGCTCGATACTCAGTTGATTCTTTCCGGGGAGCGCGGGCAACAGTCGCTCATTGATCCCAAGCTTTTTGCTCCGGGGGCTTATGATGTCTATCTGATCGGAGATGTCCCCGCGAGTGCGTTCCAGTTTCAAAACCAGAGTCTTCTTCCCGAGTTGGCCAAACGGGTCCGTGAAGGGGCGGGGCTGGGGATGATTGGCGGGCTCAGAAACTTCGGGGCAGGCGGGTATGCATCGACCCCACTGGCAGAGCTGCTCCCCGTTCGGATGTCCCCTTCTGAAAAACTGGGGCCGGCAGACAATCCATCGCGGAACCAGATCACACAGGCGTTGAAGGTCCTTCCAACTCGAGATGGGGAACGCCGATATCTGATGCAGCTCTCTTCGCTCGAAAACGATCAGGTCTGGCGGCGTCTTCCGTCTCTCTCCGGGGCAACAAAGTTGTGGCCGAAGTCGGGGGCAGTCGAAATCCTCGCGGAATCAGAACGAAACGAACCGCTCATCATTGCTTCTGACACAGGGCGGGGGCGAGTCCTCGCAATCGGCGTTGATGAAACCTGGCGATGGCACTTGCGCGGGTTTCGCGACGAACATCAGCGATTCTGGCAACAGGTGATGCTCTGGCTGGCCCGCAAGGAATTCGATTCGGATCAGCCGGTTTGGGCCCGCGTTGAACCGAGGAATTTCTCTCCCTTTGCAACCGTTCCGATTGAATTTGGAGCCCAGGACCAGAATGGTCAGCCGATTCTGGATGCCCAGTTCACGGTTGACGTTATCCCCCCCGGAGGTCAGGTGGTCTCTGTTGCTCAGCTGCGCACAGAAGAAGGAGGGCGAAGCGAATTCGTCCAGACAGGGACGCCGGGAGATTATTGGGTCCGTGTCTCCGCGACGAAAGATGGGGCTCCCCTCGGGATGTCTGCCATGACCCGGTTTGTGGTCGATGCTCGTGACATTGAACTCGATAATCCTGCTGCCGATCCCGGGTTGATGGAAGAACTCGCCAATTTGACCGGCGGCTCTGTCGTTCCCCCGGAAGACTTCGGGAACTTTTTACGGTCCCTGATCGAAGAGGGGATTCCAAGTGAATTAAAGCGATATCGCCGGATTCAGCTCTGGGACAATTGGGGCGTTCTGCTTCTCTTTACCGCACTCATGTCACTGGAATGGACCATCCGCAAGTGGAAAGGCCTCGTTTAGAACAGGCCCCCGGTCCCCAGTCGCTGCCCTCTATCCCGATCTTGGAGGCGAATTCGTTGCTCTCCTGGGGATCAGAATTAAAGGATCAGCATCGCATCGCCATAGCTGAAGAAGCGGTAGCGCTCTCTGATGGCCTCCTGATAAGCCCGCAGGATGAGATCGCGTCCTGCGAATGTGGAAACAAGAACCAGCAGCGTCGATTTCGGCAGATGGAAGTTGGTGATCATGGCATCGACCACCTGAAACTGAAATGGGGGGCGGATGAACAAGTCTGTTGATCCCGACCATTCCGTTAAGGGGCCCCGGATGGCGACAGACTCAAGCGTGCGCACCGATGTTGT
>Ga0065721_10052159_pt1 | contig 12542 bp, 11 predicted proteins | sample Mesricmetagenome_FD_59108 | JGI IMG/M metagenome (GOLD analysis project Ga0065721, IMG submission 59108) | Mesophilic microbial community from rice straw/compost enrichment Sample: eDNA_1 v2 (version 2) | ecosystem: Engineered > Solid waste > Grass > Composting > Bioreactor | place: USA: Davis... | reverse complement strand
CAGTCGGGAGAAGAACTTGACCGCGACGCACTCGCCCGGTTCGCGCGACTCGTGCAGCCGTTTGATGCGGTGGCCAATCTCGCGCAGCCGCTCACACTGCCGCCAATTCATCCAGAAGTGGATCGCAACGCCTGGCAGAACGCCGGCGCAGGGGTGCTCGGTGCCCTGACCAGCGACCACGGAATTCATCCTGCCGTCCGATATTTCGCGCGGATGGCGGACAGTTACGGAAGCGATGATGCCGCCGGGTTCAACAGCGCTGTCGCTGAATATCGCCAATGGCTCACGCCGAAGTTTGAGAAGGAGGTCAATAAGGCGCGCGCCGAGTTTTACTTCAATCAGGTGAAGACATTTCTGCACGCGACCATCATTTACATTGCGGCTTTCGTGCTTGCGGGTGGCGCTCTCCTTGCCTTTGGGAGCCTGCCCACGTTGTTCGAAGTGCTGCGGCGCTCCTCGTTCTACCTGATTCTGCTGGCATTCGTCGTTCACACGTTCGGTCTCGTGTTCCGCATGGTGCTGGAAGGACGGCCACCGGTGACGAATCTTTACTCGTCGGCCGTGTTCATCGGATGGGCGGCGTGTTTGCTCGGCATCATTCTCGAACGTGTTTATCGGGTTGGTCTGGGTTGTGCAGTCGCGGCGCTGACCGGATTTGTCACGCTTCTGATCGCGCATAATCTCGCAATTGGCGGCGACACGATGGAAATGATGCGTGCCGTTCTCGACACGAATTTCTGGCTCGCGACGCACGTGGTGACAATCACGATTGGCTATGCGGCGACGTTCTTCGCCGGCGGACTGGCGATTGTTTACATTGTGCTCGGCATTTTCACGCCCCTTCTTAGCGAGAAGGTTGGAAAGGGAGATTCCGATCTCGGCAAGGCGTTGTCGCGAATGGTTTACGCCATCATCTGCTTTGCGACGTTCTTCAGCTTCATTGGAACTGTACTGGGGGGCATCTGGGCGGATCAATCGTGGGGACGTTTCTGGGGATGGGATCCGAAGGAAAATGGCGCGCTGTTGATCGTTCTTTGGTGCGCGATCATTTTGCATGCGCGCTGGGGGGGATTGGTGCGCGACCGGGGCATCATGAATCTCGCGATCATCGGAAACATGATCACGGCGTTTTCATGGTTCGGCGTGAACATGCTAGGAATCGGGCTTCACTCCTACGGCTTCATGGATGCCGCCTTCAAATGGCTCATGCTGTTCTGGATGAGTCAGGTGGCCATCATGGCGCTGAGCGCGCTGCCGCTGCAGTATTGGAAGAGCTTTCAATCGCCGGCCAACCAAGAGCCTCCGAGCTCGCCGGATATCAAGTCTGCGGCGGGAGCAAGGGGCTGAAGAGCTGATTCAGACACCGCGGTTGGCCCGCCACAGCAGGACAGCGCCCACGGCCTGAAACACGAAGTTGGGCAGCCACATCAGCAGGTGTGGCGCGAACTCGGCCCGGTTGGTCAGTGATTCAGCCACGATCAGAAGGCCGTAATAGATCAAGACAAGAACCAGGGCCATTGCGATGCCAATGTTCGTTTCGCGGCGATGCACTTTGATGCCGAGCGGAATTCCAATCAGCGTGAAGCCAAAGCAGGCGAAGGAAAAGGCGATGCGCCGGTGGATCTGAACGCGATAAGGTTCAAGCACGTCGTCCATCCGCTTCTTCACCGAGCGTTTCTTTGACTCGGCTTCCTGGGAACGTGCTTTTGAAACCTCCAGAGGAACACTGAGCCGGCGTTCAACCTCCGCCATTTCCCGAATCAGCTGGCTGTAGGTCAGGTCCGTGATGCCCGGTTTCCAATTTTTCAGCTCCTGAAGATTCAGTTCAAATCGCAAGTCACCCGACATCGGCATGTCTCCGCCCGCGACAAAAATCATCTGCGCTTCGAAGGTCTGGAGGTAAATGACGCGGTTGGTTGAATCGTACTCCAGTTTTCCGCGAGGCGCGTTGACCATCCATTCCAGATGGGTCTCGTTGTTCACCTTGAACAGATGAATGTCCTGAAGCCCCTGTCTTCGATTCTGTCCAACACAGATCGTGAAGCTGTCGCCCTTGCCCTCAGCTCCCTTAAAGGTCACCGGCCGGCCTTCCGGCAGATGAATCGTTGCGAGGTTGGCGGTGAGATCGACGAGAATCTGTTTGAATGCGACACGCGAACGGGGGCCGAGATCGAGATTCACCCACGCGCTCAGGCCGCAGAGCACGAGACTGAGAACAAGGATCGGTGTGGAAAGGGAAATCAGGCTGACACCGCTCGCGCGTGCCGCGGTGAACTCCTGATCCGCGCTAAACCGACCGAACACCAGCAGCGTGGCCGTCAGCATCCCCATGGGAAGCGCATACACGCCAACAAAGGGAATCAAGGTTCCAAAGGCCTGTGCGACGGTGAAGAGCGACGCTTTCTGACTCATGATCAGGCGCAGGACATCGCCGAGCGCGTTCCCGAGCAGGAGCACAAACGTGAACACCGCCACCGTCATGAGAACCGTGGCGAGAATCTGTCGCAGCAGATAGCGATGTAACGTCTTCAAACAGCGAACTGAAAACAGTTCGCGCTCAGCATGTGGAAGCCGGAGGCAGAGTCAAGGCGTTGACAGCCTGAACGCTCAGGGATTTCGAACGCGATAGAAGCGTTGAGGTCGGGCTGCCGCGTCCAGATCCGTGAACAGGAGCGAACCGTCGGTCAATGTGTTCGTATGAACTGGAATCCAGACCGCGTTCGAAAGATTGGTCGTCGCTTCGATCACGAACGGAATCTCCGCTGTTCCGGTGATGAGAAACCTGAACGGGTTCACACCGCCGAACGGACCGGCCGGTTGCATGGAGGGATTCCAGAGGATTGCCGGCCGGCTGCTGTAAGTTGCGGTCCAACCGGTCGTGCCCGGCAGGTAGTAAACTTTCACCAGCGGCGAACCGTCGAAAAGTTCGGGAGTAAATCCGGGCGCGTTTCCTCGCACATAGACTTCCTTCAACTGCGGGTTGTTCGCGAAGGCCTGCTGCAAAATGAACACCAGGCTTTTCGGGAGAATGACACTTTCAAGATTCGCGCAGTTGTTGAAGGCTTGAAGTCCGAGAAGAAGCACGCCCTGGGGAATGCTCACGCGGCGCAGGCTCGAACAGCCCTCGAACGCATGCCAGCCGATTTCAGTCAGGCTTGCCGGGAAGATGATGTTCGTGAGGCTGTGACAATTCTCGAACGTTGAGTTTTCAATCTTCGTGATCGGATTTGGCAGCTGAATGCTTCCCAGCGATGTGCAGGCTGAGAACGCCGCGATCGCGATGTGTTGCAAGCTGGACGGAAGGGTGACATTGACCAGGTTCGAACAACCGGTGAACGCATGGTGGCCGATATTCGTCACGGAGTTTGGGATCGTCACCGAGGTGACCGACTGCACTTGTAAGAATGAGTTTTCTCCAATGGTGACCACCGGCATCGAATCCACAGTGGAAGGAATCACGACTGCGCCGCCCGGCCCGGTGTATTGTGTGATTGTCAACGTGCCGTTGTTGGTCGCAAACTGAAATTGTGCCTCAGCCGAAAAGGCGAGCAGAAGAAAACCCGCCGTCAAAAGGTGCCCTAAATTCAATTCCCGATTTTGAGAAGGCCGCTCTCCAAGCCGGCCGATGAAATGTCGAAACATGGTGAATGATAAAACGTTTTCCGGAACGCAATGTCGAGAGCAATTCCGAGCCCAGAAAGGGCAATTCGCGAATTTGCGAACAGGGTTGTTCGCACGGATGAAAGAACAGGAATCGCCAGTAACGTACAGATTACGATATGTCCTGAAATACGGGAAATCCCCACCACCGGGAACGCCGCCGAAATCCTTACTTTCTGTGCTTTGCGAGAAATCCCGGTTCCGTGCCGATGAGATCCGCCCGGCGCTGTGTCGCGAGCAGTTCGCCATAAACACGCGCGTCTCGGAGCATCATCTCAAGGCGCTTTTGAAAAGTGTCATTCACGATTTTGCCATCCTTCAAATCGTGTTCAGAAAATGAAACCGCGTAAGGCAGCGTCCATGCATAGCACTGTCTCGCCACTGTGCGGAGTTGATCGACGACTGTGAGGCCTTTCTCGTGCGATGCCACGACAGGAACAATCAGTTTGCCTGCGAACTCATGCCAGAAATGATCCAGGAAATTCTTCAATGTGCTGCTGATGCTTCCGTGGTAGTCGGGACTGCCAAGGATGAACAGGTCGGCCTGATGCACGCGGGATTGAAGCGCTTTGAAGCCGGGGGCGGAATAGGCGGTGTCAGGATTGTACAGCGGAAGCGGCTCGGACTGGAGATCCAGCACATCGACGGAACAGCCGTTGGCCGTCAGGTCGCGCGCGATTTCATTGATGATGATTCGTGTGACGGAACGGTTGCGCGGACTTCCGGAGACGGCGAGCACTTTCAATTTTGATTCAGACGACATGGCAAAAGAGTAATGCGCGTTGTGAAACTCTCAAATGCGCCGGTCATTGATGCCAGCCGAACAGCTTCAGTCCGGACACCAGTGCGTAGGCGACGATGGCGCTTGCCGGGATCGTGAGCACCCACGCCCAGACGATCGTTTCGACAACAGTCAGTTTCAGTGCGCTGAAGGCTTTGGCGGAACCGACGCCCATGATGGAGGCCGTGATCGCGTGTGTGGTGGAAACGGGCATTCCGAAATGAGCTGCCGTGGCAAGAACCGTTGCGCCGGTCGTTTCAGCGGCAAATCCATGGACTGGCTGCAACTTGACCATCTTGTGACCGAGCGTCTTGATGATGCGCCATCCGCCGGCAGCGGTTCCGGCAGCCATGGTGAGCGCGCAGATGACTTTGATCCAGAGCTTGATGCCTTCCTGATTCGCAGCTTTCTTGAACCAGTGCGCCGCTTCTGCCGGATTACGTTCAACGGCATTTCCCCGCAACGCCAGCAGTCCGAGATTGAACATGGCGTCGGCATTGTGGTGATGCGCGGCGCTTTGCAGCAGACGAATTCCTTCGGCAGAATCGGGTTCCACACCGTTGCCTTCAATGAGCAGGGTGCCAAAAACAGCCTGGGCCTCGGGATTGTTGCCCTTGCTGGCTGCGTCGCGATACCAGTCCGCAATTGCCGTGGCGGAATTGGTGGGCGCGTCCTTCAGGTGCGATAGGACCAGCGACGGTTCCAGCCGCGGCGCACCTTTGCGGGATTCTGCGGCGCGCTCGAGGAGTTGTTCGGCTTCGCCTTTTTTCGACTCCTTCGCCCGGCCGTCCTGGATCATCGCAGCCAGGTTTTCCATCGCATTGGGATCACCTTTATCCACGGCTTTGCGAAACCACTTTTCCGCGAGAACGAAATCCTGATGAACGCCGATGCCGTCGCGATGCATTTCGCCAAGTTGTGTCATCGATTGCTGGACCGATGTGCCTGGGGCATTGATGTGGAGGAATCGCAGCCAGGAGGGAATGTTGTCGAATGTGCCGGACGCTGTCGCGGCCATGAGTGCCAGAGCGATGATGCCCATCGTCTTCTGCGCGTCATTGGTGCCGTGGCTGAATCCCATGTAACCGGCGCTCAACAGCTGGAACTTGCCGAACACGCGATTGACCGTGACCGGCTTCCAATTTCGGAGCAGGAGATAAAGAATGGCCATCACGATGAAGCCGATGATGAAGCCGGCAAAGGGCGAGAGCATCATCGGGATGACGACCTTCCACAGCAAACCTTTCCCCATCCACCAGTGTTCGCTGCTCGGTTGCGACCAGATGAGCGCCTTCCAGTTATTATCTGAGGCCGCCAGTGCTGCGCCGCAGAGGCCACCGATCAGCGCATGGCTTGAGCTGGACGGAAGTCCGAACCACCACGTGATCAGGTTCCAGACGATGGCGCCGAGCAGGGCGCAGATGATGACGGCGGATGAAAGCGCCACGATCTTCGAATCAACCAGGCCGGAGGAAATGGTTTTGGCGACGGCAGTGCCCCAGAGCGCACCGAGCAGATTGGTGCATGCGGCGAGTGCGACCGCCTGGCGCGGTGTCAGCACCTTGGTGGAGACGACCGTGGCGATTGAATTCGCCGTGTCATGGAACCCGTTGATGTATTCGAAGATCAACGCGACCAGGATGACCGTCAGGACGAGCGTCATGGAGCGTCAGGAGTTCTTCAGGGCGATGTGAGAGATGACGTTGCCCGCATCGCGGCATCGATCGACCACCTTTTCGAGAAGTTCGTAAAGATCTTTGAGGACGATCACTTTCACGGCTTCGTGTTTGCCGCTGAAAAGATCCTTGAAAATGTTCATGATCGTGTCGTCCGCCTCACCTTCAATCTGTTGAAGCTTGCTGTTGAGGTTGTGAATCTCCTCAAGGTTTACGCCCTTGTGAAGGCTTTTTACCATTTCGACCACCGTGACGGTGGCCTTGTCCAGCAGTTCGATTTGCGGGGTGAAATCGACGCCGCGGACGTGATGTGCGGCGAGCAGGGCGCGTTCGCCGAACTTTTCAACGGTCTTGGGAATTTTGTAGAGGGCGTTGGAAAGTGCTTCAATGTCTTCGCGTTCCAACGCAGTAACGAAGGTAGTGTAAACAGCTTCCGTGATCTGCTTGGTGATTTGCTTGTCCTTGCGGCGGGCGACGGCGAATTCCTGAACGGAGGCGGGTTGATCCAGCGCCTGGCTGAGCTTCATCAGCGTCTGGACGCTGTTGCGCGCTTCCTGGGCGCTGGCTTCAAGCAGCTGGAAGAACATGTCTTCCTTACCGAGCAATCGTTGCAGCGAAAACATAGCGCCGACCTTTTACACTCGGCACGCGCCTACCGCACCTCAAAAATTCCGCTGCCCGGTAAAATGCCGCGCATTACTTGCGTTTAAGAATCACGTACGCGGCGAAACACATTCCGATCAGGTTCAGAATCACAGCGATCGCGATAAGCCACTTCCAGCGCATGGATCAAGGTAGCACGAGGCGTCCGATTCTCTTCCGCCAGTCCCAGGTTGCAAATTTTACTTCAGTTCAAGCGCCTGCGAAGCCGCTTTCTGGAAAACTCGGCGAACTTCGCTCCCGTCGCTGTTCGGGAAATTCGATCGCTGCACCATGAGAATGTAGGCCACGCCTTTCATTGGATCGATCCACGCCTGGGTTCCCCACGCACCGCCATGACCATAGGTTCCCGGCAACAACACTTCGGCGACACCTTCATGCGGTTCAAGCAAGATGCACGTCCCGAGGCCCCAGGCGTAGTTTTTGCCGCGTCGGCCGGAAGCTTCGTTCCGGAAAAAGCCGGTCGGCAGATCACCTGTCGTTGACTGGGAGAGGAACTGCATGGCGTCTTTGCTGAGATAACGGCGCCAGCCGAGTCGTCCATTGTTAAGCAGCATCTGACAGAACCGTGCGTAGTCGGGCGCGGTGGAGAAAAGGCCGCCGTTTCCCTGTGGCGGACGATTCTTTGAACCGAATTCATCGCGCGGCGGAACGGGATCGAGTGAACCGGTTTCACGATTCTTTGCGTAAGCAGTCGCGAGCCGGGCGCGCTGGGCTTCTGTGGGATAAAACGTCGTGTCTTTCATTCCGAGCGGCTTGAACAGGCGCTTTTGAAGAAAGGCATCGAAACTCATTCCACTCACGATTTCAACAATCCGGCCTGCGGCATTAATGCCGCTTTGCGTGTATTCCCAGCGCGAACCGGGTTCATACTTCATCGGCGCCGCGAGCCAGAGAGGGACGAGATCGGAGAGCGTTTGTGCGTTTCTCGCAGCGTCGCGCGGAGCTTCGCCCAGGCCTGATGTGTGATTGAGCAATTGAGCGATTGTGAGATTCGCCGGTTTGCCGGAAGGCGTTTTCAGGTTTGCGAATTCCGGAATGTATTTCGCGACCGGATCGGAGACGTGCAGCTTCCCTTCGTCCTGAAGCATCAACACGGCGACACCCGTCACGGGCTTGGTCATCGACGCGATCCAGAAGATGTCGTCCGCCTTCATAGAGCGTTTGTCTGCCGCATTTGCGAAACCGGTCGTTCCCAGGTGAAGGACTTTCTTTTTCGTCACAACCATCGTGACCGCACCGGCGATTTCGTTGGAGGCAACCATCCGTTCCATCGCTTCGCTGACGGCTGGCAGGACGCGTGGTTTGGCGAATGCCGGAAAGGCGAACAGCAGAGACAGAGTGAACAGAAGAAAACGAAGGGAACGAAGTGTCTTCATTCGGAAGCTATAGCGGTTCTGGAAGTGTGAGCAAAGCGTTTAGAGGCAATTTCGATATTCGTAGCCGCTGTGGTAACGAAGCGGACTTCCGGAGAAAATGCGAGAGTTTCCAGCTCCTCACGTCGGCGGCTGTCACCTCGACTGAACTTTGAAACTGATTGAGAGACACGAACGGAACTTGGCCGGTTTCGAAGTCGCTGGTAAGTGGATCGTCACTCGGGAGTTCACATGGGAAAATATCCACAAGAGTTGCGGCGCCCCAAACGTGTAGCGCAGCCGTCCCCGGCTGCCGGTCCGGCACCGTCCCGGTGCGAGATCAGGATCGGTCGGCAATGGAAGCTGGCAGCGAGACGCTGCCGCAACCCGCACGCGTGGACGCCCGCGCCACAGTCAATCCTCCACCGGCACGACGAGGTTCTCCATGATGTAATCTTTTCGATCGGGAGTGATGTGACGTGGATTGGCTTTAATTTGGCGATTTTGCCGAAAGAGATTTGGTAAAGCAGGGAAATGATTTTGCAAAGTCGGGTAACAAGGATACAAGAGTGTTGAACGTGAGTAAGAGACGCCAAGTTGAATCTTCGGTGATACAGGATGCGCTGGCTACGGCAGAAGTGTTGGTTTCGCTGAGTCAAAGCGAAGCTCAAGCTATTGCAAAAGGCATTCATGAAGGCGCAAGGGTGGAATTTGCGCAAAGTCTCTGTGCCAGGATTTTATCCCAGCTGTGGAATCGTAAACTTGGAGGTCGAAACAACTGGCCAGTTCGCAAATGTTACGTGCCATTGATCAGTGGTTATTCAGGGCTTACGGAGCGAGCGGTGGATGCCTTGTCGCAGTTGCCCGCTGCTCGCGCCGGTTTTCTAATTGGGCAAATGTATACAGCGCTTCTTCCCGACCAGCTTCGGAAGAGCCTGGGTGCCTACTATACGCCTGTCCCGCTGGTGAATCGGCTGTTGCACCTGGTGGAACAGAGTGGAGTGGATTGGAGTTCTGCGAGGGTGATTGATCCGGCATGCGGTGGCGCGGCGTTTCTTGCGTCTGTTGCTCCGCGTTTGGCATGCCGTTCCCTCTTTCGCAGGCCTGTCGACAAATTGTTGGACGTTGAAAACCGCCTGCATGGACTGGAAATTGATCCCTTCGCAGCTTGGATGTCGATGGTCCTTCTCGACATCTCTTTATTAGATCTCTCAATTGCCGCCGGGCGCAGAATCAATTCCTTAGTTTCGGCCCGGGACGCTCTGACTCTGGAAAGCTCCTGTTTTGGAAAATTCGACCTGGTCATTGGCAATCCGCCTTATGGAAAAGTGACTTTGTCCTCTGAACTTCGAACAAAATTCAAGGAGAGTTTGTTTGGCCACGCCAATCTTTACGGTGTATTCACTGAGTTGGCCGTTCGTCTCGCAAAACCAGATGGAGTGATTGCCTACGTGACTCCGACATCGATTCTTGGTGGTGAATACTTCAAGCAGCTTCGAACGTTCCTTTCTGCCAATGCTCCTCTTACTCTGGTGGACTTCGTCGTCGATCGAGAAGGTGTGTTCGAGGGGGTTCTTCAAGAAACAATGCTCACTGTTTTCCGGCGGGGCAAATTTCGTGATTCTACCGTGGAGATTCACCAGGTTGGAACGGCGGAACCAACGGCTCCCGTTGCGGTTGAAGCTGTCGGACGTTGCCGTCTCCATTCTGTGAAAGATGAGCCTTGGCTGCTACCCCGCTCCAAGGAGCAATTGCAATTGGTTGAGCGGTCTCACGCCATGCCGCATCGCCTCGCGGATTATGGTTTCGCGGTTTCCACCGGTCAGTTGGTCTGGAATCGGCACAAGGATCAGCTTAGAGCGGCATTTGAAAGCGAATGTTATCCGATCATTTGGGCGGAGGCGGTGAACGCAGACGGAACCTTTCGCTTCCAGGCTGCAAGGCGGACGCATCTTCCGTATCTACGACTGAAGTCAGGCCAGGATTTCCTGCTGAACCATGAACCATGCGTTCTCGTTCAGCGAACCACCGCCAAGGAACAGAAGAGGCGGCTGATTGCTGCGGTAATTCCCAATTCTTTCGTCGTGGAATATCCAGGCTTCGTCGTGGAGAACCATCTGAACATGGTGTATTCGCTTCATGCGAAACCGAAGGTGGGACTCAAGACCATGACTGTCTTGCTGAACTCTCCCGTCGTTGATCAGGTATTCCGCTGCATCAGTGGTAGCGTGGCCGTCTCTGCCTTTGAATTGAACTCTCTGCCGCTGCCGAATCCCGACCAGATGCGACGGTTACAGGACGCGGTTCTTTCCGGAGTGCCAGCGTCGGAATTAGACTCTTTGATCAATGGTTTTTATGTCGGTCCACTTGAAAATGCCGCCATTACCTCCAATCGTTCCCGCCAGGACCATTCTCGAGTGGCTGCCTGAAGTTTTTGCCGAAGGAACTCCACATCGCACCTACGTGGTCCGTGAATTGGCTGCGAACACCTTGTTCGTAATGCTTTACATTGGAGCAATCGAGGGAACAGGCCGGTATATGCGTCCTGACCAAGTCACGAAGATGACGGATCGTCAATCTGAATGCATTGGTGATGAAGCCCGTGAGAAATGGTGCCGGGATTCGCTCACGCCCGGCGCGATGCTTGATCTTCAGGGACGCTGGTATGCCGCGAATACCCGAGAACCTATTCGCGACGAGACGCTTCGAAACGGACTGATCGCCCTCGGTGCCGTGGTCGAACGCAAGGACCTGCCAACAACGTCTGCTAAACCCAGGTATTCCATCTCGAGGCATTTTGCCGAACTCCTGCTGGCTCTTCATGGCAATCCGCCAAATGCGAAAGAACTCATCGGTGAATGGCAGAAGGCTCATTTGTCCCAGGCAGCTTTGAGCCGTATTCATCTGATACGCCGAGGAACGGTTCAGTCGACGTCCGCAGACCGTATTTCGGTGACGTTTCCGAACGGCGAGGTTCGGCTGATGCTTCCAGGACCCAGCACAGTGATTTCGAAGGCGATCATCGAGGAATTTTGTCCGCGATTCATGCGGGAAGCCGGGGTGGTTTTTCTCAGTGAATCAGGCGACAAGGTGGTTGCGCGTGATGACCTGCTGGCAAGATCCATCGGCCTGAATTTGGACTACGGAAGAAATCTCCCCGACATCATCCTGGCCGATGTTTCGGTTGAATCGCCGAAGGTCATATTCGTCGAAGTCGTGGCTTCGGACGGTCCAATCAACGAAGGAAGAAAGGAAGCTTTGCAACAGGTGGCGGAATCTGCCGGATATGATCATTCCCACATCTATTTCATTTCAGCGTTTATGGACCGTGGTGCCTCGGCTTTCCGGAAGCTGGTCGCAGAGATTGCCTGGGGAACATTCGTCTGGTTTGTGAGTGAGCCTGACAAACTGCTCATTTTCAAACAGGGTTCAGGCAAGGAACTCTCCTCACTTTTGGACGGGTAGGTGTGCAATCAAAAGACGCCGAAAAGGCAGATCTAAGCTCTAAAAGTCGAGAATTCTCCGCATAGCTTCTGCTTTAAGCATTTTCGTTTGCTTAGTTTTCTTTTGTTGATCTCTTTGGTGGCGCCTCAATCCTCCACCGGCACGACGAGGTTCTCCATGATGTAATCTTTTCGATCGGGAGTGTTCTTGCCCATGTAGAATGTAAGGATGCCGGAGGCTTCGGTTTTGGGCGCGTATTCGACTTTGCTGACGCGCATTTGTTTGCCGATGAATTGCGCGAATTCTTTCGGGCTGATTTCTCCCAGACCCTTGAATCGCGTGATCTCGGGTTTGCCGCCCAGTTCCTTCACCGCCACGTCGCGTTCGGCTTCGCTGTAGCAATAAATCGTTTTCTCCTTGTTGCGCACGCGGAAGAGCGGCGTCTCCAGCACGTAAAGGTGGCCGTCGTGCACGAGCTGATCGAAGAAACGATAGAAGTAGGTGATCATCAAATTGCGGATGTGCATGCCGTCCACGTCCGCGTCGGTGGCGAGGATGACCTTCTCGTAACGCAGGCCTTCGGTGTTGTCCTCGACGTTGAGCGCCTGCATGAGGTTGTACATCTCGTCGTTCTTGTACATCACGTCACGCTTGAGATCCCAGACATTGAGCGGCTTCCCCTTGAGCACAAACACCGCCTGGTTGTTCACATCGCGGCAGCTCGTGATTGAGCCGGCGGCGGACTGACCTTCGCAGATGAAGACCATCGTGCCCTTGCCCTTTTCCTTCTTCTTGTCGTAATGATTCTTGCAGTCCTTCAACTGCGGGATGCGCAACGTGATCGCCTTGGCGCGTTCGCGCGCCAGCTTCTTCACGTTCTGCAATTCCTTCCGCAACTCCTGCGTGTCCTTCACCTTCGCAATGATGTTTTGGGAAAAACTGTTTTCCGCTCACGCAACAGTTTCA
>Ga0065721_10007651_pt1 | contig 12544 bp, 13 predicted proteins | sample Mesricmetagenome_FD_59108 | JGI IMG/M metagenome (GOLD analysis project Ga0065721, IMG submission 59108) | Mesophilic microbial community from rice straw/compost enrichment Sample: eDNA_1 v2 (version 2) | ecosystem: Engineered > Solid waste > Grass > Composting > Bioreactor | place: USA: Davis... | reverse complement strand
CCCCGCCCTATTGCCCGACGATCTGCGGCAGGGCCGCGAGGTCGTCGGGGGTCATCTGGTCGGCGGGCTCGTCGCGCGCGGCCGCGAGGCGCACGGTCAGTTCCTGAGCGCGCGTCGGGTTCATCGCGGCAAGGATCGGCGCCATCTTGCGCGGCGCCATGGCGCGGGCGACCTGGATGAGCACGTCCATCTCCAGTTCGTTGAAGATGGTCGCCGCGTCGCGCGGGCGCATGGTTTCGTACATGGCGACGATGCCGGTCACGAGTTCTTCCTCGGCCGCCTTGCGCGCTTCGACGAGGGAGGCGATCTGCGCCTCGAGCGCTTCCATGGTGGCCGCGCGTTCCTCGATCCGCTTCTCGGCCGCCTCGATGAGGGCCGCGCGCATCTCGAGCTCGGCCGCATAGGCGTCGAGCTCGGTGCGGCGCTCGCCGAGGCGTTCGAGGAGGGCGCGCTCGGTCGACGCGCCCGAGGCGGCATCGAGCGGCTCGATCCCTCCTTCGGAGGTCATCTGCGCGGGAGCGGTATCCGCCTCTCCGGCAGGGGCCGTGGCAGCCGTGGCTTCGGAAGAGTCCGCCACGCCCTGCTCGCCAGACGCGGACGCCGCTTCGCCCTGCCCTTCGGCAAGGCCATGCGTTCCGGCGATGTTCGCCGGATCGATGGTCGGAGCGCGGTCGGCCAGCGTCGGGGACGGGTCTTCCGCCGTCGGATCGATGAGCTGCAGGGCGCCGGCCTCTCCGGCCGGCTCGGATCCGGCGGCGACGGCTTCGCCGATGCCCGTCAGCACATAGCCGCCGTCGGTCACGAGGCCGATGGTCTTGAACGCCAGGAGCGCGGCCGATGCGCAGACGACGATCGGCAGGAGGCGGACGGTCCTCACGCCGCGTTCCCCCGCTCGCGGGCGTGGGCGGCGAGCTTGTCGAGGGCCTGCTGCACCTTGTTGGTTTCGCTGACCGGCTCGATGGAGCCGCCCTCGCGCACCGCCCGGGCGATCCGGGAGATGCGCTCGACGAGCGCGCTGCCGGAATTGACGTGGTTGGCGAGCTCGATGCCGAACCGCTCGGCCTCGTCGAGCCGCGCGGTGAGCATGGTGTCCGCCTCGATCGCCGATTGCTTGAGCTCCTTGATCGCCTGGTTGGCAAGATGGGTCGCGCCCACCAGGTCCGCGATCATTTGCTTGAGCATCTCGCGGTCCGAATGCAGGCGCTTGAGCCTGGCATTGAGCACCACGCAATAGCCGATGGTAAGGGCCAGAAGCAGGGCCACGGCCCCTTCGATCAGGAGCCCGAGAGGAAGTTGCTGCATCATTTGCCGTCCATTGACTCGTCGATCGCCTCGAAGGCCGCCATGGTGACCTTGGGTGGATTGAGCGGGCGCACGACCCGCACCGAAACATTCTTGCCGATATGACCCATGATCGCCTGGGTGAGCTCGACGTTGCCGCAGCGCAGCTCCACCGGATCGGACGGCGCGCGCTCGAACATCACCGTGTCGCCTTCCTTCATGAACATCACGCGCTTGAGGGGCAGGTCCTGCTCGTGGAGCACCGCGTCGATCTCGACCTCGGCCTGGTAGATCTCGGTGGCCAGGTGCCCTTCCCAGATGGGATCGCGGCCGAATTTCTCGCCCATGAACATCTGCAGGAGCTGCTCGCGTATGGGCTCGATGGTGGCGTAGGGCAGAAGAATCTCGATCTTGCCGCCGCGGTCGTCCATCTCGATGCGCAGCTCGATGAGGATCGCCGCGTTGGCGGGCCGCGAGATGGCGGCGAAGCGCGGGTTGGTCTCCATGCGATCGAGCTTGAAGGTAACCTGCGTCACCGGCTCGAAGGCGCGGTGAGTGTCCTCCAGGATCACCTCGATCAGCCGGCGCGCCAGCGTCATCTCGATGGTGGTGTAGGGCCGCCCCTCGACCCGGATCGCTCCGCCCGTGCGGCGCCCGCCGAGCAGTACGTCGATCATCGAATAGATGAGGTTGGAGTCGACCGTCAGGAGCCCGTAATTGTCCCACTCCTCGGCCTTGATGACCGAGAGGATCGCCGGCAGCGGAATGGAATTGAGATAATCGCCGAAACGGACCGACGAGATCGATTCCATCGACACCTCGACATTGTCCGAGGTGAAGTTTCGCAAGGATGTCGTCGCGAGCCGCACCAGGCGGTCGAATACGATCTCCAGCATGGGCAGGCGCTCGTAGGAGACGAGCGCGGAGTTGATGAGCGCCTGCACGCCCGTCAGCTCGACATTGCCGCCGGCATTAGGATCGAACCCCAGGAGACTGTCGATCTCGTCCTGGTTGAGCACGCGACCGCCCGCGTCGCCTTCGGCGCCGGCGGGATCGGCCTCGAGCATCGCCGCCCATTCGGCGGCCGCCGCGGCGGCGCGCTCATCCTCGCTCATCCCCTTGCCGGAGGCGGCATCGAGGGAGTCGAGCCCCCAGTCCTCGCTGAGCTTGTCCTGATCGGCGGGTCCCGGCATTTTTACTGCACCAGCAATTCTTTGAAGAGCACGCTCTCGGCGCGCGAGGGATAGATGGCGACGTTGACGCGCCGCAGCAGCTCTTCCTTCATCCGGTAGACGCCGGCCGACCCTTCGAGGTCGCTCTTGCGCAGCTCGCGCAGGTACACCTGGAAGGCGTCGATCACCTTGGCGAGCCGCGGCTGTATCTCCAGCATCGTCTCCTCGTTGGCCACCTCGAGCGCCACGGTAACGCGCAGGAACGCCTGCCCCTCGCCCTCGTCGTTGAGGTTCACCGTCATCGTCGGCAGGTTGAAGATGAACGTCTCGACCGGCGCGATCACGCCGCCCTCGGCGGTCGCCGTTGCCTGCTGGCTTGAGGAGAGGAAGAAATAGAGCCCCGCCCCGCCGGCGAGCACGACCGCCAGCGCCGCCCCGCCGATGATGAGGAGCAGGCGACCGCGCCCGCCCTTGGCCTGCGCCTGGCCGGCGCCTTCCTGAATTTCTGCGTCAGCGGCCATTGCCCCCAAGCCCCGTCTTTCCTGACGATTCCGAACCCACGACCAGCTAAGCGGCCGATGGTTAACGAATGGTTACGAAGTGCCTGCCGAGCGGCAATTTTTGCCGGGCAGCTTTTACCGACCCAAGCCGCCGCGCTCCGGCAATTCCTGCCCATTCCACATATAAGTCATTGTTTTTGCTCACACTGCTGCTCTGGCATGGTTTCTGCAAAGTAAACGTCGAGCCCGCCAGCTTGGGGAAGCGGGAGGGCTCGGGGACCGGGCGAACGGCAATGTTTGCCCACATGAACGGGGATCTCGCATGATCGAGAATGCGCAGCTCATCAGCCTGTCGCGCCAGATCGCGCTTCGACGGCAGATGGATGTGGTGGCCAACAACATGGCCAACATCAACACCACCGGTTTCAAGGGCGAACAGGTTCTGTTCGAGGAATACATGATGCCCGGCGCCAGCCACCGGGATTTCATGCGCCCCGACCAGCCGCTCTCCTACGTGCAGGACTGGGCGACCCGGCACGACCTCGCCGCCGGCGCCGTGACGCAGACCGGCAGCGAGCTTGACGTGGCGCTGATGGGCGAAGGGTTCCTCGCCGTCGACACGCCCGCCGGGGAGCGCTGGACCCGGGCCGGCTCGCTGCAGGTCGACGCCGCCGGCCGGCTCGTCGACACCTCCGGTAATCCGGTGCTGGGCGAAGGCGGGCCCATCGTCTTCCAGCCGGAAGAGACCGGCATCGTCATCGCCGAGGACGGCACCATCTCGACGAGCCAAGGCCCCAAGGGCCGCTTGCGCGTCGTCGAGTTCGACAATCCGCAGGAGCTGACCCGCGAGGGCTCGAACCTCTTCGCCGGCGGCACGCCCGTCGAGGCGCAGAACACCCGCGTCGTGCAGGGCGCCGTCGAGCGCTCCAACGTCTCGGGCGTCACCGAGATGGCGCAGATGATCCGCGTGCAGCGCGCCTACGAATCCCTCGTCAAGCTCATGAGCCAGCAGGACGACCTGCGCCGCTCCGCCATCCAGCGTCTCGGCGACGCGAACGCTTAAAGGAAGCCGCACATGAAAGCGCTTTATATCGCATCGACGGGCATGAGCGCCCAGGAACGCAATGTGGAGGTGATCTCCAACAACATTGCCAACATGCGCACCACCGGCTTCAAGCGGCAGCGCGCCGAGTTCCAGGACCTGCTCTACCAGCAGATCCGCCGCGCCGGCTCGCAGACCTCCGAGGAAGGCACGATGCTGCCGGCCGGCCTCGAGATCGGCTCGGGCGTGCGCACCGTCGCCACCCCGCGCATCATGAGCCAGGGGTCGGTGGTCGCGACCGAAAAGGAACTGGACCTGGCCGTGCGCGGCGAAGGCTTCTTCGTCGTCGAGCTGCCGGACGGCACCGCCGCCTACACCCGCGACGGCGCCTTCGAGCGCGACGATCAGGGCCGGCTCGTCAACTCCAGCGGCTTTCCGGTGCAGCCGGGCATCGTGATCCCGCAGGATGCCGTTTCGGTCTCCGTCTCCGCCGACGGCCTCGTGGAAGCCTATATCGGCGCCGACGCCGTGCCGACGCAGCTCGGCCAACTCCAGCTTGCGCGCTTCGTCAACAAGGCGGGCCTTGCATCGATCGGCGACAACCTCTTTGCCGCCACCCCGGCCAGCGGCGAGGCCCAGCTCGGCCTGCCCAAGGCCGACGGTACCGGCGACCTGCTGCAGGGATACCTCGAGCAGGCCAACGTCAACTCGGTCACCGAGATCGCCGACCTCATCGCCGCCCAGCGCGCCTACGAGATGAACGCCCGCGTCATCTCCGGGGCCGACGAGATGCTGCGCTCGGCAACGCAGATGAGCTAGGGAGAGCCTGAATGATCGCCCGCCCGCTCATCACCCTCGCCGCCGCGGCCCTGATGTCCGGCGCCGCGGCCGCCGGCCCGGTGCTCAAGGCCGAGGTCACCGTCTCGGACGCGATCGTCACCGTCGGCGACATGTTCGAGGATGCCGGACCGCTCGCCGAAGCCCCGCTCTTCCGCGCCCCCGCGCCCGGCACGATCGGCACCGTGCCGTTGAAGGACATCGAGGCGGCGGCCAGCCGCGCCGGCCTCGCGCAGTTCGAGGACGAAGGCCTCTCGGCCGTGCGCGTGGCCCGTTCCGGCACGCTCGTCGGCAAGGAGGACCTCGTGGCGCTCATCGAAGACGACCTTGCGGCACGCGGCGTCCTCACCGGCGGCATGTCGACACAGACCGTCTTCTCCCGCGAGTTCGCTCCGCTGACCGCGGCCGCCGTCGCCGAGCCGGTGAGCCTCGTCGCGCTGCGGTACCTGCCCGGCAGCAGCACCTTCTCGGCCCGCTTCGCCATCGCCGGCCTCGACAAGCCCGTAGAGGTCTCGGGCACCATCGATCTCATGGTCGAGATGCCGCACCTCGCCTCGGCCCTGCCGGCCGGCACCGTGCTCGGTCCCGAGGACATCGTCATGCGCCCGGTGCCGGTGCGGCACGCGGATGCCGCCGGGTTCGCAGATCCCGCCGCGCTCGTCGGCAAGGCGCTGAAGCGCCAGAGCCGCGAAGGCGTGGTGGTCAAGGCCACCGACGTTGCCGAGCCGCAGGTGATCGCCCGCAATGACCTCGTGACCGTCTACTTCCGCTCCGGCCCGATGACGCTGACCGTCAAGGGCCAGGCGCTCAACGCCGCCGCCCTCGGCGAGCCCGTCGAGGTCATCAACCTCATGTCGAAGCGAGTCGTTTCGACCACCGCCATCGCGTCCGGCGCAGTCGAAGTGACCGCCGCCGGCCCCCTCAATCTCGCAGGCCTCTGACGAGGAGATACCGATGAACCCCTTCAAGATCGCCACGCTCCTCGCCGTCACCGCGCTGCTCGCCGGCTGCAACACCACCGACCGGCTCGCCAGCATCGGTCAGGCTCCGCCGCTCAACCCGATCATCGATCCGACGACCGTCGCCGGCTACCAGCCGGTGCGCCTGCCGATGCCCGAGCCGCTGCCCGACACCTACCAGGCCAACTCCCTCTACCGCACCTCGGCCCGAGGCTTCTTCAAGGACGAGCGCGCCCACAAGGTCGGTGACATCCTCACCGTTCTCGTCACCATCGATGACCGGGCCAGGATCGCCAACCAGACCGCCCGCAGCCGCTCCTCGAGCAACTCGGCCGGCATGGGCGGTATCTTCGGCAGCGCGGTCGAGAACATCTCGGGCGGCGCGATCGATCCCGCCGGTGCCATCGACCTGACCTCGGGCACGAGCGACAACGGCAACGGCTCGGTCAACCGATCGGAAAACCTCGAAACGTCCGTCGCCGCGGTCGTCACGCAAGTGCTGCCCAACGGCAACCTCGTGATCGAAGGCCGCCAGGAGGTGCGCGTCAACTTCGAGGTGCGCGACCTCATCGTCGCCGGCATAGTGCGACCCTCCGACATCCAGGCCAACAACACGATCCCCTCGACCAAGATCGCCGAGGCGCGCATCTCGTACGGCGGGCGCGGGCAGATCACCGACGTGCAGCAGCCGCGCTACGGCCAGCAGGTGCTCGACGCCATCCTGCCGTTCTAGGCTCATCAGCTTCCCGCCGCGCATTCCCCCATTTGGCGCGGCGGGCGATCATGGCCGCATCCCAGAACAGGACCGGCCAGTCCTAAAGGGCGCAGTCTCCCCGGCTGCGCCCTTCCTCTATCGGGGAACGTCTCGCAGCGGGTAAACGCCGCAATATGAAAGGCTGGCTTCATCATCCGTTTATGGCCATGGACCTAACGTCGGCGTGACGAATGGATGGAGGGCCGTCGTGATGATCCGTGTACTGCTGCCGCTTGCCGCCTTTTGCGGCCTTGTGCTTCTTGCGGCTTTCCCGTCGCACGCGGCGAGCTTCGACTGCGCCAGGGCCGAAAAGCCCGACGAAGTGGCGGTGTGCGAAAACCCGCAGCTTTCGGCTCTCGACTCACAGATGGCCGGCCTCTGGTATGCCTATTCCAAGGTGCCCATGCTCATGGGCGCCAACGGCGCACGCCACGATGACGCCGAGGAATTCCTTGCGCAGCGCGGCGCCTGCGGCAACGACGTGCAGTGCCTGACAGAAGCCTATAACGGGCGCATCAAGGCCCTCGAAGACCAGATCGACAGCGCCATGCAGACCTATTCCGACCTCATGAACGCTGATCCACCCGCCCCGACGGACGACGTGGCCGCGATCGTCTCGGGCTATGCCGATCAGTGCAAGGCGCTCGGCGGCACGCTCGCAGCGGGTGCAGATCGGCCCCTGACGATGACCGCCGACCTCGACGGCGACGGGATCCAGGACTACGTGCTCGATACGCAAAACCTCCAGTGCGACGCCGCCGCCACCGCCTTTTGCGGCAATGGCGGATGCCAGATCGACGTCGCTCTGTCGAGCGAGGGCTTCGCGAGCCCGGTCTCGGCGCTCGGCGGCCAGCCGACACTGGTCCAGGCCGAGACGGGAACGAGCCTCGAGATCTGGGTCGACGGCACCAATTGCGATCTGCCCGGCGGCAGCAGCGAGGAATGCTGGGCGACCTACGCATGGACGGACGGCACCCTAACGCCAACCTACGATGCCCGCACTGCGGCGCCGTAGGTCCACGGCGAGCGACAATCCCCCTTCCATCGCGTCCCCGCCTGTGGAACTAACAGGCGGCAACGCGATCGGAGCCTTCTGATGTCCTTCCAAAAAATCGACGCCCTCGGCCGCAAGCTCGAAGCGCTGGAGCATGCGCTCGCCATCCTCGGCGCCGACGAGGCGACCCACATGGCTGTCGGCGGCGGCGAGAAGCGCGCCGAGGCGATGGCCAACCTCGCCGGCATGTACCACGCGCAATCGACCGCCCCCGAAATCCGCGACTGGATCGAGACGGCGAGAGCCGAGGACCTTTCCGAGGACCAGCGCCTCGCGCTCGGCGAGTTCGAGCGCGCCTACGTCAACGCCACGTGCCTGCCGACCGAGTTCGTCGAGCGGCGGACCGCCGCCACCATGCGCTGCGAACAGCTCTGGCGCGAATTGCGCCCGACCGGCGATTGGGATGCGTTCCTGCCAGCCCTCGAGGGCGTGGTGGCGCTGGTGCGCGAAGAGGCGCAGTTGCGCGCCGAAGCGCTGAATCTTTCGCCCTATGACGCGCTGATGGAGCAATACGACCCCGGCAACCGCACCGCCGAGCTCGACGACGTCTTCGCCGACCTNAAGGCCTTCCTCACCGATTTCGTGCCGCAGGCGCTCGAAGCACAGGAGAAGCGCCTCGAAGCGCGCCCGTTGAAGCCGCTCACTGGCCCCTACCCTATCGAGAAGCAGCGCGAGCTGGGGCTCGCGGCCATGCGCGCCACCGGCTTCGACTTCACGCACGGGAGCCTAGCCGTCTCCCACCACCCGTTCTGCGGCGGCGTGCCGACGGACGTGCGCATGACGACGCGCTACCGCACCGACGAGTTCCTTTCCTCGCTGATGGGCGTGCTGCACGAGACGGGCCATGCTCTTTACGAGCAGGGCCTACCCAAGGACTGGTCGCACTGGCCGCTGGGCAAGGCGCGCGGCATGGGGATGCACGAGAGCCAGAGCCTCTTCGTCGAGATGCAGCTCGCCAGGAGTCCGGAGTTCTGGCAGTTCGCCCTGCCGCTGGTGCACCTCCACATGGGCGCGGACGCGATTCCCGGCTGGGATGTGGAGGACGTGCTCGCCAGGGTCAACTTCGTCGAACGCGGCTACATCCGCGTCGATGCAGACGAGGTGACCTATCCCCTCCACGTGATCCTGCGCTACGAACTGGAGCAGGATCTCGTCTCCGGCGCCCTGGAAGCCAGCCAGATTCCCGAGGCCTGGGACGCCAAGATGATGCAATACCTCGGCATCTCGACCATCAACGATCCCAAGGACGGGCCGATGCAGGACGTCCACTGGCCCGGCGGCGCCTTCGGCTATTTCCCGAGCTATACGCTGGGCGCCATGATCGCGGCGCAGCAATGGGCCGCACTGGAAAAGGCCATCCCCGACGCCCGCGGGCAGATCGCCAGGGGCGATTTCGCCGTCATCAACGACTGGCGGGCGCAGAACATCTGGCTGCAGGGCTCGCGCTGGTCGACCCCGGACCTCATCAAGCGCGCCACCGGCGAGCCGCTCAACGCCGACTACTTCAAGGCACACCTGAAGCGCCGGTATGGATAAGAGGCAAAGGCCCCTCACCGGCGCTGCGCGCCGACCTCTCCCCCGGAGGGAGAGGTCTTTGCACCACGATCAGCCCAAGGATCCCCCTCCCTTTTGGGGAGAGGGTTAGGGCGAGAGAGCCTTCCCGCGGTGGCGCTGCGGCTTCAAGCCTCAGATATATCCCAGGTCGTTCGGCGCCGAGAGGCCCGTGTTGAGCACGATGACCTTCGAGCCGACCGTCACGCGGTTGTAGAGGTCGATGATGTCCTGGTTGAAGAGGCGCACGCACCCGCTCGACACCGACTGTCCGATCGAGGAGGGATCGTTGTTGCCGTGGATGCGGTAGAGCGTGTCGCGCCCGTCCTGGTAAAGGTAGAGCGCCCGCGCCCCGAGCGGATTGTCCAGCCCCGGCGGCTTGCCGCCCGCCCAAGGGGCGTTGAGCTCGGGATTCTCAGCGATCATGGTCGCGGTCGGCGTCCAGGTCGGCCAGGCGGCCTTGCGCCCGATGTAGGCTTCGCCCTGGTAGTCGTAGCCGGCACGGCCGACGCCGACGCCGTAGCGGATCGCCTGGCCGTCACCACGGGTGAGATAGAGGAACTTGGCACCCGGATCGACGATGATCGTTCCGGGACGCTCGGACGTCGGATAGGAGACGACCTGCCGCAGCAACTCGGGCCTCACGCGCGCCGGGTTGAAGGCGGGAATGGGGAACTTCTCTTCGGGCATCGCCCCGTACATCTCGATGTAGAGCGGGTCGACATAGGGCATCGGCTCGACGCCGGCGCCCGGCATGCCGCGGCTCGACGTGCAGGCAGCAAGCGCAAGAGGAGCGAGCGCCAGGAAGCCGCGGCGCGAAACTTTGGACAACACTTTTGACAATTCCGTCGGGTTAGGGTGAGCGAAATCTAACGAAAAGCAGCAAACGCTTTCCTAATTGCGGCCCATCTAGCTGCAATCAGCGACAGGAACTAGGACGCCAAGGCCACAGTTTCCCGCCTTCACGCGGGGCGCGATAACATTCTCGCGAACGACGGCGGAACCGGATGCCGGTTGACTCTCGAGCCCCGCCGCCTATGTTTCCCTCATCCGCAGCACCAACAGGACGGTGAATCATGGACATCCACGTGATCGATCGCTTCGACCGCATCGCTCACCTGGATTCCGCCCATGCCCGCCTCCATCACGCTCGCAAACCTCACCTACCGGACGCCTGACGGCCGGACGCTCCTCGAGGGGCTCGACCTTTCCTTCGGCCCGCAGCGCACCGGCCTCATCGGCCGTAACGGTACCGGCAAGACCACCATACTAAAGCTCATCACCGGCGAGCTCACGCCCGCTGGCGGAACCGTTACGGTCAACGGAACGCTCGGCGTGCTGCGCCAGTCCGTGCAGGTTACGCCCGGAACGACCCTTGCCCATGCCCTCGGCATCGAGGACGCCCTCGCGCGGCTGGAGCGGCTCGATGCCGGCACGGGCAGCCTCGAGGATGCGGCCGAGGCCGACTGGACCCTGCTTGCCCGGCTCTCTTCGGCGCTGGCCGAAACGGGCCTGCCCGACCTCGATCCGCACCGCCCTCTCGCGACCCTGAGCGGCGGGCAGCGCACGCGCATCGCGCTAGCGGCCCTCCTCATCGGGCAGCCAGAGATGATCCTGCTCGATGAGCCGACCAACAACCTCGACGCCGATGGACGAGCGGCGGTGGCCGATGTCCTCGCCGGCTGGCGCGGCGGCGCGATCGTCGTCAGCCACGACCGCGAGCTCCTGCGCCGCATGGACGCCATCGTCGAGCTGACGACCCTCGGCGCGAAGACCTATGGCGGCAATTGGGACCACTATGCCGAACGCAAGGCCCTGGAGCTCGCCGCCGCCGAGCACAACCTCGCCACCGCCGAGCGCAAGGTGGTCGAAATCGATCGGCGCATCCAGGCGCAGGCCGAACGCAAAGCCAGGAAAGACGCGGCCGGTGCCCGGAAGGCCGCCAAGGGCGATATTCCGCGCATCGTCCTCGGCGGAATGAAGCGGCGGGCCGAGGAGACCAGCGGCGAGAACGCCCGGCTTGCAAGCCGCATGCGCGAGGACGCGGCCGAAGCCGCCGGGGAAGCACGCGCGCAGATCGAAATCCTGACGCCGCTTTCGGTCAGGCTCGCGCCCACCCACCTGCCGGCCGGCAAGACCATCGTCGAGGTCAGTGAACTGACCGGCGGCCCCGCTGCCGAAAGCCCGGTGATCCGCAATCTCGGCTTCGCCCTCGTCGGCCCGGAGCGGGTGGCCGTCACCGGCCCCAACGGGTCGGGCAAGACGAGCCTGCTGCGGCTCCTCACCGGAGAGCTGACACCGGTTTCCGGCACCGCCCGCATCCTCGGCAGCTTCGCCATGCTCGACCAGACGGTATCGATCCTCGATCCCGCCGAAACCATCCGCGACAACTATCGCAGGTTGAACCCGGACGAAGACGAGAACGCCTGCCGGTCCGCCCTCGCCCGCTTCATGTTCCGCGCCGACGCGGCCCTCAAGGTCGCAGGGACGCTCAGCGGCGGCGAGATGCTGCGCGCCGGCCTCGCCGCCACCATCGGCGGCAGGACGCCACCGCAGCTCCTTATCCTCGACGAACCCACCAACCACCTCGACATTTCCGCCATTGAGGCGGTGGAGGCGGGACTGAAGGCCTATGACGGCGCCCTGCTGGTCGTCAGCCACGACCGGGCGTTCCTGGAAAACATCGGGGTGGAACGGGAGATCGTGCTGGGCTGACGGGGAGTTCCGTCAAGGACGAAGGCCCCTCACCCGGCGCTTTAGCGCCGACCTTCCCCTAGAAAGAGAGATGAAGAGGGTTCAGGGCGGCAAAGTCGGTCTTGCAGGGAACCGTATAAGGGCTTTCCTGGCGCTCCGATATCGTGCCTAAACAAAAAGCCCGCAGTGACGCGGGCTTGGCAGGAACTGCGGAATCAATCCCGCAGGTTATTCGTCCCGGTAGACCTTCTCGCGCCGCTCGTGCAGTTCCTGGGCTTCGAGCGAAAGGGTGGCGATGGGGCGGGCGTCGAGCCGGGCGATGCCGATGGGATCTCCGGTCTCTTCGCAGTAGCCGTAGGTGCCATCCTCGATGCGCTTCAGCGCCGCGTCGATCTTGGCGATCAGCTTGCGCTGCCGGTCGCGGGTGCGCAACTCGAGCGCCCGGTCGCTTTCGGATGAGGCCCGGTCGGCCATGTCGGGGTGGTTCTGGCTTTCTTCCTGGAGGTTCTCGAGGGTCTCGCGGCTTTCCCGGAGGATCTCCTCCTTCCAGGTTTCGAGCTTCTTGCGGAAGTATTCCCGCTGGCGCGGGTTCATGAACGGCTCGTCTTCCGTGGGCCGGTATTCAACAAGGTCATCAACCGAAGACATCAGCAGACTCAACTCCAATGCGCCCTTGAGGGGGCCTATATAGTCAAGTGCA
>Ga0065721_10052157_pt1 | contig 12546 bp, 8 predicted proteins | sample Mesricmetagenome_FD_59108 | JGI IMG/M metagenome (GOLD analysis project Ga0065721, IMG submission 59108) | Mesophilic microbial community from rice straw/compost enrichment Sample: eDNA_1 v2 (version 2) | ecosystem: Engineered > Solid waste > Grass > Composting > Bioreactor | place: USA: Davis... | reverse complement strand
TGGTGAATCCACTGGTGACCATCGTGTCGAGTGCTACCTCCCGAGTGTCGCCCTGAGCGACAGTGTTCGTCGCGATGAGCCCGAGCGTGCCCTTTGACTGCAAGAGCGAGGTCGCACGTAAGAAGAAGTAGGCGACGAGGTCAGCATTGCCCTTCGCGCCATGTGCAATTTGGTTCACGAGCCATTCGCGAACCTGGCTGCTCATAGCACCGCTGATCTTCTTCCCTCCCAGGAACGGGGGGTTGCCGATGATGGCATCGAAGCCTCCGTGATCGACCATGACATCGGGGGCCTCGATGATCCAGTGGAGCGGTTGCCAACGGGTGTAGTCGGTCTCGACGGTCGGGGTGAGTCCGTGGTCGATCTTGGAGTCGAGCCAGGTGGAGTCGGCTTCGACGCCAGCGCCGGGGTAGGCCTTACGTGCCGCTTCACGCAGGTCTTCATAGGCGGCGTCGAGCGCACGACCCGGCTTGCCGCCGAGCGTGAGCCCGGTGGCGACGACGCCGTCGGCGAGCTTGCGAAGATCGGCTGTGGCCGCCTGGAGTTGCACGAGCTGCCGCCTCTTGGCGGCCGCGGATCGGGCCGGGCTATCGTCCGATTCAACAGGAGACGCCAGGCTTTCCCGCAGTTCGATCGCGCGCTTGATGATCGAGTCTGAGTCGACCTCGAAGATGTCGAGCATTCCCTGCTGGCGCTTGGCCTTGGCTGGGTCGATGTGCATGGCGCGAAGCTGATGGATGTCGGTGAGCCCGAGGAGCGAGTTGCCGACGAACACCTTGTCGTCAACGAAGGAGAACGGCAGGTCGCGATCGAGGGAGACGAGCCACAGGGAGAGCTTGCACATCTCGATGGCCATGTCGTTGATGTCAGCCCCGTAGAGGCACTTGGCGACGACCTCGCGAACGGCGAGGTTTCGCAGGTTTTTGCGTCCCGCCCAGGCAGGGTTCTCGGCGACCCATGCCTCGACGAGCCGGTCGGCGAGAAAGCGTGCGGCTGCCACGAGGAACGCACCCGAACCGCATGCGATATCCGCGGCCTTGAGCGTGAGGATGTCCGAAGGCGACTTCAGCATCCACTCGTCCCGATTCGGAGTCTGATGCGGACCGGGGGCGTACACGAGCGGCTCGAGTGCGTACTTGACGACGTCTTCGGCGAGCGACTTTGGCGTGTAGTGCGCTCCGGCGTTCCTCCGCGACGGCGTCTCCTTGACCAGGAGCGCGCCTTCGAGAACGACGAACGGTCGGTTGCGCAGGTCGAGTCGCACGAGCCCAAGCCATGGCTTGACGCGTTCGCGCAGGTTGAGGTCATCGCCGACGGCCTGAGTGAGGGCGCTGACAATGCCCGGGTCGACCGCAGAATCGATGGCCTTGGCGATGGCGGCCTCAGAGGAGGGCTTCGCGGAGGGCTGGTCGGACTCGATCCAGGCGCGAATCGCCTTGGCGAGCTTCTTGCGGTCACTATTAGTGGCGGCGAGTTCCTCAAGTTTCGCCAGTGGGATTTCGGGCTCTTCTCCGCGGGTACCGAGGATGCCGAGCACGACTTCAGGCGCGACGGTCGCGCTGTACCCGAGCAGGCCCTCGTACATGTAGCCGATCTGCTCGACGTCGATGTCGCGGAACGAGATTCGTCGGGCCTCGCCCTTGATCTCGGCGATCTGCACGGCTCGGAGGACGTGCAGCATGACGCGATCGGAGACAGTCACGCCGAGGGCGCCGACGTCGCTCGTCGCGGTCAGGAACGGGAAGCGAGCCGGGTCGAACAGCGAGCCGCCGTATGCGGGCATGCGCAGGTTCTCGAAGGTCGCGCCGCGGTAGAGGGCGTTGCTGGTGGCCAGCAGCCGGTGCCAGGTGAGGGAGGTGGCGTCGAGTGCTTCTTCGCTCTCGGCGGACTCACGAGCGATGAGCTGGTCGAGCTCGCGGGCGATGCCGTAGCCCTGGTCGAACAGCTCGCCCTGTGGCAACAGCCCGCGCTCTTCGGCGAAGAGCAGAAAGACCACGCGCATCATCACGGTGACGGCGGCCTCGTAGCTGTCGTGCGGTCGAACCGGGAGCGGATCCGGGAGATTGCGCCGCTTCGCATCGGCCGCGGACTCGGAGAAGGACTGGATGAGCAGCTCGACCGCGCGCCGCACCTGCGCACCCAGCGCCTCGGTGATCTCCTCGGCGGCAGCGACCGACTCCTCGAACAGCACCGGCAGGCGTTCGGTGGGGTCACCGCCGATGAGGTATTGCCGCCCGATCAGGGCAAGGAAAGCATCGCGCGTACGGGGTTCTTCGGTCCACGTAAGTGCGTCCACGACGCCGGAGGCCGCCATCGCGTTCTCGCGTGCGCAGACGAGCCCCCACCAGCGGCCATCGGTGACGATGCCGATCGGTACCCTGCTCTCGCGCAGCATCGTTTCGACGCGATCGACGGGATTTGCCGCCCACAAGTCGCCCGGCACCTCGCGCAGGGAGTCGACCGGGTCGATGACGTACACGATCGCACCGAGACCGTCGCCTCCAGCGAGGGAAGCCTGCGCGCGGACGGTTACGGCACGGTTTGGCGACTGCGCGGCGACACCGGCGACATCACCCCACGTGAGTGACTCGGCCCAGCCAGCGACGTCGCGCAACACGGTCTCGACCCACTTATCACGGGCCGAGCGGTAGGCGTCCAGCGCGGTGTCGGCCCCGGGGCTGCGGTCGTAACGCTCCCAAGCGAACTCGAAGTCCTTGCGGGCGTCCGAAAGGACGGCCTTGCGCGCCTCGGCAAGCTGCGGCATCCCTTCGGGCCAGACGCGCTTGAGCGGTGGGGTGGCAAGGAACGGGCCTTCGGTGTCCACCAGTTCGAGCCAGGCGCGGTGCAGCTCTGCCGCGCTCTTGGCGGGGCGATTGCGTACAGGTCGGCGTGCCATCAGTCGCGCCACCCGTCAGCGTCGGCCCGGGTGAGCGCAAAGACCACGGCGGCGGCGGTCGTGTGGGGTTTCACGTCGGCATACCTGTCCTTGATCGCGGTGATCTCGCGTGCTTCCTCGTCGTCGAGCTCGTCGAGGCGGCGTTGCATCGCCTCGCGATCGCGTCGCCACTGGCGCTCCTGGTCGGCGTCGGTGAACAGCTGCCCCTGTGCTTCTGCCTCCTCAGCGCGCAGCCGCGCCAGGGAGTCGCGGAGGTTCGCACGGAACGCGGCGAAGATGTCCCGTGCGCGTTGCACGTCTGCGGCCTCGCGGCGTTGGAGTTGCTCGGTCACCTGGTCCTGCTTGCGTTGCGCACGCGCCCGCATGGACTCTTCCAGCCGGAGGCGGAGCGGCGCGTCGGGCACGTTCCACAGGTCGCAGAGCTGGTCGCGCACGCGATCGTCGGCGAGAGCGAGGTCTTCCTGGTCGAGCGCGGTATCGAGTGCGGCCTCCGCTCGTTCCTCGGCCATCGCGCGCCGACCGTGAAGGCGGACACCCGCGAGAAAAACCTCTTCGTGGAGCCGGACGCCTCCGCGTCCGACGAGCACCATGCGCGTGACTGCAGCGACGAAGGACTCCTCAAGGTCATCGACGACGACCGCGGTCACACGCCGCAGCGTGGAGTCGATGCTCCACAACGAGCGGCGCAACAGGCGCTGCGCCTTCTGCACGATCGGGTGCCCGAGGTGCACGTACACCAGGTCCGCTCGGCCGTCGGCGGCGTCCGGGTCGAAGGTGATCGGTCGAAGCACACCTGGGTCGAGCCGGGTGTCGAGGCCGCGCAGCGTGTCGCGCCACCCGGCTGTGAGGCTCGGGACAGTGAAGACCTCGGCGTCGGTGTCCTGCGCGAAGTCGTAGTTCGGGATGAGCGGCGACTGGTGGTTGATCCGCAGCGCGGTATCGACGACGCGGCGCAGGTTCGCCGGGTCGAGGTGCATCTCCGTCCGGGAAACGTCGTAGCCCTGCTCGAGCTGGGTCAGGCGGGCGTTGAGTTCCATTCCGCCGGCAAGCGCCTGGTTGATCACCTCGTTGGTGTCCACGCCCTTCGACTTCGCCTTCGTCGCGGCGCGTTCGCCGAAGTGACCTTGGATCTCTGCGCCGACGACCTGGTTGGCGGAGCCGAGGTCGTACTCCACCTGGGCGATCTTGCGGGCGATGATCTCCATGAACCGCAGGTCTGAGCCGTAGGTTGAGGACTCCCGCTCGGGGGCGAAGTGATAGACCTCGGGCTGCTGGGTCTGGCCGTATCGGTCGATGCGACCGATGCGCTGCTCGAGGCGCGAGGGGTTGAAGGGGATGTCGAAGTTCACCAGCCGATGGCAACAGGTCTGGAGGTCGATGCCCTCTCCCGCGGCGTCCGTGGCGAGCAGCACCCGCACCGGCTCCCTGGACGGGTCGGCGGTGAACTGGGAGCGGATGTACTCCCGCTCCTCGGGCGGGGTCGAGCCCTGGATGACTGCTAGGCGCTCGTCGTCGTACCCCTTCTGCCGTAGTACGCGGGTCAGCCACTCCAAAGTGTGGGCGTACTCGGTGAACACCACGACGCGCTCGTTCGACCACAGCTTGCCGTCTGGGCGGCAGATGGCATTAAGGAACCGGATCAGCTGGTCAAGACGTGTGTCGGCGCGACTCTCATAGCCCAGCCCCCAGTTCGCCAGGGTCTCAAGCTGGCCGGGCTCGGCGGCGCTGAGCGGATCAGACTCCTTCGACTCGCGGAGCTTCTCCGACTCGTCCTGCTCCCAGAGGCCTTCTTCCTCGTCAGCCTGACCCTCGCCGAAGATATCGTCGTATTCGTCCTCGGACAGCCCGCGACCCGCCTTCGAGGCGAGGTAGCTCTTCAGCGTCATCCCGAACGCGAACGGGCTTGATAGGAAGCGCTTCTTCAGCAGCATCGTCACGATGTCGCCAGTTGGCCTCGTGCCGTTGAGCTTCGCGCTCTTCGTCACGATCTCATCGAGCAGGGCGAACATCCTCTGCTCGTCGTCAGCCGGATCGAACGGGATCATGCTGACCTTGCGCTTCTTGAAGCCCTTGCCGGCCAGGTCGGTCTTCAGGCGGCGGACCGTCACGTCCTTGAGCGCAGTCGAGTCGAGGTTCGCGCCACGGGCGAAGCGGCGGGGGTCGATCATCTCCATCAGTGCGGTGAATGACTCCGGGTGGCCGTTGTGGGGAGTCGCGCTCAGGAACAGTCGGTGCTCGCACTTCTCGGCGAGCTGGCGCACAGCGACCGTGCGCTGGGTGTCGACGGCATACCCTCGCCCACCCGCGATTGCCGACGGGCTCGACGGCGCGACATGGTGTGCCTCGTCGACCACCAGGACGTCGAACGCGTACCGACTGCCTGTCTTCGGATTGCTCGCCTGCGCGTACACATCGCGCAACAGCCGCTGTGCCCGCACCTGCGGCAGCCACGCCATGCTCACGATCACCCGCGGGAAGATCTGGAACGGATTGGCCTGGAGCCCGTGCGTGCGGCGCACCTCAGCCATGAGCTCTGAGTTCACGATCGTGAACTCCAGCCCGAATTTCTCCCGCATTTCGTCCTGCCACTTCAGCGCCAGGCTGGGCGGGCACACGACCACCGCCGTGCGGGCGCGGTGCCGAAGGAACAGCTCCTGGACGACAAGGCCCGCCTCGATCGTCTTTCCTAGGCCCACGTCGTCGGCGAGCAGTAGATTTGCGCGCGGTGCTCCGAGCGCGCGACGAAGCGGTTCGAGTTGGTACGCCTCGACATTCACGCCGGACCAGAACGGAGCCTGGTAGCGGTTCGGATCGGCACTCGTCACGGCTCCCCACCGCATCGCGTCGATGAAGCCCGCAAGAGTCTCCGGCTGGTCGAAGCCGTCGGCGTGGATTACGTCGGGGAGCCCTTGAGCGGGTGTCACTGTGTGACCGACTTCGAGTTCCCACACCACGGTGAGCTGTGCGCCGAGGCTGCCCTCGTCAAGCGACTGCAACTCGACGACGTGACTGAGCTGAGCCACCGACTCGTCGGCGGGACTCCGCGGCAAGCCCTGCGCTTGGACGTTCGATACGGCCCAGGTGCTCCCGCGAACCTCAACAACCTGACCCGGTTCAGGAAGCTGTGGGATCGCGGCTAGAAGGTCCACCGGTTCTGCTCCTCGACTGTCTCAACGTTTACGGACTCGATGGGCGGCGTGCCAAATCGCCCGACCTCGCGCACGCCCCTCAACTTTGCCAGGTCAGCGGCTTAGGGCAGGTAAGCGACGGCGCCGTGTGTTGGACGTGATGGCGGTAGCGCGGATTCGATACCCAAGCGCTGCGCTCAGAGGCCCTAAATGTCCATCCCGAGCCTATTGGCGACCTCCGACAGCGGCGCGCCCTGGAGCTCCTCGAGGGTGGGGGTGCGGTCGAGACGAACAGCGCCTGGTCGGTGACCGTTGCGTTGTTCTCGCGGTGGGTGGAGCCGCCGCCGGCGATACCGCCCTCGGCGCGTCCGGGGATGTCATAGCCCATGATGCGGAAGCCGTTCTCGGCGGCGACGAGGCCGAGGACGACCCTGTCGGAGCTGGGGATTTCGGCCGGCATGCCAAAGTCGGCGTAGGTGTTGACGACGAGGTGCCCGCCGGAGACGGACTGATAGAACTCGAGCGCGTGACGGGCGTCGCCGCGGAAGTTCAGGTGGGTAGTGGTCTGCGCGGGCATGTCCGGTCCTCGATGAATGAGCCTGGATCGGCTCGTGCGATCACGTTCGCAGCCGTATGGGTCGATTTCTGTCCCAGACCGTGGCGACGGTCAAATGCTTGGCTACAACGTCGCGATTGCTCACCCTGCTGTCGCTCCTGCAGGCGCGGCGGGACTGGCCGTGGTCGGTGATGGTCTCGCGGCTGGAAGTCAGCGATCGCACGGTGCGGCGCGACATTGATGCCTGCGTGGGATGGGCTACCGGATCGAGACGACGATGGGCCCCGATGGGGGCTATCGCCTCGACGCGGGTGCCGAGTTGCCGCCCCTGCTGTTCGACGACAATCAGGCGCTCGCGCTCGCAATCGCTCTGCGCGCGGCTCCCGCGTTGAGTGCTGACTTCGGCGAGGCAGCGGTGCGCGCCTTCGGGACGATGCGGCAGGTGCTGCCGCCCCGGCGATGCGCCGGTTGCGGCAGTTTCGCTCGACGTCCTGCTCACCCTGGCGCAGGCGGTGCGCGACCGGGTCACGGTGCGCTTCGACTACCTGCCGCGGGGCGAGGGTCAGCCTCAGCCCGGCGGATCGAGCCGCACCACCTCGTCGCATCCCATGGTCGGTCGTACGTGCTCGGATGGGATCTCGAGCGTGAGGGCTGGCGGCTCTTCTCGGCGGATCGCGTGCGACCTCGAGTGCCGCACGGTGCCCCGTTCGTGCCACGGGTCGTGCCGGGCGGGGACATCGACGCGTTCGTATCCGCGCGGTTCAACGGATCGGACACAAACGAGTGGCCCTGCCGGGGTACCGTGCTGCTGCAGGCCCCTGCACGCGACGTGCTGCCGTTCGCGGGCGACGGCGTCGTCACCGCCGTAGACGACGAGCGGTGCACCCTCGAGGTCGGGTCATGGTCGTGGGGTGCGCTCGCCGCATCTTTCGGGCGGTTCGAAGTGGCGATGGAGGTCGTGGGGCCCCCGAGCTGACGGAGGCGTTCGCGGTGTAGGCGGAGCAATTCGCGGCGGCGGGCACTACCGCCGCGGAGTTCTGGCGAGGAAGCTAGCGGCATGACCCAGCCCCTCCGCTACGCCATCAACGTCACCCTTGACGGCTGCTGCTCGCACGAGGAGGGCCTCCCACCCGACGAGGAGTCGATGGCGTTCTGGACCGACGAGCTCCGTCGCTCCGACACGCTCCTCTACGGCCGCGTCACCTACGAGTTGATGCAGGGCGCGTGGCGCAGGCCCGAATCGGGGGAGTGGCCGGACTGGATGGATGCCAGCGAGATCGCCTTCTCGGAGGTCATGGATCCGATGCCCAAGGTGGTGGCATCCGCGACTCTCGACGAAGTCGACTGGAACGCTGAGCTCATCAACGGCGATGTGGTCGACGCGGTGCGGTGGCTGAAAGAGCAGCCGGGGCGGGGCATCTCGCTCGGCGGCGTCCGGTTGCCGGCGGCGCTTGCCGCGGCGGGGCTCATCGATGAGTACACGTTCGTCGTCCATCCGATGATCGCGGGGCGGGGGCCGCGACTGCTTGACGGCGTGGAGCTGAAGCTCGAGCTGGTCGAGCTGCGGGAGTTCCGTTCGGGAACGACGATGCAGCGGTATCGAGCGATATAGGCGCGAATTACAGGGGTGGCCGGACTCGGGCACGCGATCACCGGGAAGGGATCATGACCCCGGCAGCACGACCTCCGCCAGATACTCCCGCAGCCGCGGCACATCCAGCGTCAGCGTCCGCCAGACGCGGTGCGGATCGAGATCGTCGTACTGGTGGGCGGCGAAGTTACGCATGGCGATGATCTGACGCCACGGCTGCTCGGCGAAACGCTCCCGCACCGGCTCGGGGATCTTCGCGACACCTTCACCGATGCGGATCAGGCCCATCTCCGCGGCCCATTGCGCCTGCACGTTCGCGACGAACGACTCCTTGCCCTCTGCCACGATTCCGGCGATGACGTCGCAGACCGCGATGATGCGGGTCGCGGCATCCTGTGCCTTCCGGGTCTCAGCGCTCACACGGGCACCGCTTCGCGAAGGATGCGGTCGCGTAGTTCGCCGCGCAGGGTGTCGGATGCCACGACATCGACGGAGACCTGCAAAAGGTCAGTCAGGGCGAGGCGCAGGCCCACTTCGTCGAGAAGTCCCGCGTCGGGGCTGAAGTCGACGAGGAGGTCGATGTCGGAGTCGTCCGTCGCATCTCCGCGAGTGACCGATCCGAAGACACGGGGATCGCTGGCGTGATGCTCGGTGACGAGGCGATGGATCTCGTCGCGGTGTCGGAACAGCCGATCGTTCAGCGTGCCCACGAGTGCACGCCGGATGCGGTCGAGTACTTCGGGGGAGGGCTGGCGGCGACCGTTCTCGTACGCCGAGATGTTGGGCTGCGGCACGTGCGCGGCGCGAGCAAGTTCGGCCTGGCTCATGCCCGCCGCCCTGCGTCCCGCCCGGATGTTCATGCGGTCAGGATAGCGGAGGGGTTATCGAGGGCGATATACCGCCGGGCGGCGCCGCAATCGCGACGTCGCCCCGGTTGGCGCCTGGAAAGCCAGCCCTGCAAGAACGGGGCTACCGTGCAGCGGTACCGGCACCCGATAGCGTGATCCCACAATCCGCATTTTCGTGGCCGGGGGGCGTTTGTCGTGAACAGTGACATTTTCTGGATCATCGGTGTCGTCGTCGCCGTTGGGGCGGTGCTGCTGATCCTGCTGATCGGCTTCTTCATCTTCCGGGCCTGGTATCAGGTGCCGCAGGCCGACGAGGCGATCGTCATCGTCGGTAAGAAGCAGCGCGGTTCCGACGGGCTGACGTCCAACATGACCGTCATCACCGGCGGTGGCGCGTTCGTCAACAAGCTGACGCAGCGCTCGGACCGCATTTCGCTGCGGTCGCGCCAGATCAAGATGGAGCCCGTCGCACAGACGAAGAACGGCGTGACCATTCACTTGGCGGGTGTCGCGCTGGTGAAGATCGGGTCGCTGCCCGACCAGGTGCGCGCCGCCGCGGAGCGCTTCGCCTCGCAGGATCAGGCGATCGACGTCTTCACCACTGAGCAACTCGAGGGCGCCCTGCGCGGAGTCGTGGCGAAGCTGAACGTCGAAGAGGTCATGCAGGACCGCCAGAAGCTCGGTGACGAGATCGCCGAGGGCATCAAGGGCGATCTGCTCTCGCAGGGGCTCGTTCTCGACTCTTTCGCGATCCAAGGCGTCACCGACCGCAACGGTTACATCGAGGCTCTCGGCGCGCAGGAGGTCGAGCGCGTCAAGCGCGAGGCCGAGGTCGCCCGCATCGAGGCGGCTCGCGAGGTCAAGGCGCGCCAGCTCGCCACCGAAGAAGCGAACCTCATTGAGCAGACCGCGTTCGACAAGAACACCGCGGCATCGAAGTCCGAGGTCGGACGCGCGAACGCCGAGGCGGAGCAGGCCGAGAACCTCGCTCGCGCGGAGCGCGAACAGGCCGTTCTCGTGCAGCGCGCCGAGAACCGTCAGGCCGAGCTCGACGCCGACGTGAAGCGCGTCGCGGATGCCGAGAAGTACCGCAAGCAGACCGAAGCCGACGCCGAGTCGTACGCGCGCCAGAAGAAGGCCGAGACCGACCGTCAGGTGGCGCAGCAGGAATCGGATGCCGAGGCCTACGCGGTGCAGCGACAGGCCGAGGCTCGACAGGCCTCCGCCGCTGCCGAAGCTGCCGCCGTGCGGGCACGCGCCGAGGCCGAAGCGGAGGCGCTGCGCGCGAAGTCGAGCGCCGAGGCGGAGGCCCTTCGCGCTCAGGCCCTCGCCGAAGCGGAGGCCATCCGCGCGAAGGGTGAGGCGAGTGCCGCGGCGATCCAGGCCGAGGCCGAAGCACTGCGCGAGAACCAGGAGGCCATCCTCGGTCGCGAGCTCATCGGGCAGCTACCCGCCCTCATGGCCGAGTTCGCCAAGGGCTACCAGAACGTCGGCAACGTCACCCTCGTGGGCGGCGACTCCGCGGGAACGCACATCGCGCGCGAGCAGGCGGCGGGTCTGGCGGCGACGTTCGACAGCGTGAAGTCTGCGACGGGCGTCGACTTGGGCGCCATTCTGCAGGGGCAGGCGTTCGGGCGGGGTGTCGCAACGTCCGGTTCATTCCCTGCTAGCGGCTCGGCGCCTTCGGTCGATGGCTGACGCGCGACACGTACAGGTCTTCGAGCTCTTCGCCTCACGTCGGGCTGCAACACTCCCTTATGCGACTCGCCGTGCTCGGGTGGTCCGGCTGCGCGAGCCGGTGCCCACTTGCAGCAACACCCGATGCTGGCAGCTTAGGCCTTGAGGGTGCGAGTCCGGCCCCTGATCAGATTCATGCTGATCGTTGCCTCCATCGCCACGACCGCTGTTTTCGCCATGCTCAGCGCCCTGGTGCTGGATTCACCGGGATTGCACAAGTTTGATGGTTACATCATGCTGCTTGGCAATCTCTCGGATGTGCAAGAGGCGCTTATCTCGGTAGAAATGCTCGACAGTGGCGGGAGCGCGAACCCTCCCGTTGAAGTCTCTGCTGCACTCTGCGGACAGGGCTCGTTCTCTGGAGTTCTTCTTTTAGGCGGAGATGCTGTAATCACCGATGTGCGTTCCATTTTTCCGGGCCAAGATCCGCCCCACCCGGCCGTCTACTCGGGTCAGCTGATGAACGACAGCACACCGCTTGCCGAGATTAAGGGTGTTCAGGGCTTCGAGATTGCCGTGGGGGACCTTCCACCATGCAGTTCCGTGGGCCTGGGCGCGGTCGCAGAATTGACATTCGTAGCGAAAGGGCGTTTCCAGGCGCCACTTGCAGTCACCTCCGGCATTCTTGGAATCGAGTCACCGCGCACATCGCTTGCACTTCCCCAGTTGGGTGCGTTCGCCTCGCCTGTCCCAAGCGGAATGATCGGGCGGTTTCAGCTACCGGGGGATTCTCGGCATCTTTACCGTCCTCAGAACCTCACGCTCCGGGTGAGCGGGCCAAAGCCGATGGCAAACCAAGTTATCGAGGAATCTGATCCGGGCACATCGGATGCGCAGCACCTGAGCTGGCTGGCGGCAAACACTCTCACAGCGCGGGCCATTGTGCTGAATCGTGACCGACAGATTTCCCTTCTCCAATCGAACGCGTACCTGGCCATCGGTTTCGGCATCGCGGCATCCATTCTCACGAGCTTTATCCTGGATTGGGTGAGAATGCCGGCCCCCGTACCAGTGACAAGGTCCGCCGAGATGGGTGAAGTTCCGCCGCCGTTCGATCGGCAAAAGGCTAAGAACGCACCCGTGACTAATCGGAAGCGGTCCAGGTTAGTGACGGGACTTGTCTTAGTCTTTTTGATAGGTCGCCTCTGGCGAATACGCCGATAGCCGCGATGCTAGCCGCGCACTGCGAGGAGAGCTCCCGTCTCGTCGGAAAGGGCCCCGCGCGAACGAGTCGCGCGAGGCCCTGGCATCCGGAATCTCAGCCCTGGAGGAACGGGTAGTCCGTGTATCCGCGCTCGTCGGGGCCGTAGACGGAGGCCTGGTCGACCTCGTTCTCGTCGGCGTTCTGCTCCCAGCGGGTGACGAGGTCGGGGTTGGCGATGGCGGGGCGGCCGACGGCGACCAGGTCGGCGATGCCCTCATCGACGGCGGCGACGGCCTCTTCGCGCGTGGTCATCTTGGAGAAGCCGGAGTTGACGATGAAAGTTCCGCCGAAGGCGCGGCGCAGGTCCTGGATGAGGTCGCTCGCGGGGTCGGCGTGCAGCACACTCAGGTACGCCAGGCCCAGGGGCGCGAGGCCGGCGATGAGGGCCTCGTAGGTGGCGCGGGTTTCGGCGTCGTCCTTCTCCCAGACGTCCTGGATGTTGTGCGCGGGGGAGATGCGGATGCCGACGCGGTCGGCGCCGACCTCGGCGACGACGGCCTGCGCGACCTCGATGACGAAGCGGGCGCGGGCCTCGGGCGATCCGCCGTAGCCGTCGGTGCGCTGGTTGGAGGCGGGGGAGAGGAAC
>Ga0065721_10052156_pt1 | contig 12547 bp, 8 predicted proteins | sample Mesricmetagenome_FD_59108 | JGI IMG/M metagenome (GOLD analysis project Ga0065721, IMG submission 59108) | Mesophilic microbial community from rice straw/compost enrichment Sample: eDNA_1 v2 (version 2) | ecosystem: Engineered > Solid waste > Grass > Composting > Bioreactor | place: USA: Davis... | reverse complement strand
CTAACATGGCATCTATTAATTTCAAACATTTTACACTTGGCATTGAAGAAGAATACATGGTGATGGACCCCACTACGCGGGAACTGAAAAGCCATCACCAGAAGATCGTTACCGAAGGGCAAAAAGTACTCACTGATAAGGTGAAGGCCGAAATGCACCAGGCCGTGGTAGAAGTGGGCACCGATATTTGCCAGGATGTAGAAGAAGCCTTTAAAGATGTAAGCAACCTGCGCCGCACCATTCACAATATTGCCGGCGACCTCGAACTATGGGTAGGCGCTTCGGGCACACATCCCTTTAGTCATTGGGAAAGCCAGCTCATCACCGATCATGTACGCTATACTGAAATACTGAATGAATTGCAGGATGCGGCGCGCAGCAACCTCATTTTTGGTTTGCATGTGCATGTGGGTATGGAAAGCCGTGAAATGGCCAATCATATTGCCAACTCCACCCGTTATTTTTTACCGCATGTGTATGCCCTTAGCACCAACTCGCCATTTTGGGAAGGCAGGTATACGGGTTATAAATCGTATCGCACCAAGGTGTTTGATAAATTCCCCCGTACCGGTATTCCCGAACCATTCGATACCATTGAAGACTATGACAATTTTGTAAAACTGCTGGTAAAAACAAATTGTATAGACAATGCCAAGAAAATATGGTGGGACCTGCGTGTACATCCTTTTTACAATACCGTTGAATACCGTATTTGCGATGTGCCCATGACCGTGCCGGAGACCATTGCCATTGCCGCCCTGTTCCAGGCTATTTGCGCCAAAATATACAAGCTGCGTTCGCAAAACCTGAACTTTATTCAATACCACCGCTCGCTGATCAACGAGAACAAGTGGCGTGCCAGCCGCTATGGCATCGAGGGCCGGTTGATTGATTTTGGAAAGGAAGAAGAAGTAAATACCCGCATACTGATACAGGAACTGCTGGATTTTGTGGATGATGTGGTAGACGACCTGGGCAGCCGCCATGCCATTAATTATGTTCAGCAATTGCTGGAAGATGGCACCGGCGCCGACAGGCAGATCAGGATCTTTGAAAAAACCAACAGCCTGGTGCCAGTGGTGGATTATATTCACGACCAGTTTCTTACTGGCATATAACTTGCTAAGAGAATATATCCTCCCCGCCATACCGTAAGAAAAGCATTGTTTAAGGTTCTAAAAAATCTTCGGTATGAAAACAATTTGGTCATTTGTAGCGGTGCTGCTGTTGGTTGCTGCGTGTAATAAAGATGAAAGCGTTGAATCGGGTGGAAAAGTAAACCCCACTGTTTCGTATTATATCCATTGTAAGATAGATGGCGTTAAAAAGACCTTTAATGTAGCGCCCGTGGCAGCCGTTCAGGACCTGGGCGCCGGTACTTTTAGCTATACCATTGCCGGCAAGGCTACGGCCGATGCCGCCAATTATGAAAGTTTCAATATCGCCATCCAGATAGCCGATTCCATACAACCGGGCGCTTATTCCGAACTCGATTCCTCTTCTACTTATCTCCTGGCGGCTGTATACAATCCCAACACCACCGATCCGGCCAGGATCTATGCCTCGCAAATGGATGCCAGCGATCCGTTTCAGCTTAGCGTAAACGTCATTACCGACAGTTTGATGTCGGGCAGTTTTAAGGGGACATTAATCATGAATGGCATGGATTCCGGTTTGGCGCCGATTGTAGTATCCGATGGAGATTTTAAGGTGAAGGTGCAATGAATTTGATAAATTAGCAGATGAGAAAAATTGTTTTCATCTGCCTTACGGCCATCGCATCTGCCTGTAATAACAAAGAAAAAGCCGACCTGCTCATTTACAATGCCACCGTATACACTGTAGACAGTGCCTTTTCCGTGGCCGAAGCCATCGCCATCAGTGATGGCAAAATTCTGGCCACCGGTAAAAGCGAGGACCTTCAACAACGTTATTCTGCCAAAGAAAGCATCAATGCCGGCGGACAATTTATTTATCCCGGTTTTATAGATGCCCATGCTCATTTTTTCAGTTATGGATTGAGCCTGCAAACCGCCGACCTCACCGGCACCACCAGTTGGAACGAGATACTGGAAAAACTCAAAACATTTGCCGCCACGCATACCGAAGGCTGGCTCACCGGCCGCGGATGGGACCAGAACGACTGGCCCGAAAAAGAGTTTCCCACCAATGAAGCGCTCAATACCTTATTTCCCGACAGACCTGTGCTGCTCAGACGCATCGATGGACATGCCGCCATCGCCAACCAAAAAGCCCTGGAGATGGCCGGTGTACAGGCTGGCCAGGAGATCGCCGGCGGCAGCATAGAAACCAAAAACGGGCGGCTCACCGGGATACTCATCGATAATGCCATTGGCCTGGTGGGCGCTAAAATTCCGCGCGCTACCATGGAGCAGGTGCAGAAGGCACTGCTACAGGCGCAAACCAATTGTTTTGCCGTAGGACTTACTACAGTAGATGATTGCGGTTTGGATTATGATGAAGTAGAAGCCATCGACAGCCTTCAGCAAAGCGGCCGGTTAAAAATGCGTATATACGCTATGCTGAGCGACGATGCCAAAAACTATGATTATATTTTCAAGAAAGGCATCATTAAAAAAGACCGGCTGCATGTACGCGGTTTTAAGGTATATGCCGATGGCGCATTGGGCTCGCGTGGCGCCTGTTTGCTGCAACCTTATACCGACCGTGCCGGTTGGAGCGGTTTCCTGCTCAGCCAGCCTTCACACTTCGATTCCGTAGCTAAGATCATTTATGATAAAGACTTTCAAATGTGCACGCATGCCATTGGCGACTCGGGTAACCGTATGATCTTACACACCTATGCCAAATACCTGCAGGCGAAAAACGACAAACGCTGGCGTGTAGAACATGCGCAGGTAATCAATAAAAACGATTTCGAATTATTTGGCCGGTATTCTATCATTCCTTCTGTACAACCCACCCATGCCACCAGCGATATGTATTGGGCCGGCAGCCGCCTGGGAGCCGAACGCGAAAAAGGGGCCTATGCCTTCAACGACCTGTTGCAACAAAATGGCTGGCTGCCATTGGGCACCGATTTCCCGGTAGAAGACATTTCTCCATTTAAAACATTTTTTGCCGCCGTAGTGCGTAAAGACGAAAAGGGTTATCCCGAAGGCGGCTACCAGCCCGAAAATGCCCTGAGCCGCGAAGCCGCCTTACGCGGAATGACCATTTGGGCTGCACGTAGCAATTTTGAAGAAAAGGAAAAGGGCAGCCTGGAAAAGGGAAAATGGGCCGACCTGGTGATCACCGGCAGCGACCTGATGAAAGCGCCTGAGAACGAGTTGCTGCAAACACGCGTACTGGCCACTTATGTGGCCGGTGAAAAAGTATTTGAACAAAAATGATGCATGTACTACTTTTATTTCCCTAAAACAGTCAACTCATGAGATCTCCAGTTGTTATTTTTACGATCATGGCATTGGTAATGACGAGCTTTACCGGTATGCAGCAAAAACAACGCATTGTGTTCTTTGGCGATTCAATTACACAGGCCGGTGTTCGCCCCGGTGGTTATATCACCGTACTGGAAGATATGATCAAACAAAAGGGACTGCAAAACCAGTACGAGCTCATCGGCGCAGGTATTGGCGGTAATAAGGTATACGATTTGTACCTGAGAATGGAAGATGATGTGCTGGCGAAAAACCCCAATACCGTGGTCATTTGGGTGGGTGTAAACGATGTATGGCATAAAAAAACATCGGGCACCGGAACCGACGCCAATAAGTTTGAAGGTTTTTACAATGCACTGATCAAAAAATTACAGGCGAAAAATATCAAAGTGCTGTTATGCACCCCTGCGGCCATTGGTGAAAAAACCGATTTTACCAATGAACTGGATGGCGACCTGAACAAATATGCCGCCATCATCCGAGGTATTGCACAAAAAAATAACTGCCAGTTAATCGACCTGCGAAAGGTGTTCCTGGAATACAACCTGGCCAACAACCCCGACAATAAAGACAAAGGCGTTCTGACTACAGATGGCGTGCACCTGAACGAAAAAGGCAATCAACTGGTAGCGGCTGAAATGATGAAGGCATTGGTGAAGCAATGAGTGACCACAAAAACATACGGATAGCCATACTGGACCTGTACGAAGGGCAGGTGAATGAGGGTATGCGTTGTATACGCGAAATACTCGGCCGGTATGCACAGGAGCACGACTATCGTTTTACCTGTGATGAATACGATGTGCGTCTCGAAAACCGGCTGCCCGATCTGTCTTACGATATTTATATTTCGAGTGGCGGGCCTGGCTCGCCCCTGGAAAGTGAAGGCAGCGAATGGGAAAACCTGTATTTTGAATGGATACGGAGTATAGAACAACAAAATGCCAGCGAGCCGGATAAAAAACATGTTTTTTTTATTTGCCATTCCTTCCAGATCGCCTGCCGTTATTTTAAAGTGGCCCGGGTTACCAAACGCAAATCCACTGCCTTTGGCGTTTTTCCGGTGCATATGCTTCCCGGTGGTGAACACGAACCCATATTCGCCGGTTTGAACGATCCGTTTTTTGCGGTAGACAGCCGTGATTACCAGGTGGTGCAACCTGATCAGGTACGATTGGAGCAAATGGGCTCCACCGTACTGGCCATTGAAAAAGAGCGGCCGCATGTTCCGCTCGAGCGCGCTGTAATGGCCATTCGTTTTAATGAATATATGGTGGGTACCCAGTTTCATCCCGAGGCAGATGCACCCGGCATGAGCCGGTATATGCAAAGCAAAGACAAAAAGCCGATCGTGATCGCCAATCATGGTTATGAAAAATGGAAATCGATGATCGAGCAGTTGAACGACCCGGAAAAGATACTGTACACGTACGCGCATGTACTGCCGAATTTTTTGAACCAGGCCCTGGGTGAATCGTCGTATATTCCACATTAAATATCTTGCAATGGTTCCTGCAATGAGAAAGGCTTATAACGATGCCTTTTCCACCGAACGATACAAAGCCTTTTTAAAAGACCTCGACAGCAAATATCCCGGCGCTATCGAGTTCAGGTTGTGCGAAACACCCGCCTTTGTTAATAATCAGTTTGGCAGCCAGCTTATAGAAGCCTGTGAACATATCATAGATGTGATCACCGATGCGGGGTTTAAGGCGTTTACAGAACGTGCCATTCCTGCTGCTGAAAGAGTACCGAATGAGAATGATCATTGCCATATGATCGCATTCGATTTTGGGGTTTGTTATAATGAACAGGGTGAGCCGGAACCACAGCTGATAGAAATGCAGGGCTTCCCTACCTTGTTTGGTTTCCAGGTGTATTATCCCGATCTGTTGCGAAAATATTTCCCGGTGCCTGATAACTACAGCCAGTACCTGAATGGATACGATCACGATAGTTATTTGCAGTTGTTGAAAGAAGTGATACTGGGTGATGTGCCGGCTGAAAATACTATCTTATTGGAAATACAACCCCACCAGCAAAAAACACGCATCGATTTTTATTGCACACAGGATTATGTAGGTATTCAACCCGTTTGTATTACCGAATTGATACAGGAAGGTAAAAAGCTGTTTTATAACCGTGATGGAAAGAAAACGGAGGTAAAACGTATTTACAACCGTATGATCTTTGATGAACTGAATGCCAAAAAACATACACTGGGTACCTACGTGGATATTACACAGGACCTGGATGTGCAATGGGTGCCGCATCCCAACTGGTTTTACCGCATCAGTAAATTCACTTTACCTTTTTTACATCATCCCTACATACCTGCCACTTATTTTTTGAATGAAATAAAACAGGTACCTGCCGACCTGGAAAATTATGTGTTGAAACCGCTGTTTTCTTTTGCAGGCCAGGGTGTGATCATAGATGTAACCCAGGCCGATATTGAAAAGATCGATGACCCTGAAAACTGGATACTGCAGCGCAAGGTAAAATATGCGGATATTATTGAAACACCCGATGTGCCCGCCAAAGTAGAGATACGTATCATGTATGTGTGGAAAGATGGCTGGGGAAGACCCCAGCCTGTTATCAACCTGGCTCGTTTAAGCAAGGGCAAGATGATTGGTGTTAATTATAACAAGGATAAAACCTGGGTAGGCGGCAGCGTGGCTTATTTTGAAAAATAATGTCGGGTTAGTTATCCGCCATCCAGTCGGGCCGCATGTCGCTGTCCTTCTTCCGCGTAACAATGTTGATGTTTACCAGCCAGTGGTCCAGTTCATACAACATTTCCAGCTCCACCTTAAAATCGCGGTAACGTTCATCGGCCGTTTGGATCTTCAGTTCACTCACCACAAAGTCGGCGGCCTCGTCGGCCGCTTCGTACTGACCGCTCAGGTAATACACGCTGCCGTCTACCATACGCAGTTTACATTGGCTTAACTGGTTGTACAGGCGTTTGTACTCGCGTGCCGCCTTTTCAAAATCTTCGTGGCGGAACATCACCGCCTGCCAGCTGGCCGTGGTATCCAGACCGGAATTGTAAAAACCGACAAGACAGCTTTCGGCGCCGGGTAAATTGACTGTAGAGGCAAATCGTTCATGATCGCCGTCTTTGACCACCAGTTCGCCTTTGATGTGTTTGTAATTGTAAGGGAAATCACCTAGAATCGTTTCGATGGCTTTTGAAAAACCGGGGTTGCTTTTGGCTAACAATTTGGGTTGTGCATACGAGGAGGCCATAGCCATAACGGCTAACAACAGGTTAGTAAGACGTTTCATTGGGTTTAGCGATTAGTTTAGAATTTATTGGGTGCACAATTATACACAAAAAATTCACATCAAACAATAAGTCTAAACTTTATCGTTAGCCCGGTTCATCAAAACCTATTCTTCTTCGGCCGCATTTTTCATCTTACCCAACACCGCATAGGCGTTTTTGGTAACCACCTCCATACCTTCCAGGTTGGCGCTGGTACTGCTTACGGCTACCCGCTTATCTTCTTTGATACCCGTTTCCACAGTTACCAGTTGATAATTGTTTTTACCGGTTACCTGTACCACATATTGTTTGCTGCCGTAACGCACCACGGCTTCTTCGGGTACGGTAAGGGCAGGTATGTTGTCGATATGAATGGTGGCATTGAGAAACATGCCTGGTAACAGGGTTTTGGGCCGTGTTAAAAAATGGCAATGGATGATGCCGCTGCGGTTATCATCTACATTGCGTGTAACCAGTATCACCTCGCATTTGTATTCACGATCCGGATCATCAACAAACGACACCTTTACATGCTGGCCTATTTTTATTTTGGTCATGTCTTTTTCAAACACGGTGAGGGCGGCATGCATATCATCGGGATTGATGAGTTCGAACAATACATCGGTGGCGTTTACAAACTTGCCGATGTTCACGTTTACCTTCGATACAAAGCCGTCGATGGGTGAAAACACTGGCACACTGCGTGAAATTTTGTCTTCTGTTAACCTAGCGGGGTTGATGTTTACCAGCCGCAGTTTTTCGGCCAGTCCGTTTACCACGGCTTTTTGCGAAGAAAAATCGGCCTGCACCTGTTGAAAGGTTTTGGCGGAGCTTACCTGTTCGGCGCTGAGTTCTTTCTGCCTTTCGTAATCCTGTTGCAGGTATTTGAGCTTGGCTGTGGCCACGAGGTAGTCCTGTTGTAACTGTACCAGGCCCTGGTCTTCGATAACGCCAATGACCTGCCCCTTGTTAACATGCATACCCGGCAACAGTTGGGTGGTTTTGAGATAACCGCCCAGGGGAAAACTTACCGATACAATGTTTTGCGGCGGTACATCTATTACCCCATTTACTTTTAAAACCGCGTTTAGATTTTCCTGTTTTATCACACCGGTTTGTATACCGGCCTGCTGTACCTGGGCATCGGTAAAGGTGACGGCATCTGTATTTTCAGGCGCTTCAGCCGCCACTGGTTCTTTTTCAGGGGCAGCGCCGCAGGATAACAAAAACAGGATGTATATTAAAGCGTATCGCATAATGATCATTTTCCGGTTAAATATTCTAATTCAATGATGGTATTGTTCAGGTTACGAATGGCCTGCAGATAGCCCAGTTCAATATTCAGGGCATTGTTCATAAGCAGGGTCCATTCCACATAATTCACCTCTCCTTTTTCAAAACCCAGTCTGGCATTCTTTTCCATCAATGCCGCCTGCTGCAAACCGTTTTGCCGGTAATACTGCACCTGTTCGTTGTACTTGTTGTAGTCTTCATATAATTGTTTCCATTGATTGCTGAAGTAGCGGGAGGTAGCCTCGGCTTCCAGCCTGGCTGTTTCCTCCTGTGCACGGCCGGCACGAATGCGGGCCTTTACCGCTTTATTAAAGATGGGAACACCCACCGATAGCTGGTATACATGAAAGCGGTCGCCGGCATTGTAATATTTCTGCGAAACGCCGTCGTCACCGCTTTGGTATCCGATGATGGACTGGTTGCTATAGCCCAACTGGAACTCGGGGCTGAGCCGGGCTTTTTCAATATTGGTTTGCGCTTCGGAAACCTGCACCTGCTGCTGTTTGTATTGCAGGGCAGGATGGCTGGCAATGGCAAGGGTATCGATGATGAGCGCACTGCTTTTTTGTGGACTGCTGTATTCCGGCAGCAGGCTATCGGTGGTATTGAGCAGCCATTGCAGTTTTTGCTGCTCGATACGCAGATCGGCCTTTACCTGTTGCTGCTGCAGTTTCAATTGTAATACCTGTGCTTCGGCATTGCCTTTTTCCAGCATGGTGCTCTCCCCTGTTTTTAAACGCAGGTTGGCCGCGTATAAAAAACGGTTGTATACCGAATCGAGGCGTAGCAACAGGCGCTGGCGTTCCAACAGATCTACCATGGTATAAAAAACCTTTTTTACTTCCCGGTTCAGTTCCTGTTGTTTCCAGGCTGCCTGGCTCATCACGGCCTGTTGATTGGCCGCGTACAACTCGCGCTGCCTTTTGTACACCACCGGTAGTTCGAAACCCTGGCTGATAAAAAAGCGGTTGTCGTTTTTGGCGCTGTTGATATTGCCATATTCGGCCCCTACGGTAGTGCGCGGCAGTTCGGCCGTGGCGCTTTGTAAATGTTTCCAGTATTCCGCCGCCGAACGGTTGGCACGCAGGGAAAGATTGTGATCACCCGCCTGCTGCAACATGGCCTCCAGGGTTTTGGTTTGCGCCCATGCGGGCTGGCTGCAAACCAGCCCAAGTAACACCGCCACCACCTTCATTCCTTTCGGTGGTTTTGCTTTTTCAAACCACATATAAAGTATAGGTAATACCACCAGGGTGAGAAAGGTGGCAGTGATCAATCCACCGATTACCACTGTAGCCAGCGGACGCTGCACTTCGGCCCCTGCACCGCGGCTCAATGCCATAGGCAAAAAACCCAGCGAGGCCACGGAAGCCGTCATCAATACCGGTCTTAGCCGTACACGTGTTCCTTCCATAACAATTTGTTTTAGATCGTGTATACCCGATCGTTTTAACCTGTTGAATTCAGCAATCAGCACGATGCCGTTCAATACGGCCACACCAAACAGGGCAATAAAACCAACGCCTGCTGAAATGCTGAAAGGCATGCCGCGCATCCACAGGAAAAGGATGCCGCCGATGGCCGATAAAGGAATGGCGGAAAAGATCAGCAGGCCATATTTTATTTTGCCGAATGCGAAATATAAAAGAAGCAGGATGAGTAATAAGGCAATGGGTACGGCAATCTGCAGGCGTTGTTTGGCTTCCTGCAGGTTTTGAAACTGGCCGCCATAGTTGATGTAATACCCTGCCGGCAGTTTGAAATGCTTTGCCGTTTTTTGATTCAGTTCTTCCACCACGCTTTCCACATCGCGGCCGCGTACATTAAAGCCAACGATGATCCTGCGTTTGGCATCTTCGCGTTGAATTTGGTTGGGACCTTCCTTTACCTGTACACTGGCTACCTGGTACAAGGGTATCTGTGTACCCAGTGGTGTTGGTATCAGCAGGTTGGCAATGTCCGATACATCGGTACGGCTGCTTTCCTGCAGGCGCACCACCAGGTCGTAACGGCGCTCGTTTTCGTACACCAGTCCTGCGCTTTCACCTGCAAAAGCCGTTCGTATCACCCGGTTCACATCTTCGATGTGCAGCTGGTGATGCGCCATAGACATGCGGTTGTATTGCACCACCACCTGCGGCAACCCGGTGACCGTTTCTACATAAATATCGCTGGCGCCTTCAACACCCCGCACAATGCGGCCCAGCCTGGCTGCGTACATGGCCAGCGAATCGAGGTCTTCGCCAAATATCTTGCACACCACATCCTGCCGTGCACCCGATATCAGCTCGTTGAAACGCATTTGCACGGGATATTGAAAACCGGTGGTCATACCGGGCACATCTTCCAGGGCGGCGCTCATTTTTTCGGCCAGTTCATCATAAGTATCGGCAGTTGTCCACTGTGATTTGGGTTTTAATAAAATCATGATATCGCTCACTTCCAGCGGCATGGGGTCTGTTGGGATTTCGCTGGCGCCTATGCGGGTTACTATCTTTTCTACTTCCGGGAATTTTTTCAATATGGTGGCTGCCTGTTGCGAGGTTTGAATGGATTGTGTAAGCGAGCTGCCGGTAAGAATGCGTGCATCCACGGCAAAATCACCTTCTTCCAACTCGGGGATGAATTCACCACCAAGGCGGCTGAGTATCCATACGGACAGTGCGAATAAGAGAATGGACCCCAGCACGATGCTTTTTGGAAAAGCCAGCGCCCTTTGTAATACGAAACTGTACCAGCGTTGCAGTACCGCCATTATTTTGTCGGAGAATGGTTCCTTTCCGGATATTTTTTTGCTGAGCGCCAGTGAGGTCATCATGGGCACATAGGTAAGTGATAACAGGAAAGCGCCGATCAATGCAAAGGAAACTGTTTGCGCCATGGGGCGGAACATCTTGCCTTCGATACCGGTGAGCGTTAAGATGGGCAGGTAAACGATGAGGATGATGATTTGTCCGAATACCGCCGAGTTCATCATTTTGCCGGCCGACTGCTGCACTTCTTCATTCATTTGTTGTTGGGTAAGCACGGTGTTGGGTGGCATGGCCTTGCTGTGCAGGATCCGGTACAACACCGCTTCTACAATGATCACCGCGCCATCTACGATCAACCCAAAGTCCAGCGCACCCAAACTCATGAGGTTGCCCGATACACCAAAGAGGTTCATCATGATCACGGCAAACAGCATAGACAGTGGGATCACCGATGCTACAATAAGGCCCGCCCTGAGATTGCCCAGGAACAATACCAGCACGAAGATCACAATGAGGGCGCCCTCCAGCAGATTGCGGCTAACCGTGTTGATGGCCCTGTCTACCATTTTGGTGCGGTCGTAAAAGGTTTCCAGCACCACGCCTTCGGGCAGGGTGGTTTTTATTTGCCCCATGCGTTTTTTGATATCCCTGATCACCGCGGATGCATTGGCGTTTTTTAACATCAGCACCACCGCACCGGCCACTTCGCCTTCATCGGAATAGGTCATGGCGCCATAACGAACGGCATGGCCTATTCGCACATCGGCCACATCGTTGATGAATACGGGGATGCCTTGCGAGGTATGTCTTACTACTATTTGCCCGATCTCTTCGGTTGATGCCACCAGCCCTTCTGTACGGATGAACAGCGCGGTAGGACCTTTTTCGATATAGGCGCCGCCGGAGTTCTGGTTGTTTTTTTCCAGCGCCTCGAATACATCACTGATGGTGACGTTCAGGCTTTTTAGTTTTTCGGGCTGCACCGCTATTTCGTATTGTTTCAGGCGGCCGCCGAAACTGCTTACATCGGCTACGCCCGGTGTGCCTAATAGCTGGCGGCGAACGATCCAGTCTTGTATGCTGCGCAGCTCGGCCAGGTCGTATTTGCCTTCATAGCCTTTTTTAGGGCGGATGATGTATTGGAACACCTCGCCTAATCCTGTGGTGGCCGGCGCCAGTTCGGGGCGGCCTGCGCTTACAGGTATTTGTTCTCTTACCTGTATGAGCCGTTCAGACACCTGCTGGCGTGCCCAGTAGGTATCGGTGGCATCGTCGAATACAATGGTGACCACCGATAAACCGAAACGTGAAATGGAGCGCATTTCGGTAACGCCGGGGATATTGGCATTGGCCTGCTCGATGGGGAAGGTGATGAGCCTTTCTACCTCGGGCGCGGCCAGTGAGGGCGATACCGTGATGACCTGCACCTGGTTGCTGGTGATGTCGGGCAGGGCATCTACGGGTAAACGCGATATGGCAAAGCCGCCCCACACGATGAGTGCCAGGACGGATAATGCTATGATGAGCTTGTTCCGTATGGAAAAGCGGATGATGGAATTGAGCATTCAAATATTTTTTGGTACGCGATGTTGCGCCGGTGCTACCGATATGCCGCCCCTAACGGGGCGGTGATCTGTGCGGCTTGCGTTTTTTGCTACCGATATGCCGCCCCTAATGGGGCGGTGATCTGTGCGGCTTGCTTTTTTTGCTACCGATATGCCGCCCCTAACGGGGCGGTGATCTGTGCGGCTTGCTTTTTTTGCTACCGATATGCCGCCCCTAACGGGGCGGTGATCTGTGCGGCT
>Ga0065721_10052154_pt1 | contig 12549 bp, 12 predicted proteins | sample Mesricmetagenome_FD_59108 | JGI IMG/M metagenome (GOLD analysis project Ga0065721, IMG submission 59108) | Mesophilic microbial community from rice straw/compost enrichment Sample: eDNA_1 v2 (version 2) | ecosystem: Engineered > Solid waste > Grass > Composting > Bioreactor | place: USA: Davis... | reverse complement strand
GGGCGCCGGCTTGCCGAACGACCCGACGATCTCCCCCGCACTCACGAGGGGAGGAAGAGAGGAACGGAATTACATGCCTTGGAGCAACCAGAGTGGCGGCGGCGGTCGCGGGGGTGGGAACGGACCCTGGGGACAGCCACCGCGGGGCGGCGGCGGACCATCGGGCGGCCAGCAGCCGCCGGATCTCGAAGAACTGCTCCGGCGCAGCCAGGAAAAGCTCCGGCAGGTGATCCCGGGTGGTGGCGGCGGCGGTTTTGCGCTGCTCCCCGTCGTGATTCTCGTCGCGGCGGCCTTCTGGCTCTACCAGTCGATCTACGTGGTCCAGCCCGACGAAGTCGGCGTCGAACTCCAGTTCGGCCGCGTCAAGCAGGACCTCAGCCCGCCGGGCATGCATTTCATCTTCTGGCCGTTCGAGACGGTCGAGAAGCCGAAGGTGCTGCAGGAGAACCAGGAGACGATCGGCGCCAGCCGCGGCTCGGGCAACCAGGGCAACATCATGCTGGCGAGCGACCAGAACCTCGTGGACGTCAAGTTCACGGTGAACTGGAAGATCGCCGACCCGATCAAATACCTGTTCCAGGTCGCCGACCAGCCGACCGTTGTCCGCATGGTGTCCGAAGCCGCGATGCGCGAATACGTCGCCGTCACGCCGGCCGAGACCGTGCGGACCGCCGGCCGTACGGCCGGCAGCCTCGACGTCATGAACATCATTCAGGGCGTGCTCGATTCCTACGACGCCGGCATCCTCGTCACCGCCGTCAACATGGAACAGGCGCTGCCGCCGGCCGACGTGCGCGACGCCTTCGACGAGGTGGTGCGGGCCGAACAGGACCGCGAGCGATTCCAGCAGGAAGCCCAGGCCTATTCCAACAAGCGGCTCGGCGACGCCCGAGGCGAGGCCAGCCAGGTGCGCGAGGCCGCGCTCGGCTACCGCGACCGCGTCATCGCCGAGGCGACCGGCGAGGCCCAGCGCTTCGACGCGATCTACGACCAGTATCGTCTGGCGCCCGACGTCACCCGCAAGCGGATCTATCTGGAAACCATGGAAGAAGTGCTCGGCAAGTCGAAGAAGGTGATCATCGACAGCTCGGCGGGCAGCGGGGTCGTCCCCTATCTGCCGCTGCCCGAGATCGACGCCCGCCGGACGGGAGGCAACTGATGCGCAGCGCATTCCTTCCGGGCGCGGTCATCGCGCTGGCCGTCGCGGCCTTCGTCGCCTATTCCTCGATCTTCATCGTCAACCAGCGCGAGCAGGCGATCCAGCTGCGCTTCGGCGAGATCCAGCGGGTCATCCAGGAGCCCGGCATCTACTTCAAGCTGCCGACCAACGCGGTCGACAGCGTGCAGTATTACGAGCGGCGCCTGCTGACGCTGGAACTCGACGGCATGGAGGTGCTGTTCCGCAACGACCGGCGCTTCATCGTCGACGCCTTCGCGGCCTTCCGCATTCTCGATCCGCGGGCTTTCCGCGAGTCCGTGGGCGGCAACCTCACCCTCGCCGCCGAGCGCCTGCGCACCCGTCTCGACTCGCGTCTGCGCGAGGTCTACGGCCAGCGCTCCTACGAGGAGGCCTTCACCAGCGAGCGCGCCGGCATGATGCGCCAGGTCCGCGACCTGATCCGTCCGGACGCGGCCAGCCTCGGCGTCGGCGTCGTCGACCTGCGCATCCGCCAGACCGAACTGCCGACCGACGTGCGAGCCCAGACCTACGAGCGGATGCGGGCCGAGCGGCTCGCGGTCGCGGCCGAGGAGCGCGCCCAGGGCACGCAGGAATCGCTGCGCATCAAGGCCGAGGCCGACCGCACGGCGACGGTGCTGCTCGCCGAGGCCCGGCGCGACGCGGAGATCCTGCGCGGCGCCGGCGACGCGGAGAAGAACCGCATCTTCGCCGAAGCCTTCAGCAAGGACGAGGGCTTCTTCGAGTTCTACCGCTCGATGCAGGCCTACGTGCGGGCCCTCGAGGCCGGCGATTCCTCGATGGTGCTGTCGCCGACGTCGGAGTTCTTCCGCTTCTTCTCGTCGGCGACGTCGCCGGCAGGTGAAGCGGGGGCCGCCGCCCCGAACGCCTCGGCCGTCGCCCCGGCGGCGAACGTCCCGGCACCGGCCGCTGGCGGAGCGGCTCCGGCCGCGGGCGACACGGCGCCGGCGAGTCCATGAAGGACCTCGTCGCGGCCGTCGGCCTCGCGGTCGTGCTGGAGGGGCTGCTCTATGCGGCGGCCCCTTCGGCGGTCAAGCGCTACATGCTGACGCTGGTCCGGCTCGACGACGCCCGCCTGCGCTATGGCGGTATCGCCTGCATGGTGTTCGGCGTCATCGTCGTCTGGCTCGCCAGGATGGAGTGACCCCGCCCGCCGGCTCCGGTTTCCGGTGCCGGCGGGATCCCGGCGCGCAAAGATCGGAACTCCGCCGCATTGATGCCGGTTTCGTGATGCCGGTTTCATCGAATGTCGTCGCGCCCGCCGCTAGGATGGGCGCGTTTTCGTCGAATCGGGACGTCGGTTCCGGATCTGGGAAGGAGTGTGGCCGATGGCCAGCCGCTGGAATGTCCTCACCATCGCCGGCCGGGCAGCCGGTGCCGGACTGGTCGCCGCCGGCATGATCGCCGGTGCCGCCACCTTGCCGGCGCGGGCGCAGGGGCCGGAATCGGTCGCCGACCTCGCCGAAGGCCTGATCGACGCGGTCGTCAACATTTCGACCTCGCAACGCGTCGGCAACGACCGGCCCGTGCCGGTGCCCAAGGTGCCGGAAGGCTCGCCCTTCCAGGAATTCTTCGACGAGTTCTTCGACAACCAGAACCGCGGCTCGCCGCGCAAGGTGCAATCGCTCGGCTCGGGCTTCGTGATCGATTCCTCCGGCATCATCGTCACCAACAATCATGTGATCGAGGATGCGGACGAGATCGTCGCGAACTTCAACGACGGCACCAAACTCGACGCCGAACTGATCGGGCGCGACGAGAAGACCGATCTCGCGGTGCTGCGCGTCAAGCCGGTCAAGCCGATCACCGCCGTCGATTTCGGCGATTCCGACCGAATCCGCGTCGGCGACTGGGTGATGGCGATCGGCAATCCCTTCGGCCTCGGCGGCACCGTCACGGTCGGCATCGTCTCGGCCCGCAACCGCGACATCAATTCGGGCCCCTACGACAACTACATCCAGACCGACGCCGCCATCAACCGCGGCAACTCGGGCGGGCCGCTGTTCGACATGAACGGCAAGGTGGTGGGCGTCAACACCGCCATCATCTCGCCGACCGGCGGCTCGATCGGCATCGGCTTCGCGGTGCCCGCCGAAATCGCGCGCCGCGTCGTCGACCAGCTCGTCGAGTTCGGCGAGACCCGGCGCGGCTGGCTCGGCGTCAACATCCAGCAGGTGACCGACGAACTCGCCGAAAGCCTCGGCATCGGCACGGCGCGCGGCGCCCTCGTCGCCGGCGTCACCGAGGGCGGCCCGGCCGAGGCCGCCGGCCTCAGGCCCGGCGACGTCATCGTCACCTTCGACGGCCAGGCGATCGCGCAGATGCGCGAGCTGCCGCGCATCGTCGCCAACACGCCGATCGACAAGGAAGTCGACGTCACCGTGCTGCGCCAGGGAGCGGAGACGACGCTCAAGGTGACGCTCGGCCGGCTCGACGAGACCCAGAGCGCCCAGGCCGACACCACGGTGGAGGAGCCGGCCGCTCCGGCGCCGAAGCCGATCGAGAAGGTGCTCGGTCTATCGCTCGCCGCGCTCGACGACGCCGCCCGCCAGCAGTTCGGTATCGGGGCCGACGTGCGCGGCGTGGTGGTGACGGCGGTCGACCCCAATTCGGCGGCGGCGGAAAAGCGCATCACCGCCGGCGACGTCATCGTCGAGGTCGCGCAGGAGGCGGTCAACGCGCCGGACGATGTCACGGCGGCGGTCGAAAAGCTCAAGAAGGCGGACCGGCGCTCCGCGCTGCTGCTGATCGCCAACCCGGACGGCCAGCTGCGCTTCGCGGCGGTGAAGATCGACTGAGGGGGCGGTCTGCTTCGCGTGCGGGCGCAAGAAGAGAGGGGTGGGCGGCACGGCAGGATTGGTGCCGCGACTCGCCCTGAAACCAGGCCGCCGTCCCCGGACACGCCCCCAGACCCTCACCCGGCCGCTTCCCAATCCGCCCGGCCGATCCGCCACAGCCCGTGCCGGGCCAGCCGGTGGCCGGGGAGGGCGGGGTGGTCGAAGTCGGCGGCGGCGTCGCGGCGCATGCCGATGCGCTCCATAACGGCGTGCGAGCGCAGGTTATCGACATAGGCGACGGCGACGATCTCGGGCAATCCGGCCGAAAATCCGTGGGCGAGGCACGCCCGCGCGCCCTCGCTGGCGAGGCCCTTGCGCCAATAGGCCCGCGCGAGCCGCCAGCCGACCTCGACCGCCGGCGTGAAGGCGGCCTCGTAGGGCACCTGCTGCAGGCCGATGACGCCGACGAAGGCGCCGGTCGCTTTCTCATCCGCCGCCAGCATGCCGAAGCCGCCGCGGGCGCGGCGGTCCTCGAGGCGGGCGATCAGCGCGCGGGTGCCGTCGACGTCGAGCGTCTCGGCGAAGAATTCCATCACCTCGGGGTCGGCGCACATCGCCGCGAAGGGGAGGACGTCGCGCTCCTCCCAGGGGCGGAGCAGCAGGCGCTCGGTCTCGATCCTCATCACGCGGTTCTCCCCGGTGCCGGCCTCAGGCTGAGACGAAGTCGGCGCGGGCGTAGCCTTGGAGGTAGAGCAGGGCGGTGAGGTCGCCGTGGTCGATACGGGCGGCTGCGGCGGCGGCCACCTTGGGCTTCGCCCGGAAGGCGACGCCGAGGCCGGCCTCGCCGATCATGGCGAGATCGTTGGCGCCGTCGCCGACGGAGAGCGTCTCGGCGCGGGCGAGGCCGAGGCGGCCGCGGATCTCGCGCAGCGCCGTGAGCTTGGCCTCCTGCCCGAGGATCGGCTCGGCGACCCGGCCGGCGAGGGCGCCGTCCTCGACGATCAGCGTGTTGGCGCGGTTCTCGTCGAAGCCGATCATCGCCGCGACCGGACCGGTGAAGACCGTGAAGCCGCCGGAGACGAGGGCGGCGTAGGCGCCGGCCGCCCGCATGGTCGCGACCAGCGCGCGGGCGCCCGGCATCAGCGTGATGCGGCTGGCGATGACCTCGCCGACGACGCCGGCGGGAAGGCCCTTCAGCAGCGCGACGCGCTCGCGCAGCGCCGGCTCGAAGGCGATCTCGCCGCGCATCGCCCGCTCGGTGATCTCGGCGACGGCGTCCTTGATGCCGATCTCGGCGGCGAGTTCGTCGATGCATTCCTGGCCGATCATGGTGGAATCCATGTCGGCGACGAGGAGCCGCTTGCGACGCGCCGCCACCGGCTGCACCACGACGTCGAGCGGCGCGTCGGCGACGATCTCGCGCAGGACCGCGTCGATGGCGGCCCGTTCGCCATTCTCGACGACGAGGTCGGCGGCGATGCCGGGGTCGAGGGTGCGGACGTCGGCGGCCTTGACGGCGGCGGCGGTGGCGGCGATCAGTGCCTCGGTGAGAACCGGCCGGTCGGGCGAGGCGATCAGCGTTGCGACGAGCGACATCGGCGGCCTTTTCGTGGAACGGTCAGGGAGCGGAAACGCAGCGACATGACGGGCGAGAGGCCGCGCGCGATCCTGATAGCCGGCCCCACCGCGAGCGGCAAGACGGCGCTCGCCGTCGACCTCGCCCGCCGGCTCGGCGGCGAGGTCGTCAACGCCGACGCCATGCAGGTCTATCGCGAGCTCTCGATCCTCACCGCCCGGCCGACCGAGGCCGAGATGGACGGAGTGCCCCATCACCTGTTCGGCCACGTGCCGGCCGCCGAGGGCCACACCGTCGCCCGCTGGCTGGACGAGGCCGCAGCGGCGATCGCGGACATCCGCGGGCGGGGCCGCGTGCCGGTGGTGGTCGGCGGCACCGGGCTCTATTTCACCGCGCTGACCAAGGGCCTGTCGGCGGTGCCGCCGGTCGATCCGGCGATCCGGGCCGATCTGCGCGCGCGGCTCGCCGGGGAAGGGGCGCCGGCGTTGCACGATCTCCTCGCGGCCCGCGATCCGGCGATGGCGGCGCGGCTTGGGCGCAACGACGGCCAGCGCATCCTGCGGGCGCTGGAGGTGGAAGCCTCCACCGGGCGCTCGCTACTCGCCTGGCAGGCGGAAACCGGCGCGCCAGTGCTGGCGTGGGACGAGCGGATCGGCGTCGTGCTGGCGCCGGAGCGTTTGGTCCTGCACCAGCGAATCGCCCGGCGTTTCGCGGCGATGGTCGATGCCGGCGGTATCGCAGAGGCGGCGGCCTTCGCCGCCCTCCGCCTCGATCCGGCGCTGCCGGCGATGAAGGCGATCGGCGTGCCGGAGATGATCGCGGCCGCCGAGGGGCGGCGGCCGCTGGAGGAGGCGATCGGCGACGCGGTGACGGCGACCCGGCGCTACGCCAAGCGGCAGGAGACCTGGTTCCGCAACCAGTTCGCCGACTGGAGCCGGCTGGAAACGGGTGGCGCGGACGATCTCGCCGGGGCGATCGTGCGGCTGGTTTAGACCGCGGACGTGCGGCGAGGGAGGCGGGGATGCGGCGGCCGATGTCGATGAAGGCGCTGGAAGACCTCGGGCGGGTGCGGTTGTCGCCGAGCTTCTTCCTGCGCGACTTTCTCCATTCCGAGATCGCCGCGTTCCACGGCCTTCTCAACGTGCCCGACGATCCCGACCTCGCCATCGCCGCCGGGCGGCGGCTCTGCGAAGACCTGCTCGAGCCGTTGCAGGCGGCCTTCGGCCGGATCGCGATCCGCTCGGCCTATCGCTCATGCGAGGTCAACGGCTTCGGGGCGGCGCGGGGGCTCAACTGCTCGCGCAACGAGGCGAGCTTCGCCGGGCATATCTGGGACCGGCGCGACGGGAATGGCTTCATCGGCGCCACCGCCTGCATCGTCGTGCCGTGGTTCGCCGATCGTTATGCCGACGGGGCCGACTGGCGGGCGATGGCCTGGTGGGTGCACGACCATCTGCCCTATTCCGACATGTGCTTCTTCCCGAAGCTCGCCGCCTTCAACCTCTCCTGGCACGAGCGGCCGAAGCGGCGGATCGACAGCTACGTCGCCCCGCGCGGCTGCCTGACGAAGCCCGGCATGGCCAACGCCGACGGATCGCATGCCGACGCCTACCCGGACTTTCCGCCTCTCGCCGCCTCGGCTTGATCGATGAGGGAGCCGGGCGCCGGGTGACGACGCGCGAGACGGGCGCGACGGATCGGCGGATCGACACCCCCGCTGGACGCAACCCAGCCTCCTGCCGCGTTGCGAAAACGTCACAGGGGCGGGACGACGACGCCTCCGTCGCGCGGAGTTGATCGCCGGGGCCTTTCCAACCGGGCGGTTCCGCGATTTCTGGAAGACACCGCTCTTCCGCGCAGAATCGTCTCACGTCAGGTCCGGGAAGCCGCCATGACCATTTTCACCCGTCGCCGGGTTCTCCACACGCTGTTCCAGGGCGCCGCGCTCACCACGCTGGCCGCCTGCACCACCACCGCGCCGCGCCCGCCGGTACCGCCGACCGCCTTCGCCCACGCCGGACGCGTTCCCCCCGCGCTCGAGCCGGTGTTCGAGGTCGATCCGATGCTCGACGAGGTGCTGCGCGGCGATCCGGACTACGTCAGGCTCTACGCGCCGATCCACACCGAGCCGTTCCCGGTCCACGCGGTCGATCCGCTGCGCTTCGACCCGAAGTTCCTGCGCCAGCGCGTGCGTTATTCGACCGACATGCCGCCCGGCTCGATCGTGGTCGATCCGGCCGCACACCTGCTCTATTTCATCCAGACCGACGGCTGGGCGGTGCGCTACGGCGTCGGCACCGGCAAGGCCGGCTTCACCTGGAGCGGCGAAGCCTACATCAAGTTCAAGCGCGAGTGGCCGGACTGGTATCCGGCGCCGGAATACGTCGCCCGCCATCCCGAACTGCCGGCCAAGCTGCAGCAGCTGCAGAGCGGCATGGGCATCGCCGGCGGCCCGCGCAATCCGATCGGCGCCCGCGGCCTCTACCTCTGGCAGGACAACGTCGACACGCTGTTCCGCATCCACGGTACGCTCGAGCCCTATTCGATCGGCACCAGCGTCTCGTCCGGCTGCATCCGCATGATCAACCAGGACGCCATCGACCTCTACAAGCGCGTCCAGGAAGGCGCGCGGGTGCGCGTCCTCGGCCCGGGCGAGGGCGTCCAGGCCATCGCGTCGATCTGACGGCGCTCCCCTCCGGAACCTCGGCGGTCGCGGCGGCGTTTGGCGCCGAGACCCCCAGGGGAAGGAGACGAGCCATGCCCCGCGGCGACAAGTCGGCCTATACGGACAAGCAGAAGCGCAAGGCGCAGCACATCGAGCAGGGCTACGAGGAGCGCGGCGTCGACCGCGACGAGGCCGAGCGGCGAGCCTGGGCGACGGTCAACAAGGAAAGCGGCGGCGGCAACAGGAGCGGTTCCGGCCGCGGCCATCCCGAAAGCCACGCCTCGTCGAAGCGCGGCGGCCGCATCGGCGGCGCTGCCTCCGCCTCGCGCAGCCGCGAGGATCGCTCCGCCTCCGCCCGCAAGGCCGCCGCCTCCCGCACCCCCGAGCAGCGTTCGGCTTCCGCGAAGAAGGCGGCGGCGACCCGCAAGCGCAACGCGGGGAAGGGGTGACGATCAGTCGATCGCCATCACCACGCGACCGTCGATCTCGCCCTTCTTCATGCGGTCGAAGATCGCGTTGATGTCGTCGAGCTTGCCCCAGGAATAGTGCGACTTGACCTTGCCCTCGGCGGCGAAGTCGATCGCCTCGACGAGGTCCTGCCTCGTGCCGACGATGGAGCCGCGGATGGTGATGCGGTTGAGGACGACGTCGAAGATCGGCAGCGGGAAGTCGCCCGGCGGCAGGCCGACGAGGGACATGGTGCCGTGGCGGCGGACCATGCCGAGGCCCTGGGCGAAGGCCGACCGCGACACCGCGGTGACGAGGACGCCGTGGGCGCCGCCGTCGGTCGCCTTCCGCACTTCGGCCACCGGGTCGCCGTCCAGGGCGTTGACGGTGACGTCGGCGCCGAGATCGCGGGCGAGCTTCAGCTTGTCCTCGGAGACGTCGACGGCGACGCAGTGGAAGCCCATGGCCTTGGCGTATTGCACGGCCATGTGGCCGAGCCCGCCGACGCCCGAGATCACCACCCACTGGCCGGGTCGGGCCTCGGTCTCCTTGAGGCCCTTGTAGACGGTGACGCCGGCGCACATCACCGGGGCGGCGGCGCCGAAGTCGAGGCTCGCCGGAATGTGGCCGACGTAGTTCGGGTCGGCGAGGACGTATTGCGCGTAGCCGCCGTTGACCGAATAGCCGGTGTTCTGCTGCGAATGGCAGAGCGTCTCCCAACCCGTGATGCAGTGCTCGCAGTGGCCGCAGGCGGTGTAGAGCCACGGCACGCCGACCCGGTCGCCCTCCTTGACGTGGGTGACGCCGGCGCCGACCGCGGCGACGTGGCCGGAGCCTTCGTGGCCGGGGATGAACGGCGGGTTCGGCTTCACCGGCCAGTCGCCCTCGGCGGCGTGCAGGTCGGTGTGGCAGACACCGGAGGCCTCGACCTTGACGAGGATCTGGCCGGGGCCGACCTCGGGGATCGGCACCTCGTCGATCGTCAGCGGGGCGCCGAAGGCGCGCACGACAGCGGCTTTCATCGTCTTCGCCATGTCTCGTCCTCTCCTGTTTCGTCCGAAATGCGGACAATTATGGACAGCTTAGCGACGGCGCCCGTTTTCGCATTGATCGGTGTCAATTTGAGGTTGATTTGAGGTCTCCTTCGGGGTGGCGGTCATACGCATCCGCGAACCATCTCCGCCGTCAGCCCCGTTTTCGCGCACGGTTACCCGGTTCGCATTCGGCTCCTATGGATCGACACCTTGAATTCATCACGATACTCGTCGGCGTGCATGGTGCAGAGCCGGAGCGGCATCTCGGCCCGGCGAACCAGTTGCCTCGACGAACGCCCTCTCGGTCGTCATCGCCGGGCTCGACCCGGCGACCCAATGGCGGTGCGGTGAAGACCGGTCCAACCGATTGACTGAACGTGTTCATTTCCCTTCTCCGACACCCTTCCGTTCTGTGAAGGCGATCACGTCACCGGCTCAAGGCCGGTGAAGACGGGAGAGAGGCGGAAATCCCATAGGTCCGCCGAGTTTGCCGAACGGGACAGCAGTGCTTTCGCGGGAATGCCGGCTGCCGAGAGGAGAGAGCTGGCGCGCCGGACCGCCGAATTTAACCCTTGACCTCATCCCCCTCGAAGACTAGCTTTCCGGCGCACGAAACACCGGGAAGACAGATGTCTGCCAAGCTGATCGTACTTAGAAGGCGCACCGTGACGCGGGTTCTGATCTAGAACCCGTGACCGACGTGGTGCGCGACCCAAGGCCCCTCCGAGGGCCTTTTTTATTACCCGAAATTCTGAGAACAGCGCCGGTGCGAGGCGCGTGACGACCGGAAGGAAGAGGTCCATGACACGGCAAATGACCGGCGCCGAAATGGTTCTGCAGGCTCTCGTCGACCACGGCGTCGACACCATCTTCGGCTATCCGGGCGGCGCGGTGCTCCCGATCTACGACGAGCTGTTCCAGCAGGACAAGGTCCGCCACATCCTCGTCCGCCACGAGCAGGGCGCCGGACACATGGCCGAGGGCTACGCCCGCTCGACCGGCAAGCCGGGCGTCGCGCTCGTCACCTCCGGCCCCGGCGCCACCAACATGGTGACGGCGCTGACCGACGCGCTGATGGATTCGATCCCGCTGGTCTGCATCACCGGCCAGGTCCCGACCCATCTGATCGGCACCGACGGCTTCCAGGAATGCGACACGGTCGGCATCACCCGGCCGTGCACCAAGCACAACTGGCTGGTCAAGGACATCGCCGACCTGCCGCGCATCCTGCACGAGGCCTTCCGCATCGCCACCACCGGCCGCCCCGGCCCGGTCGTCGTCGACATCCCGAAGAACATCCAGTTCCAGACCGGCACCTATTACGGGCCGAACTCGGGCACCAAGGACCCGCACTACAAGACCTCGGCCTATCACCCGCAGACCGAGGGCGACGCCGGCGCGATCCGCGACGCGGTCGCGCTGATGGCGGCGGCGAAGAAGCCGGTGCTCTACACCGGCGGCGGCGTCGTCAACTCCGGCCCCGAGGCGGTCGCGCTTCTGCGCGAGCTGGTCGAGCTCACCGGCTTTCCGATCACCTCGACGCTGATGGGCCTCGGCGCCTATCCGGCCTCGGGCCGGAACTGGCTCGGCATGCTCGGCATGCACGGCACCTACGAAGCCAACCTCGCCATGCACGACTGCGACGTCATGGTCTGCATCGGCGCGCGCTTCGACGACCGCATCACCGGCCGCACCGACGCCTTCTCGCCGACGAGCCGCAAGATCCACGTCGACATCGACCCCTCGTCGATCAACAAGAACATCCGCGTCGACGTGCCCATCGTCGGCGACGTCGGCAAGGTGCTGGCCGAGATGGTCGCGGCCTGGAAGGCGGAAAAGCCGGTTCAGGACAAGGAGGCCGTCGCCTCCTGGTGGAAGCAGATCGCGGTCTGGCAGGCCAAGAAGTGCCTGCGCTACAAGGCCTCCGACAGCGTGATCATGCCGCAGTTCGCGGTCGAGCGGCTCTACCAGGCCTCCAAGCACCTCGACAGCTACATCACGACGGAAGTCGGCCAGCACCAGATGTGGGCGGCGCAGTATTACGGCTTCGAGGAGCCGAACCGCTGGCTCACCTCCGGCGGCCTCGGCACCATGGGCTACGGCTTCCCGGCCGCGCTCGGCGTGCAGGCGGCCCATCCGGACGCCTTCGTCTGCTGCATCGCCGGCGACGCCTCGATCCAGATGAACATCCAGGAGATGGCGACCGCGATCCAGCACGAGCTGCCGGTCAAGGTCTTCATCCTCAACAACCAGTACATGGGCATGGTGCGCCAGTGGCAGCAACTGCTGCACGGCAACCGCCTGTCGCACAGCTACACCGACGCGATGCCGGACTTCGTCAAGCTCGCCGACGCCTATGGCGCCCACGGCATCGTCTGCCAGGACCCGCGCGACCTCGACGACAAGATCGCCGAGATGATCGAGGTCAAGAAGCCGGTGCTGTTCGACTGCCGCGTCGCCAACCTCGCCAACTGCTTCCCGATGATCCCGTCGGGCAAGGCCCACAACGAGATGCTGCTGGCCGAGGACGTCACCGACGAGGAGATCGGCAACGCCATCGACGCCAAGGGCAAGGTGCTGGTCTGAGCCGGGCAGGGCGGCGCGACGGGAGCGCGGATTTCGTGGAGGGAGGGGACGGCGGGCGGCCATGGCCGATGCGCCGTCCCCGAAGGACGGGCTGACGATGATCTCGGCGCCTGCCGCCGTCGTCATTCCCGCGAAAGTGTTGTGTCCCCTCTGATTGGTATGATGGGATCGGTGTATCCTGCGGTCTGGCCTACGTGAGGGAGCGCCTCGGATGGATCTGAAGCTTCACGCCAATGCGACGACGACGCCGAAGACGAGAGCCTATA
>Ga0065721_10007994_pt1 | contig 12549 bp, 10 predicted proteins | sample Mesricmetagenome_FD_59108 | JGI IMG/M metagenome (GOLD analysis project Ga0065721, IMG submission 59108) | Mesophilic microbial community from rice straw/compost enrichment Sample: eDNA_1 v2 (version 2) | ecosystem: Engineered > Solid waste > Grass > Composting > Bioreactor | place: USA: Davis... | reverse complement strand
TTTTTTATGAAGAATGCTGTACCATACGGTACGAGTAGAAGGCGAGTATTCCTATTATTAATATGATTGCCGCCCACATAGCCCCGGAAGAAAAAAACGGATCGTCTCCCGATTGTACCCGGACTGGCTTAACGAGTTCGGCAGGTTTAATTACAGCAGTCTCCTCCGGCACCTGATCGCGGAATAGTTCCAGATCATATACTGGTGCGCGCATGGACTTGTCATGGACCAAAACGTTGTACGACTTCCCTCCTTCCAGCCACGCAATAAGAAACCGCTGAACCTGATATGCCTTGACGGCGTCAATCTTAAGCGGTGGACTATCACCATCATCGATAACCAGCTCGAGATTGGATGCATAGGTCAACGGTAAATCAATTTCGGCAGCCTTCCCACTTGACAACTCGACCGAGCCAATGAGGTTTCGTTTATCTTTTTTCCCGGAGTCACCTACTTTTGATATTTCGTAAAGCGAACCATGCCGACGGAACAACGGGGGCCCTGAAGCGTGAATACTTAGTCGATCAATACGCTGCAGCGTATCCCATTGCATGGCAATGCGCGTGTCCCGCGTGCCCTCACGTTTAACCTTTACAGCCGGATCAGCTAGCGGGAGCAATGTTCTCCGACGCGAGGGGTGGGAATATGAGCCGACCTCGAGAATGTTCAGAGGAGCAGTCAATGAATCATCGATCTCAATCTTGTAATAATTGTAGTTGCTCAGGGGAAAATCAATAATCCGGATTTCAAAGGTATTATCCTTCCCGTCGACCCAGCTTAGGCTAAACTTTTCCTTCAACGCAAACCATGTGTTCCGGTCATCGCTGCCAAGAAGAGAAGCTCGTTTTGAGGTTTCAGCGTTTCTGATACGAAGTTGTAGGTTGTTGATTTGGCCATCGGCGCGGAAAATCAACTGCGTACAGCAGCCCTTGCGTTGCTCCTTTGCAATAATCTCGTAGGGTTTGAACTGACTTTGAAATTCCTCAATGGCCTGCCCCGGGATATAGGGGACGTCGTGCTGGGAACCGTCGGATATGCGGACGTTGCTAAAACTTGGTGTAAAGAAACCTCCATACTCAACGGGAATTTCTATTCGATAGAAACCATCTGAACTCACTTCCGGTAGCTGCATTTCAGCAACCGGAACCTGTGCCAATGCTGAAAAGTAGCGCATGAGCAACAGAACAGGTAAAATAATATGTCTCATTCTTTGGTTGCGTTATTCTCTTCGGCCTCATCGGTCATTAATAACTTCTTAAGGCGCTGGTACATGAAGGAAACAATCAGAAGAAGCGCACCCAATGAAATGAAGGCTGCGATCATTCCGCCTTTGGAGATTCCCTTGATATCAAACAGGAACAGCTTTACCAAGGTTATCAGCATTAATGTGAGTGAGATAATTCTGAGCTGTTTGCGTTTGGTTCTAAGGCCTACAAAGATCAGCACAAATGCCGCGACACCCCATAGAATGGGATATCCGATCTTTTGATTTTGCCGGATGACATGATAGATCTGATCGCCCGAAACACCTGCAGTCAGCAAAACTGTGTGGTCAAGTTCCGCGCTGGCAATGAAAACGAAAAAGAAAACAAAGAACCAGGAATACAGGTTATGTGTATTTTGATTGAAACTTGTCCAAGTACGGAATCGCTTTACACTCCAGGCTGCGATCGCCAGCAATTGTATTACCAGCAAATAGTGGAAGCCAAAACCGAGGAAACTGCTTTCGCCTTTAAGGTAAAGATTGCGCGTAAGGATTATCTCGTAGTGATATACAAAAAGATAACTGAGGATTGCGAACACACCCCATAATGCGAAACCCTTGGTAATATAATCCGGAAGAGCGAGTCGCTTCTCCAGGGCGATCAAGAGCAAAATGCAGAACATGTTGTACGTCCCAATGATCGTTGTCCGGGCGGCGAAATCGTCGACGTAAATATTTATTTGATAGGTTAACTCCAGCAGATTGCCGACGTAAAAAATGAACGCCCCGGCCAGCGTCAGAATCAGTCGTGCAATGATTACCATCGACTTGAATTCTTCTTTCTCATTTTTCAATAACCGATAGAACAACGCGATCGATATCAGGGCGGCAACGCTGGTGATATACGCCTGGTTAAAGATGATCTTAACATATCCGTCAGCGTATTCAACGGGATAGTACACGTTATACCAGTCCATGGTAAGGCTGATCCACATGAGGCCCATCACAATCACTGCAGCGATCTTCATCAGTTGTATACCGGAACGCTGAGAAAGCCAGAGGAGCAGTACCGTTTCTGCCGCCCAGAATAGCGTTATGTAATTTCCATCCAGTTGCACCGGCGCCGCCAGCGAAATAAATGTCAGCACAAGGCCTATAAGGAGAAAGACAAGGTTGCGGTCGACGTCGGCCTTCCTGAACAACGAATATGCAAAGCCGAAATTGAATACTCCGAGGAATGCGGTGAACAATCCCTGAAGGTGAACTCCCTGTGAATCATTCAGGATTACCATTCCAGCCGAATAGTAGAGAAACGTATTGCTTAACAGCAGCGAGAACTCAATTGCTTTAAAAGGAAGACGTTGCTTCAGATTGTTCACTACCGTCATTGCGAAGAACGTAAAGTAGAACAGTGTTGCAAAGATCATGGCTCCGATAGTCATGCTCACATTGTTTGCCTCATATCCTGTGGCGAGCCACGATCCGAAAAGGATAACGGTAAAGACATAGGCAACGATGTTGACAAGGTTCCACTTTTTAAAGTATGCCAATACGAGCATCCCGATGTCAAGCACCATGATATAGGTGAAGAGTACAACGTAGTTGCCTTCCCCGCTACTAACCATAAACGGTGATGCAAACCCACCCAGGATTGCCAGGACGGCCAGTTCAACCCGGTTGTAGGCAATTGACAGCATGATGGTGAGGCCCGTAATCACGACCATGATACCAAACGCGACTTGCTGGCTCATGATATGATATTCGTGGAATGCGATCGCGATTGTGAGGTAAAGTATGGCTATGCCGCCACCAACGAGCACGGAGCCGAATGCAGCGAATTTCTTTCGCATGAAATGTGCAACTCCGATCAACGCTCCTCCGCAAAGTACTCCTATCAGTACGCGACCATAGACACCGATCCAGTTTTGATCAATGGCGTACTTAACAAAGTATCCGATGCCAAGAACGAGGATTGCGATACCAATTTTGTTCGCAAGATTTTCGCCGATAAACTTTTCCAGATCGGGGTTTCTTTCAAAGAACCCAGGTTTCCGCGGCTGTACCACCTTTTGAGGTTGCGACGCCGAAGGCGGGGTTATGGCCCTGGGTATGGCTGCAACCTCTGGTTCCTTGCGCTCAGGTTCCCGTGGCTTCGATACCTCAGGTTTGACAACAGGTTTCTCTTCCTTCTGAATGATTGGCTTGTCGGGCACCGGAACCGCGGGGGCTGTCTTGCCGATAGTTTCAACCCCTCTCTCCTTCAGTTGCACGTCCCGCATCTTCTGCAACAGTCCGGTAAGGTTGTCGATTCGCTGGTTGAGATCGGATATTTTGGTTTGCAGACTACTGCGCATAGACAGCAGAACGAACAGAATACAAACCAGCAAGAGGAAGAATATGAATTCCATACAACTGAAGTTAGGTCTTCAAAGATAGCCGCATTCTCCCAAATGCCACGAGGATGCGAAATCAGAGAGATTTTAACTTTCTACGAAATTTTTCGTAACAAAGCTTGTATCATGATAGTCAATCCAATACATTGGTACGAACAATTTCGTAGTTATGAGCAAAAAACAGATCCGGCCGACGGAAAAGGAAATGGAAATCCTCCAGATTTTATGGGAGACGGGGGCCGCGACAGTCAAGGATGTTCACGAGCGGCTGGGCGGCGATGACCAGAATGGCTATACCACCATTCTGAAGCTCATGCAAATCCTGTTCGAAAAAGGCCTTGTGACACGCCAAAAGTCAGGTAAGCAGCATCTATATGAAGCCGCTGTTTCACGGGAAGATACCCGGCAGCAAATGGTCAGCAAAATGATCGACACAGTCTTCGGCGGGTCTGCTGCCCAGCTTGCGCTCAGCGCTCTCGGTCAGGGAAAGACAACTCCCGAAGAACTTGAAGAGATCAGGAAGTATCTCGAGAACCTGGAAAACAACAATGAATCATGAGCAGTGACATAACCTACCGCTTCGCCCTCGTATTGTTGCATTCGCTCTGGATTGCGGGAGTGACCCTGGGAATCGCGAAGGGGCTGATGATGGTGGTAAACCACCAACGTTCGAGGCTCCGATATACGCTTGTGTCTGCCAGCTTTATGACATTCGTTGTGGCAGTAGCCATCACGTTGATTTGGCACTTTCCTGAGAGCACCGGGAACCAGGGCGGAATAGCTGCCCACGACGTGAATGTGTTCTATATAAGTACGGATGACACTGCAACGCCACCGCTATTCGAAGGGATCGTCGCGCAATACAGCGCTTTTATATTCGGGCTATGGCTTATCGGAGCAACGTTTTTTGCGCTTCGCTTTGCCGGTGGATTGTGGTACCTCCGAAGGCTGACTTCCAACAGTTTTGAATCTTCCTCACATATACAGGCTGTATTTCGTGGAATCGCGTCAAAGTTTACCCTTGCGGTTCCGGTAAGGCTGGCGGAGTCAACTCTCGTGACGGCACCCATGGTAACGGGAATACTAAAACCATTAATTATTCTGCCGGCGGGCTTTGCCACAGGAATCAGTACACAGCAACTGGAAGCAATACTTGCGCATGAACTTGTTCATGTTACGCGGCACGACTTCCTGGTTAATATAATTCAGTCTCTCGCAGAAGCCCTTTTCTTCTTCAATCCATTCGTGTGGATGCTTTCGGACATGATCAGGCGCGAGCGGGAACATGTATGCGACGACGCGGTGGTTGAACTTGGTTTCGACAAGATCCTTTATGTGAGAACGCTGGCCCAGCTGGAAGCAACCCGCTTAGCGATGCACGCACCGGCTCTCTCCTTTGCTGACAACAAAAAAATCCTTCTACACAGAATTAAACGCCTTATGGAAAAATCAATCAAGACCCGTTCAACGGGAGAAAAGCTTCTTCCCGCCGTATTACTCATTATGGGTTTGGCATGTGCAGCCTGGCTTAATGTCGATCACATTGCCGAACCAATTAACCCGAACTCCCTGGTTCAGTCAGATACCATAAGACCGGTGCAGCCCGTGCAGCCAAAACAACCTGACACGTCATTCGAATTCGACGAGCCTCTGTCACTCGATTTTATGCCGCCGGATATTACCGACGTTGACATTCCCGATTTTCCTGACGTGCCTTTCCCGGATATTTCTGAAATCCATGATTTCCCTGAGATGCCGAACATTGCGATCGAACTCGACACGATTCCATTTGGTCTGGTTTTCCCGAATGACTTCGACTGGCCTACCATTCAGCCTGATCAACTCAAGGTTGAGGACGTAATGAGCAGGGTTCATGCGCTTCAGGAGGAACTGTCTGAGATGTTCACACATATGGAGATTCGCCGTGAAGAAATGACTCAGGCAAGTCTTGCAAGGGCCCGTGAAGCAGAGGAAAACCAACAAAGGGTGATGGAGAATGTTCAGGAGATGATTTCAAAACAGCAAAAGGTCAATCAGGAGCATATGCAAAAGCTTCAGACTGAGATCCAGCAAATGCAGCAGCGAACATCATCTCTTCAAAAAGAACTGCACGAACAGCTCGTAAAAGACGGATACTTNTCTGCCAATGAAAAGATCGAAACCCTTCACATAGAAAACGGGAACATCACNGTGAACGGCAAGGCTATACGCGACTCCGACCGGGAAACTTATCANAAGATTCTCGATAAGCATTCCTCCGGCCCAGGNTTCAAATCCCTCAGAAACCAGGAATAAGAAATATAAGAAATCAGAAATTCCTGAACGTTCTAAACCCGTTCTACTCCGAGCCCCGGCTTGTCNGTGCAATACATGTAACCATCCTTTAGCTTGAATCCACCNGTGACAATGTCGTTAGCAAGATCAAGGCTTCCGTCGAGATCGATGTATTTCGTGTTGGCGCATGAGAACGCCGCGTGTAGTGCTGCCGTAATGCTAACGATACTTTCATCGTTGCAACCCCAGAACAAGTCGACTCCCTCGTGCAAAGCGATGTCGGCNATCTTCAGGGCCTGNCTGATACCTCCGCACTTCATCAGCTTGATGTTGAATATACCNGCAGCTTTCGGCGGNTTGATCAGCTCNATAGCATCAGCCGGAGTGATCAGCGATTCATCCGCAGCGACAACTTCACGCACTTCAGGCGGAAGCGATTTCATTCCGGCAATGTCCTTTGCGGGCAGTGGCTGTTCAATCAGTTCAATGTCGAGGTCGTAAGTCCGGCCGTAGAACTGAATAGTCTGGTCTATCGTGTAGCCCTGATTGGCATCGATGCGAATGACAATCTGGTTGCCGAATTTTTCACGAAGCTTCATGACGCGTTCCACGTCCTCTTCGAGGTCCTTGCCAAGCTTAACCTTGATTACCCGGAATCCGCGTTTTATGTAATCCTCAGCTTCCTTGAGGGTTTCTTCCACGTTCTTAATACCTATTGTATTTGAAGTGGGAAGCTTCTTGACCTTCTGACCCAGATACTTTACCAGGGGAACACCAAGGTGTTTCGCAAACGCATCATACAAGGCTATATCAACCGCTGCGCGTGCCGCAGGATTTTCAGGGAAGTTCCGCCATACTTCGAACGTCAGCTGGTTGAGTTCACGAATATCTCTTCCGATAAGAAACTCCAGATTTTTGTCTTCCAACGCCTCGACACTTTGTTCCAGCGTTTCACCTACTACGTACTCACTTGGATTGCCGGCACCTATTCCGGTAGTTCCGTTTTCAAGGTGAATCTCAACGAAGACGTTCTTAACCTCTGTAACTGTCTTGAACGCGATGGTGTAAGGCTTTGTATTACCGAGGTCGACGCTCCATACGGTAATATCTTTAATTCGGGTCATTGCTATTTGGTAATGTGATCAGATTTCCGGGACTTTTCAATGAGGGCGGCAAACACAGGCACGAGACGGTCGAGGCCGTCTTCCAGAGGAAGTACCGCAGGGATCTTTAATGTTTCTTCATATTCGGCAGCAATCTCACGCGCCTTTTCGGTAGTGAGTTGTCCGGTATTGATAGTGATCGCCACGGTAGGCGCACCGTATATACGTATAAGTTCAATCTCCTCAGCAGGAGAAGCTACACGCGCAGGATAGTACTCCATATCCTTGTAATGAACGCGAGCAGGGTCATGCTGAAGCACTACAGCNTCGGCATTCGCAGATACAATCCATTCCGCACCTGCAGGACCACTTGGATTCCGCAAGGATGACTGGCCTTCGATGAAGATGATATCGGGTTTCACGTCGTGATAACAGGTCACCACGGCGTGCTCCATCTCCCCGGAAATGAAATCATTCAAAGTAGAGTCAAACACAAATCCATATCGTGCACCTTGCATCCACCCGGTTTGCCCGGTATAAATCATCTCAGCCTTATAGCCAGCCTTGCGCATCGCCTCAACCAGAAACCTCGTTGTAGTTCGTTTTCCCAGCGCACAATCGGTACCGAGTACAGCAATCTTCGGGCATGTTACTTCCCGGATTTTTCCCGTCCAAAAATGAAGATCCTTGAACTTCTTCGGCTTCCGCACATCGATAATCTCAAGCCCGCGTTCACGTGCAAGAGCAGCGAGGTCTTCAATATCAGAAACGTATTCGTGCAAGCCGTTTACCAGGCTGAAGTTGTGCAGCAGTGCATCTTTCAGGAGATCATGGAGATCCCTGGGGATAACTCCGCCTTTCGTCGCGACACCAATAACACAATGCGTAGCTGTATCAGGACTTTTATCGATGAACTCTTTAAGGGAGGCGTAGACTTTGATGTTGCGCGGCTTGCCATCCAGCACTTCGCCGGCATCTTTTCCGGCATGGTTGTGGTCGATAACCCCAACGATGTTAAATCGTTCTGTTCCCCGGATCAGGCCATGGGCAGTTTTCGCGTTGCCGGTCTTCAGATAACCACCGGTAAGCACGATCGCATTGGTTTTTGTCATAACACTAAAGAGGTGAAAATTTCGTCTTTAAATGTGAGTTTTCAAAAAAAGCGCGAATAACAACAACCAAATATTATGGCGATATTTTTTTCAGTAACTTCATAAAAGTTTCGGCGCTATGAAAATTATCCTGCTTTCCGGACTATTGATACTCTCGCTTCACGGTATTTCGGCGGCTCAATCGATTGTTGGCAAATGGCAACTGTCGCGACAGACCACTTGTATGGATGAGGAGGTCAGCGATCCTGATTCCGACGAACTCGTCAGCGAGATGAAAGCTATGTCATCCCCCGCCCGCCAGGTGCTCCACCTTAAAGGAAACAATACCTTGGAGGAAACAACAAGGATCATCAACAGCCGAAAGTCCTATAACGCAAAGAACCTGTTATACAAATTTTCCGGCAACGCACTGTACATACTCGACAAACGTTCCAAAACCATCATCGAATCCTTTACCGTTGAACAGCTATCAACCGATACGCTGATACTTTCGAACACCGCCCGGGCCTGCGAAACCAAGGTATTTATCAAAATTGACTAGTCGGGGGAATGAAAATTCACCGTTTTGAGTTGTGTTCTATACCTTTGTGACGGTGGAAACAGCATTGAAAAAAGACATCAGAACCTTAAAGCTTGACGAGCTCAAAGAGTTTTTTGTACAAATCGGCGAAAAACCCTTTCGGGCACAACAGGTTTACGACTGGTTGTGGAATAAGGCCGTAAAGGACTTCGACCACATGACAAACCTTTCAGTCGACCTACGGGAAAAGCTGAAAAGCCATTTTACGATTCGTCATATCAAGGTCGACCACATGCAGCGCAGCGCCGACGGCACCATCAAAAATGCCGTTACGCTTCACGATGGACTCGTGGTCGAATCCGTTTTGATTCCCACTGAAAAACGTATTACCGCATGTGTTTCGTCACAGGTTGGATGCAGTCTTGCCTGTCAGTTCTGCGCTACGGCCCGGCTCAAGCGCCAGCGCAATCTATCCCCCGATGAGATCTATGACCAGGTGGTTGCGATAAAAGAGCAGGCTGAACTGTTTTTCGGAAGGCCACTCACCAATATCGTGTTCATGGGTATGGGCGAACCCCTGCTGAATTACAACAACGTGATTTCAGCCATTGACAAAATCACCTCGCAAAAGGGATTGAACATGGCCTCGAAACGCATTACCGTATCGACGGTGGGCATTGCCAAGATGATCATAAAAATGGCTGACGACAACGTGAAGTTCAACCTTGCCGTTTCGCTTCACGCCGCCATCGACAAGACACGTTCGTCGATCATGCCGATTAACGACACCAATCCGCTGGACGAACTTGCGGATGCACTCCGGTACTGGTACCAAAAGACGAAGAAGAAGGTGACTTACGAATACGTTGTCTGGAGGGGCATCAACGACACGGAGGAGCATGCGCGCGCTTTGCTCAAATTCTGCAAGGTGATCCCATCGAAAGTGAATCTGATTGAATACAATCCCATTGATGACGGAAAGTTTCAGCAGGCTTCAGAAAGCTCTTTGAACATGTATATGCACTTGCTGGAAAGTAACGGCATAACTACACGCATACGCAAGAGCAGAGGGAAGGATATCGACGCCGCATGTGGGCAGCTCGCCAACAAAAGCTAACTACTTCTTGCTGGCGTTGAACAGCTTCTCCTTTTCGTCTTTCGTCAGACTCTCATACCCGCCCTCGGAGATCTTATCCAGAATTGCGTCTATTTCCGCCTGCGAAATTGAGGCGTTGGGTTTCGATGCTTTCTTATACTCGTTATACTGATCGTTTCGATAGCTGACCTTCACCTTGGGCTTTGCACGGAAAAGGCTCTTGATCCAGTCGAGCGTCGCCGTAACCCACGATCCCCAGTTAACTCCCGACTGCAGTTGTTTAGTATACAGGAACCCCATCAGGGCTCCGCCCAAATGCGCAATGTTTCCACCGGCATTCGACCCCGTCGATCCAATATAGGATAAGATAACAATGAATCCTGCGATATACTTGATCCGCACCGGACCGAAAATAAAGAGGAACATGGTGTAGTCAGGCAATAGCGTAGCCGTGGCCACCACGATTGCAAGCACGGCAGCGGAGGCGCCGACCATTCCCGAAGGCAGTCGTTCCATATAGAAGGGGATGGTGTTGTATGCAATCAAATAGAAAAGAGCTCCTGCTATCGCACCGAGAACATATACTGCAATCAGTTTGTCGCTGCCCAGATACTCAGTAAAGATTTTTCCGAACCAGTAGAGAATAAGCATATTGAATAGGATGTGAAAAATCCCGCTCAGATCATGAGCAAATGCATACGTCAGCACCGTCCACGGCCTGGTGATGAACTCCTCTACCCGTGGAGGAATTGAAAACTGGTCATAAATAATCCCAAAGAAATTACCGAACCCCAGAATTTCACTGGGTACTCGTATCAGGGCCAGGGCAAGAAATATGGCGACATTGATCAATATCAGTTGAACATGCGCATTGTTGTAACGCGAGAACGCATTTTTGAAATCTTCGAACATAACTATGAATAACCTCCTCCTGAGTGTCCCCAAATTTTAATCAGTATGAATGCAAAAATAACGCCGCCGAGGTGAGTGAAGTGCGCCACCTGACCACTTCTGTCCATCAAAAAAGTCATTCCACCTAACAGTAACACAAGATATTTGGCTTTAATCGGAATCGGGGGTATCAGCAGCATAATTTCCATATTCGGAAAGAGCATTCCAAATCCCATGAGCACGCCGTAAAGGGCTCCCGATGCGCCCAGCATCGGGGCCATGCTTCCCGTGAAGAAATACTCCATCAGAAGATGAAAAACGCCCGCGCCTATTCCGGTAACGAGAATAAAAGTCGTGAAGCGTTTCTGCCCCCAGAACGATTCAAGCATCGGCGCAATGAAGGCAAACCCCAGCATATTAAAGAAAAGGTGCATGAAGTCGGCATGAACGAACATATACGAGAACAGCTGATACGGCTGGAATTGATCTGTTCTCGGATTCCACATCGCCAGATACCAGGTGATCCTTGGGGCAATCATGGTTCCGATAAAGACAATAACGTTGATAATGATCAGATTCTTAACTACCGGGGTCAGTCTAAACATAGGAAAGGGGTTCGTCTGGATTCAACTTCTTTGTCTTTTACGGAGATAGTCTATTTAAAGTAGCTTTCTATTTTACTCATTTCCAAAATAAAGTAGGTAGCCGTTCCGTCGGGTGAATAACTGGAATTGCTGCACCCGAAGAGATTGTCGAGAAGGCTCTGCATCTCTTCTTTTTCAAGTTTCTGGCCGGCTTTTATGGAAGCCCGCTTGGCGAGGGAACGGGCTAGATTTTCGAGTATCGGAATCGCCAGTTCCGATTGGTTGATCTTAAATTGTTCGATCAGCCCTTCAAAAAGGTCCTTCTCGCGTCCGGCAGGAAGGTTTGCCGGTGTTCCGTTTACCAGCAGTGTATTCTTCCCGAATATCTCAAACCGAAAACCAATTGCCTCAATTTCCTGCTGCATTTCGAGCACCAGGGCAAAATCCGCAGGCGAGAAAGAAACCGCCTGAGGGAAAAGGCTCTGCTGACTTTGAGCTGACTTTGACTTAATCTGATCAGTATACTTCTCGAACAAAATTCGCTCATGGGCAGCCTGCTGATCCACAATCATCAACCCAGAACGCACCTGCTTCATAATGAAGCGGTTGTGCAGCTGAAACAGGGGAGCAGGTTGCTCGGCATTGTTGATCGAGCTCTCAAACTTAAGGGTTTGTACGGGCGGCGTTTCTGCCGGTTGCGCGACCAGCTTCGAATTCTCCAGCCCTTCAAACATGCGCTCCCAGTTATCCTGGTTAGATCTATGCAACGCGGTGCTGAACCGCTCGTCGAAGTATACGTCTTTGTTGGCATTGGAGGCCGAATTCAGCTTTGCCACGAGGTTTACGTCAGCGTCAAAATCCAATCCCGGGCTTAGGTTATGCGTTCCGATTGCCTGGCGCACCGCGCTGCGCACAACTGCATATACCGCGCGTTCGTCATCAAATTTGATCTCCGTTTTGGTAGGGTGAACGTTTACGTCGATGTGGCGCGGATCAATCTCCATGAACAACACGTAAAACGGGAAACTGTTTTCGCCGAGCAATCCTTCAAATGCATTCATCACAGCGTGGTGCAGATAATTGCTGCGGATAAACCGGCGGTTTACAAACAGGAACTGTTCTCCACGGGTCTTCTTGGCAAAAGCGGGCTTGCCAACGTATCCGGTNACTTTGACGAGATCCGTTTCTTCCTGGCANGCCGCCATTTGCTGCTGATAGGNCTTTCCGAAAAGGTTTATGATNCGCTGGCTTAATTTGCCCTGCGGCAGGTCGTAAACCAACTCGTCAGTTTGAATCAAAGAAAAGCTGATTTCAGGGTTTGCCAGCGCAAGACGTTGGAATTCTTCGATGATATGGCGAAGCTCCACCGGGT
>Ga0065721_10052153_pt1 | contig 12550 bp, 8 predicted proteins | sample Mesricmetagenome_FD_59108 | JGI IMG/M metagenome (GOLD analysis project Ga0065721, IMG submission 59108) | Mesophilic microbial community from rice straw/compost enrichment Sample: eDNA_1 v2 (version 2) | ecosystem: Engineered > Solid waste > Grass > Composting > Bioreactor | place: USA: Davis... | reverse complement strand
GTATTGTAATGGAAGTAGCTACGGGCAAGATCAAGGCCATTGCCAATCTTGGCCGCAGAAGCGACGGCACCTATTGGGAAAATCTCAACTACGCAATACAAGCCTCCGAGCCGGGTTCAACCTTCAAACTCGCCACCATGCTGGCGCTGTTGGAAGATGGCAATATCAACCTGCAACAACATGTGAACCTGGAAGGCGGCAGCTGGAATGTGAACGGCAGAACGGTATACGACTCAGAGTCTCATGGGGAACAGGATGTTACCGTAAAACAGGCCTTCGAACACAGCTCGAATGTAGGCATGGCCAAACTGACCATGACCTACTATGGCAAAAATCCAAACCAGTTTATCAGTCATCTTAAAAAACTGCGTCTTCACCAGCAAACTGGCATCGACCTGCTGGGCGAAAGCAACCCGGTGATCAAAACACCCAAATCGAAAACCTGGAGCGCCACCTCGCTGCCCTGGATGAGTTTTGGGTACGAAGTGCTGGTAAGCCCTTTGCAGACATTAATGTTGTACAACGCCGTGGCCAATAACGGCAAGATGATGAAGCCCTACCTGGTGAACTCCGTACAGGAAAACGGATTGACGATCCATGAAAATCAACCGGAGGTACTGGAAGAAAATATTTGCAGCGATAAAACATTGAAGTTGTTGCGCGACTGCCTGGAAGGCGTATGCAGCCAGGGCACCGGAAAGGAATTGTTTAAAGATGCCGCGTATAAGGCCGCCGGCAAAACCGGCACCGCCCTGATGGCGAATGGCAAACGCGGTTACAGCGATCATATTTATCAAAGTTCCTTTGCCGGTTATTTCCCGGCCAACAACCCACAGTACAGTTGCATTGTGGTGATTCGTAACAAACCCTTTGCCCGTGTGTACTATGGCGCCAAGGTAGCCGGACCGGTGTTCAAAGAGATCGCCGATAAACTGTATGCGCTGACAGCCGACAAAGACAACAACATTCAACGGCTGACGCTGAAAAAAGACAGCAGCGACTATCTCTATGCAGGCGCTACCGACGACATCAAAGAGATCATGAAAAAACTGCGCATGAAATACATCGATTCGGCGCGCAGCGAAGATGAATGGAGCCGCCTGTATGCTGTGAACTATAAACCCGTGTTGAACAACCAGTCGGTTCGCCAGGGCATCATGCCCGATACACGCGGTATGGGATTAAAAGATGTACTGTATTTATTAGAAAATAAACGATTGAAAGTGATCGTGCGTGGAAGGGGAAAAGTGGTTTCGCAAAGCATAGAGCCGGGCGCACCGGTCGCAAAAAACCAGACGGTAATAATAGAATTGAAACAAACGTGACCCTGCAGGATGTATTATATAAGGTGAGTATCCGATCGGTGCATGGTAATACAGGCGTACCGTTAAACAACCTGCAGTTGGATTCGCGTAAAGTGGGCGAGGGGTCGGTTTTTATTGCAGTAAAAGGATCTGCCGCCGATGGGCATAATTATATCGGCCAGGTAGTAGAGCAGGGCGCTTCGGCAGTTATTTGCGAAAAGTTGCCGGAGTCATTCAAAGAGGGCGTAGTGTATGTGCAGGTAGAGAACAGTGCCGCTGCTGCCGGTTATATGGCCCATAACTTTTATGGCCAGCCGTCTGAAAAGATGCAACTGGTGGGCGTAACGGGCACCAACGGCAAAACCACCATTGCCACCCTCTTATTTAAGCTCTTTGCAGAACTGGGTTATAAATGCGGTTTGCTGAGCACCGTACAAAATCACATCGGCAACGAAGTGTTACCGGCTACGCATACCACGCCCGATGCCATCAGCCTGAACGCCATGCTGGCGCAAATGGTAACTGCCGGTTGCACCCATGTGTTTATGGAAACCAGCTCGCATGCCATTCACCAGCATCGTATTGCAGGGCTGCGTTTTGCGGGCGGTATATTCAGCAACATCACGCACGACCACCTCGATTATCATAAAACGTTCGACGAATACATCCGGGTAAAAAAATCGTTTTTCGATGCACTGCCCTCCGACGCCTTCGCGATCTCAAATGCCGATGATAAACGGGGTATGGTGATGCTGCAAAACACCAACGCACGCAAATACCTGTACAGCCTGCGCACCATGGCCGAGTTCAAGGGAAAGATACTCGAGAACAGGCTCACCGGTCTGCTGATGACGGTGAACGACCAGGAAGTGCATTTCAGGCTCATAGGCGAGTTCAATGCCTATAACCTGCTGGCCGTATATGGTGCGGCCATTTGCCTGGGCGAAGACAAACAGGAAGTGTTGCGTTGCCTGAGCCTGCTTACCGGCGCCGAAGGACGATTTGATTATATCATTTCGAATAAACAACAGGTGATTGGTATCGTAGATTATGCGCACACACCCGATGCCCTGCTGAATGTGCTGGCCACCATCAAAAAATTGCGTGAAGGGCATGAGCAGATCATTACCGTAGTGGGTTGCGGTGGCGACAGGGACAAAACAAAACGTCCGGTAATGGCCGAAGTAGCCTGCGAGCACAGCGACCGGGTGGTGTTTACCAGCGACAACCCGCGCAGCGAAGACCCGGTGCAGATACTGCACGATATGGAAGCCGGTTTGAATACCGCCGCCAAAAGAAAGTATTTGTCGGTAGTAGATAGAAAGGAAGCTATCAAAACAGCAGTGAGCATGGCCAATTCGCACGACATAGTGCTGATAGCCGGCAAAGGCCACGAAAAATACCAGGATATCAAGGGCGTAAAACACCCTTTCGATGATAAACAAGTGCTGAAGGAAATGTTTGAGTTGTACGAAAAATAAATTAAACAACATGCTGTATCACTTAATAGACTGGTTGAACGATCTGGGGTATAAGTTCCCTGGTAATGCGCTGTTCCAGTTCATTACATCGCGCGTGTTGATTGCTGTCATCTTATCGCTTGTTATATCCGCCGTATTTGGTAAAAGATTCATCAACTACCTGCGGAAAAAGCAGGTGGGAGAAACAGTACGCGATCTGGGTTTGGCCGGCGAAGCACAAAAAAAAGGTACGCCTACCATGGGCGGCTTTATCATCATCCTGGCCATATTGGTGCCCACGCTGTTACTGGCCGATTTGAGTAAAGCATATATCCGCCTCATGCTGTTTGCCACGGTGTGGCTGGGCATGATCGGTTTTATAGACGATTACCTGAAACTGCGCGCCAAAAAGCTGGCTCAACAACAGGGCATCGCGTATAAAAAAGGAGATAAAGACGGCCTCGCAGGTTGGTTCAAGATCCTCGGCCAGCTGGTACTGGGTTTTGTGGTGGCGGCCGTGCTGCTGTTCAACGAGAATACAAAAGTATTCCGCGAGTATACCGGCAGCAACACCTTATCAGTTTCCGATTCAACCGTAGTGGTGGAGTTGGATGGTAAAAAAAGGGTTTTTGTTAAGGCTAATGAGCCCATCACTACCATACCCTTCGTAAAAAGCCACGAGTTCAACTATTCCAAGTTGTTACCAGGTGGTTTACGCTCATTGACATGGATACTGTACATCGTGATCGTGATCATCATAGTGGTGGCCGTATCGAACGGCGCCAATATTACCGATGGCATCGATGGGCTGGCAACGGGCACCAGTGCGCTCATAGGTACCTGCCTGGGCATATTTGCCTATGCCAGCGGTAACCTGCGGTTTGCAGAATACCTGAACATCATGTACATACCCAACCTGGGCGAACTCTCGATATTCATCGGTGCAATGATAGGTGCCTGCGTTGGTTTTTTATGGTACAATGCCTACCCCGCGCAGGTGTTCATGGGCGATACGGGCAGTTTGACCCTGGGTGGCATCATCGCGGCGCTGGCCATTATAGTGCGTAAAGAATTGCTGATACCCATATTCTGTGGTGTGTTCCTGGTAGAAAACCTGAGCGTGATGTTACAGGTGAGCTATTTCAAATACACGAAAAAGAAATACGGGGAGGGTAGAAGGATCTTTCTCATGAGCCCCCTGCATCATCATTACCAGAAGCAGGGGTACCATGAAGCCAAGATAGTAACCAGGTTCTGGATCGTGACCATATTATGTGTGGTATTCTCGATCGTGACCTTAAAAATACGGTAGATAAAATATTACTGAAAAACCACCACACTCTGAATTTCCACTTAAGGAAAACCATCATAGTAGTTAGGTAGGAGCGTGTGGCTCAGTATTGAATTTTCAAACTAGCGAAGAACCCCCTTAATCCGGATCGAAATGAATTGGGCCAAAAGCCCTGGTTAAATGGAGTTAGTAATTACATGAGTAAGCGTTTGGTTATACTGGGAGCCGGCGAAAGCGGTGTGGGCGCTGCCATTCTTGGCAAGCAGAAAGGTTACGATGTATTTGTTTCTGACGGAGGTCCTGTTAAACAAAACTACCAGGACGAACTCAACAAATACGGCATTGCCTGGGAAGGCGCACAACACACCGAAGAAAGGATCCTGGATGCCGATGAAGTGATGAAAAGTCCGGGCATACCCGAAAAAAACGAGCTGGTAAAAACAATCAGGAAAAAGGGTATCCCGGTGATCAGTGAAATAGAACTGGCTTATCGCTTCAAAGGCAACAGCAGGATCATAGGCATTACAGGCAGCAACGGCAAAACCACTACCACGGCGCTCACCCACCACATTTGCAAAACAGGCGGACTGGATTGCGCACTGGTGGGAAATATCGGGTTTTCATTTGCCAGACAGGTGGCGCTGGACCCAAAGCCATGGTATGTTGCCGAGATCAGCAGTTTTCAGTTAGACGATATCAAGACGTTTAGACCGGACGTAGCCATACTCACCAATATTACCGAAGACCATCTCGACCGCTATGATTACCGGTTCGAAAATTACATCAACAGTAAGTTTCGGATCGTGGAGAACCAGACATCGGGCGACCAGTTTATTTACTGCGCCGATGACCCGGTTACCATGCAGTACTTAGGAAACTATACAATCAATTCTAACCCATTACCAATTAGTATGAGCAAAGAGTTACAAAAGGGCGCATTCATAAGGAACGGACAAATGACAGTTGCAACCGATGACGAACGTATGCAGATGAGTGTAAACGACTTTACATTACAGGGCAAACACAATCAATATAACACCATGGCAGCAAGTTTGGCGGGCGTGACAGTAGGGATCCGCAAAGACAAGATCCGCGTGGCAGTGGAGAGCTTCGAGTCCCTGTCGCACAGAATGGAGCCGGTTGGCACCGTACGCGGCGTTCAATTTATTAACGACAGCAAGGCCACCAATGTAAACAGTACCTGGTATGCTTTGGAAAGCATGAAACAGCCTACCATATTGATATTGGGTGGTGTAGACAAAGGCAACGATTATTCCATCCTGCTCGACCTGGTGCGTGAAAAAGTAAAAGCCATTGTTTGCCTGGGTGTAGACAACCGCAAAATTCACGAAGCGTTTCAGAACGATGTGTCGCTGATGGTGAATACATCCAGTGCAGCCGAAGCAGTGAAAGCGGCATTTCATTTTGCCAATCCGGGCGATGCCGTGCTGCTGAGCCCGGCCTGTGCCAGCTTCGATCTATTCAAAAACTATGAAGACAGGGGCGACCAGTTCAGACAGGCTGTTCGCGAATTATAAATATGACGGGCGCTAACGACATACGATACGATTCCCATACCGGTTTGCTCAGCAGAACCCGCGGTGACAAGGTCATTTGGGCCGTAGTCATCGTACTGGCCCTCGTATCCATGCTCGCCATCTATAGTTCAACCGGTTTGCTGGCCTACCGTTACAACCGCGGTAATACCGAGGTGTACCTGTTCAAACAGATGATGTTTATAGTAGTAGGCCTGGCCGTCATCTATTTTTCGCACCGGGTAAATTATACATTGTATTCCAGGGTAGCAAGGATCTTATTCTTATTATCCATACCCTTATTGATATACACCTTATTCTTTGGTATCAAACTAAACGAAGGCAGCCGCTGGATCAGGCTGCCCATCATCAACCTTACTTTTCAAACCTCCGACCTGGCCAAGCTGGCCTTGTTCATGTATCTCAGTCGCCTGCTTAGTAAAAAGCAGGATGTGATCAAGGATCTGAAAAAAGGTTTTTTAGCAGTGATCACACCGGTAGCCATCATCTGTGTATTGATAGCGCCGGCCAACCTGTCTACAGCCCTGCTGGTAGCAGCAACCAGTATGTTGTTGCTGTTTATAGGGCGGGTAAGTGTAAAACACCTGGCCGCCACGATAGGCCTGGCGGCCATACCGGTTTTGATACTGATATCACTGGCCGTAGTATTTTATGATAAAGAAGAAGGCAAACGTGCAGAGCTCCCCGAATTGCTGGAAGTAGGCCGTATACCAACCTGGATAAGCCGGGTACAAAATTTTATGTACGCCAGCAAAGAGGCCGACAAGGATGAGAATTACCAGATCAACCAGTCGAAGATCGCCATCGCCAAAGGCGGTGTGTTGGGATTGGGACCTGGCAATAGTGAAACAAGAAATTTTCTGCCGCATCCTTATTCCGATTTTATATACGCCATCATCATAGAAGAGTACGGGTTGCTGGGAGGCGCTTTCCTGATCTTTGTTTACCTGCTGTTTCTTTTCAGGAGCATCCGGATTTTCAGGAAATGTCCCTATGCGTTTGGCGCCTTCCTGGCTTTGGGATTGAGTTTTACACTGGTGATGCAGGCATTGATCAACATGGCAGTAACCGTAAACTTATTTCCGGTAACGGGTGTTACGTTGCCATTGATCAGTATGGGTGGAAGTTCTTTCCTGTTTACATGCATGGCCATAGGTATTATTCTCAGTGTGGCCCGGAATGTTGAACAACTGGAAGCTCCCGCCAAACAAGCAAAGCCCGAAACCAGCGAAACCAAAGAAAAGAAAGAGCCGAAAGAAGAAAAAGCAGCTAAGAAAGAAAACAGGGATGCCCGGCAGATGTTGTTAATGGATGATGCGCCCGCTAAAAAAGAAAAAGTGAAGAAGGATTTTAACGCAAAAAAAGCGATAGCCGAGGAAGACAATGAATAAAAAGATCATCATAGCAGGAGGTGGAACAGGTGGCCATATTTTTCCGGCAGTGGCCATTGCCCATGCCCTGCGAAAATTACAGCCTGGTATCGAGATATTGTTTGTGGGCGCCAGGGGAAAAATGGAAATGGAAAAAGTACCGCAGGCAGGATACAATATAAAAGGACTGGATATAGCCGGATTTAACAGAAGCTCTTTGATAAAAAATATCGGTTTACCGCTGAAGCTGTTGAAAAGCTTCTGGCAGGTACGTGATATCATAAAAACCTTCCGGCCCGATGCCGTGATTGGTGTTGGCGGGTACAGCAGTTTCCCGGTTTTGCGTTATGCGCAGGCCAAAGGCATACCCACCTTCATTCACGAATCGAATTCGTTTGCCGGCAAGTCGAACATCTTATTGGGAAAAAAAGCGGCTAAGGTGTTTGTGGCCACCGATGGCATGGAAAAATTTTTCCCGGCCGATAAGATCATGATCAGTGGCAACCCCGTGCGGCAAAACATTGTGCAGAATGCCGTCACACGCGAGCAGGGCATTCAGTTCTTTGAGCTGGACCCCGCCAAAAAAACCGTGCTGGTTACCGGTGGCAGTCTCGGCGCCAAAGGCATCAACGAGGCCATCGATGCCAATATCGATGATTTTAGAAAAAACGATGTGCAGCTGATCTGGCAAACAGGTAAGCCTTTCGCCGAAAAAGCCGCCGCCCGTGCCGTGGAGAACAGGAATATATGGGCCAACAGTTTCATCACACAAATGGAAAATGCCTATGCGGCTGCGGATGTTGTGGTGTCGAGGGCCGGTGCTATGTCGGTAGCTGAACTGTGTGTGGTGAAAAAACCGGTGGTGTTTGTGCCTTATCCTTTTGCGGCCGAAGACCACCAGACCGCCAATGCGCAAAACCTGGTGAACCGCAATGCAGGCATCATGATCAAAGACAGCGAGGCAAAGGAAAAGCTGGTGCCAACTGTAATTGCCCTGGCCAAAGACGAAGAACAACAAAAACAATTGAAAGAAAATATCGGCAAACTGGCAATAACCAATGCCGACGAAGTAGTAGCCAGCGAAGTACTTAGAATAATCAACGCGTCCCATTAGGGACGCCCGGTAGGTAGCAAAAAAAGAATTTGTACACCGACAACGCGTCCCGTTAGGGACGCCCGGTAGGTAGCAAAAAAAATTTGTACAACAACAACGCGTCCCATTAGGGACGCCCGGTAGGTAGCAAAAAAAATCGTACAACGCCAACGCGTCCCATTAGGGACGCCCGGTAGGTAGCAAAAAAAAATTGTACAACAACAACGCGTCCCATTAGGGACGCCAGGTGGGTAGCAGAAAAAAAATCGTACAACGACAACGCGTCCCGTTAGGGACGCCGGGTAGGTAGCAAAAAAAATTTGTACAACAACAACGCGTCCCGTTAGGGACGCCTGGTAGGTAGCAAAAAAAGATTGTACAACCACAACGCGTCCCATTAGGGACGCCCGGTAGGTAGCAAAAAAAAAATTGTACAACGACAATGCGTCCCGTTAGGGACGCCCGGTGGGTAGCAAAAAAAGAATTGTACAACAACAACGCGTCCCATTAGGGACGCCAGGTGGGTAGCAAAAAAAAAATCGTACAACAACAACGCGTCCCGTTAGGGACGCCGGGTGGGTACCATAATGATCGACATAAAAAACATAAACAAGGTTTATTTCATAGGAATAGGTGGAATTGGCATGAGCGCATTAGCCCGCTACTTCAAATTTCACGGAAAAGAAGTAAGCGGTTACGATAAAACAGAAACAGCCCTCACCAAACAACTCGTTGGTGAAGGCATTCCGGTACATTATGAAGACGATTTGGCGATGGCGCCAAAAGATGCGGAGTTGATCGTATTTACACCCGCAGTACCCAACAATCACAGCGAGCTGGGTTTTTATAAGCAGAACAATTACCCGCTCCTCAAGCGCAGCGAAGTGCTGGGCGCCATCACCCAAAGCTCTTTTAATATATGTGTGGCAGGCACGCATGGCAAAACCACCATCACTACCATGGTGGCGCATATACTGCGCCACAGCGGTTATGGTTGTAATGCCTTCCTGGGTGGCATTGCTGTGAACTACAACAGCAATTTCTGGAGCCACGAACGCGACACCTGTGTGGTGGAGGCCGATGAATACGACCGCAGCTTTTTACGGTTGAGCCCGGATATAGCCGTGATCAGCGCCATGGATGCCGATCACCTGGATATATACGGTACCACCGCTGCCATGGAAGATGCGTTCATTGAATTCAGCGGCAGGGTGAAACCGGGTGGTTTGTTGATCAGCAAACATGGGCTGGCGAGGAACAACGACCTCCGCGCACCCAATAGGCTCACCTATCACTTGCAGGATGCGCAGGCCGATATCCATGCATCGAACATAAACATGCAGCATGGCAGCTATTCGTTCGATGCGCAATTGCAAAACCACACCATTGCCAATGTGGTATTGAATATGGGTGGATTGCACAACGTGGAGAATATGTTGGCGGCAATAGCCGTAGCACATCACCTGGGTATCGATGATGAGAAGATAAAAGCAGCTGTGGAAATTTTTAAAGGTGTAAGAAGAAGATTTGAGTACGTGATCAAAAAGCCCGGCCTTGTATTTGTAGATGATTATGCACACCATCCCGAAGAACTGCGTGCATTGATCACCGGTGCAAAAGGTTTGTTTGGCAACATGCACTGTACCGTACTTTTTCAACCACACCTGTTCACACGTACCAGGGACCTGGCAAAAGAATTTGCCCATGTACTGGACATGGCCGATGAAGTGGTGTTGCTGCCCATTTACCCGGCCAGGGAATTGCCCATCGAGGGCGTGACCAGTGACCTTATATTAAACAGCATGACAATTACCGATAAAAAGGTATTGGATAAAGAAGCGTTGAAACTGTGGGTGGCCCAGGTGGCCGCCGGCAAAAGCAGAGGAGATGGTTGGTTATTAATTACCGCTGGAGCAGGCGATATAGACACCCTGGTGCAGCCGATTAAAACGATCATTGAATCAATATAACTAACCCCGTTGTATTCGGGAACTTGTTACCCGGATGCCCTTGTACCCATCTGACGGCCGGTATCCAGGTCGTTGGGTGGGTACGCCGGAGGCGATGATCCGTACCCCTAATAGCATTAATGAACGATCATGAAACTAAACCGCCATATCAAAAAGATCTTGTTCCTCAGCTTCTGGCTGGTGATAGCAGCAGGTATCATGGTACTGCTGGTGGCGGCTATGAATGCACAAAGTCTGAAAACCTGTAAAGGCTATTCCATCACCATAAAAGGTGATTCGCAAAAATGGTTCTTAGATAAAAAAGACATCGCAGCTGTTTTGATTGCGCAGGGTGGCATACGGGGCCAGGAGCTAAAGGGTTTCGACCTGCGCAGGTTGGAAAATCAATTAAAGAACAACGTGTGGGTAAAGGATGCCGAGCTGTTTTTCGATAACAAACAGATACTGCAGGTACGCATCGAAGAGCGCAGCCCGGTGGCAAGGCTGATCACACTCAGCGGAAACAGTTTTTATATCGACAGCAGCGGCGAACGCCTGCCCCTGTCGGATAAATTCTCGGCCCGCTTACCGGTGTTTACAAGTTTCCCTTCCGATAAAGACAAGGTGAATAAAACCGACAGTGCATTGATGCGGCATATCATCCAGATCAGCGATGTGCTGTCGAAAGATCCTTTCTGGATGGCGCAAATAGCACAAGTAGATATTTTACCGGACCGGACCTTTGAAATGATACCCGTGGTAGGCAACCATACCATTGTATTTGGTGATGGTACCGACCACGAAAAAAAGTTTAAGCGACTGTTGTTGTTCTATCAGCAGGTACTGAGCAAAACGGGTATGGATGTGTATTCAACGCTGAACGTACAATACGACAGGCAGGTAATAGGCATAAAAAAATAAGGGATGAAACTATAATATACCACCCTATATAACAACAACAACTAAAAACAGGATAAGTATGCAACACGAACAACAACCCATTATCGTCGGACTGGATATCGGTACGACGAAGATCGCCGCGATTGCCGGTCGTAAGAACGAATTTGGCAAACTGGAGATCATTGGATTCGGAAGGTCCAACTCCAACGGTGTAAAGCACGGCCAGGTGCTGAACATCGACGAAACCATTAAAGCCATCAGCATGGCCTTGGAAAACTGTTATGCTTCCAACCCCAACCTCGAGATCAGCGAGGTGTATGTAGGTATTGCGGGCCACCACATCAAAAGCCTGCAAACCCGCGGCGACATCGTACGCCATCAAACTGAAGAAGAAATTACCCAACGCGAGGTAGATCAGCTCATAGCCGACCAGTACAAGACCTATATTCCTGCCGGTGACCAGATCATAGATGTGATACCGCAGGAGTTTACCGTGGATAATTTCCAGAATATACCCAACCCCATCGGTTACGGCGGTGTAAAGGTGGGCGCTAACTTTCACATCATCACCGGCGACAAAAACGCCATCCGCAATATCAACCGCGCGGTGGAAAAAAGCAACCTGCGCACCAAAGACCTGGTATTGCAGCCGCTGGCTTCTGCCGCTGCCGTAATGGGTCATGAAGACCTGGAAGCCGGTGTAGCCATTGTAGACATTGGCGGTGGCACCACCGATCTGGCCGTATTTTACGAAGGCATTCTGAAGCATACAGCCGTTATTCCTTTCGGCGGTGAGAATATTACCAACGACATCAAAACCGGTTTGGGTGTTTTGAAAACACAGGCCGAACAAATGAAGGTGCAGTTTGGCAGCGCCCTGGCCAACGAGGCCCGGGCCAATGCCTACATCACCATTCCCGGTTTGCGTGGCATGCCCGCCAAAGAGATCAGTGTAAAGAACCTGGCCAACATCATACAGGCCCGTATGAGCGAGATCATGGATTTTGTTACCTATCATCTCAAACAGGTAGGTCTCGATAACCGCATGCTCAATGGCGGTGTGGTGCTTACAGGCGGTGGTTCGCAACTGAAACACCTGATCCAGTTAACCGAATATGTAACCGGTTTGAATGCACGTATCGGTTATCCTACCGAGCACCTGGCAGCCGGTCATATCGAGGAGCTGGCCCGTCCTACCTATTCTACCTGTATTGGTTTGATATTGAAAGGTTATAGCGATTACGAAAACAACCGCAAGCAATTCGATAACCAGTTCAGGAGAGTAGACGTTCCCGAAGCACTGAGAAAAACAGAGGTGGTGGAAGAAGTGATGGCTTCTGAAGAAGAAATGCAAACTGCCAAGGTGAAGAACCGCAAGAGCATTAAAGACTTCTGGGGCAAGTTCAAAGACGGTATCATCGAATTGTTCAAGGAAGAAGAAGATCACGCTTTATAATCTGCCACCCGGCGCTATTTAATACAAGCAAACAACAAGTAACAGGATTTTAAGAACCCATAACAAGCGTCCCATCAGGGACGCCCCGTGGGTAAAACACCACCAGATACGTTAAACCTATTGAAAAAGAAAATCCGGGGAATATGAAAAATAAGAACATGTATATGTTCA
>Ga0065721_10006167_pt1 | contig 12550 bp, 12 predicted proteins | sample Mesricmetagenome_FD_59108 | JGI IMG/M metagenome (GOLD analysis project Ga0065721, IMG submission 59108) | Mesophilic microbial community from rice straw/compost enrichment Sample: eDNA_1 v2 (version 2) | ecosystem: Engineered > Solid waste > Grass > Composting > Bioreactor | place: USA: Davis... | reverse complement strand
CCGCCGCATGGTTTCGGACGGAGGCGTCACGACCACCACCGGCATCTCCGCCTCGATGCCGATGGCGCTGACACTGATCGAGGCGATCGCCGGCCGCGACCGCGCCGAGGCCGTCGCCCGCGAGCTCGGGCTGACCACATGGGACGCGCGGCATGCGAGCGCCGCGTTCCGGCTGACGCGGCCCTTCGCCTCGACCGTGCTCGCCAACCGCCTCAGGGTGTGGGACCGGGAAGAGCTTGGTATCCATATCGAGCCGGGAATGGACGAGGTCACGCTCGCGCTCGTGGCCGATGCCTGGTCGCGCACCTACCGTTCGCGCGCCGTGGTCCATGCCGCCGCTGCGGGGACGGTGGAAACACGAAACGGCATCCGCATCATCCCCGATCGGCTGGCCGCATCATGGCCGGCAGAAGATGCGATGCCCGCCTTTTCCGACCGCCCGCCGGCCGAGGCGCTTGACCTGACGCTTGCGGCGATCGCCGCCCGCTATGGCAAGCCGACCGCGGACATGGTGGCGATGCAGCTGGAATATGCCCGGCCGTCCGCGGCGCGATGACCGCTTTGGCGCGGCTCAGATGCCGTGGGTGCCGTCATAGCCGTTGACCGGCGGCGGCGCCCAGCCTTCCGGCAGGCCCGCCGGCCTGTAGACCTCGACCACCAGCGGATGGCAGACGGCGACGTCGGAGGAATGCACCGTAGAGCAGTCGCCGCCGGGACAGGCCGACATGCAGCCGATAAGGTCGATCTCGGCGAAGAACTCCAGATAGTCGCCCGGCCGCACCGGGCTCGCCTTCATGAAATACTGGCCCGTATCGCGGGTGAACCCGGTGCACATGAAGACGTTGAGCACGTCGTGCACGTGCCTGTCCGCCTCATCGAGCGCCATGCCGGTGTGGCGGGCGAGCGCCCGGGTCAGGTTGGAATGGCAGCAATGGTGATACTGGCCGCCATGGCTGAGCAGATTGTGCGTATAGGGGTCGCAGCGCGTGCCGATCACGTCGTGGACGGCGCCGCCGAACTCGTCGAACCCGTACCAGTCGAGCGTGTCGTGGGTGATGGTGGCGATCGGCCGCATGTAGGGAAAATTCGAAAAGAGCTGGTCGCCAAGGCCGACATGGGTGCCGTTCAGCGCCCGCGTCTTGCCGGTATAGAGCCGCTCGCCGAGATCGTTGGCGTTGAAGAGGTTGAGGTCCCCGACCTGCGGCCCCTCGGTACAGAGGATGCGGAAAAAGTGCCCCGCCGGCACCCGCCATGTCGCCCCCTCGCGCGGCGGCACCGTCACCGTGTCGACGAGCGTGAGCCCGTCGCGTACCGCCCGGTAGGCGGCGAGATCGGGGCGCGGCAGCGTCTCGACCGGATAACAGATCACCGGCTTGACGGCGCGTCGCGCGGCGGCGTCGTGCGGCTCTGGCGTGATCGGTGCGGGTTTCATCGAATTCCTCCAGGACGACATCGGGCGGCGCACGACCTGCCCGCTTCCCGCATTGGTGATGGCTCCGAGCGGCGAAATCAATCCCGTCGGGCACGCGCATCGATCAATCGCGGGAATGTTTCGCCAGATCAATCGCCAGCACGCTCCGTCCGCGCTTCCCGCAGCGCCTTCACAAGCGTCTCCTGCATCAGCACCTGCAGGGCCGTCGTTGCGGTGCGCACCTCGTCCATCGCCTGACGCACCTCCGCCTCGTCAAAGGCCGACGCCCCCGCCGCGCGCGCAAGTGTCTGGCGCGCTTGTCGAAGATCGCGCAAGGCTGCGACCGCCGCGCGACCATCCTGCCTGAGGGCGGTGCGGAAGGCGGCGCGCACGTCGTCGGGATAGTCCGAGAGCATGCCTTGCGACAGTATCGCCGCGCCGGCGGGAGGCCGCTCCTTCATGGCAACGCCGAGCAAGAAGAAATTGCCAAGGAGCGACAGCGCCAGGATCGCCAGCAGCGCCATGCGGGACCGGGACCAGGACGTCACAGCCAGCCCTCCCCGATCTCGCCGGGATTGTCCGCTTCGGACAACCCGACCGGTGCCTCCCCGGCAGCGAGCGCCAGCAGCGCGTCCTCGGTGCCGCGGAAATCCGGCTCGCCGGCAGCGTAACCGAGCGCTCCCGCGCCGATGAATGCGAGGACGAGGCAGGCGACCGCGAGCGGGACGACGAAGCGATCCTCGATGCGCGCGGGACCGAACCAGATTCGCCGCCGCGCGTCGGCGCGCGCCAGCACGCGGCGAGCGAGTGCGCTTTCATCGACAGGCACATGCGCCGACGCGAGCACGAGCCGGTCAAGATCGTCATCCCCCGCGCCGGCATCGGGATCCTCCAGGCCGAGGAACCGCCGGGCCTCCTGCCGGTAGGGCGCCGGCCAGCGGCCGGCATCGTCGCCGAAGCGCCGGGTCAAGCCTTCGAATTCATCCCTGTTCATCGTTTTGCCCTTTCGTTGTGTCTTTGCCATCCACCTCCGCCAGCCGCTCCCGCAACCGCCGGCGGGCGCGCACCAGAAGCTGTTCGACAGAGCCCGCGCTTGTACCCATGATCCCGGCGATGGCCGGCACATCGAGATCGCCGACGGCGCGCAGCAAAATAGCCATCCGCTGACGCTCCGGCAGGCCGGCGATCCCGTCGCGGACGATCGAAAGCTCCTGGCGCGCGCCGAGCGCCGCATCCGCGCCGCGCGTCTCCGCCACGACCGTGTCATGCCCCGCGTCGAGACCGACGAAAGTCCGGAACCGGCGCCAGCGCCGCAGGTCGATGCAGCGGTTTGCCGCAATGCGGTAGAGCCAGGTCGAGGCGCGACCCCGTGCGGGATCGAAGCGTGCGGCGTTCTTCCACACGGCCACGAACACGTCCTGTACCGCGTCCTCCGCGTCGGCGACGCTGCCTAGATAGCGTGCGGCAAAGAGGGTCAGTCCACGACCGTGACGGTCGACGAACCGGCGCAGCGCCGCCTGCTCGCCGGCAGCGATGCCGGCGAGCAGGCGCGAATCTTCGTCGGCGTCCGGCGGGAGGCGCTCGCTCATATCCCGCATCCGGTCCGTCCTGCTTCATCGCCAGTGCCGCCGCGCGCCCACGACGAGATTGCCGCGCGGACCGGAGACCGCGCCGATGGAGCGGAGGTGATGGGGCCCGCGCGCAATCACCCGGCCGCCTTCATAGGTCTTTCCGTTGGGACCGGTGGCCGAGAAGGCGCGCCGGCAGCGATCGACGAAGCGGTCGAAACATTGCGACACGGCGCTGTACTGGCCACCGTTCGGACCGATCCGGGTCGTGTGTCCCGTGTAGATGCGTCCGTCGGCGGTGACGCTGCGCGTCAACTGGCCGCCGTGGACGGTATCGCGGGTCCAGTCGGCAGCCCCAGCCGGGCTTACCGCCGTCAGGGTGAGGAACGCGAGACCGAAAATGGCCGTAACGAATGGCATGCGCATGGGAAACTCCTTTATACTTCAATGATCTGTGTAGAAGATATCTCAGCCTCGCGCGCCGGCGATCACGGCGCGAAGCGCCATGAATTCCGAGCGCGAGATCGCGCCGTCGCCATCTCGGTCGATGAAGTCGAACAGAGCGCCGCCGGCTTCGAACTCCGCCTTGGTGACCTGGCCGTTGCCATCCTTGTCCATGGCGCGTGCCCAGTTGGCGAGGCGGGCCTGTGCCGCCATCGCAGCATCGACGATGACGTCGCGCAAAATGTCGATCTCGATCTCGTCGATGACGCCGTCGCCGTTTCGATCGGTGCGCGTGAAGAGGGCCGTTCGCGCGGCGGAGGCCTCCGTGCCGGAGACGGCGCCGTCTTCGTCTGCATCGAGCCGCTGGAACAACAGCGCCGTCGCTTCCTTGGTGTTGGCCGCGGCCGTCTGCGCCTGTGATGGAGTGATCGACGCCTCGGCGAAGACGAGGGCGATGCATGCCGCCAAGCGTATCATCATGGAAAAGGTCCTCGGGTTCGGTTGTTCAAGCCCGTCCTAGCGGGTGGTGACGGCTGAAATACGCAAGGATCGTACCGCTCCTACGCAACCACCTTCCATCCCGCGCGCATCTTCCCGTCGCGCGGATCGATCCAATCTCGCCGGCCATCCGCCGTAGCGCCGTAGGGGTTGGCCGCCTGCCTCGTAGAATCGTCATCCCAAACGAGATCCCGAACGGAGATTGCAATGAACCCTCGATTGCTTGCGGCCGCGCTGCTGCTCGCCGGCGCCTCGACCGCCTGCGCATCGGACGTGAAAGGCGCGCGCCAGTTCTTTCGCCAGATCGATACCAACGGCGACCGGTCGCTGCAGTTATCGGAGATCGCGGCGGCCCGTGCAGCGCTCTTCGACCGCCTCGACACACGCCACCAAGGCGCGCTCGACGCCGCGACGCTGGAACGCATCGTGGCGAAAGCGCTGGCCGAGCGTCCGGCACTGGCGCGCGTCGGGGCCGTCGATCCCGGCTCGATGCGTATGGACACCAACCGCGACGGCCGCATCACACGCTCGGAATTCTCGACCTACATTCCCGACCGTCTCTTTAAGGCCGACAGGAATGGCGACGGCGCCCTGTCGCCGCGCGAACTCAGGGCGCTATCGCCACGCTAAGCACCGACCCGCCGATGGAAAGGAGACCGAGGTGAACCGAATTCTCGCCCCCGCTGCGCATGGCTGATCCCAGTGTCGCCGGTTGCACCCGCATCGGCGGCAATTTCGACCCGGCCGGCTGTCGCGGCGGCCGAAAGCTCCGTTCAGGAGATCGCCCAACGGCGTGGCTTCTATGGCGTCGGCGGCGTCCATGCCCATACCGGATATCGCGGCGGCGTGTTGTCCCCCCGGTTGTCGCTATGCCTATCGCTAGTGGTCTCCGGGGCGCAGCCTTCGCCGCCGGCATGGCGGCCGGCCACGCTGGGAAATATCCCGAGCCCTGCGACGATCCCGCCGCGCACATCCGCTGGCGTGCCGCCCACGACCGCTCCCACCGGATCTCCGCCAACAGTTTTCAGCCCTCTGCCCCTGAAACGGCGAAAGCCACGGTCTCCCGCGGCTTCCGTCTGTCGTCTGTCCGATGGCGGCCTCAGTGCGCGTCCGAGCCCGAGCCGCTCTCCGACACGGCCGCGGCGGCTGGGATCGGCGCTCCGTCCTCGTCGATATGCACCAGCTCCTTGCGGGCGATGAACGTGTAGAACATCGGCACGACGAAGAGCGTGAACACCGTCCCGACGAGAACGCCGGTGAAGATGACGAGGCCCATCGAATAGCGCGCGGCCGCACCGGCGCCCGAGGCGATGATGAGCGGCACCACGCCGAGCGACATCGCCGCCGTCGTCATCAGGATCGGGCGGAGACGGACTTTCGCCGAGGCGATGATGGCCGCGAAGCGGTCGAGCCCGCGCGCCTCGCGCTGCTGGTTGGCGAATTCCACCATCAGGATGCCGTGCTTGGTGATGAGCCCGATCAGCGTGATCAGACCGACCTGCGTGTAGATGTTGAGCGTGCCGAGGCCGAGATTGAGCGGCACCAGCGCCCCGAAGATCGAAAGCGGCACGGACATCAGGATGATCAGCGGATCGCGGAAGCTCTCGAACTGCGCGGCGAGCACGAGGTAGATCACGACGACGGCGAGCGCGAAGGCGATCATGATCGTGTTTCCCTGCTCGATCTCGAGCCGCGACTGGCCGGAATAATCGATGAAGAAGCCATCCGGCAGCACGGACCGCGCAATGTCCTCGATCGTGGCGAGGCCGTCGCCGGTCGTCACCCCGGGCAGGGGCAGGGCCGAGATCGTCGCCGAGTTGAGCTGGTTGAACTGCTCGATCGCCGCCGCCGACACGCCGGTGGTTACGGTTACCACCGAGGAGAGCGGCACCATCTGCCCCGTCGCCGAGCGCACGAAGAAGTCGCCGAGACGCTCGGGATTGTCGCGGTATTCCTGCGGCACCTGCATGATGATGTCATAGCTGTTGGAATCGCGGTCGAACTGGGCGACCGCGCCGCCGCCGACGAGCAGGCCGAGCGTCGTGCCGATGTCCCTGACGGGCAGGTTGAGCGCCGCCGCGCGGTCGCGGTCGACCGTCACCAGCACCTGCTGCGCGTTATAGGACAGGGAGTTCTGCACGATGATGAAGCGGCCGGTCGCCTGCGCCTTCTGGCGGATTTCCTCGGCCACCTCGAAGACGCGCGAGGAATCGCCCGTCGACTGGATGACGAGCGAGATCGGCAGGCCGCCGCCGGTGCCGGGCAGCGAGGGCGGCGCGAAGACCAGCGCCTGCACGCCGGAGACCTTCGCGAGCCGCGCCTGGATGTCCTGCTGGAGCTCCTTCTGCGAGCGCTCGCGCTCGTTCCAGTCCTTGAAGGCCCAGAGCGCGATGCCGGAATTGGTGGCGCCGCCGAAACCGACGATCGAGAAATTCGCGGCGAGCTCGGGAAGGTCCTTCGTCAGCTCCCGCATCTGGTCCGTATAGGCCTTGGTGTAGTCCGACGTCGCATAGGGCGGCGCGGTGACGAGCGAGAACAGCGCGCCCTCGTCTTCCTCGGGCGCGAGCTCGCTCGAGGTCTTCACGAAGACGAAGGCGGTGAGCGCGACGAGCACGATTACCATCAGGAGCGTGACGGGCCGGTATTTCAGCGAGCCGGCCACGAGCCGCTCGTAGCGGTTCGAAACGCGGTCGAAGGTGGAATCGACGATCTGCTGGAAGCGGCTGTGGCCGCCCCGCTTCAGAAGCCGCGCCGACATCATCGGCGTGATCGTCAGCGCCACCATGCCGGAGATGATCACCGCGCCGGCCAGCGTCATCGCGAATTCGCGGAAGAGCGAGCCGGTGAGCCCGCCGGTGAAGGCGAGCGGCGCGAACACGGCGGCGAGCGTGATCGTCATGGCGATGACCGGGCCGGTGATCTCCTTCATGCCGGTGAAGGCCGCCTGGCGCGGGCTCAGCCCCTCCTCGATGTGGCGGTGAATGTTCTCCACGACGACGATCGCGTCGTCGACGACCAGGCCGATGGCGAGCACCATGGCGAGCAGCGACAGGAGGTTGATCGAATAGCCGAGCGCAAACAGGATGAAGCACACGCCGATCAGCGACAGGGGGATCGTCACGATCGGCATGACCACCGAGCGGAACGAGCCGAGGAAGAGGAGAATGATGACGATGACGATCGTGACCGCCTCGGCGATGGTCGAGAACACTTCCTTGATCGAGGCGCTGATCGATTCCGTCGCGTCGTACATCAGCGACATGGTCATGCCGTCGGGCAGGCTCGCCTGGATCTCCGGCAGCTCCTCGATCACCGCGGCCGCCGTGTCGAGCGGGTTGGCGCCCGGCGTCGGGAACACGCCGATGAACGTGCCCGGCTGGCCGTTGAACGTGACGATCATGTCCTTGCTCTCGGCGGCGAGCTCGACCGTGGCGACGTCCCGCAGGCGCACCACGTCGTCGCCGTTGGCCTTGATCGGCAGCGCGGCGAAGGCCTCCGGCGTCTGCAGCGTCGACTGCATGGTGATCGAATAGGCCACGTAGTCGTTGCGGGTCTTGCCGGGAGCGGCGAGAAAGTTGGAGGCGTTGATGCCAGCGAGAACCTCGGCCGCCGTCAGCCCGCGCGAGGCGAGGCGGATCGGATCGATCCAGACGCGCATCGAGTAGTTGGCGGCGCCCATGATCTGGATCTCGGCTACGCCGGGAATGGTCGACATCCGCGGCCGGATCACGCGCTCCAGATACTCGGTCACCTGCTCGGCCGTCATGTTCGGGTTCTGGATCGCCAGATACATGGTGGCGAACTGCATGCCCGTGCCCTTGACGATCGTGGGATCCTCGGCGTCGGAGGGCAGCTGGCTGCGCACCTGCTGCACCTTCGACATCACCTCGGTAAGCGCCACGTCGGGATCGGCGCCGAGCCGCATCTGCACGGTGACGACGCTCGCCGAGGGCCGGCTCTGCGAGGTCACGTAGTCGACGTTCTCGGTGGTGGAGACGGCCGCCGAGATCGGCGCGGTGATGAAGCCCTGGATCAGGTCCGGGCTCGCGCCGGGATAGACCGTCGTGATGGTGATGACGGTTTCCTCCACCTCCGGATATTGCCGGACCTGGAGGTTGAACAGCCCCTGGAAGCCGAGGAGCAGGATCATGAAGGCGAAGACGGTGGAGAGGACCGGCCGCCGGATGAAGATGTCGGAGATGCTCATTGGGCGGCCGCCTCCTTCGTCCCGCCGAGGCCGTCGGCCGGATTGATGGTGTTGTCGACGACGACCGGAGTGCCGTTGTTGAGGCGGTTCTGGCCGGCCGTGACGATCACGTCGCCGGCGGCCACGCCCTCACGGATTTCGACGAGCCGGCCCGAGCGGCGGCCGACGGCGACGAAGACCTGGCGCACCTGGAGCTTCTCGGCGTCGTCTTCCGCCGGGCGCACGACGTAGACGTAGTCGCCGTAGAGGCTGGTCAGCACGGCCGTTTGCGGCAGGGCGATGACGTTGTCCTCCTGCGGCAGCTCGACGCTGACGCGGGCGAACTGGCCGGGCGTGAGCTTGCCGTCGGGATTGTCGATCTCCGCGCGCACCGAGACGAGCCGGCTCGACGGGTCGACCTTCGGGTCGATGCCGACGATCTTGCCCGAAAAGCCGTCGCCGTCGCCCTCGACCGCCAGCCGCACCTTCTGGCCGATCGCCAGCTGGCCGAGCTGCTGCTCGGGCACGGTGAAGTCGGCCCGCATCGTCTTGAGGTCCTGGAGCGTCACCACGCTCACCCCGGGCGAGATGTACTGGCCTTCGTCGATCTGCGGAATGCCGAGCGTGCCGCTGAACGGCGCGCGCAGCTGCTTCTGCTGCAGGACGGCTTCGAGCTTCTCCACCTGCGCGCCCGACGCTGCGGCGGCGGCCTCGGCGGCCTCGAGCGCAGCGGCCGAACCGACACCGCGGCCGCGAAGCTCCATCGCCCGCTCGAGGCTCTGCCGGTCGAGTGCGGCCTGGGTGCGCGCGGCGGCGAGATCTGCCTGCTGCACCGCATCCTCGAGTTGCACGAGGACCTGCCCCTGCTCGACCTGATCGTTCGCCTTGAAGCGCAGCTCCTTGACGATGCCGGTCACCTCGACGGTCAGGTCGATGCCGCGCGACGCCTTGACCGTGCCGATGGCCTCGATGGACGGCGTCCAGGTCTGCGCCGCGGCCGTGACCGTCGATACGGTGACCGGCTGCACCGGCATGTTGGCGAAGAAGTCCTCGATGGCCTGGTCGCGGAAGCGGTTGAAGCCGACGATGCCGCCGGCCACGACGGCGAGGAGGACGATCGCAATGAGGAGACGCTTGATCATGGATGTGACGCTCACTGGTTTCTTGGGCGGATGCGCGCGTGGAAGCACCAAGGTGACACGGTTTCGTCCTTGCGCAAATCGTTGGGTTTAGTGTACCGTCCGGACGGTATTGTCAATTGGAAAGCGATGGCGTGACTTCAAAACCATCCGGCACACGGCGGAGAATCCTTGATGCGGCTGCGGAAATCGCGCGCGAGACGGGTCCCGGCAACCTGGCGCTCGACGCCGTCGCGGCCAGGGCCGGCGTGTCGAAGGGTGGGCTTCTCTATCACTTTCCGTCGAAAAGCCAACTCATGAAGGGCATGGTCGAGCATTTCCTCTCCTCCTTCGAGGAGGCGCTCGCCGCGCGCGAGAAGGAGAAGGAAGGCCGGAAGAACGGGCTGATGGAGGCCTATCTCGAACTCTTCGTCGAAGAACACGAGGGTCACCAGCCGCCGCCGTCGGGCCTGCTCGCGGCAATGGCCGAGGATCCCGATTTCCTCGCCCCGGTCCGCCGCCACCATCGCGACTTCGTCACCAGCCTCAAGTCGAAGGCGAGCGACCCGGCCACCGCGCTCGTCGTCTTTCTCGCCATCCAGGGCGTGAGGAGCATGGGGCTCCTCAATCTCGACATCCTGACCGACGCGGAATTCGGCCTCGCCTCGGAAAAGCTCGCCGACATGCTCGCCGGAAAGGACCGGGCCGGCTAACGAACCGGACAAACGGAAAATTTCGCTTCCGGCATGGGATCCGCGTCACAGGCGCGCCATCTCGATCGTCAAGGCTCGAACCACCAGGAGAGGCGGGCAGGCCGCCCGCGAGACCGGGGAAGATCCATGTCCGAGANAACGCCGACTTCGCATCGCTCCGCATTCGCCGACCCGGCGNCCGGGCCCGCCGACCATCTCAGCCATTTCGAGGCGGCGCGGCCGCGCCTNCTTGGNCTCGCCTACCGCATCCTCGGCTCCCGCGCCGAGGCGGAGGACGCCGTNCAGGACACGTTCCTGCGCTTCCAGGCCACCGAGCTTGCAANNATNGCCACGCCGGCGGCCTGGCTGACGACGGCGGTGACGCGCCGCGCCATCGACATGTTGCGCGCCGCCTATCGCAGCCGCGTCGACTATGTCGGCTCGTGGCTGCCCGAACCCGTCGAAACCGCCGCGCATGCCGACCCGGAGACCGAAATGGACCTCTCCTCCTCGCTCTCCACCGCCTTCCTCCTCATGCTCGAGCGGCTGACGCCGAAGGAGCGCGCGGCCTACCTGCTCCACGAGATCTTCGAGATCGCCTATGCCGAGATCGCCGAGACCCTGGAGATGACCGAGCCCGCCTGCCGAAAGCTCGTTTCGCGCGCCAGGGCCCGGATCGGCGGCTCGGAAGTTCGCTACCGCCCGCCGCGCGAGCGCCAGGACGCGCTGCTCTCCGCCTTCGAAGAGGCAATCCGCACCGGCACGCCGGGGCCGCTCGCCCTGATGCTCGCCGAGGATGTGCAGCTCACCGCCGACGGGGGCGGCAAGGTGCCGGCCGTGCGCGAGGACGTGCAGGGCCCGGCGGTGCTCGCCTTCCTCACCGAGCGGATGGCGCTGTGGTGGGCCGACTACGAATGGCGCCCCACGGACATCAACGGCGCGCGGGGCTTCGTGCTGCGTGAGGCGGGAAGGACGGTCGCCACCGTCTCCTTCGGCTTCGACGGCGACAGGATCAGCGACATCTTCATCGTCCGCAATCCCGACAAGCTCGCCAATCTCCGCGACGCCCCGATCCACTGAGTCGCTCCCAGCAGGACACCCGAATCCAACCCGGTGCGGCGAAAGCCACGCCGGGTCGTTCGCATCCGCATGAATCTCGCGCGCCTTCCGATTTTTGGCGCTCGCGCGTCACAAACGGCGCACCCTGATCGTCACACGGGCATGAGCGGGTCACCGCTCCCGGCCGGGCTTCCCGCGCCGGTTCCAACCTCAATTCGAAGGAGACAAACATGAGCCAAGGCGCTCTCTTCATCCGTCACAAGGCCCTGCCCGGCAAGCGCGACGCCGTGCGCGCGATCTGGGCGAAATATGCCCGAGCCTATGTCGAGGAAATGCCCGGCCAGCTCGCCTATTTCTACGGCGACGACGCGGCCGATCCGGACGCCGTCCTGGTGTTCCAGCTTCACGAGGGCGATGACGCCGGGGCTGATTTCGTCAAGCAGTCCTGGTTCCCGGCCTACGAGGCCGAAACCAGGGCGCTCCTCGCCGAGCCCTCCATTTTTCGCAATGCCGGTCCCCGCTTCGTGAAGGGGATGGGCCGCTAGTCTCGACGTCTGCCCGGCGCCGGTGGGGAGCCCTCCAGCCTCACCGGCGTCCGCAGTCGCCGCGCCGGCGCCAGCCGGCTACCCGAATTTTCCGAAACGGTTCTCCGCCTCGGGCTGCAAGAGGTGTTCCATGAGCAATCATCCGGAAGGCCCGGACGAAGCGCGCCCGGGCTGGGCGACGCTCCTTTCCGGGCGCAATTTCGTCCACGCCCTGATCCTGGCGGGCGGCGTCATGCTGCATGCCGGCACCATCTTCATCGTCACCACCATCCTGCCCTCGGTCGTCGGCACGATCGGCGGCCTCGACTACTATGCCTGGAGCACGACGCTCTTCGTCATCGCCTCGATCCTCGGCGCGGCCCTGTCCGGCAAACTGCTCGGACGTGCCGGTGCGGGAAACGCCTACCTCGTCGCAGCCGCTCTTTTCGCCGCCGGTGGCCTCGTCTGCGCGGCAGCGCCTTCCTTCCCGGTCCTTCTCGCCGGACGCTTCGTTCAGGGTTTCGGCGGCGGACTGTTCTCCGCGCTCGCCTACGGCGTCATCCGCCTCATCCTGCCTGAAGCCCTGTGGTCGCGGGCGATCAGCCTGATCTCGGTGACCTGGGGCACGGCGACGCTGATCGGTCCGGCGGTCGGCGGGGTCTTCGCCGAGATCGGCGCCTGGCGCGCAGCCTTCTGGATGCCGTCCGTCCTCGCCCTCCTGTTCGGCCTTCTCGCCGTCATGATCCTGCGGAAGCGGGGCGGTGTTTCCTCAGCGGCCATGCCGGTGCCCTTCGCCCAGCTCGGTCTCCTCGTCGCTTCGGTTCTCGCCGTCTCGGCCGGCAGCGTTACGTCGAAGGTGGGGTGGAATGTCGCCGGCGTCGGCGCGGCGGCGGCTCTCGCCGTCCTCCTCCTCGTCGTGGAAGCCCGCAGCCGCGCCCGGATTCTGCCCTCGCCGGTCCTCGGCCGCGACGGCGCGCTCGCCGCGCTCTACGGCCTGATCCCGTGCCTGATCATGGGCATGCAGGCGGACGTCTTCATTCCCTATTTCCT
>Ga0065721_10052152_pt1 | contig 12557 bp, 12 predicted proteins | sample Mesricmetagenome_FD_59108 | JGI IMG/M metagenome (GOLD analysis project Ga0065721, IMG submission 59108) | Mesophilic microbial community from rice straw/compost enrichment Sample: eDNA_1 v2 (version 2) | ecosystem: Engineered > Solid waste > Grass > Composting > Bioreactor | place: USA: Davis... | reverse complement strand
CTCGTCGAGGACCACGAGGATCTGGGCGAAGCCATCGAGAAGCGGCTGCGCACCGCCGGCCATTCGGTCGAGTGGGTGCGCGACGGGGCCGACGTGATCGCGACGGCGCGGGGCGAGCCGTTCGACGCGGTGGCGCTCGACCTGACACTGCCCAACCGCGACGGCATCGCGCTCCTCGCTGAACTGCGCCGCGAGAAGTTCGCAGTCCCCATCCTCGTCATTACCGCGCGCTCGGAGATCGACGACCGGGTAAGCCTCCTCGACCTCGGGGCCGACGACTACCTCGTGAAGCCCTTCGACCTGCGCGAGCTCGAGGCGCGCCTGCGCGCCCTCATCCGCCGCACCGGCGGGCAGACGACGAGCACGATCGCGGCGGGCAATCTCGAGGTGGACCTTGCCGGCCTCACCGTCACCGTCGACGGCAGGCACCTGGAGCTCGGGCGTCGCGAGTTCCGCCTCCTCGAGATCTTCGTCACCCACCTCAACAAGGTGGTGCCCAAGGAGCGGCTGATGAACCAGCTCTTCAACTTCGACGAGGCCGTGTCGATCAATGCGCTCGAGCTCCACGTCTCGCGGCTGCGGCGCAAGCTCGAGGGCGCCGACATCGAGATCGGCACGGTGCGCGGCGTCGGCTACATCGCCAAGGCTCCCGATGACCGCTGAGGCGCTGCCCAGGACCTTCTCCATCCGCCGGCGCATCCTGACGCTGGCCGTGGCGCTGCTGCTGGGCGCGGCGGCGGTGCTCATCGCCTTCATCCACGACTATGCGCAGCGCGCGTCCGACCGGGCGTTCGACCGGCTGCTCGCTGCCTCGGCATTGACCATCGCCGGCGCGGTGCAGATCGAGGACGGCAGCATCATCGTCGAGCTGCCGGTTGCGTCCTTTGCCATGTTCTCCGGCCGCGACCGGGTGTTCTATGCCGTCGAGGACTCCTCCGGCCGGGTCGTCACCGGCTACGACGATCTCGCCGCCGCGCTCGGCAGCGTCCAGGGCACCGATCCGAGCTTTGCCGACATCACCTATCGCGGCGAGCTGATGCGCGTGGCGAGCGTCGGGCGGCTGACCTCGGCGGCGAACGCGGCCGACTGGGTCACCATCCACGTCGCCGAGACGCAGAGCGAGCGCGAGGCGCTTTCGGCCGAAATCCTCGGCAACGCCATCGTGCCGGTGTTCGCGCTGACGCTCCTGGCCGTCGGTCTCGTCTGGTTCGGAATCGGGCGCATGTTCGCGCCCCTCACGCAGCTCGAGGAAGAGCTGCGCTCGCGCGCGCCCGACGATCTTTCGCCGCTCGCCGTGCCGGTGCCAAGCGAGGTCAGCCACCTCGTTTCCGCCCTCAACGCCTTCATGGCGCGGCTCGGCAGCACCATGGAGCGGCTCTCGGGGCTCGTCGCCGAGGCCGCGCACGAGGTGCGCACGCCTCTCGCGTCGCTGCGTGCCCAGGCGGAGATCGCGATGGATGAAACGGACCCGCGGGCGCTGCGCCAGCGCGTTGCGCGCATACATCAGGGCGCGGTGCACGCCAGCCAGCTCGTCTCGCAGCTCCTGATGGACGCCACCATCTCGCACCGGCTCGAGTCCAAGGAAACCGATCCACTACCCTTCGGTGCCGTGGTCGACGACGTGCGCCACCGCCTCGACCCGGACGGGGCGCGGCGGCTCGCCGTCGACCTTCCGGCCGAAGCGCAGGCGGCGGCGTTGCGCGGCGACCGGGTGGCGCTACGCGAGATGCTGCGCAACCTCGTCGACAACGCGCTGCTCTATTCCACCGGCGCCGTGGAGATCGGCGCGCGGCTCACGGGCGGCAATCTCCACGTTTGCGTCTCCGACCGCGGCCCGGGCATTCCCGATGCGGAAAAGAGCAAGGCCGTCGAGCGCTTCTGGCGCGGCGGCGCGGGGGTGGGCAAGACCGGCTCGGGGCTCGGCCTTTCCATCGTCAAGCGCGTGGTCGAGGCGCATCGCGGCACCCTGACGCTCGTCGACCGCGAGGGCGGCGGCCTCACCGTCGAGGTCGTGCTGCCGGTCGTGGCCAAACGCCAGCGGGCGGCGGCCCGGAAGCGGCGCGCTCCGGCGGCGCTCGGGCTCCTCGCCGGCGTGGTCCTCGTGTTCGCGTCGGCGCCGGATGCGAAGGCCGCCACCTCGACCTATCCGGCCCCGCGCCCGGACGGGGCGGGCACGACGCTCACCATCGTCGGCACGACCGACACCCCGCTCTTTGCCCGCTTCATCGCCGCCTTCCAGGCACAGCGCCCAGAGGTCTCCATCATCTACGAGGAGACCGACACGCTGCCGATGTACGAGCGCTATATAGAAGGCACGCTCTCGCCGGTGCCGGACCTGATGGTTTCCTCGGCCGCCGACCTGCAACTGAAGCTCGCCAATGACGGGCACGCGCTCGCCTACGACAGCCCCTTCCTCGACGACCTGCCGGACTGGGCGCGCTGGCGCAACGAGGTCTTCGGCTTCACCTTCGAGCCGGCCGTCATCATCTACAATCCCGATCTCGTCTCGGCCGAGGAGGTGCCGCGTACGCACCTGCGGCTGGCCGAGCTCCTCGAGACCCAGACGCAGCGTTTCTCGGGCAAGGTCGCGACCTACGACATCGCGGTCAGCGGCGTCGGCTATCTGTTGGCCGCGCAGGACCAGCTCATCTCCTCCAATTTCTGGCGCCTCGCCAACGCCTTCGGGCGCGTCTCGGCGCAGCTTTCCGGCTCGAGCCCGGCGATCCTCAACGGCGTCGCCGACGGGAGCCTGGCGCTCGGCTACAATGTGCTCGGCTCCTATGCCTTCGCGCGCCAGCAGGCGGGGGCCAATATCGAGATCGTGGTGCCGGACGACTACGTGCTGGTGCTCACCCGCGCCATGGTCGTCCCGCGGGACGCGCCGAACCCGGAGCTCGCCAAGGCCTTCCTCGATTTCTCGCTCTCGCCCGCGGGCCAGGCGGTAGCGGCCGGCGAAACGGCGCTTGGGGCCGTGATCGCCGGCGCGCAGGGCCCGTGGAGCAGCGAAGCGATCGCCGCGCGCGGGAGCGGCGTCATCCAGCCCATTCCCCTCGGCCCCGCCCTCCTCGTCTCCCTCGACCGGCAGCGGCGCACCCGCTTCCTCGAAACCTGGCAGGAAATCGTCTCGCCGAAGCCCTGACGCGATTGACACCAGACGCGTAAGCTTGTACTTACATGTAAGTGATGACTTACGTGACAAACGGCTGGGCGGCACTGGCCGACCCGACCAGGCGAACCATATTCGAGCGGCTGATCGAGCATCCGAGCGCGGTCAGCGAACTGGCCGACGACCTGCCCGTCAGCCGGCCGGCGGTGTCGCAACACCTCAAGGTGCTCAAGGACGCCGGTCTCGTCATCGACAGGCGGGCCGGCAAGCAGCGCATCTACCAGGTGGACCCCGACGGGCTGGCGGCGCTTCGGGCCGAGCTCGACCGCTTCTGGACCAGAACTCTTGCGGCCTACAAGACGGCCGTCGAGCAACCGACACGAGGAGATCCGATGAATATCGCAGCAGCAGACACAACCGTGCGCGCATCGATTGTCGTCGAGGCGCCGATCGCGCGGGCGTTCAAGGTGTTCACCGAGGATTTCGGCAGCTTCAAGCCCACCGAGCACAACCTTCTCAGGGTCGAGATCGCCGAGACCGTGCTGGAGCGCAGGATCGGCGGCTTTCTCTACGACCGCGGGATCGATGGGAGCATCTGCCGCTGGGCTCGGGTGCTCGCCTACGACCCGCCCAACAGCATCGTATTGAGCTGGGACATCGGCCCGGACTGGCAGATCGAGCAGGATCCGCTCAAGACGAGCGAGTGGGAGGTGCGGTTCATCGCCGAGAGCGAGCAACGCACACGGATCGAGATCGAGCACCGCCACCTCGAGCGCCATGGCGAAGGCTGGCAGGGCGTGCGCGACGGCGTGGCTGACGATCAGGGTTGGCCGCTCTACCTGCGGCGCTATGCCGACCGGATGGCAAAGGAGGGTTAGCCCGCCCTCGGCCGAGCGTCTCCAACCCGCATCCTGCGCATGGCTGGGGTGCGCTCGGCGGCCTACCACTCCGGGGCTTGCGCACCCATCTCTTGGGCATCGCAAGGAGACCCCAAATGACCACCCATCGCAAGACCACGCTTTTCGGCCGCGTCGGCGATTTCCTCGATGTCATCGGCAGCGCCGCGGCTGCGGCGGCCGCCGTCGAGAACGGACGCGCCCCCCGGGCCCGGGACCTCAAGGTCCTCGGCATCGATGCAGACCAGTTCCGCTCGATCGGCAAGTTCTGATGGTCTCCCCGGGGCGCGTCTCCGGTACGCGTTTCCCTCCCGCTTGCCGTTGAGCCCGCGACCCGCAGAACACCCTCGAGCGGTCAAAAGCCCGGATGCCCCACGGCATCCGGGCTTTTACTTTCCTGCTCCCCTCCATCGATGACCCACTGAACACCCTCAATCCTTGTCCTCAAGGGCGAGGGAGGCGACAGAGCCGCCAATGCCGAAGGCCTAGTCCTCGTCCGTCGCCAGTTGCCCGAGCAGTTGCCCCCTGCCGCGCAGGCGCAGGAAGACGGGCAGCAGCAGCGCGATGGCCGCCACCGCGTAGAGCACCATAGCCACCGGCGAATGGAAGAGGACCGCCGGATCGCCCTGGCTGATGGCGAGCGCGCGGCGCAACTGCTGCTCGGCCATGGGGCCGAGGATGAGGCCCACCACCACCGGCGCGATCGGATAGCCGAAGCGGCGCAGCAGGTAGCCGAGGATGCCGAAGGCGAGGAGCAGCAGCAGTTCGAACGAGAACGTGAGCCAGCCGATTCGCATCACCGCCGCGTTGGCGCCGATGGTGCCGAGGGTCGCAAAGCTTAATATCCCGGCATAGAGCCAGGGCTTGGGGATGGTCAGGAGCCGCACCCAGAGCCCGATCAGAGGCAGGTTCAGGACCAGCAGCATGAGGTTGGCGACCAGCAGGCTCGCGATCAGCGCCCAGACGAGCGAGGCGTTGTTGGTAAAGAGTAGCGGGCCTGGCTGCAGGCCGAACTGCTGGAAGCCGGCGAGCATGATCGCCGCGGTCGCCGTCGTCGGCAGGCCGAGCGTCAGGAGCGGCACCAGCGTGCCGGCCGCCGAGGCATTGTTGGCGGCTTCCGGTCCGGCGACGCCCTCGATCGCGCCCTCGCCGAACTCCTCCGGGTGCTTGGAAAAGTTCCTCTCGGCACTGTAGGAGAGGAAGCTCGCCACGTCCGCGCCGCCGGCCGGCATGGCCCCGATCGGAAAGCCGATGAAGGTGCCGCGCAGCCATGAGGCCCAGGAACGCTTCCAGTCCTGAAGCGTCATCCAGACCGAGCCCTTGACCGCCTCGACCTCTTCATGGATTTGCGTGGGCGAACAGGCGACCTTCAAGGTCTCGCCGATGGCAAAGAGCGCGACGGCGAGGGTCGTGACCTCGATACCGTCCAGCAGGTCCGGAATGCCGAAGGCAAGCCGGGTCTGGCCGGTCTGCAGGTCGATGCCGATGAGCCCGAGGCCGAGCCCGATGAAGAGCGCGGTGATGCCGCGTAGCGCCGAGTCCCCAAAGGCGGCCGAGACGGTGACGAAGGCCAGCACCATCAGCGCGAAATAGTCGGCCGGACCGAAGGAGAGCGCGAAGCGCACCACCCACGGGGCGATGAAGGCGAGGAGAAGCGTCGCGATCAGCCCGGCGATGAACGAGCCGATGGCGGCTGTCGCCAGCGCGGGCCCGCCGCGGCCCTTGCGAGCCATCTTGTTGCCCTCGAGCGCGGTGACGATCGAGGCGCTTTCGCCGGGCGTGTTGAGCAGGATCGAGGTCGTCGAGCCGCCATACATGCCGCCGTAGTAGATGCCGGCGAACATGATGAGGGACCCGGCGGGATCGAGCCGGTAAGTGACGGGCAGCAGGAGGGCCACGGTCAGCGCCGGGCCGATGCCGGGCAGGACGCCGACGGCGGTGCCGAGCGTCACGCCGATGAGAGCATAGACCAGCATCATCGGCTCGAGAGCCGCGACGAGCCCCTGGAGCAGCAGGTCGAAGGTTCCCATCAGGCGCCTCCGCTCATGCCGTTCAAGACCGATACCGCGGCCGCCTCCAGCGGTCCCGAGGGCAGCGAGAGCTGGAGCCCCCGCGCAAAGACCAGCCAGATCAAGAAGGCAAAGACGATGCCGATCGGCAGCGAGAACCAGAACTTGCGCTTGCCGAAGCCGGCGGCGGTCATGGCAAAGAGCACGCCCGTGGCGATGGAAAAGCCCAGGGGAAACATCAGGAACATCTGGGCGAGAAGGCCACCCACGATCCAGAACATGGGCCCGTAATTGTCCTTCTCGCGCTCGGGAAAGCTGCCGCGCAGGGCCGAGACGGCGGTCAGCACCGAGAGGACGGCGAGGCCCGTCGCCACGATATAGGGAAAGGTCGTCGGGCCGACGCGCGCATAGACGGCGACGACGCGCATCTGCGCGGTCTGCCAGAAGATCACCGCCGCGATGACGGCGAGCACGGCGGCAATGACGAGCGCCGCCCCATCGGGGCGGCGCGTGACATTGGCGCGATCGGTCATTGCACCAGGCCGATCTGGCGGAGGATCCCCTCGGTCGCTTCGATGTCCTTGGCCAGCTGGGCCTTGAACTCGTCGCCGGCGAGATAGGTGTTCACCCACCCTCGGTCGGCGAGCGCCGCCTGCCAGCCATCCGATTCCACCATCGCGGCGATGTCGGCGTTGATCTCCGCTTCCTGCTCGGGGGTGATGCCGGGGGCTGCCGCGACCATGCGCCAGTTCTCGAGTACCACGTCCACGCCGGCTTCCGAGAGGGTCGGGGCATCGACGCCCTCGAGCCGGTTCTGGCCGGAGATGGCGAGGAGCCGCAGTTCGCCCGCCTCGACCTGCGAGGCGAACTCGCCATAGCCGGAAACGCCGACGGTCACCTGCCCGCCCAGGATCGCGGCGAGCGCCTCGCCGCCGCCCGAGAAGGCGATATAGTTGATCTGGGTCGGATCGACGCCGACGGCCTGCGCGTAGAGGCCGACGAGGATATGGTCCGCGCCGCCGGCCGAGCCGCCGGCCCATGAGACCGCGCCCGGGTTTTCCTTGAGGGCGGCAGTGAGGTCGTCGACCGACTGGATCGGGGAGTTGGCCGGCACGACGATGGCGACGGACTCGCCGGTCAGGCGCGCGATGGGCGTGACGTTGTCGAGCGTCACCGGCGACTGGTTGGTCAGGATCGCGCCGACCATCACGTAACCGCCAACGATCAGCTGGCTGGGATTGCCCTGCGCCTGGTTGACGAACTGGGCAAGGCCGATGGTGCCGCCGGCGCCGGGGACGTTCGTCACCTGCACGTTGCTGGCGATGCCTTCGTCCTGCAGCACCTGCTGGATGGTGCGCGCCGTCTGGTCCCAGCCGCCGCCGGGGGCAGCGGGCGCCATGATGGTGTAGTCCTGCGCGAAGACGGGTTGGGCCAGGGCGCCGGTCACCAGCGCCGCGAGAAGCAGCTTGTTCAATAGTTCCTCCCTTGAACATCGGCGGGCGACGTTGCGCCCGGAACCATAATGCTAGGATGCGAGCCTGTCGCCGTCCTGTCACGGGCCATGAATTTGTGATCGGCCGGGCGGGGAACCCCGGGGCCATCGCGTCGTTGCTCGGGTACCAGCCAAGAGGAGACAGCCATGGCCTATTCTGACATGCCTGACCGCAACGTCGACGCCACGGAAACGCATGATCTCATCGCCTCCGACAAGGTCGAGGGCACCAAGGTCTACGATCCGAACGGCGAGCATATCGGCTCCATCGAGCGCATCATGGTCGAGAAGCGTTCGGGTCGCGTGTCCTACGCGGTCTTGAGCTTCGGCGGATTCATGGGGATCGGCGACGACCACTATCCCCTGCCCTGGTCGATGCTCGAATACGACACCAATCTGGGCGGCTACCGGGTGAACGTCACCAAGGAGCAGCTCGAAAACGCCCCACACTACTCGCGCGACGAGGACTTCGACTTCGACGAGAAGCGCAGCCGCGGCATCTACGACTACTACGGCGTGCCGCCGTACTGGGTCTGACGTCCAACTGGCGGGCTTTCGACAAGGGAGGCCCCGGCCGGCGCCCGAGTGGCGCCGGTTTTTTGTTTCCGCTGCGCCCTTGCCTTTGACGACCCGAACGCTCACATGCTCGCTCACGACGGCGTGACCGGAAGCAACCGGTCCCCAAAGCGGAGGCGCGCATGCAGCAGCCGATCATCTCGATTTCCAACCTCTCCAAGACCTATGCGTCGGGCTTTGCCGCTCTCAAGAGCGTCGACCTCGAGGTCATGCGCGGCGAGATCCTGGCGCTTCTCGGGCCCAACGGGGCCGGCAAGACAACGCTCATCAGCATCGTCACCGGCATCGTCAACGCGACGACCGGCACGGTTACCGTCGACGGGCACGACATCGTCAAGGACTATCGGGCGGCCCGCTCGCTCATCGGCCTCGTACCGCAGGAACTGACCACCGACGCCTTCGAGACGGTCTGGGCGACGGTCACCCACAGCCGCGGACTCTTCGGCCTCAAGCCCAATCCCGCCCATATCGAGAAAGTGCTGCGCGACCTCACCCTCTGGGACAAGAAGGACAACAAGATCCTCGAGCTTTCCGGCGGCATGAAGCGGCGGGTGATGATCGCCAAGGCGCTCTCGCACGAGCCGCGCATCCTCTTCCTCGACGAGCCGACGGCCGGGGTCGACGTGGAGCTGAGAAAGGAGATGTGGGCGCTGGTGCGACGCCTGCGCGCAGCGGGCGTCACCATCATCCTCACCACCCACTACATCGCCGAGGCCGAGGAGATGGCCGACCGCATCGGCATCATCCACAAGGGCGAGCTGAAACTCGTCGAGGACAAGCACGAGCTGATGCGCAAGCTGGGCAGCAAGGAGCTGCGGCTCGAGCTGCAGGAGCCGATCGAGGCGCTTCCGCCCGGGCTCGACGGGCACCAGCTGGAGCTCGCCGCAAACGGAACGACGCTCGTCTATACCTATGACGCGCAGGGCGCGCGCACCGGCATCAGCGCGCTGCTCGCCGATCTTTCGCGGGTCGGCATCCGCTTCAAGGACCTGCAGACCCACGAGTCCTCGCTCGAGGACATCTTCGTCAACCTGGTGAGGGACGCGAAATGAACTTCGAGGCCGTCAAGGCGATCTACCGGTTCGAGATGGCGCGCACCTTCCGCACGCCCTTGCAGTCGATCATCTCGCCGGTCATCTCGACCTCGCTCTACTTCGTCGTCTTCGGGGCGGCCATCGGCTCGCGCATCACCGAGATCGAGGGCGTCTCCTACGGAGCCTTCATCGTGCCGGGCCTCATCATGCTGATGGTCCTTCAGCAGAGCGTCTCCAACGGCTCGTTCGGCATCTATTTCCCCAAGTTCCTCGGCACCATCTACGAGCTCCTCTCCGCGCCGGTCTCCTCCTTCGAGATCGTCGTCGGCTATGTGGGAGCGGCTGCGACCAAGTCGCTGATCCTCGGCGCGCTGGTGCTGCTGACGGCCGGTTTCTTCGTACCGCTGCGAATCGAGCATCCGGTCTGGATGCTGGTCTTCCTCGTCCTCACGGCCGTCACCTTCAGCCTCGTGGGCTTCATCATCGGCATCTGGGCCAAGGGCATGGAGCAGCTGCAGACCGTGCCGCTCCTCATCATCACGCCGCTGACGTTCCTCGGCGGCACGTTCTATTCGCTCAGCGTTCTGCCGCCCGTCTGGCAGACGATCTCGCTCTTCAACCCCGTCGTCTACCTCATCAGCGGCTTCCGCTGGAGCTTCTATGGCATCGCCGACGTCAATGTCGGCATCAGCCTTGCCATGACCCTTGCTTTCCTCGCCATCTGCCTCGGGATCGTCTCCTGGATCTTCCGGACCGGCTACCGGCTCAAGGCCTGAGGCATCAGGGATCGGAGTATCCGATGACGTGCACCTCGATCTCCTCGGGCGGCGTGTCGGGAGGAAAGATCAGCGTGGCGGTGCGGCTGGCGCCTGCGGGGATGTAGTCGATGACGACCTGGCCGCTGCCGCCCTCGCGGGGCGGCACTCCCGCGACTTCGACCGCCGCGGCGGCCGCGTGGCCGAAGTTGCGCACTTCGAACGTCACCGCCAGGCCCGCCTGCGTCATGGTGCGCTCGATCGGTGTCACGGCAAGGTTGGCGACGCCGCCGGACTTGACCACGGCCTCGTAGACGAGAAACCCTACGACGGCGGAGACGATCGCCGCCGAGACGATCGCGGCGATCCACTCGATGCGGTCGGCCGCCTTCTTGCTGGGGCTCCTGTTCGAGGTGCCGGCCTCCTTGCGCTGCGCCTCCGGCCTGCTTCGCGCGGTGCCCCTGCGTTGTGTCCTTGTCGTTGCCATTGGGTCTTCCTAGAGGATCAGCCGCGCCGCCGCCGCGCCGACGGCGGCCGGGAAGGCGAGGACGACGACGATGCGCAGCGCCTTGGCGAGCTCGAGGCCGTCGAAGCGGCCGAACGTCCAGAGCACATAGGCCGACACCGCCAGCGCCACCACGTAGCCGACGACGGTGAAGCGCAGGAAAGCGCTCCACCATGGGGTCTCCGGACCGATTTCGGTGCCGCCCTTGAAGGCGGCGGCGTAGACGAAGGCGTGCATGATGAGCACCGAGACCGGCACCAGCAGCAGGCAGTGCAGTGCCGTCATCTTGAGGGAAATCAGCAGCATCTCCTCGGTCGGCGCGACGTTGAGCCCGAGAAAGAGCGCGCCGACGGCCATGACGAGGAGCTCGCCGCCATAGGTCTCCTCCTGCTCGCCCACATGCCCGTCGCGCCCGAGCTGGCTGCGCCCCAGGAGGGCTCCGAGCGCGGCCGGCACGGTCTGCAGCGCGATCTTGCCGACGATCTCGGACATGGGCATATCGGGTTTGAGGATGGCGAGGAGCGCCAGCACGAAGGTGCTCGATACCAGCCCGACACCGATGGCGATGAACGCGTCACGCACGTCCTCGGCCCAGCGCCTCGTCTTCTCGAACCCGCAATAGCGCGAGAGGAAAACGAGGAGCGGCACGCTGACCACCATGAGGATCGCCAGCCGCCAGCGCTCGACGGTGAAGCCGAGCTGCCACATCTCCATGGTCATGAGCATGGGAAGCGAGAAGATCAGCGCGCCACCGAAGGCGCGGCCGAGGCCGACGAGCAGCGGACGCAAGGCTCCGTCTGCCGAGAACTGCGTATCCGTCTCAGCCACCGGCGGCACCCAGCAGGACCGCGCCCAGCACCAGCACGTAGGCTCCAGCCACCAATCCCAGATAGAGCGTCAGACCTGAGACAGTCACGGGAGACCTCGACAACCGGTACGTGGAACGGCGCGCGGCTCGGGTAAGCCGCCGGCGCTGATGCCTTTTTCAACGCTGCGGCACCGGCGCGGTTCCACCCGCCTTCCTCACGGGCCTGCCCTCAAGCGCACGCCTCGCCCAGCGGCACGACGATCTGGCAGAGAATGCCCGTCGGACGGAAAACGAGCCTGCCAGTGCCAGACAGATCATAGGGAACCGCCTCCTCGATCAATTCGGAGCCGAATCCGCGCCGGTCCGGAGGGGCGACGACGACGCCCGTTTCCGACCATTCGAGCACGAGGCTCTGGCCCTGCGGTTCGCGCCGAACGGTCCAGGTCACCTCGATCCGCCCGCCTTCGCTCGCCAGCGCTCCGTATTTGGCGGCGTTGATCGCCAGTTCCTGCACGGCGAGGGCGAGGCTTTCCGCCACCCGGCCCGAGAGGCTGACCGGCGGCCCGGCCAGCATCGTCTCGCGGCCGACCTCTCCGCCGCAGGCAGCGACCGCGGCGCCGATCGTCGTTTCTAGGTCGACGGAGGCATCGGCGGCGAGCACGGCCTCGAGGCGCTCCAGCGCCGCGATCCTCGTCTCGAGGTCGCGGGCATAGACCTCGGCGCTCACCCCCGCCCGCGCGGTGCGGCCGACGATAGCGCGCAGCAGCGCGAGCACGTTGCGCATCCGGTGGCGCGATTCGGCCAGCAGCACCTCCTGACGTGCAAGGCGGCGGCGCAGGCGCTCGAGTTCACTTCGCTCCTCTGACGCATGAATGCCGGTTTGCCCGTCCGAACCGTTGCCGGGGGTGCTTTCGGGGACCGGATGATGCAAGTCCATGGGAACTCCATTCGGCGCAACCCGAGCATCGGGTTCGGCTACAACCGTCGGCGCGAGCGGGAGTTCCACGCCAGGCGTTCACATACTTTGCCCAGGCGGAACAGCCCATCCACACCTGCGTTTGCCCAGTGAACCCACTCACCAAAGGAGGATTCCATGGCTGATACACGCAGGCATGAGGACTGGCGCTGGCGCGACGCCGAGCATCGGGCCGGCGGCCGGCGCTATCCGCAAACCGAGTCGGGGCGCGCCGACTACGACGAGCGTTATCCCGACGATCTGCCCGGCGGCTACCGGGAAACCGACAATCGCGACTATGGCGCGCCCGACTACCAGGGCGAGCGCTACCCCCGCTACGGGCGGGCAGGCATGCAGCGGGGCTCGGAGGGTTCCAGCGGCCGCAGCGGCTGGGGCCGCCACCACGACGAACCCTATGGCG
>Ga0065721_10052151_pt1 | contig 12561 bp, 12 predicted proteins | sample Mesricmetagenome_FD_59108 | JGI IMG/M metagenome (GOLD analysis project Ga0065721, IMG submission 59108) | Mesophilic microbial community from rice straw/compost enrichment Sample: eDNA_1 v2 (version 2) | ecosystem: Engineered > Solid waste > Grass > Composting > Bioreactor | place: USA: Davis... | reverse complement strand
GGGGCGCCGCCGGTCAGCGGGCCGGCGCCGAGCCGCTGCAGGCGCGCGGCCCATTCGACCGACTCGAGGCCGGCGGCGAAGTCTGCGTCGGCGAGGGCGAAGCCACCGTGGCGCAGGGCGGCGACGGCGGTGCCGGCGTTCATGAACTGGTGCTGGCCGGGCAGGCGCGGGCGCGGCAGGTCGATCAGGCCGCCGCCGTCCTGGTAGACGAGGCGGCCGTGCTCCTCGTGGACCGTGAAGTCCTGGCCGCCCATCATCAGCGCCGCGCCGCGGGCGGCGGCCTCGCGCTCGATCACCGCGCGGGCCCCGTCGAAGGTCTGGGCGCTGGCGACGACCCTGCCCCCCCGCTTGATGATGCCGGCCTTCTCGAAGGCGATGGCGGCGACGGTGTCGCCGAGGAAGGACTGGTGGTCGAGCGAGATCGAGGTGATCACGGAGACCGCCGGCGCGGCGATGACGTTGGTGGCGTCGAAGCGGCCGCCGAGGCCGACCTCGAGCAGGACCACGTCGGCCGGATGCTCGGCGAACAGCAGGAAGCCGGCGGCGGTGAGCAGTTCGAACAGGGTGATCGGCGCGTCGCCGTTGGCCGCCTCGACCCGGGCGAGGGCGTCGGCGAAGGGCGCGTCGGCGACATAGGCGCTGCGGCCCGGCCCGCCGGCGAGGCGGTAGCGTTCGTTGAAGCGCACCAGATGCGGCGAGGTGTGGGTGTGGACGCGCCGGCCCGAGGCCTCCAGCATCGCCCTGAGGAAGGCGATGGTCGAGCCCTTGCCGTTGGTGCCGGCGACGTGGATCACCGGCGGCAGGCGGTGCTGCGGGTCGCCGACGGCCGCCAGCAGGCGCTCGATGCGGCCGAGCGAAAGGTCGTAGCCTTTCGGCCATCGCGCCGAGAGGCGGTCGAGGATGTCGGGGAGAGCCGGCATGGCGGGGGTTCCGGGCCCCTCAGCTCGGATCGGGGGTGCCGTCGGCCGGAGCGGCGCTCGCCTGCGCCGCGGGCGCGGCTTCGGCCCGCGTTCCGGTGAGCAGGCGGCAGAGCCGGGCCAGCGTCGGGCGCATCTGGTGGCGGTGGACCACCATGTCGACCATGCCGTGGGCGAAGAGATATTCGGAGCGCTGGAAGCCCTCGGGCAGCTTCTCGCGGATGGTCTGCTCGATCACCCGCGGCCCGGCGAAGCCGATCAGGGCGCCGGGTTCGGCGACGTGGACGTCGCCCAGCATGGCGTAGGAGGCGGTGACGCCGCCGGTGGTCGGGTTGGTCAGCACCACGATGTAGGGCAGCCCGGCCTCGCGCAGCGCCTCGATCGCCACCGTGGTGCGCGGCATCTGCATCAGCGACAGGATGCCTTCCTGCATGCGGGCGCCCCCGGAAGCGCAGAACATGATGAAGGGCGCCGAGCGTTCGACCGCGGCGAGCATGCCGGTGACGATCGCCTCGCCGGCGGCCATGCCGAGCGAGCCGCCCATGAAGTCGAAATCCTGGACGCCGGCGACGACGACAAGGCCCTCGAGGCGGCCGGCGCCGACGAGCACGGCGTCGTCGCGCCCGGTCTTGGCCCGGGCGTCCTTGAGCCGGTCGGCGTAGCGCTTCTCGTCGCGGAACTTCAGCGGATCGGCCGGGACGGCGGGCAACGCGATCGTCTCGTAGTCGCCGCCGTCGAACAGCGACTTGAGTCGGCGGGCCGCCGGCATGCGCATGTGGTAGCCGGACTTCGGGATGACCCAGTCGTTGGCCTCGAGGTCGCGGTGGAACACCATTTCGCCGGATTCGGGGCACTTGACCCAGAGGTTCTCGGGCACCTCGGGCTTGACCAGAAGCTGGCGGATCTTCGGGCGGACGACGTTGTTGATCCAGTTCAAGACGACACCTTCCCTCGATTCCCCGGACGCCGCACAGGCCCGTGCCCGGTTCGCCCCCGCGGGACACGGCCCTCGCGCGGCGGCGCCGGCCGACCGGCGGGCTCCGGCATGCGGCTCCGCCACGGCGGCGGCGGAGGCTTCTCCTGAAATCGTGGCCGCATGACGTCGGCGCGCGCAGGCGCCGTCCGGGGGCAGCCCGGCGCGGCCGTTCCGCGTCTCGTCTAGCGGAATTCGCCGGCAACGTCGAGGCGTCTTGCGGATCAGGAGATATGCGCCCGCCGGTCGGCCGCCGGGGTGACGCCGGCGGTGGGCGCCCCGTCAGCTGATGCCGATCAGGATGCCCGACAGGAAGACCAGGAAGCCGCCGACCACCACCTGGAAGGCCGCCCGCAGAAACGGCGTGTCCATGTATTTCCAGCGGATCCACGAGATCGCCCAGAGTTCGATCAGCACGACGACGACGGCGACGGTGGTGGCGGTGGCGAAATGCGGGATCAGGTAGGGCAGCGCGTGGCCGAGGCCGCCGGCCGCCGTCATCACACCCGCCGCGAGGCCGCGGATCCAGGGACTGCCGCGCCCGGTGAGCGAGCCGTCGTCGGAGGCCGCCTCGGTGAAGCCCATCGAGATGCCGGCGCCGATCGAGGCGGCGAGGCCGACGAGAAAGGTCTGCCAGGTGTCGCCGGTGGCGAAGGCGGCGGCGAAGACCGGGGCCAGCGTCGACACCGACCCGTCCATCAGGCCGGCGAGGCCGGGCTGGACGATCTGCAGCAGGAAGCGGCGACGCTCGGCGTCCGCCTCCGAGCCGAGCGCCTCGGCGGTGAGATGGGTTTCGCCGAGCTGCCGCGCCCTGGTCTCGTGGCCGCGTTCGGCGGCAGCGAGCTGGCCGAGCAGCGTCCTGAGACCGGCGTCGGTCGTCCGCGCCGCCGCCTTCAGGTAGAAGTCGGCCGCGGCCACCTCCATGTCCATCGCCTCGCGGCGGACCCGGTCGATGCCGAGCGGGCGCACCAGCCAGTAGGGCTTGCGCGGGTAGAAGCCGCGCACGTGCTCGCGCCGGATCAGCGGCACCACCTCGCCGAACATGTCGCGGTGCCTCTCGATCAGCCGGTCGCGGTGGGCGAGTTCCTCCGCCGCCATCGCCTCGAACACCGCCGCGGTCGCCGGGTGGTCGTCCTTCAGCGCGTCGGCGTAGGTGGCGTAGATGCGCATGTCCTCCTCCTCCGCCGAAATGGCGAGGGCCAGCACCTCCTGTTCGGAGAGGTCGGAGAAGTCACGGCGGGCGAGATTGAACATTAGCGTAATCTCACTTTAGAATTATTCCGGGATATAGCCGCGACCGGACCGCCCGGCAAGGGGTGACCTCGCGACCGGGCGTCCCGTCCCGACTCCCGTGTCTCGACTCCAGCGCCCGGCGGCGGCTCGCGCGCGGCGACAGCCTACGCGCCCGCGGCCGGCGCGCAGAGATGGGACGAACCCCGACGGACACGGCGCAGGGGTGGACGCCGCGGCCGCTCGCCGTCGTGCCGAAACCCTTGCCATCGCCGGCCGGGGCGTGGAGGATCGGCGCCGCCGACCACCGGAGATCCCGCCTTGCCCCATCCAAAGCCCCGCATCCTCGTCTTCGCCGGCTCGATCCGCAGCGGCTCCCACAACGCCCGCCTCGCCGCCCTCGCCGCCAAGACGCTGGCGCTGCGCGACGCCGAGGTGACGCTGATCTCGCTCGCCGACTATCCGCTGCCGATCTACGACGGCGACCTCGAGGCGGCCGAGGGGGTGCCGGAGAACGCGAAGAAGCTGCACCGCCTGTTCGCGGCCCATCAGGGCATCTTCATCGCCTCGCCGGAATACAACGGCTCCTACACGCCGCTGCTCAAGAACACGATCGACTGGGTCAGCCGGGTGCGCAACGCCGACTGGGGCCTCGCCTTCCGCGGCCGGGTCTTCGCCGTCGGCGGCGCCTCGCCCGGCGTCTACGGCGCGATGCGCTCGCTGCTGCATTTCCGGCACGTGCTGGAGATCGGCATCGGCGCGACGGTGATCCCCGAGCAGATCGCCGTCGGCGGCGCCGCCGAAGCCTTCACCGACAAGGGCGACTTCACGGCCGAGGCCAACACCAGGCGGCTCGGCGCGATGCTCGACCGGCTGGTCGAGGAGGCGGCCCGCTACGCCTCGCCGTGAGCCGGGCCCGTGAGACCGGGACCCGACCGCGGGCGGTGATGGTGGGCGTGGGCGGCGGCGGGGCCGGTCCGCCCCCCTATCCCTCGCCTCCGCCGGTCCCCGTCCCCCGCCACGTGTCGTCCGCCCACATCGCCGCGTGAGCCTCGCGATAGGTCGGGTGGGCGAGGGTGACGCCGAGATCGCGGGCGAGGCGGCCGTTGGCGACCCGCTTGTTCTCGCCATAGAACGAGCGCGCCATCGGTGAAAGGTCGGCCGTCGCGAAGGCCTGCTCCGGCGGCGGGGCGACGCCCATCAGACCGGCGGCGAAGGTGACGACGTCCTGGGGCGGCGCCGGCTCTTCGTCGCAGACGTTGAAGACGCCCGCCGCCCTCCGCCCGATCGCGGCCGCGGTGACGGTGGCGATGTCGTCGACGTGGATGCGGTTGAAGACCTGGCCGGGCTTGACCAGCCGGCGGGCGGTGCCGGCCTCGAGCTTGACGAAGGCGTTGCGACCGGGACCGTAGATGCCGGCTAGGCGCAACAGCGCCAGCGGCACGCCCTTCTCCGCCGCCAGCGCCCGCCATTCCGCCTCGACGGCGAGGCGGGCCTTGGAGCGCCGGCTGACCGGGTGGCAGACGGTGGTCTCGTCGACCCAGGCGCCGCCGTAGTCGCCGTAGACGCCGATGGTCGACCAGTAGCCGATCCACTCCAGCGCCGGGGCGGCGAGGATGTCGGCGCCATGGTGGGCGAGCACGGGATCGCCGGCCTCGCCCGGGGCGACCGACAGCACGAGATGGGTCGCCGTGGCGAGCGCAGCGGCGACGCCTTCGCCCGGCCGTTCGCCATCGAACAGCAGCGGCTCGACGCCGGCGGTGCGAAGGTCGGCGAAGCGGTCGGCGTGGCGGGTGGTGCCGACGATGCCCTGCGCGGTGCCGGAAAGGCGGCGGGCGAGGGCGAGGCCGGAATAGCCGGCGCCGAAGATGAAGAGACGCATCGAGGCCTCGGGAAGCGTGTGTCGAAGGGGCGGACGGATCAGGCGGCGAGCCGGGCGAGGTCGGCGCGCTCCAGCGCCTCGATCCGCGCGGCGATCTTCTCCGCCGGCCAGTTCCACCAGGCGATGGCGAGCAGGGCGGCCACGGTCTCCTCGGGAAAGCGCATCCGGATCAGGCGGGCCGGATTGCCGCCGACGATCGCGTAGGGCGGAACGTCGGTGGTCACCACCGAGCGGGCCGCGACGATGGCGCCGGAACCGACGGTGACGCCGGGCATCACGGTGACGCCGTCGCCGAACCAGACGTCGTGGCCGACGACGGTGTCCTTCGCCGGCAGATCGAGATAGTCGCCGATGGTGGCCGGATCGAAGATGCGGAAGGGAAAGGTCGAGAAGCCGGCCATCGGATGATTGGCCGAGGAGGTGATGAAGCGGGTGCCCTCGGCGATCTGCACGAAGCGGCCGATCGTCAGGCTCTCGCGGCTGAAGGGGTAGAGATAAGGCGCGATCGTACCGGCGACGTCGGCCGGCTCGGTCCGGTCGCTGTAGTAGCTGAAATCGCCGACGGCGATGCGCGGATGGTCGATGGCGCGGGCGAGATTGACGAGGCCGTTCACCGCGCGCCCGTCGGAGAAGGCCATCGGATGGCGCCGCGCCGGGTCGAAGAAGGCCATGGTCGTGCTCCGTGTCGTCGGCCGCGAAGGTTTCCGCTTGTGGCACGAAGGGCGGAGCGGCGGCAAGGCGGGGAGGACGGCGAGTGGGGGTGCATCGAGGTCGGGCGGCGCGATTGCATCGCCCGCCGAAGGCCCTACATATGGCGGCAGATTTCCGCGCTCCCACCCCGGCGGCCCCGCCGGCGGACACACCCCCGGCGGATCGGCGCCCGATCCGGCCGCCGTCCGATCCGCCCGCTGCGAAGGCGACCATCCATGTCCGACACCCCCTCCCTGCCCGTCTGGCACGGCACCACCATCGTCACCGTCCGCAAGGGCGGCAAGGTCGTCGTCGCCGGCGACGGCCAGGTCTCGATCGGCCAGACCGTGATCAAGCACAGCGCCCGCAAGGTCCGCCGCCTCGCCGGCGGTAACGTCATCGGCGGCTTCGCCGGGGCGACGGCCGACGCCTTCACGCTGTTCGAGCGGCTCGAGGCCAAACTCGAGCAGTATCCCTCGCAGCTGACGCGGGCCTGCGTCGAGCTCGCCAAGGACTGGCGCACCGACAAATACCTGCGGCGGCTCGAAGCGATGATGCTGGTCGCCGACCCGCAGGTCTCCCTCGTGCTCACCGGCACCGGCGACGTGCTGGAGCCGGAGAACGGCGTGATGGCGATCGGCTCGGGCGGCAACTACGCCCTCGCCGCCGCCCGCGCCCTGATCGACACCGACGCCGACGCCGAGACCATCGCCCGCAAGGCGATGAGGATCGCCGCCGAGATCTGCGTCTACACCAACGAGAACGTCGTGCTGGAGAGCCTCGATGCGGCGTGACGATCTCGAGGCCGCCGTCGCCGCCGGCGTGCTCGACGCCGCCTCGGCCGCGCGGCTGGAACGATTCCTCGAGACCCGGCGCGCCGAGACCGTGGAGCGGATCGGCGACGAGGGCGTGCGCTTCGCCCGCGGCTTCCACGACGTCTTCATCACCATCGGCATCGTGCTGATGGGGATCGCCGCCAGCGTCGGCCTCACCTTCACCTCCGGCGGCGGCCGCCTCGCCCCGACGCTGGTCGCCGGCGGCGCGGCGCTGGTCGCCTGGGCGCTCGCCGAGCATCTCACCCGCCGCCGCCGGCTGGTGCTGCCGAGCATCGCCCTCGACCTCGGTTTCGTCCTCTTCGCCACGCTCGCGATCGGCGAGGCGCTCGGCATCGGCGACGGCCTTTCCACCGATCCGCTGTTCGGCCAGCTCGGCGCCCTTTCCCGGATCGACGAGCGCGGCGCGGTATTGACCGCGCTGGTCGCGGCCTGCCTCGCCGCCGGGGCCTTCTTCTGGCGCTTCCGCCTGCCCTTCGCCGTGGCGACGCTGGCGGCCGCACTCGCCGGCCTCGTCCTGTTCCTGCTGCTCGAAGCGGCGGAGAGCTTCGTGCTCGCCAACAGCTTCGCCGTGCTGCTCGCCGTCGGCCTCGTGATCTTCGCGGCGGCGCTGGCGCTCGACCTTTCCGACGCCGAACGGCGCACCGTCCGGGCCGACATGGCCTTCTGGCTGCACCTGCTCGCGGCGCCGATGGTGGTCCACGGCCTGATCATGATCACCGTCGGCGGCTTTCCCGAAACGCCCGGCGACGCCAGCATCGTCGTCGGCCTCGTCGTCCTGCTCGGCCTCCTCGCCGTGGTGCTCGACCGGCGGGCGCCGCTGGTCTCGGTGCTCGGCTATTTCGGCGTCGCGCTCTACCAGATCTTCGGCTCGTCGCAGAGCGTCGACCGCACCCTGGTTCTGATCGTCACCCTGCTGGTGCTCGGCGGCGCCGTCGTGCTGCTCGGCGCCGGCTGGCAGGCGAGCCGACGCGCCCTTCTGCTCCATCTGCCGCTTCCCGCCCTCGCGAAGCGCCTCGCCCCGATCCCGGAACGCATCTGATGACCGACTTCTCCCCCCGTGAAATCGTTTCCGAACTCGACCGCTACGTCGTCGGCCAGGGCGATGCCAAGCGCGCCGTCGCCGTGGCCCTGCGCAACCGCTGGCGCCGCCAGCAGCTCACCGGCAGCCTGCGCGAGGAGGTGCTGCCGAAGAACATCCTGATGATCGGGCCGACCGGCGTCGGCAAGACCGAGATCTCGCGCCGCCTCGCCAGGCTCGCCGGCGCGCCCTTCCTGAAAGTGGAGGCCACCAAGTTCACCGAGGTCGGCTACGTCGGCCGCGACGTCGAGCAGATCGTGCGCGACCTCGTCGAGGTCGGCATCCAGCTGGTGCGCGAGAAGAAGCGCAAGGACGTGCGCGCCAAGGCCCACGCCCAGGCCGAGGAGCGGGTACTCGACGCCCTCGTCGGCCCGGCGGCGAGCCCGGCGACCCGCGACGCCTTCCGCAGGAAGCTGCGCGCCAACGAACTCGACGACAAGGAGATCGAGGTCGAGGTCTCGGCCGCGCCGCAGATGCCGAGCTTCGACGTGCCCGGCATGCCCGGCGCCTCGGTCGGCGTCATGAACCTCAACGACATGATGTCGAAGCTGATGGGCGGGCAGAAGAAGACCCGGCGCATCACCGTGAAGGACAGCTACGAGCTCCTGATCTCCGAGGAGAGCGACAAGCTGCTCGACCAGGACCAGCTCGTCGCCGAGGCGATCGAGGCGGTGGAGAACAACGGCATCGTCTTCCTCGACGAGATCGACAAGATCTGCGCGCGCGAGGGCCGCATGGGCGGCGACGTCTCGCGTGAGGGCGTGCAGCGCGACCTCTTGCCCCTGATCGAGGGCACGACGGTCTCCACCAAGCACGGCCCGGTCAAGACCGACCACATCCTGTTCATCGCGTCGGGCGCCTTCCACGTGGCAAAACCCTCCGACCTCCTGCCCGAGCTGCAGGGCCGGCTGCCGATCCGCGTCGAGCTCAAGGCGCTGTCGCGCGCCGACCTGCGCCGCATCCTGACCGAGCCGGAGGCGAGCCTCATCAAGCAATACGTGGCGCTGATGGCGACCGAGGGCGTTTCCCTCGACATCACCGACGACGCGGTCGACGCCGTCGCCGACATCGCGGTCGACGTCAACGCTTCCGTCGAGAACATCGGCGCCCGCCGGCTGCAGACCATCATGGAGCGGGTGCTCGACGAGATCTCCTTCACCGCCCCCGACCGCGGCGGCGAGACCATCCGCATCGACGGCGCCTACGTGAAGACGGCGGTCGGGGACCTCGCGAAGAACACCGACCTCAGCCGGTTCATCCTTTGACGGCGGCGGCGAGCCGGCGACCCCGGCCCCGCCCGTTTCAGCCACGACCCCAGCCGGCGTCTCCCGGCCGCCGAACCCGCGGCGCTCTTGAACGGGAGGATGATCGTCCCACTTCCTCAAGGAGCCCATCCGCCCCGGGAGCGCCATGATGCGATCAGCCGTCCTTGTCACCGCCGCGCTCGTCGCGGTTCTTTCCGTGCGGCCCGCCCTCGCCGAGGCGGTGGACGTCGAGCTGGTGCTCGCCGCCGACGGCTCGGGCTCGATCGACGACGACGAACTCGCCCTGCAGCGGCGCGGCTACGCCGAGGCGATCACCAGCCGCGAGGTGCTGGACGTGGTGCGCGGCGGCTATCACGGCACCATCGCCATCGCCTATGTCGAATGGGGCGCCGCCGCCTCCCAGCACACCATCGTCGACTGGACGCTGATCCACGACGAGGCCTCGGCCGCCGCCTTCGCCGAAAAGCTGGTCTCCGAGCCGCGGGCGGCCTTCGGCCACAACTCGATCTCGGCGGTGATCGACTATTCGGTGCGGATGATCGAAGGCAACGGCTTCGAAGGCGTCAAGAAGGTGATCGACGTCTCCGGCGACGGGCCGAACATCGGCGGCCGGCCGGTGTGGGAAGCACGCGACGACGCGGTGGCGCGCGGCATCACGATCAACGCCCTCGTCATCGCCCGGCCCGGCGGCTACTCGATGACGATGGGCGGCGAGGCGCTGGCGCAGCATTACGAGCGCGACGTGATCGGCGGCCTCGGCGCCTTCGTCATGACCGCCGACGAGACGACGTCCTTCGCCACCGCCGTGCGCCGCAAGATGGTCCAGGAGATCGCCGCCCGCTGAGCGGCGGCGCGGGCGGCGGGGATGCAATCCTGTGGCGGAGGCTCTATATCGGGCGCCGGTCCGCCACGCCCCGCGAGAGAACCATGTCGCTGACGCCGCAAGAGATCGAACGCTACGCCCGCCACATCGTGCTGCGCGAGGTCGGCGGGCCGGGGCAGCAGAAGCTCAAGGCGGCGCGGGTGCTCGTCGTCGGCGCCGGCGGCCTCGGCGCCCCGGCGATCCAGTATCTGGCGGCGGCGGGCGTCGGCACCCTCGGCCTCGTCGACGACGACACCGTCTCGCTGTCCAACCTGCAGCGTCAGGTGATCCACGGCACCGGGGCGATCGGCCGGCCGAAGGTGGAGAGCGCCGCCGAGGCCGTCGCCCGGATCAACCCCCACGTCGCCGTCGAGACCCACGAAATCCGCCTGACCGAGGCCAACGTCGCCGACCTCGTGCCGCGCTACGACGTGATCGTCGACGGCTCGGACAATTTCACGACACGCTACCTGCTCGCCGACGGAGCCGCGGCGGCGGCCCGGCCGCTGGTGTCGGCGGCGATCGGCGCCTTCGACGGCTCGCTGACGGTGCTGAAGCCCTACGAGAGCGGCGCCGACGGGAGGCCGAACCCGTCCTACCGCGACCTCTTTCCCGAACCGCCACCGGCCGGCTCGGTGCCGACCTGCGCCGAGGCCGGGGTGGTCGGCGCGCTGCCCGGCATCCTCGGCTCGCTGCAGGCGATGGAGGTGATCAAGCTCGTCTGCGGCATCGGCGAGCCGCTGGTCGGCCGGCTGCTGCTGGTCGACGCCCTGTCGATGCGCTTCGAGACGATCCGCTACAAAGCCCGGCGGCGCGGAGCGGCGTGAACGGGCGGCGGGTTCGAGGGTCCAGGCGCCCCGTTCGGCGGACGTCGAGCATCGGAGCACCCGGCCCCGTCCTTCGACACGGGCGCTGACGCCCCCTCCTCAGGATGAGGCCTCCGACAGGTTTATGCTTTTCTCGCCGAGGCTTGACCCTGTCCCTCATCCCGAGGAGGCCCGAAGGAGCGTCTCGAAGGACGAGGGAGAGGCCCGGGCCGAGCCGCGCCGACGGCCGGCTCGCCACTCCCCAAAGGTCCCGACTCGCGGAACCGCATGAAATGAGGCATGCTGACCGAAAGGGATCGAACCGTGCGTCGCCGGCGCGGTGACCCGTGAAGAACCGGCCGCGCCGGCGCGGCCGGTCGACGAGGAGAGAGCGATGACCAGGAAAGACAAGAAACTGCTGCGCCTGTTCGCGCTGTCGCTCTCGGCCGCCGGCATCCTGGTGGCGATGATCTCGGCGACGCTCGAGGCCAACGCGGCCTGAAAGCGCGACTCCGGGACGCGGCCCGACCGGGCGGCCGCGCCGCCGCGACAACAAGAAGCCGGAGGCCTCGACGACCTCCGGCTCTGCTGGCGATCATGTCCGCCCCGCCGTCGCTGTCGCCCCGACGTCGGGGTCCCGATCTCAGGACCCCTAATGTCAGGGCGCGGGCGGGCTTTCCGCCCGGCGCCCCCTCAGAGCGCGTTGGCGATCCAGTTCTTGAGATCGGTCTTCGACGCCGCGCCGACCTTCATGGCGGCGGGCTTGCCGTCCTTGAACAGGATCAGCGTCGGGATCGAGCGCACGCCGTATTTGATGGCGGTGTTCTGGTTGTTGTCGATGTCGAGCTTGGCGATGGTCACCGAGCCGTCCATCTCCGTCGCGATCTCCTCGAGCGCCGGGGCGATCATGCGGCAGGGACCGCACCACTCGGCCCAGAAGTCGACGACGACGGGGGTGCCGGCGCCGATGACGTCGGTGTCGAAGGAGGAGTCGGTCACTTTCACGGTGGTCATGGGCGAAGTCACTTTCCTGTGCTGCGCCGGGCTCGCGGACGGCGGGAGAGCCGGAGCCGGGGATCGGCGTGGGGATGAGGTCCGGCGCGGGCGCCCTCGCGGGGCAGGGCCGGAGCCGGCGGCCGGCGGCGGTGCGAAGGCCGGTCCGGTCGTCTCGTTGCGGGTCGCCCGAAAGTAGGAACAGCACCGGGCAGCGTCAAGAATTGCGCCCTGCATGGCTCCCGCGCACTTTAGAATAATATTCTCTCCGCACCGCAGCCCTTGCCGGGGCGAGGCGAGCCCCTCCGCCGCGTGCCGGCGCTCACGCCGGCCCGAACAGCCGCGCCGAATACGCCGCCAGCACCTCGCCCGGCACCTCGTCGAGCCGGCAGGCCCTCGTCCAGAGGATCGCCGCCCGCACCCGCCGCCCGGGATAGATCTCGGAGAGCAGGCGGGCGTAGACCGCGAGCTGGGCGAGATAGGGGTCCGGGACCGCATCCGGCACCGGCCGGTTGGTCTTGAAGTCGACGACGAGAACCGCACCGTCCGAGACCGCCAGCCGGTCGATCTGGCCGGAGACGGCGGCGGTGCGGCCACCGGCGAGGACGAGGCGGCCGGCGACGGGCACCTCGGCCCGGCTGCCCTCGGCGAAGACGGCCGAGAACGCCGGATCGGCGAGCACGGCGGTGACCTCGGCGAGCAGCGCCTCGCGCGCGGCCTCGGGCAGTTCCGGCGCCGAGCGGGCGAGGAAGCGGCGGCCGGCCTCCTCGCGCGCTTCCCCGGCGAGGCCGGCGAGCCCCTCGAACAGGCGATGGATCAGCCGGCCGCGGCGGACGGCGGGCCCCTCGCCGGCGCGCAGTTCCTCGAGGGCATGGCGCGGCGGATAGGCCGGCAGGCCTTCGCGCGCCTCGATGTCGGCGATCGCCGCCTCGGCCGCCGAGGGGTTGAGCGTCGTCGGCGCCTCGGCGACGGGCGCCGGATGGCGCAGCCAGTCCGGCAGCAGCGCCGGGGCGGGCGCGACGGACGGGG
>Ga0065721_10005661_pt1 | contig 12564 bp, 6 predicted proteins | sample Mesricmetagenome_FD_59108 | JGI IMG/M metagenome (GOLD analysis project Ga0065721, IMG submission 59108) | Mesophilic microbial community from rice straw/compost enrichment Sample: eDNA_1 v2 (version 2) | ecosystem: Engineered > Solid waste > Grass > Composting > Bioreactor | place: USA: Davis... | reverse complement strand
GTCTCTATACGGGCAAAGGTCAAGCGGTACGGATCATGAACGTCCATAAGGCAAAAGGCCTGGAAGCGCCTGTCGTGTTTCTCGCTTGTCCTTGCGGGGACAAGGATCATGACGCTGACCAGTTTGTAGATCGTTCGGAGACAGAGGCCACGGGCTATTTCCTGATCCAACAATCGAAAGGGTTTCAGAAAGAAACGATTGCCCAGCCGGTAGGTTGGGAATCGATGAGCGTGCGGGAACGAGCCTTCATGCACGCGGAGCGGGATCGTCTTCTCTATGTCGCGGCGACACGAGCAAAACAAATGTTGGTTATCAGCCTCTACCCTGAGCAGCCGGCGAAATGCCCGTGGAGCTCGCTAGTGGGGGGGATGGATCATATCCGGGAGATAGATGTTCCGGAAACGGATGTAGGGACTGAAGAATGTGATGAGGAATTGGAACGAGATATCGCATCTATTGATTTGGGGGCATACTTGGCTCAGAGGGAGCAGGTGTTCCATCAGCTGCGCCAGCCTACTTACGCGGAAGCAACCGTTACGGGGCTGACGAAGAGCATGGGAGAAATACCAGAATGGTCAGCCAATGGGAGGGGCCAATCATTCGGCAGCGTAATCCATAAGGGGCTTGAGGAGGTTGGAAAAGGCCTTGCGATGAGTGAATTGCCCGCGTACGTTCAATATCTCTGCCAGGTCGAAGGGGTTGCAGAGAAGGATGCGGGAGATGCTCTGCCAATACTCCGAGAAGTGCTGGATAGCGAACTCTGGCAGCGAAGTCTGCGAGCGAAGCAACGGTTATTTGAGATCCCGATCATGATGCATCAGAGAAATGGGGAGGCAACGCCTATTCCCGCAATCGAACAGGCAATATCCGAAACAGCCGCCGCGGCATTAACGCAACAATCCATTAACGGCTTAAATCTCTTGGTGAAAGGTGTAATAGATTTTGCCTTTGAAGAAGAGGATGGCTGGGTGATCGTCGACTTCAAGACCGATCAGCTTGACGAAGGCAATTTGCAGCAGTTTGTCCATTTCTATGCGCCTCAAGTTCAGGCGTATGCTTTGGCTTGGTCTGAGATGTTCGGATATCGGGTGAAGGAAGCAGGATTATATTTTATTAGTCTGCAGAAACATGTCACAATTGGGCAGTCTGTTGTATAATTAGACAAGAATCTACATACAGAGGAGAACGTTATGATTACAGGTGAACTAAGGCAAAAAGTAGACCGGATTTGGGAGACATTCTGGACCGGCGGCATTACCAATCCTTTAAGCGTTATCGAACAGTTTACATATTTGTTGTTTATTAAAGGTCTGGACGAAGCGGAGACACGTAAGGAAAATGAGTCCATGCTGCTGTCGGTACCGTTTACCGGACTATTTCCAAGTGATAAGCAGTATTTGCGTTGGAGTCACTTTAAGGATCTTGATCCGCAGCGTATGTATGATGTTGTTTCCAATGAAGTATTTCCGTTCATTAAGTCACTTCATGGAGACAAGGATTCAGCCTATGCCAAATATATGGGCGATGCCATCTTTATGATTCCGACTCCCAATATGCTTGTACGCATTGTCGAGGGCATTGATACGATTGATATGAAGGATAGGGATACCAAAGGGGATTTATATGAGTATCTATTATCCAAGGTAGCTACAGCTGGAACGAACGGCCAATTTCGTACACCAAGACACATTATCGATATGATGGTTGCTTTGATGAAGCCGACTCCGGAAGATATCATTTGTGACCCGGCAGCAGGATCGGCGGGTTTTCTGGTTGCTGCAGGAGAATACTTGCGTGACCATCATGCCGATCTATTTCTGATTCAGGGTTTGAAGGAGCATTTCAACAATCATATGTTCTACGGTTTCGATATGGACCGTACGATGTTGCGCATCGGGGCCATGAATATGCTGCTTCATGGAGTGGATAACCCGAATATCGAATATCGCGATTCCCTGAATGAAAATAATACCGACAAAGACAGATACACACTAATTTTAGCCAATCCGCCGTTTAAAGGGTCGCTTGATGCGGATGCGGTAGCAGCGGATCTATTACGTGTGACCCGCACTAAAAAGACAGAGTTGCTGTTCCTTGCCCTTTTCCTGCGTATGCTAAAAGTTGGGGGACGCTGCGCTTCCATTGTGCCGGACGGTGTCTTATTCGGTAACAGTACGGCCCATAAAGATATTCGTAAGGAAATTGTTGAGAATCACAAACTCGAAGCAATTATTTCAATGCCAAGCGGGGTTTTCAAACCGTATGCTGGGGTGTCGACAGCTATTATGATCTTCACCAAAACAGGTGCAGGTGGGACAGATCACGTTTGGTTCTATGACATGAAGGCGGATGGTTATTCGCTAGATGATAAGAGGAATCCCATTGAGGCGAATGATATACCCGACATCATTGAGCGATTTGGGAATAAGGGCGCAGAGAAAGAGCGAATACGTACGGAGAAGTCTTTCTTGGTTCCAGTGGATGAGATTCGAAACAATGCTTATGACCTCAGTATTAATCGCTATAAGGAAACCGAGTATGAGGAAGTTCAGTACGAGGACCCGAGAGCTATTCTTGCTTCGATCAAGCAACTAGAGGAAGAAATTGTAGAAGGGCTCGAGGAACTGGAGGCATTGTTAGGATAATGGTGAAAAAATGCAAACTAAAGGAGATAGCTTCAATTTCTGCTGGATCAACTGCACCAGATAATGAATATTTCGGGGACGAAGGATATCCATTTATTAGAGTTAGTCACCTAGACGGCCTTCTTGCTGGCATCGATATTAATACAATTCCTAAAATTAGCGAGAAACACGGGGAAGCTTTAAAATTAAAGAAAGTTAGAAAAGGAACATTGCTACTTGCGAAAAGTGGTATGAGTTGCTTGAAGAATAGAGTCTACCAGTGCACAACTGATTCATTTGTAGTAAATCATTTGGCAACGATTGAGGTAAAAGAAGATTTAGCTGACCCAAGGTATATATGTTATTTTTTATGTTGGTTTAACGTTAGTAAGTTAATTGTTGATGAGTCATACCCTAGTATAAGAACCTCTGACATAAGTGAGATTGAAATAAGCCTTCCAGATCTGCAGGATCAAAGGACAATTGTTTCTATACTTGATAAAGCTCAGACTTTAGTTAAAAAGCGTAGAGAGGCATCAACTAAACTTGATGAATTGGTTCAATCTGTATTTTTAGATATGTTTGGTGATCCGGTAAAGAACCCATTTAGCTATGAGATTGTTCAAATGGAATCATTACTTGAATTTATGACCAGTGGTTCGAGAGGCTGGGCCCAACACTTTGCAACTGCCGGAGAGCTTTTTATAACAATAAAGAATGTAAAGCACGGGAAGTTATGGTTGGATGATGTGATATATGTCCAGGCACCAAGTACTAAAGAAGCAGAGCGAACAAAAGTTAAGAATGGAGATTTACTACTTTCAATCACTGCCGATCTTGGCCGAACTGCTGTTGTAGACGAATACACAGCTGGGAAGGGGGCATATATTAACCAACACCTATCCATTTTAAGACTTAACCCAAAATGTAATCCATACTATGTAGCTCATTACCTTGAAAGTGTAGGAGGGAAAACTCAATTTTCATCCTTAGACCAAGTCGGTGTTAAGTCTGGCTTAAACTTTAATGCAATAAAATCTTTAAAAGTTATTCTACCACCGATAAACGAGCAAAATAGATTTGAATCAGTATTGAGAAAGATACAACTTGAAAAAGAAAAGCAAGGTATTTCCCTGCAACAACTAGAATCCAACTTCCAAGCACTACTTCAAAAAGCTTTTAAGGGCGAATTGAAAGTGAAGGATGGTGTAGAGGTCTAGATGAGCGATGTACAATTATCAAATTTTGGATTTCTCAGTGCAAATAAAACATATGCCAGCTTTGCAGGTGCATGTGAAGAGGCGGAGAAAGCACTGGTTGTCAGTCCAGCGACCAGTGCTATCCTGTGCCGACGGGCTTTGGAGCTTGCTGTAAAATGGCTATTTACATATGATAGCGACTTGAAGGTTCCCTATCAAGACAATTTGTCAAGCTTGATTCACGATGTAACTTTTCTCCGCGTAATCGATCAATCCATGTTACCTCAGCTGAAATATATCACTAAGCTAGGCAATGCCGCTGTACATTCGAATGCGACGATCAGCCGCGGTGAAGCAATCCTGTCACTTCGTAATCTGCATAACTTCATCTGCTGGATCGATTATTGCTATTCGGTCGAGTATACCGCGAGAAGCTTCGATGAACAACTCTTATTGGAAGAGAATAAGCACCAAGAGAAAGTAAGACCTCAGGAGCTGCAGGATTTATACGACCGTTTAGGTTCAAAGGACCGTAAGTTGGAAGATCTGATTAAAGAAAACGAAGAGCTTCGGAAGCTGCTGACAGAACGCAAAGCTCAGAACACCCAGGAATATGACTTTGCGCCGGATCAAATCAGTGAATATGAGACCCGCAAACGATATATTGATCTCGAGCTAAAGCTTGCCGGATGGACGTTCCGGCAAAATGTATTGGAAGAGTTTGAAGTCCAAGGTATGCCAAACGGACAAGGGATCGGTTATGTCGACTATGTGTTATTCGGTGAGAACGGGAAGCCTCTTGCCGTTGTGGAAGCGAAACGGACAAGTTCAGATCCCAATATAGGCAAGCAGCAAGCGAAGCTTTATGCGGATTGTTTGGAGCAACGGTATGGACAGCGTCCGGTCATTTATTATACGAACGGTTTTATAACGAACTTTTGGGATGATCTACACTATGCTAGTCGGCAAGTATCCGGTTTCGCCAGTCAGGATGAGCTGCAGCTGCTCGTAAACAGGCGCTCGATCCGCAGGCCGCTGCAGGATGTACAAATCAACAACTCCATTGTAAATCGTCCTTATCAGCATGAAGCAGTCCTCTCGGTTTGTGATGCATTAAACAAAGGACAGAGGACCGCTTTACTTGTCATGGCAACAGGCAGCGGTAAAACCCGTACCGCGAGTGCCATAGTTGATGTGCTTAGCCGATATAACTGGGTGAAGAATGTGTTGTTTCTTGCTGATCGTACAACGCTTGTTCGTCAAGCCAAAAACAGCTTCAGCCAGCATTTGCCCGATATGACACTATGCAACTTGCTGGACAGCAAGGATAATCCGGAAACGGCGAGAATTGTTTTCTCTACTTACCCGACGATGATGAACGCAATCGATGAGGCCAAGCGAAAGGACGGCAAAAAGCTGTTTACGGTTGGGCATTTTGACTTGATTATTATCGATGAATCGCATCGAAGCGTCTATAAGAAATATAAGGCCATATTCGATTACTTTGATGCCATCCTCTTAGGGTTGACTGCAACTCCTAAAGACGAAGTGGACAAAAATACATACGACGTGTTCCGTCTGGAAAATGGCGTTCCGACTTTTGCCTACGAACTAGAGCAAGCAGTCAAGGAAGGACACTTGGTGGATTATCGTACTGTGGAAACAACGACCAAGATTATGGACGATGGCATCCGCTACGACGATCTGTCCGAAGAGGAAAAAGAGCAATACGAAGAAGTGTTGCTGGAGGATGAAGAAGAGGAACCGCGGGATATTGACAGTGCAGCGATCAATGAGTGGTTGTTCAACCAGGATACGATAGATCGGGTGTTGCAGTTAGTTATGGAGCGGGGGCTGAAGGTTGAAGGTGGAGACAAGCTGGGCAAGACCATCATTTTTGCCAAAAACCACCGGCACGCAGTTGCGATCGTGGAGCGTTTTGATATCCTGTATCCGACATTGAAGGGGCATTTTGCACGGGTTATTGATATCAAAACGAATTATTATCAATCTTTGATTGATGACTTTTCCATATGGAGCAAGCTTCCTCAAATTGCTGTTTCTGTAGATATGCTGGATACGGGCGTAGACATCCCTGAGGTTGTCAATTTAGTATTTTTCAAGAAAGTACGCTCAAAGTCAAAATTTTGGCAGATGGTTGGTCGTGGGACACGGTTATGTAAAGATCTGCATGGTATTGGTGAGGACAAAAAGGAATTCTTGATCTTTGATTTTTGTCGCAACTTTGAGTTTTTTCGGGCAAATCCAAAAGGAAAGGATACCAATATTACCGAGACTTTATCGGAGAAATTATTCAATGTTCGTACCCAGATTGTACGTGAACTTCAGCAACTACGTTATCAAGAACCAGAGTATATCGCCCATCGCACGGATTTGGTGAATCGGTTGAAGGATAGTGTGAGTGCATTAAATGAGGAGCATTTTCGCATCAGGCAGCATATCCAATATGTCCATAAGTATAAAAATGACGCTGCATGGAGCTCCCTGACCGATACCGATATGGGAGATTTGAAAGAGTATATAGCTCCTCTTGTCGTTTCTTTAGATAATGACGAATTAGCAAAACGGTTTGACTATATGATGCTGATCATCGAATTGGCTAAGCTTCAGGGAACACAATCGGTGAAACCTATTCGCAAGGTCATGGAGACGGCAGAAAAACTCTCCAAGTTGGGTACGATTCCTCAAATCGTCGCTCAGCGAGATGTAATAGAGAAGGTCCTAACGGCAGAATTCTGGGAAGAAGCGGACATCTTCGAAATGGAGAAAGTACGCGAAGCGCTGCGGGATCTTATTAAGTTCCTGGAACGGGAAACGCAGCAGATTTACTATACGAATTTCAAAGATGAATGGCTTGCTGTAGAGGAGAGCCGCGGATTTTATAATACCAATGACCTGCAAAATTACCGCAAGAAGGTTAGCCAATATTTGCAAACCAATAAGGACCAACTAGCAATCTATAAACTGCGCAACAACAAGCCGATCACCAAACAGGATCTGGAGACGCTCGAACATATACTGTGGGGAGAACTCGGAACCAAAGAGGATTATGAACGGGAATATAAAGATTTACCGGTAACTAAGCTTGTGCGTACGGTTGTGGGGCTTGATCAGGAGGCTGCGAATGAAGCATTCATGATATTTCTCCAAGAAAATCGCTTGAATGTCAATCAATTACGGTTTGTGAAGTTGATTATCGAGTATGTAGTTAAAAACGGTATCATTGAAAAATCTGTACTCCAAGAGGAGCCGTTCCGTTCGGTTGGCAGTATAACGGAACTGTTCAGTAATAATCTGGACGATGCACGGGCAATTATCGGTATTATTGATACGATTAATAAGAACGCTGAAGTTGTTGGGGCTTAGTTTTTACGGATTTTAGACACTAATAATTTAATTACTTGCATCTGGGCGTAACTAAAATGGACATCTATTTTAGTTACGCCTTTTTAATTAACGGTTACGGGGTGAAAAGTAATGATTAAAGAGATTTCTATTAAGAAGATTGCTACTTATAATAATACAGGTGTTGTCTTTACTGGATTAAAGAAAATTAATTTTTTCTACGGTTCCAATGGAAGTGGGAAAACATCATTATCAAATGCTATGAAAAATATTGAGAATTTCCCGGATTGTAATATTGGTTGGGCATCACAACCATTGAAAACATTGGTCTATAACCAGAAATTCGTTGAGGAAAATTTCCATCAGGATTCGAACATAAAGGGTATATTCACATTAGGTAAGGAGTCAACTGAAATAAAAAATGAAATTGCTGAAAAGAAGAGGCTTGTTGATAAATTAGACGAAGAAATTCGTAGACTGCGCACTAACTTGTCCAATAAAGAAGAGGAATATAACGAGAATGAAAATGAATTTATAGATGATTGCTGGGAATTAAAAAGAAAATATGATAACGAGTTTTTGCAAGCTTTTTCAGGTGTCAGAAATAATAAAATAAACTTTATGAATAAATGCAAACAATCACATTCCCTTGAAAATAAGTTATGTGATTTAGAGGATTTACGTGCTCGTTCAAATAAATTATACAATGGAAGCTTAGTGAAAATCCAAACGTTTCAATCAATAAAAAATGATGAACTAAAGGCTGCTTGTTCAAGCGAGATATTCCAAAAACAAATTGTTGGTAAGCAGGAGGTCGATATTGCTGCTCTTATTTCTAGACTGGCTTTAAGCGATTGGGTAAAAAAAGGATATGACCATGTACATAATTCAGAAGGAATGTGCCCTTTTTGTCAACAGTCATTGCCGGATGGTTTTATACATCAATTAGAAGAATATTTTAATGAAACTTATGAAAATGAAATGAAGGAACTAGCAAATTATGTTGATCAATACATGGAATCTTATAGCAATCTCGAATCTTCAATCCAGGACCTTTTGTTAAATGAATTACCGTATATCGATAAGGAGAAGATTAGTCAACAATTTGAACTAATCAGATCGAAAAATGAAATCAATCTCGAATTAATTGAACAAAAACAAAAAGAGCCAAGTAAGGGAATTGTTTTAGTTCCTGTTCATGAGTTTATAAAAAATATAAATCTGGAAATTGAGAGAATAAATCAGGAGATCCAAGCACATAACAGGTTGGTTGATAACCGAGCCCAGGAAGAACAACTACTAAAGGATGAGATATGGAGATTCATAGCAAATGAAAATCTGCATAATCACGAAAAATATGTACGAAAAGAATTTAGTATCAAGAATGCAATAACCGGGATAAAGGACGGTATCACGTCAAAAACATCTGAGAAAAATAGATTAATTTCCGATATCGAAGGTTTAGAGGCACAAATCACAAGTGTAACTCCATCCATAAATGAAATGAATCGTCTGTTAAAGGCGTATAATTTTACAAATTTCAAATTTGCACATACTCAAAATCAGGGGAATTATCGTTTGATACGATCTACTGGAGAAGATGTAAATCAGACTTTAAGTGAAGGAGAAAAAACATTCGTAACATTCCTATATTTTATGCATCTGTTGAATGGAAGTAATAACAGAGACCTTATTACAGAGAATAAAGTAGTTGTGATTGATGATCCAATTTCTAGCTTAGATAGCAATGTACTTTTTATCGTTAGCAATCTCATTTTGAAACTCATTGATGATATCAGGAATAATCGAAACAATGTCGTTCAATTATTTGTTTTAACCCATAATGTTTACTTTCATAAGGAAGTAACTTTTCATAAAAAGCGCTCAAAAGGCGGAAAATTAAACGATGAAACCTTCTGGATTATAAGAAAAGTTAATAATGTTTCAGATGCTCAGTCCTATGATACAAATCCAATAAAAACTTCATATGAGTTAATGTGGCAAGAACTTAGATCCGCAACACAGAGCAGTTCTTCAACAACGGTACAAAACTTGATTCGTAGAATTATAGAAAACTATTTTAAAGTATTTGGAAATATTAGTGAAGATGATATTCTGAATAAATTCGAAGAAGAAGAAAAGGTGTTATGTAAATCGCTTTTATCCTGGGCAAATGATGGGTCCCATTTTGCAAGTGATGATATATATATTGAACATCCGCTAGATACAAATGCAAGGTACCTTAATATATTCGAGAAGATATTCAAGGTTACAAACCATCATGCACATTACAAAATGATGATGGGTATTGAGGAAGCGAATGAGATTCCTCAAGCGCAGGTATCATGATCGATTCAGTCTTTCTCGTAAAAAAATATTCAATGATACTTACCCAAACAAAGCGATTATTTTTGGCTTTGTTTGGGTTTTTTCGTATTTTCACAGGACTTAATGCCTATATTGTCGAATTATCAATAAAGGGGTTTTATTCCACAAGAACGTATATTCGATGACAACCTATTGTCTAATCATTATGTTTAAATAGGTTCAACAGACATTAACGATGGAGGGATTGGGAATGGCATTTCTAAAATGTTCGGAATGCACCAATATGTTGAAGGCGATTCAAATTTCCAATAAAATCAGCCTAGTTGGGGAGCAACGATTACTTGAATATTCGCCAACGGGGATTAAATGCTCAGACTGGACTCCCGTAATTGAAAACCTTCGAGGATTTGCAGAAGGAATTTACTGTCCGTCTTGTTTTGCTATCGTTCCTCTAGAGAAAGAAGAATTTGTACTATGTGAGGATAACCGAATTCCTGGCGTCGTAAGTCATGAATTTTCATCAGAAGATGTACTGGATAAGCTGAAGAAGTTGGGCGAGGAAGAAGTTGCCGAGATTTATGTTCATACACTTCCTGCGAAAGAAGCTACTTTTGCGGATATTCCTGAATCTACACCGGAGCCCATCAAGGACGCCTTACATCGAATGGGAATTACACAGTTATATACTCACCAAGCACAAACAGTCGATGCAGTCCATTCTGGTTCGAATGTTGTCTTGGTCACTTCAACATCATCTGGAAAGACGTTGTCCTATAACCTGCCGATTCTTAGCCGGTTGTATAATCATCCTGAAGAACGGGCATTGTACATATTTCCTACCAAGGCATTAGCTAGTTGCTCCTGAAAAAGTCCAATTTTAAAAATGGTCTCGGGGAGCCGAGTGGTTTTGTGGATGTCGGTTCCCCCGGATTTCTATTTCTACCTTAGTTTTGAAGCATTTTTGCTGCTCTTTGCAGATTGTGGGTCAGGATTCCGAAGCCGACCCAGCATTTTGAGCCAGCAAAGCCCCGGTACCTGCTGCGGTTCAAACCGTACTTGCGCTTGAGAAGACTAATCTTCGCTTCTCCGGCTGCACGGTAACGCTGCAAGTCCTTAAACCATTTTTCGTTTTCGTACTCCGTGCGGGCAATGCCTTTCTTGCCCTTTCGCGGCAAGCTGGCTCGCTTTACACCAAGTTCAGTAATGGCTGCTTCATTCTTCTTGCTTGAGAAGCCGCGGTCGGTGGCTACGGCCTGCGGTGCTTTGCCGAACTGCTTGATATGTGCTTCTATGGCGGGAACAAGCAATTCGTCATCAGAGGGATTTCCCTCATAGACGGCGTAACCGGTGACGAAGCCGCTTTCCGTCTCGTCGATTCGCACCTTGTATCCGAACTCCGTGCCTTTGGCTAGCTTGCCCTTCTTGATCGGCCTGGCTTCGGGGTCAAAGAAGCTGACGATACGATCGGCGATGATACGATTGCCGGAGACGACCTGTCTGGCTTGTTCCAGCAGTTTCCCGGTAAGCTCGACCGCCGCCGACAGTTTTGCTTTGCTTTGCTGAACGGCCGTTTTGCCCTTGTCTTGCAGTTTTTCTACGACGCTTTGTGCACCCTTTACGACGCTGTCGGTTACTTCGATTACGCTTTGCGTAATCTTGTCAACTTCTTCCCACGATTCCCGTGTGCGACGCCGCAGTACTTTGGCGATGGACAGAATCTTTTCTTTAACTTCAGCCGTACGATCTTCAAAGCCTTGAACGGCGTGGGAAGCGACCTTGCGGATTTTCTGAATCATTCGCGTGATGACCTTCACACCATCCTGCAATAGCGTAGCATCTGTCGGGTGATGAATGTCGGATTCCACGACAGTCGTGTCTGTACGGAATTTACGGGTTTTCAGAATCGCTTTTTCTTCACACTGTTTGATAAGCGCAGCGTTGATGTCCTGGGCGATTTTATCGCCGTAGCGTTTGCGGGCATAGATGAGCGTGGACGGATCCGGCATCTTCTCATCGATGGCAATACGGCAGAACATTCGCCAGGTGATGCTGTCGCCAACTTCCTTCACGAGCGACTCGTAGCCCAAATTATATTTGTGTTTCAAGACCATAAGACGGATGTACTTCTCGATCGCCAGCGTAGGGCGACCGCTCTTTTTGCCTTTCGGATGCAGCTTCGCGAATGGTTGAAGAAATTTTTCGTCGTCCAGCAAGCGATCGATGATGGCAAGTTCGGCCGGCAGCGTTCTAACAGCTTCCGGAAGAATCGCATCCCACATCGTTATTTGCTCGTCACGAAGTTTCAACATTTTCATCACCTCAAGGAAGGATTCCCGAGGCTCTGCGTTGAACTCCTTAAACAAAGGAATTCTTCCCTCGGGGATGGATGGATTGTTATCTGGACAATAACAATTTCCATTTTGAGGTGCCGAATTCCTTTTTATTTTGTCAAAATAGCCCGACTTTTTCAGGGGTAACTAGCTAATGATCAACTAGATCAAATCAGACGTTTTGGTACGGATGAAACGAAGGATCAATCATCCTTGGATGAGTGGTTTGAAACTCAATTGCACTTAGGAGATCGCCTGATTCATATCGGCCGGCTGGATGGGGATACCGAGAATGGGCCGCGGCAGCGAATTATGGAAAAAGCACAGGTATGGATGACGAATCCGGATATGATTCATTACTCCATTCTCGGGCAAGTTCAGAAGGTGAAGTATGCGACCGCACACCACATTCGGAATTATCTGCGGAACCTCAAATTTATCGTGCTTGATGAGATGCATATGTACCGAGGTACATTCGGAAGTCATGTCGCATTGGTACTCAGACGCCTGCTTAAGGTTTGTCGAGAACTTGGTAATACTCACAACATCCAGATTATTACGAGCTCAGCAACGATTGAAAATCCTATTAGATTAGCAGAGGATCTTACAGGTCTTAGCGGATTCACCCTCATCAATACAGATGGTTCCGCCCATCAGAAAAAGGGGATCGTCCTCTGGAATCCCGGTATGTCAGCCGATGAACAAGTCCGCCGCGCG